>Ga0070741_10006923_pt1 | contig 23924 bp, 20 predicted proteins | sample Coa_R1_4_FD_66440 | JGI IMG/M metagenome (GOLD analysis project Ga0070741, IMG submission 66440) | Surface soil microbial communities from Centralia Pennsylvania, which are recovering from an underground coalmine fire - Coalmine... | ecosystem: Environmental > Terrestrial > Soil > Unclassified ...
TACGACGTCGAGTTCGGCGTCGCTGTCCTGGACCGCTCCGTCCGGCAGCACGGTCAGCGGCTACTTTGTCTATGAGAACGGCTCCCGTGCCACCTCGGTGACCGGCACGAGTGTGACGATCTCCGGTCTCGCCGCGTCGACCACCTATACGTTCGCGGTTTCCGCGTTCAATTCCGTGGGGGAGGGTCCGCAGTCCGCATCGGTGCAGGCCACCACCGCGAGCAGCGGAGGCGGCGGGGGCGGGGGCGGCGGCCCGGGCAGCTTCGCCGTCGCGCCGTATGCCGACATGACCAACCTCCAAGAGCCGATGCTCGACAAGGCCGCGACCTCTGCCGGACTGAAGGCGTTCACCGCGGCATTCGTGATCGGGTCGGGGTGCACGCCGATCTGGGGTGACACGCTGCCCGTGACGAACGACCCGATGGTGACCGGCGAGATCACCAAGGCCGAGTCGGAGGGCGCGACGCCGATCGTGTCGTTCGGCGGTGAGGCCGGAGTGGAGCTGGCGCAATCCTGCACCAACCTCGGCTCGCTCGTCGCCGCTTACCAGTCGGTGATCAACACGCTGCACGTCAACCACATCGACTTCGACATCGAGGGCGCGGCGATCGCCGACACGGCGACCAACAACCTGCGGTTCCAGGCCATCAACCAGCTCGAGGCGGCCAACCCCGGTCTGGTCGTGTCGGTCACGATCCCGACGTTCCCCACCGGTCCCGACTTCAACGGCGACGCGTTCCTCCAGGCGGCCAAGTCAAGCGGCACGAACATCAGCGTCATCAACGTGATGGCGATGGACTTCTACGGCAGCTTCGACACCGGCGGCGCCAACATGGGCAGCTACGCGACCGAGGCCGCGCAGGACACGCTCTCGTTCGTCAAGACGATCTGGCCCAATGACACGTACGCCAACATCGGCGTGACACCGATGATCGGGCAGAACGACGACTCCGCGGAGGTGTTCACCGAGGCCAACGCCCAGACGCTGGTCAGCTTCGCGAGCAGCAACCACCTGGGCAGGCTGGCGTTCTGGTCGGTGGACCGGGACCAGGCGTGCTCCGGCTCGGCCAGCGGCCTGCCGTCCTGCTCGGAGATCAGCCAGCAGCCGCTCGACTTCACGAAGATCTTCACCAAGTTCACCGGATAGGCCTTCTCGAGCGGAGGGGCCGGCTCAGTGCCACGAGCCGGCCCCTCCGGTATAGGCTGCCGCTTGGTCAGCGGGCGGACATGCCGGGAGGAACAATGCCGCGATTCTCGAACCAGCCAGATCAGGACGCGGCGGTGTGGGAGCCGCGTGCCGCCGACACCCGGCTGGCGAACACGGCCGGCTCCAAGGAGGGCGCCGTCTTCACCTCCGACCTGTCGGTCTCGGAGTACGTGCTGCTCGGCGAGGCCGGGTTCGAGCCGCTCGGCTACGTGATCGGCTCGTCGATCTACCACGTGGGCCTGCAGATCGGCCGGTGGGGACAGAACCAGGAACTGACCGTGCTCACCCAGGCGATGTACAACGCCAGGGAGCTGGCCATGGCGCGGATGCGGGCCGAGGCCGACCATTTGAACGCGGACGGCATCGTCGGCGTGCAACTGCGGATGCAGATGTACGCCTGGGGTGAGGGCTGCCTGGAGTTCATCGCGTCCGGTACCGCGGTCAAGCATCTGACCGGCGAAGGCGCGCACCGCGCACCGGACGGCCGCGCGTTCACCTCGGACCTGTCCGCACAGGACTTCTTCCGGCTGCTCGCGGCCGGTGCGGTGCCCGTCGCGTTCGTCCTCGGCACCTGCGTCTACCACATCGCGCACCAGGGCGTGCTCCAGTCGCTGCGCCAGGCGGGCCGGAACCAGGAGATGCCGCAGTTCACCCAAGGCGTCTATGAGGCACGTGAGCTGGCGCTGTCCCGGATGCAGGCCGAGGCCGCCGCGGCCCGCGCGTCCGGCATCGTCGGCGTGAGCGTGGACGTCAAGAACCACGTCTGGGGCCAGCACGCGACCGAGTTCCTGGCCGTCGGCACCGCGGTCCGGCGGCTGTCCGCCGAGCACCGCCTCCCGGACACCACCCCGCGCCCGACCTTCACGCTGGGCCTGGACAGCTAGCTGGACAGCTAGCCGCCGCGGATCGAGGCGTCGAGAACCTGCGCGGTGTGCGCGACGGCGATGGTCTCGCCGCGTGCCTCGAGCGCCGCGGCGATCTGCAGCGAGCAGCCGGGGTTCGCGGAGATCAGCAGCGGGGCACCGCTGGCATGTACCGCATCCGCCTTGCGCGCACCGAGTTCGGCCGCAGCCTCCGGCTGAAGCAGGTTGTACACGCCGGCCGAGCCGCAGCAGGTCCCCGCGTCGGCCAGCTCGACCAGGGTCAGCTCCGGTATCGCGCGCAGCAGGTCGCGCGGCTGCTGGGTGATCCGCTGCGCATGGCCCAGGTGGCATGCGTCGTGGTACGCGGCGGTGGTGCGCAGCGGATGGCGTTCCGCGACCGGCCCGAGTTCGGCGAGGAACTCGGAGAAGTCACGGACCTTGGCGCTCATCGCGGCCGCGCGAGCGGCCCAGGCCGGGTCGCCACCAAGAAGCCGTCCATAATCTTTCAGGGCCGAACCGCAGCCGGCTGAGTTGACCACGATCGCGTCCACGCCGGCGCGTTCGAACGCGGCGATCGTCTTCCTGGCGAAGTCCGCCGCCTCGGACTCGCGGCCCGAGTGCAGCGACAGCGCGCCGCAGCAACCCTGGTCGCGCGGAATGACAACGTCACAGCCTTCGGACGCGAGCACCCGCGCGGTCGCGGAGTTCACCTGCGGGAAGAACACCGACTGCACGCACCCGGTCAGCATGCCGGCGACGGCCCGGCGCGGTCCGCGGGCGGCCACGTGTTCCGGCAGCCGGATGCCCGAGGAGGGCGGCGGCGCGAGCCGCAGCGCCGCGCCGAGCACGGGGGAGATCCGCCCGGGCAGGGCGCTGCGCGCCAGCCGGCGGTCGAGCCCGGTGCGCTGGGCGACGCGCAGCGGCCCGACCACGGCGCGCAGCCGCTTCGGATACGGGAACAGTGCGAAGATCGCGGCCCGCGCGGCGCGGTCGCGCCGCGAACGCGGGCTGGCGGCGGGGGTTGGCGTGGCGTGCGCCTCCTCGGTCCATACCCGGGCCGCCTCGATCAGCTGGTCGTACTGCACGCCGGACGGGCAGGCGGTCATGCACGCCATGCAGCCCAGGCACCGGTCGAAGTGCTCGGCCGCCGTATCGGTGAGCGTGGCGCCGTCCAGAAGCTGCGTAACCAGGTGGATCCGGCCGCGCGGCGAGTCCATCTCCTCGCCCCACAGCTGATACGTCGGGCAGGCCGGCAGGCAGAACCCGCAGTGCACGCAGTCCTGCGCCACTGTCCGGAGTACGTCACGTTCCTGCATATGCACCCATCCGGTGTGCCGGGTCGAACTGGTCGCGTACCGCGCGCATCAGCGCGTCGCCAGGCCCGAGCGGTCCCGCCGGCACCGCCGGCCCCGCTAGCGCTGTGAGCACACGCGCGCCGCCGCGCCCGGCCAGCAAGCCACGCAGCGAGTCGAGCAGGCCGGTCAGATCGGTGTCCGGCGGGGCGCACAGGTACAGCATCCCCGCCCCCGCCGGGCCGGCAACAGTGCACCGTACGCCCGACGCCGCGACCGCATCGAGCACCTCACGCAGTCTGGCCAGCCAGAACGTGACGCGCACGACCACGCCAGGGGGATCCGGCAACTGCCCCCACCAGGATGGCGGGGATTCGGCCACTTCGGCGCCGCCGAGCAGCGGGGCCAGCGAGGCCGCGCGCGAGGCGACGCCAGCCGGCGTCCCCTCCAGCAGTACGCCGACCGTCCCGTCCGGCCCCAGTTCCACGGCCGACGGCTGGAGCGGCGAGTTCGCGGCGGCGATCACCGCGGCGGCCGGATCACGCGGCCCGGCAACCAGGTACGCCACCGCGGCCGGGATCGGGTGCAGCCGGAACGTCGCCTCGGTAATCAGCCCGAGCGTGCCGAACGACCCGGCGAACAGCTTGCCGAGGTCGTAGCCCGCCACGTTCTTGACGACCTTGCCACCGGAGTGCGCGACGACCCCGTCCGGGCGCACCACGGTGATCCCGATCAGCAGGTCGCGCGGCGAGCCGTACCGGAATCGCAGCGGCCCGGCCAGCCCGGTCGCGATCATGCCGCCGATGGTGACCGAAGGCGGCACGTCGAGCGCCAGCCGCTGTCCCGCACCGGCGAGCACGGCGGCGACCGAACCCGTCAATGCGCCCGCTTGCACCGTCGCGACCAGGTCACCGGCCGCGTGCTCGACGACCTGGTCCATCCGCCGGGTATCCACCACGACGTCCGCCGAGCCAGAAACCCAGCCAAGGCCCGCGCCGCGCGGCAGCACGGTCATGCCAGAGGCAGCCGCGGCGCGCAGCAATTCCGAGGCCTCTGTTGTGCTTGCAGGGGCGGCGACGGGTGGTACCACCGTACGTTCCGTCGCCATAAGAACAGTTCCGTGCCGGCGGGAAGCGGTCGCGGCCCACGGTGCGTGCCGGGGACCTCGCCGCAGAGCCGCGGGGTCGGGAACACCTTGCCCGGGTTGCACAGGCTCGCGGGATCGAAGGCGCAGCGGACCAGCTGCATGGTGTCCAGGTCATCGGCGTCGAACATTTTCGGCATATATCGGGACTTGTCGACACCGACGCCGTGCTCGCCGGTGATCGAACCGCCCTGCTCGAGACAGGCGTCGAGGATCGCGCCGGACACCTCCTCGGCGGCGGCGACGTCCTCGTCGCCGTGGTACAGCACGAGCGGGTGCAGGTTGCCGTCGCCGGCGTGGAAAACGTTCGCGACGCGGATGCCGGTCTGGTTGGATAGTTCCGCTATCCGGGCGAGTACCGACGGCAGCGAGGTGCGCGGCACCACGCCGTCCTGCACGATGAACCGCGGGCTGATCCGCCCCACCGCGGCGAACGCGGACTTGCGGCCGGCCCAGATCTTCGCCCGCTGCGCCGGGTCGTCGGCGGCCCTGATCTCGGTGGCGCCGGCCCGCTGGCAGATGTCACGGACCATGGCCAGCTCCGTCTCCACCTCCGCCGAAGGCCCGTCAAGCTCCACGATCAGCACCGCGCCGGCGCCCTCGGGGTACCCGCACTGGACCGCCGCCTCGGCCGCCTCGATGGCCAGCGCGTCCATCATCTCGATCGCCGCGGGCAGGATGCCGGCCCCGATGATGTCGGACACCGCCCGGCCGCCCTCGGCCGTGGTCGCGTACGCGGCGAGCAGCGTGTGCACCGCCTCCGGGCTGACGGTGAGCTTGACGACGATCTTCGTGACGATGCCGAGCGTGCCTTCGGAGCCGGTGAACGCACCGGTCAGGTCGTACCCGGAAGGGATGCCTGTGCCGTCGCCGAGCCAGGTCAGCTCGCCCGAAGGCGTGACGATTTCCAGCCCGGTGACGTGGTGCACGGTGAAGCCGTGCTTGAGGCAGTGCGCGCCGCCGGAGTTCTCCGCGACGTTGCCGCCGACCGAGCAGACCACCTGGCTGGACGGGTCGGGCGCGTAGAACAGGCCGTAACGCTCGACCGCCTTGCTGACCGACAGGTTGGTCACGCCGGGCTCGACGACCGCACGCCGGGACACCGGGTCGATCTCCAGGATGCGCCGCATCCGCGACATCACGATCAGCACGCCGCTCTCGTGCGGCAGCGCGCCGCCGGACAGGCCGGTGCCGCTGCCGCGCGCGACGAACGGGATCCCGGCGTCGTGACAGGTCCGCACCACCGCGGCCGTCTCCGAAGCCGTACCCGGCAGCACGACCAGCGCCGGGACCGAGCGGTGCGACGTCAGCCCGTCGCACTCGTACGTGCGAAGCTCCAGCGGGTCGGTGATGACGTTGCCGTCCCCGCAGATCTCACGGATCCGTTGAACGGGAATACTCACGGCATGCGTTCGTAGGCGGGGAGCGTGAGGAAATCGACGAAGCTGTCGGCGAGCGCCACCTCGGTGAACAGCGCGACGGCCTGGCCGTAGCGTTCCGCGTCGAACGTGCCGGCTTCCTGATCCCGGATCTTCGTGAGCTCCTCGTCGATGAGCCTCTCGACCAGATCCGCGGTCACGGTCGGGCCGTCGTCCAGCGGTATCTCGTTGTGGATCCACTGCCAGACCTGCGACCTGGAGATCTCCGCGGTGGCGGCGTCCTCCATCAGGTTGAAGATGCCGACCGCGCCGTTGCCGGCCAGCCAGCTCGCCAGGTACTGGAGCGCGACGCTGATGTTGTTGCGCAGGCCGGCCTCGGTGATCTGGCCGGGGGTCTTGCCGACCGCGAGCAGGTCCTCAGCGGTGACGTGCACGTCGTCGCGCGGCTTCGACGCGATCTGGTTAGGGTTCGAGCCAAGCACGCCGTCGAAGATCTCCTTGCAGACCGGCACCAGGTCGGGGTGTGCGACCCAGGAACCGTCGAACCCGTCGTTCGACTCCCGCAGCTTGTCCTCACGGACCTTGGCCAGCGCCTTCTCGTTCACCTCGGGATCGCGGCGGCTCGGGATGAACGCCGCCATGCCGCCCATCGCGTGCGCGCCGCGGCTGTGGCAGGTCTTGACCAGCAGTTCGGTGTACGCGCGCATGAACGGGGCGGTCATCGTCACCGAGTTGCGCTCCGGCAGCACGAAGTCGCGGCCCCTGGTGCGGAACTTCTTGATGACGCTGAACAAGTAGTCCCAGCGGCCCGCGTTGAGGCCGGCCGAGTGGTCCCGCAGCTCGTAGAGGATCTCCGCCATCTCGAACGCGGCGGGGATCGTCTCGATCAGCACCGTGCCGCGGATAGTGCCGCGCGGGATGCCGAGGAAATCCTGCGCGATGTTGAACGCGTCGTTCCACAGCCGCGCCTCTTCGTGACCTTCGATTTTCGCCAGGTAGAAGTACGGGCCCTTGCCCTTAGCCAGCTGCTTGTGCGCGGACGCGGCCATGTACAGCGCGAAGTCGGTGAGGCTCCCCGAGGCTCGCTTGCCGTCGACGAGGATGTGCTTCTCGTCCAGGTGCCAGCCGCGCGGGCGGACCACGATCGTGGCGAGCTCGTCGTCCGCGTGCAGAGCGTAGACCTTGCCTTCGTCGCTGGTGAAGTCGATCGTCCGGTCCAGCGCGTCCTTGAGGTTGAGCTGGCCGGTGACCATGTTGTCCCACAGCGGGGTGTTCGCGTCCTCGAAGTCGGCCAGCCAGACGTTCGCGCCGGAGTTGAGCGCGTTGATCGTCATCTTGCGGTCGGTCGGGCCGGTGATCTCTACCCGCCGGTCCACCAGGCCGGGAGCGGGGGCCGCTACTTTCCAATCCGGGTTCTCGCGGACGTCGCTGGTGGCTTCGAGGAAGTCGAGCATCGCGCCGGACTGGAGCTGCGCCTGGCGAGAGCGCCGGGCCGTGAGCGCCTCGTGCCTGCGTTCGGCCAGCTCCCCATGCAGCGTGGCGATGAGGTCGATGGCCTGCGGGGTAAGGATCTCGTCGTAGCGGTCACCGGCCGGACCGGTGATCTCGACGCGTTCTGAACCCGGCATGTGCAGCTCCTCCCGACTCGTCCTGTCATCCTAGGCGGCGGCCTCCTGACGGGACAGCCTCAGGTGTCCGGTGGCGCGTCCCGGCCGCCGGGTCCGCGGATTCGTGCCGGTTCTTATCGATCATCTGCTGGTGCTTCCCGCCAGCGGCGCTCTTATTCGACGCACGATAATTGGCCGCACGGAAAGGGAAGGTAATGTGCACGATAATTGACGAACCGGATAGTGATTGCGTCGGGGTGGGCGGTCCCGCGCGACGGCGCCACGGTGCGCCCCCGGGGGTGGCTCCGGTATGCGTCGTACATGATCACGAAGGGTTTTACGTGCTATAGGACGTACAACCCTTCGTGATCATGGTCCTGCAGCGGCGGAGGCGGCTGGCACACCCTAATGCGGGCATAGAAAAGGCCGCGAAATCTGGTAAGCTGACCGGTCAGTGAAGTTCGGCACAAACCCGATTATTCGCGACTAGTGAGAGTATATCACATAAAATGCCATTTGGCGACGCCAAATCGACATCGCCGGCCCCGGCGGGATCGGGAAGCCAGGCCCAGGAGCAAGCGTATGTTGACATGCTCTACGGACTGCTCGACAGCGCGCGGAAGCGCACCAGGATCGCGCTGACCGAAACGCATGCGAGTGGCGGACCGGGTGGCACGTTCCAGGCCCGGGTGGAGCGTGAGGTGACCGCCGGCGAGCAGGCGCGCAGGCTGGCGCAGCTCGAGGCGGTGGAGCACGGCCTGTGCTTCGGCCGGACCGATACCGAGCGGGAGCAGGGCACGCTGTACATCGGCCGGATCGGGCTGCGGGACGACGAGCACGAGCCGCGGCTGATCGACTGGCGCGCCCCCGCGGCCCGCCCGTTCTACTCCGCCACCCCCAAGGACCCGCACGGCCTGGTCCGCCGTCGCCACATCTACACCAGGAACCGCACGGTCACCGCCGTCGACGACGAGGTGTTCGACCTCGACGCGATGACCGACGAGGACAAGCGGAACCTCTCCGGCGAGGCCATGCTGATCGCCAGCATCAACCAGGCCCGCACCGGCCGCATGTCCGACGTCGTCGCCACGATCCAGGCCGAACAGGACCGGGTGATCCGTGCCGCGCTCCAGGGTGTCATGGTCGTCCAGGGCGGCCCCGGCACCGGCAAGACCGTCGCGGCCCTGCACCGCGCCGCGTATCTGCTGTACACGCACCGTCGCACGCTGGAGCGGCGCGGCGTCCTGGTCATCGGCCCGAACCCGGTCTTCCTGCGTTACATCAGCCAGGTGCTCCCGTCGCTCGGTGAGACCGACGTGGTGCTGACCTCGGTCGCCGAGCTTTACCCCGGAGAGAAGGCGGCGCCCGACGACGACCCGGCGGCCGCCGCGATCAAGGGCGACCCGCGGATGGTGAACGTGATCCGCCAGGCCGTGAAGAACGCCCAGCGGGTGCCGGACGGCGACCTGACCGTGACGGTGGACGGCGTGACGTTCACGGTGGCGCGCGACGTCGTGCTCCGCGCCCGCGACCGGGCGCGCGGCATGCGCAAGCCGCACAACGTGGCGCGCAAGCTGTTCGTCACCGACCTGCTCGGCGCGCTCGCCCGCGCCGAGGCGAAGGCGCTCGACCGCCCGCTCGACTCCGAGGACATCCCGTACGCCCGCGCCCGCCTGTGGGACGAGCCGCCGGTGCGCGCCGCGCTCGACGGGCTGTGGCCGCTGCTGACCCCGCAGCGGCTGGTGGCCGCGCTGCTTGCCGAGGAAGGTGCCCTCCGCGCCGCCGCGCCGAGCCTGACTACGGCGGAACGACGTGCCCTGCTTCGCCCGCAAGCCCCCGATCGATGGACGGTGGCGGACGTGCCGCTGCTGGACGAGGCCCGCCTGTTGCTCGGCGCCGACGACTCCGAGGAAAAGCGGCACCGAAGGGCAGAAGAACGCGAGCGGCGGCTGGAGGAGAAGTACGCAGGCGAGGTGCTCCAGATGACCGGCCTGGCCGGTCAGGGTTTCGTGGACGCGAGGACGCTCGCCGACTGGAACCGGGACCCCGGTCAGCAGCTCACCACCGCCGAACGAGCCTGGGCGGATCCGTCCTGGGCCTACGGGCACGTGATCGTCGACGAGGCGCAGGAGCTGTCCCCGATGGCCTGGCGGATGGTGATGCGCAAGATCCCCACCAGGTCGCTGACCGTGGTGGGCGACGTGGCCCAGCGGGGCAGCGCGGCCGGCGCGCGGTCCTGGGCACAGGTGCTCGACCCGTACGTGAAAGGCCGCTGGCATCAGGAGCTGCTGACCGTCAACTACCGCACTCCCGCGGAGATCATGGCGGTCGCCGCGGACGTGCTGGCCGAGGTCGCGCCGGACGAGCAGGCGCCAGAATCGGTCCGCGCCGAGGGCGTGCCGCCGCGCGCGGTCCAGGTGCCTTCGGTGCCCAGTGCGGTCGCCGGGGTCGTCGCGGGTGAGCTCGCCGAACTGGGCGGGGCGGGCCGGCTCGCGGTGATCGCGCCCGCCGCGCTGCTGCCCGCGCTGGCGGCCGAACTGCCGGCGGCCGTGGCCGGCGATCATCCGGACGTGCTCGACTCCCAGGTCGCGCTGCTCACGGTCGGCCAGTCCAAGGGCCTGGAGTTCGACCGCGTGGTACTCGCCGACCCGGCCGGGATCGTCGCGCAGTCCCCGGCGGGCGGCCACGACCTGTATGTGGCGATCACCCGGGCCACCCGCCGGCTGACGGTCGTGTATGAGGGCGACCTGCCCCGCATGCTCGGCCGTCTCATGATCACCAGGGGATGATCCCGTAGCCGCCGGTCCCGTCGGCGGTCCACTGGTATCCCCAGTGAATTCCGCTGGGACCGTCCTCGGGCAGCGTGGCGAGATACACGCTGGGTTCCGCTCCCTCGGCGGGGGTGCGGAAGCCGCGGTGGTTGTTGAAATCCGTGTCGGTGAAGCCGGGGTTGGCCGCGTTCACCTTGATCGGGGTGTCGCGCAACTCCTTGGCGTACATCGCAGTGATCATGTTGAGCGCCGCCTTGGAGGACGGGTACTGCACGGACGCCGGCATCTGGCCAAGTGGGCTCTCCGGGTTGGTCTGCCCGGCAATCGAGCCGACCTCGCTGGACACGTTGACGATGCGGGCCGCGGGAGCCCGGCGCAGCAGCGGCAGCATCGCGTTCGTCACGGCGACGACGCCGAACACGTTGATCTCGTACACCGCGCGCATGTCATCGAGCGAGGTCTGGCTCGGCGGGAAGCCCTGGCGGGCGACCGTTGCCGTGCCGGCGTTGTTGACCAGCACGTCGAGCCGGCCGTACTCTGCGTCGATCCAGTCCGCGGCGTGCCGCACCGACTCGGCGTCGGTGACTTCAAGCCGCACGAACCTGGCGTCGATGCCCTCGTCGCGCAGTTCCTTCTCGGCCGCCCGGCCGCGGCCCTCGTCCCGCGCCCCGATCAGCACGGTCATGCCCCGCGCGCCGAGCTGGCGTGCGGTCTCCAGGCCGATCCCCTTGTTTGCCCCCGTTATCAGGGCGATCTTCGTCGTCATGGCTCCACGCTATGGCAGCCCCCGGCGCCCAGGGAGGGACCATCAGTACCACCCGCCCCGCACAAATCCGACATATCCTTATAATGCGCGCAGTCCGACAATCATTGCGGACACTTACCTACCCAGTTCGGATCATGCTCGCTTATTCCGAGGCGTGCCCGGATCGCTGGCCTCCCAGTGGGTGAGCGGCTGCTCGCTGGGCCTCGATAGCGTGGTAACTTTCCCCTTCGTGGTAGCGGGACCCTTGGTTACGAGGGTCGATCCACCACAAGGGGGTAATCTTCCACGTTGCTGGCGGGACTGCCGGTGCGCTCCTATCCCGGTAGTCGCACACTGCACTCCAGCCACAGGCTGCGCGCGTCCGGCCAGGCCCGCAACCGGCACGGCCATGCGCGCAATTCGCCAGCAGAGTCCAGTTTGGGGGTAACTGTCCGCAATCATGGTGGCTCGCCTGGATGCGGCGTGTGCGATGGCATGCTTGAGGGATGAGCGCGGCAAACCGTACCGAGCTGGCGGCCTTCCTTCGGGCCAGGCGCGCCCGGGTGTCGCCCCGCGAAGCGGGCCTGCCGGAGCTGGGGCCGCGGCGGACGCCGGGGCTGCGCCGGCAGGAGGTCGCCCAGCTCGCCGGGATGTCGATCGACTACTACATCAGGCTGGAGCAGGCCCGCGGCCCGCATCCGTCCCGGCAGGTGCTGTCCGCACTGACCCGTGCGCTGATGCTGACGCCGGATGAGCGCGACTACCTGTTCCGGGTCGCGGGGGAGGTTCCGCCCACGACGCCGGGTCCGAGCCGGGAGATCACCCCGGGCATCCGGCACCTGCTGGACGGCATGCCCGCGACGCCTGCCTACGTGGTCGACGCGGCCTACAACGTGCTGGCCTGGAACCAGCTCGCCACGATGTTCATCGGGAACCTGGCCGGGTCCCAGGACCGGAACATGATCCGCTGGACGTTCCGGCGAGCACCGACGGACGTGATCTGGTCCGACGAGCACTTCCTGCGCTTCACCCGGGCGACCGTCGCGGACCTGCGGGCGAACTACGCGAGGTACCCCGGCGACCCGGAGATCGCCAGCCTGGTCACCGAGATGCTCGCGCTGTCGCCCCGGTTCGCCGAGATGTGGGAGTCGCACGAGGTCGAGGTGCGCGGGCCGATGCTGAAGCACGTCGACCATCCGCGGGCCGGCCCGCTTGAGTTCGAATGCCAGGTGCTGCACATCGCCGAGACCGGCCAGCGCGTGATCGCCTACTGCGCCGCCCCCGGTTCGGCGACGGCGCGCGCCTTCGAGGAACTGGCCAGCGTTAAGGCTTGAACGCGACACCCGCGTACAGCCCGGCCGCCTCTGGCGGGTCTGGCGGTGGCTCGTCTGGCCGCCACTGCACCGTGTACACCAGCCCCGGATCGACCAGCGGCAGCCCGGCGAACAGCGAAGCGATCTCCTCGCGCGTGCGGGTGACGAGCGGAGACGAAGCGCGGCGGTAGATGGCCGTAGCGCGGTCGGCTTCCTCCGGCTGGGCGTCATGGGTGGCGTGGGACAGGACAAAGTAGCTGCCTGGCGCCATCGCGGCGATGAGCGGTCCGAGGATCTGCGCGGGATCTTCATCGTCGGCGATGAAATGCATGATCGCCACGATCAGCACCGCCATCGGCTGGGAAAAGTCAAGCTGATCGGTCGCCCCGGCGAGCTCCAGCACTTCTTCGGGACGTCGCAGGTCTGCTTCGACGACAACCACGCCCGGGCTCTTGGCCAGCAGCGCGTTCGCGTGACTCACCGCAACCGGGTCAGATGTTGCCGGGTAGTATGCACACGTGGTTAGTTCGCCCGAAGGGAGCAGCACGTGACGCTTGGCGCAGGGTTCGTACGGGTCAGTACTGGCAGCCAGGATGAGGCTTCACAGATCAAGGTTATCGAGGCTGACGCTGCCGAGCGGGGTGTCACGATCGTCAAGTGGTTTAAGCTCCATGGCTACTCGGCTAGCCATGGGACGCAGGAACCAGCGCTCCGTGAAGCGATCGCGGACATTCAGCGTGGCGACTACTCGGCCTTGATCGTCACCGAATCGTCTCGTCTTGACCGGCGGGAAGATCTGGACGCTCAGGCTGGAATTCTGCTCGCGATCCGTTCCGCCGGCGGAGACATCGTTTCTGTCAGTGAGCCGCAGTTCGGGCGTACGGATTTTGCCGGGCGTATCGTTACGCTGGTTGCGCAGCACGCGAACGCGGAAAAGTCTAAGACCGTCAAGCAGACGACGTATCGCGGGGTTATGATGATCCGCGACAACAAGGCGCATTACAGTGCATTGCCTGCGCTCTGGGCGACTAAGGGAGTGCGCTACGCCAAGCAGGCGTATTGCACTGACCGTGATGCGGTGACGGACATTTATGAGAGGGTAGCTAACGGCGAGTCGCTTTCTAGCGTGGGCCGGGCCTACAATCTCTATCCGAATTCGGTTAAGAATATTATCCGTTTTGCGGCGAATCATACCGGAGTTATCGAATGCTCTTATACACACGAAGGGCAAACCGAATCGTGGACTCACGAGGTTGAGCCGGTTGTCGATTCGTCGCTGTGGTGGCGTGCCAACAGGGTTCTAGGCGCGAATATGACTCAGGAACGCGCGAATAAGGGTGGCCGGCCTGTCGCCAGGCCGGGTAACTGGATTTCGGGTATCCTCGACTGCCCGGAGTGCGGAGGGAAATTGTTCCTGAACGCTGCCTTTACGCCGGCTAGGGATTGGCGTACCGGCAAGCCGCGCGTGCAGAAGCCGCGCACTCCTAGGCTCCGCTGCGGGGGGCAGGGTAAGCGGCGCATAGCGTGCGGTGGCTTCAAGGGAACCGACGCGCAGCCCGTCATCGACCTGATTACCGGAATGTTCGCTAAGGACGATACGCCTGTTCTGGCATTCCAGCGGGTAGCGGGAAACGCTCACGAGCTGGACGCGATGAACGCTGAACTCCGCAAGATACAGGCGCGTCTTTCCGCCACCGAAGATGATGACGCACTAGACGCGCTGGTGGCGGAGCGGAAGGCGGTTAAGGCGCGTATTGAGGAATTCGCGATCGTGCCGGACAGCTATGACTACGCACCCACGGGGCAGACTGTGGCCCAGATGTGGAATGATGGGGATGACGCTGTGAAGCGCGGCATGGTCCGCGCGGTTAAAGAGTCCTGGGGAATGATACTCGCGAACAACGAGGGACGGTGGGGAATCGACATCGGGACGGCCGGCTCAGCAGATGCGGAGGAGACGAACGGAATCGTAGACCTCGGTAATGGTTTGTGCTTCCGGCGCTCTTTCAAGTCATCTTGATAGCTTAAGCGGAACGGCAAGAGGCTCACCCGGTAACATTCCGGATGAGCCTCTTTCCTTTGCCGTTAGTCAGCGGGGCTCCGGGGTACGGGAATGACGTGCACTATCTTTCCTGCTTCGATGTACCTGAGCACTTCAGGGAGCCTGAAATCCCCAGCCAGAATAATCACGATTTCCTTTTCTGAGTCATCCGCCGTATAGGCGTTCACCTCTTCCGGTTGCTTGCCGTTGCCGTGGTCGGTCGTCGGTTATCACCCCCCTTCGGGGTACTCGGCGGTATCCGTCCTCTCCGTGGCCTGGGTTACGGTCCGTGGTTGTCCGCGTCCGTCCGGACGGATGCGTGTGCGGCCCAACGCGCAGACGCGCGCGCGAGGCGGACGGACGGACGTCCGTCACTGTGTGTAGTCTCCGGTGTCGTCGTCTGGGTGGTCGTCTGCGGCCCGCCAGTGGCCGCGTATGGTCTGGATCGCACGCCCCGCGTCCGCGAGGTGGCGTATCCGCTCGTAAACCCAGGTGCGGCCCTTGCCCGTGGCCGTCATAAGGTCCGCGATGGATGCTCCGCGCGGCCCGGCCTGGACCAGTGCGGCCCACAGCGTCGTCTCAGCGCCGTCAGGAACGCCGACCCATACGTGTGTGGGGTCTGGGCCGGTTCCGGCCGTGTGCGGGCCTTCTGGGGCCGTCTGGGGCCAGTCCCGTTCGCCGGCGTCGTCGCCGGCGAGTTGGACCCTGGTGTGCTCGCGTGCGTGCTCGGTTACGCGGGCATCGGTGAGCAGGTAGGCGCGTGCCCGTTCCGGCCTGGTGTGCTCGGGGTCGGAGACCAGGAATTCACCGGGCCTGGTCAGCGTGTGCGCGTGCCATCCCGCGTTGAATGATCCCTGCCCAAGGATCAGGTCGGTGTCGCGGCGTTCGCGTACCCGCAGGCAGATCCGGACATCCATCTGTGACCTGACTGCGCCTTTGCCCATGGCTTCCTGGCTTGGCCGCTGGGTGGCGGCTATCAGGGTTTCCGCGACCGCGCGGCCCCGTCGTGCGATGGAGTCGGCGCAGTCGTGGGATTCCTCGGGCAATTCCGCGTACTCGTCCACGATGATCACCAGCGCGGGATCACCGGCGGTCGGTTCCCACAAGCGTTTACCCTCTCGTGCCATCCGTTCGGCGCGGTCGTTGAGCCGGCGGACGGCATCGCGGAACAATTCGTTTGCTTGCTCCGGGGTTGTGGCCAGCCGTTTCATGCAGATTGCCCACGGTTTGAGTTCCATTCCTCCTTTCAGGTCCACGCCCCAGATTTCCACGTCACGGCACGCGGCGAGCACGGCGAGAATGATATTCAGGATGCCGGACTTCCCGGCACCTGCTATCCCGCCGATCAGGACGTGTCGGCGCAGCATCCAGATGCGAACCGGCTCACCTCCTTCGGAGAGGCCCAGTTCTACTGGCCGGGTGATGGATGTATTTTCTGTGCCGGGCCATGGGATATCGACCGAATGCGGGTCGGTTTCGATGACCTGCAGGACAACCGCGTCCGCCCGGGTATCGTCAGCGAAGACGCGGACGCTGCCGCGCCTTACTCCGAGACCGGATTCGATGGCAGGTATTCTCGCGATGGCTTCCTCGGCGCTGGTGCCTTTGCGGAGAATGACGCGTGCGGTCCATCCCCACGCGTCCGCGACCACCGAGGCGATATGCGACCCGGTCAGGCCGATTGCCTCTCCGATATCTGGCCACGCGTCAATGGTGCGGTCTACCCGGACGCGTGCGCGGCGTCTGCGATGGACCCACCACGGGATACCGAGGATCACCATCGAGATGACCGCGATTGCCGGAAGCGGTCTGACGGTCGGGCCGATCGCGATTGCGGCGGACAGCCAACCACCGGTTACCGCGACCGCGCACGCCATGTAGGCGCGTTCGGCGGGCCGGTCGATACCGCACGCGGCCCACATCCGTACCAGGAATCCCGCCGTAGTCTTCCCCGCCGGATTGCTCCACAAGAGCTGGTGGGAAATACCCAGCAGCACCGTGCCAAGCACGGTCAGCATTGCTGCCAGGATCCAGTAGCGGGCATGCCTGGGATGTGCCAGCAGCGCCGTGGTGAACGCGGCAACTGCAATCAGGATGGGGACCATTGCGGAACGGTGCCGGTAGAGCCATCGGCTGATCGCTGCCGCTGCGATCGTCCCGAATGACTCATCAGGCCCGAACATCATGACCGGATACGGTTGCCCGCCGTTGCGCATCGCGCGGCGTGCCCGGCGTCTCCAGCGCCTATACGGGTCACGCGCCATAGGCATCACCCCCGGCGCTTCCGGGGAGTTCATCGCGCAAATACGCCAGCGGGTCGGATTCTCCGTCCGCGTGCGCGCCGAGAGCCGCGCGTATCGCGGCTTCCAGATTGGCCGATCGCAGGCGTTCGGCTGACAGGGCGGTACGGAGTTCGCGGACGTGGGTGGTGAGATGGGTAAGTGTGGTTGCGGTGCGGGTCAGTAGCGAGTCGCAGCGATCGCAATATTCAGCGGATGCGAGTTCGCGGCCCAGGCTCGCTATTTCGCTGTAGATGGCGGGCAAAGGCGGCATGTGCCGCGCGGGGTACGGGTGCATGTTCAAAAGGCACCACCTCCTTATGTCGGCCTGTCATAGGCGGCCCTTCCTCGTGTCCCGCGCATAGGGTGCGCGGGACACGAACGGGTACTTGCGGTCATGGCGTTTCGTTCCTTCCTGCCTTTCCGGAAGCCGCTTTAGAGCGACCGGAACAGACTAGTCGTTATGCTGCTGATTTCCGGAGCAAAGCTCGTGGACGCGAGATAGAATCCGAGAACTATGCAGACCACGGCGTGCCATATTCTCAGGCCCGCGTATTTACAGAGCAGGATCACAATCACACCCAGCACGAGCGCCGCCGAAATACTGACTGTCAACTAATCACCTCCCTTCCGGTAGATGCCGAGAGGCGGTTAGTCCTCCTCGAACGCGCGCCGCGACTTGCGGCGCTCCCACCGGGCACGCGCGCAGCACTTCTCGCACGTGTCGCGGCCGTCACTGGCACGGGAACCGCACGGGCACGTGCGGCCCGCCCGGCATCCCCTCAATGGGCTGCTCATGGCGATCACCTCCTTACGAATGGGTTACGTGTCCTCCTCTCCCGGCGACCTGCCGTGCGCAAATAGCCGGCCTCCGGGTACTATCCGTACTCGGGGAACCGGCTTGAGTTTCCCTCCGGGCTGCCCCTGCTTATTCGAGTGGGCCGGGGGCAGCCCGGTTTTGTGTTCTCTTCCTTCCGTTACCTCCTGATTTGCGGCCTGAGCGTCGCCGGCTGCTCCGCTCAGGCCCGGCCCGCACCGTATCGAGTCCAGCACGGGCCGGGGCTTAAAGGGATTTCCTGGTCAATATTCGGTCTGAGTAGTGTCAAGGACGAGGTAACCGAGCCCCGGGTAGCGCATGACCATGCCCTCTATCTCCAGCAGCACGAGGGCTTTGCTGATTGTCTTGCGTGAGTACCCGGTTTCCTGGTTGAGCCGCTTGATCGATACCGGGTTACCTGGTTTGAGTTCGCCGGCTCTGATCTGCTCGCGTATCTCGTTTGCGATCCTCACGTATGCGCGAGGGTCTCCGAATGTCATGGTGATGAACTCCCGTATCCGCCGCTGACCACATAGCCGACTCCGGGCTGCCGGTGAATCAGCCCGTCGGCTTCCAGCATCTGCATTGCGTGCCCGCACGTCTGCCGCGAAATGCCGTGCTTGGCGGACAGTGCCGTGATCGACGGCATCCGCTCGCCCGGCCCGAGCACGCCGCTGCTGATATCGGCCTTCAATGAGGCCGCTATCTTCCGGTACAGTCGCGGATCGCCAGGCATGTTATTCACCATTGGCTCCCGGGCGCCGACGATCGCGCTGGTCTGGAATATGGCGGTTATCAGCCTGGCAGCATTGCCGATATCGGCCTTTCTGGCGAGGGGAATCCACCGGCTCCACCCCACCTGGCAGCGCAGGCCCGATTCGCTGCGGCTCAGCGACAGGAAATCTCCACGGGGATCACCCGGCGCGGTCACCTCCAGCTCCCAGGGCTCATTGTCAAAACTGAGCGCCGCGACCCCCAGCCCCTTAGTCCGCACGAGCTCTACCGCAAGCTCGCGCAACATCTCACTCTCCACGCGCTCACCCGGACGGCACAGCTCATCCAGGACTTGCAGGACTTCGGCAGGTCCACCCTCAAGGACAGTTCTTTTCAGGTGCGACATCTGCGCAGAATCCTCCCGAGAGGCAGTTGCAGCCTCGTTGTCCATGGTCAGTGGCATCTTTTTCCTTCCCTGAGCTGATGGTTCATATCAGCGCGCGGATCCAGCAGAACATCTGGTTCTTCTTTCACAGGTGCTTCACTTCAGGGTCGGCGCAGTTGTGAAGCAGGATCATAATGAGTTCGGCCGTATTCTCGATGTCGGTTTCAGTAGCGATCTTGAGCCACTGACTCAGCGTCAGTTGGCATCGGCTGCCGGCACTGTTTCGGTCTATCGTGATCGGATCTTGGGTCGGCGCGCGGGCTAGCCTCACCTCTAGCTCCTGCGATTCGTTGCCGTAAGTTACGACCTGCACGAGCAGGTCTTCATTTTGAGCTAGTAGCGCTGCAAGCGTACGGAGCTGCGTACCGGCAACATACTCGTGGTGCGTAATCCCTCTTGAGAGAGATTCAAGTTTCTCCGCTACCTCTTCTGGCGTTCCGTTAAGCAAATCCTTGCGGGCAGTCGTCAACTTACCGCACCTCCCCTGTCGTTCTCCTCGTGGGCACCTTCTTTTCCGGGTCCTCTCCAGGTGATTACACCGCAGTTGTATTCGGCGAAATGCGTAGGTTGGCTTCGCATGTAGACGGGCAGCGGGCCTGCACCATTCACGAGAGTTACGGGCGCGACTATGCCGGAAGCACGCGTGTCTTCGCTGATCAGGGTAAGCGAGAGCGCATCCATCGCGTTGTGGCGAGTGGAGGATACGCCGCATGCAAAGTTTCGCGCCCCATTGGCTACGGTCCACTCCCAGAGCGGAATATGCATTAGGCATCACCTCCCTGACCATCAGTATCTTTGTTGTACTTTCCATCAAAGGATCGCAGTGGGACAACGCTCATCTCGACACCAGGCGCATATCATCTATTTGCATGTGTGTCTGATCTTTTCTCTTCTGAGTCTCATCTGCTCAAGGGGGCCATAGGGCTGACGACTGACTGCGCTATCCTGGTAACCGCCGCACTCGGAGCGAGGTGAGCGACGATGGTCACGCAGGAGCTAGCACTGAAGGTGCTGGTCAGACAGCGGCACATGACATACGAGTCGTTCTGTCGTGAGTGGGATCGCACAGCGAGCGCCTTGGACGATCGGCTGAAAGGCAGGTTTCCAGGCCACGCTCAGTACTACCGATGGCTTCGCGGTGACCTAGTCAACGGCCGTCCATATCCCGACGCCTGCCGCATGCTTGAGGCACTTTTCCCCGGTTGGTCGGTTGAGAGGCTATTTAGCCCATATGTCGCATCTGGCAGAACCGGCGAAAGTCAATTGATTTCACCGGAACTGCCGGAACCCAGTGGGTACGCAGACGTTGCCAATGACCAGTCGTCGCGGCTCGAACAAATAGAAATACTTCGTCAGGAAATGAATCAAGCGATAGGCGCTGGCGCAGTCGCTGAGGCGACGCTTGAGGACTGGGAAAGGGGAGCGATCCGCTATGCGCGCGCCACTCGTGACCGTCCACCAACCGTACTAGTCGGAAGCATAAGCAACGATCTCGCGGAGCTTAGACTGCTAATCAGCGGGCACCGCTCTGCGTCTGCACTACGACGCCTAATCCGAGTAATGGCACAGCTTTCGGGCCTCATGTGCCTGGAGTTCTGCAAGCTGGATGACCGATCAGCATTCCAAAGATGGGCGCGTACCGCTCGACTTGCGGCTAATGAAGCGGGCGATCCTGAGACTATCTCCTGGATTTTGGCACAGGAGGCTTACGGCATCTATTATGCCGGCGACCTCCCAGAAGCCATCGATGTTGCGCGCAGCGCATATGAAGCTGTCCGCACTCCTTGCGTTGGAAGGGCACTGGCGGCAGCCTTGGAAGCACGCGCGCACGCTGCTATGGGGCGGGACCGGGAGACGCGTGAAGCCCTCGATCGGGCTGAGGTAGTCCTAGGACGGCTTGACGAAGACTCGCTGACTCCTTCGGCATTCGGATACAACGAATCGTCCTTCCGTTTCCACGAAGGGAATGCATATACCCATCTGCGCAATGTTACGTCGGCCCTGAAGGCGCAGGATCGCGCCATGGAACTATGTTCGCGTGACGACTATACCGACTGGGCTATGGTGCGCCTCGATCGCGCAGATTGCATCGCCTATTCAGGGGACATCACCTCGGGACTCGAATACGCTACGGGAGTGATGAGCGACCTTTCCGCGGATGAGCGAAACGGAATCATAATAGCACGCGGAAGAAAGATACTTCGTGCACTACCCGCAAAAGAGCAGAAGCTTCCCGTTGCGGTTGGCTTCCACGAGTTGCTTATGCTTCCCTCAGGTGAGTCTCAGAATGGGGAGTGAACTTAGTTGATTTCTATCACATCTGCACAACCGAGAGATGTACCGGCCTTTGTCGCGTTGGCCGAAGAGATGGACCGGTACTATGGCGCAACTGAAGTTGGGTCGCAAGAACTTCGTGTCGAGCAGATAAATGAGGCGATCTTCGGCAACCCGCCGTCGGCGCATGTATTGCTCGCCTGGAACGACGGTAGCTTGGTTGGCTTTGCGTGTTACTCGTTCCTGTGGCCGGCTATAGGGCTCACCCGCTCGCTATTCCTCAAGGAATTGTATGTGACGGAGAAGGCGCGACGGCATGGTGCGGGTAAGCGCCTAATGCGGCATCTGCACTCTCTCGCTATCCAGAATGGATGTAGCAGAGTTGAATGGATGACCGAAACAACCAATGCAGACGCACGTCAGTTCTACGCGAGCCTCGGCGCCCAGGTGGACGAGTCCAAAGTCTTCTACCGCGTGCAGGGCGAACTGCTTGAGCGAATGGCAGAGTAAGTTCGCGGCTCTTGAGCACTGTCGTTCACACCTAGGAGGTTGCCCCCCGGGTCGGACTCCCGCGTTCGCTTCAGGCAGCCTGACCTGTGCGAGAACATCGTGTGCACAACCCGGCTTGTAAGGGTCGTTATCGACATACACCACGCGGGCGTCCGGGTCGACCCGGCGCGCCACCTCGTGGACGTTGTCCATGGTGGGCAGGCCGCTGCCGATATCGAGAAACTGCCTGATCCCGTGCTCGGCGCAGTAGCGGACCGCGCGGGTGAGGAACGCCCGGTTCTGCCGTGCTATCCAGGCACTATTAGGGGAATTCGCCAGGAGTCCCGCCGCCAGTTCCCGGTCGGCCGCGAAGTTGTCTTTCCCGCCCAGCATGAAGTCGTAGATACGGGCAATGTTCGGCATCGCCGGGTCGAACACCGGCTTGCGAGCTTCGTCCCCATCCGGAGGCATGCGGTCAACCTTAGCGGCCATCGCCATGTTCGCGGGTCGCTCGAGTTCGAGTGAGATAACGTCCGCATACCAGGGCCCTTAGCGCTGTCAGGGGAAGATGTCGGCGGCGGTGACCACAGTTGTGTCGGGATCCGGCTGGGTAACCGTCGAGCGCGCGCAGATGACGTAACGCAGCCGGTCTACGGCGTCGGTGAGCGCCACGGACTTGGCGGCCAGTTTTGCCTTGATCCTCGGCCCCGCGACCGACCTGCTCCACTTCGACTCGCCGACGGCGACGGGCACCCGGGTCAGGTCCGGCTGTGCCAGCGCTACCGCGTCGATCTGGTCCCGCCCGCCCGATCGCCACCAGGGGCCAATGGCGACGATGTGGTCCCCGAGGATGCCGGTGGCCGCATGTCGCCATAGGTACTCGCGGAACGCCTCTTCGTAGGGTGCGCCCAGGTGATCATCGAGCTCGTTCCGCAGCGCGGACATGACGCGCTGTCCGTAGCCGCGCTCGATCTCGGTCCGGTGCTTGCGCACGGGACCCAGGTAGAACGCGAGGAAGTTATCCGCGATCCGGTAGTTTTTCCGGCGCGACTTCGCCTGGTCTTCGTCGACTGGGGCGAGGCGTTCCACGAGCCTCGCCTCAACCAGCCGGTCCAGCGGGCGGGCCGGGTCGGTACCCACGAGATCCTGGATCTCGTTGTACCGGGTGGCACCGGACGCGATGGCGTGCAGAATGGCACCGCCAGTGGCGGAACCGGTTTCCGATTCCATGATCAGGCGCCCTTCGGTCAGCAACGGAGCACCGGGGGCTCCGATCAGCCGGAAGAGGTTCTCCTCGATCGGCGCGTTCTGGCGCCACCACGCAAGGTACAGCGGCATGCCGCCGACGAGGCCGTAGACCAGAGCCCGGTCCTCGGGTGCCAGATCGGGCAGCATCGCGGCCGCTTCGTGCGGCCGGAACGGAAACACGGGCAATGTCAGGTTGAACCGGCCATACAGCGGCGCCCGGGTCTCCTGCACCGACCACATTGTCCGGACCGCGGAACCACAGACAAGGATCCGGAGCAAGGTACGTCCGCGGGAGCGGTCGAGGAATGCCCGGAGCACGCCAGGCAGCGAAGGGGACTCGTGCAGCAACTCGGGAAACTCGTCGAGCACCAGCAGAAGCGGCTCATCGGCGGCCTGATCGGCGAGATGGTCCAGCACATCGCGCCAGTCGTGATAGGGGTTCGCAGTCAGGTCCCGAAGGCCCTCCGCTCCGGCGCTGCGTACCGCGGCGGACAAGCTCGCGAGTTCGCCGGGCATCGGGTCGCCCACTCCGGTGTGGAAGACGACGCGTGCCAAGTCCGAGGCGAACCGCTCGATCAGGGCGGTCTTCCCGACCCGTCGTCGTCCCCAGACCAGGGCCGGCCGGTCAGGCGCGTGCTCCCACCAATCCCGCAAGGCGTCCAGCTCGGCTTCCCGCCCGACGAAGCCCACCATCTATCACCTCCGCCAGCCATATTACCTGCAGACGTGCAAGCTGCAATGAAGCAGGTTGCATTAATGCAGGCTAGTCACCTAGCAGGGCGGCGACTGTCTGCTGGGCGATCACCTTGCCCGCGGCGTTGTAGCTGATCACGAGCGTGTCTCTGGCGAGGCCGCCGTAGGGCAGGCGGGCGGTTACCCACAGCCGGACGCCGCTGCCCGGCCAGCCTTGGACGGTGGGGCCGCCGTACTCGTGGCCGTCCGGCATGCGCAGCACCAGGCGTGCCACATCCGCCGGCGCGTACCCGATCGCGTAGTTCGACGTGGTGGTTTCCTGATAGAGCACCAGCAGCGGCTTCTGCTTGACCGACCACGGGAGCGGCAGGATGACGCCGTCGTCGGGGCCGTGCCACAGCACCTTCCCGCCGGTCAGGTACGCGGTCCAGCCGTTCACGGTGATCCCGCCGCTGTCCGGGATGCTCGCGCCGGGCTGTGCCTGGAGGTTATCGGTGAGCTGCGTGACCCGCTGGCCGACGGCGTCGCGGAACGTGAGCACCGCGCGATACCCCTGGGGGATGTCCGCGAACCACACGGAAAACGGGAAGCCTCGGCCGGACA
>Ga0070741_10006924_pt1 | contig 23924 bp, 32 predicted proteins | sample Coa_R1_4_FD_66440 | JGI IMG/M metagenome (GOLD analysis project Ga0070741, IMG submission 66440) | Surface soil microbial communities from Centralia Pennsylvania, which are recovering from an underground coalmine fire - Coalmine... | ecosystem: Environmental > Terrestrial > Soil > Unclassified ...
CCTGGCTCTGATCCATGCCTTCACGCCGAACATACGCCCGAACTGCTCATTTTAAGAAAAATCGGCGGTAAAATCGTGCCTCCAAGCTAGCTATCATGTGTTAAAAAAGTAACGCAGCACCGTGCGGGCGGCTGGCTCTGCCACCGGCCGAAAACGCGCACATGCTTAAGCGTCTCTGACCCTGGAACCTGATTGCTCTGGTCCGGTCCGCTGGCAGGCAGCCCGACGTCAATTTCCTTCGGGCGCGTAGTGGCTTTCGATCAGGCGATAATGGCCGCCGGACGACACCCAGGTTTGATGCAGGCAACCGGACGGCCCGCAGAACGGTTTCTCCCCGCAGTAGAGACGCTCGAAGTGCAGCACCACCTTGCGAAGATGGTCGGTATAGCTGGCAAATTCATGCAGAGCCTTGGGCATGGGACATAATTGCAGGACCTGCGCGCGAACTTCGGTCGGCAGGTTTTCGATGTGCTGCGGATCGTAGCGATCGTCACTCCTCATGTTGCCGCCTTTTGCGAACGAAGGCGTGCTGAGAAGCAGCAGTGCGGCAAATGCCATCAGGCAGCGCGAGGCGTGATGCATGGCGGTCCTCCGGGGCACAGGGGCACACAAGGACATTAGCCGATTCACGGAACAACGTAGATCACGATGCCGACGCCGGCCTTACGGCGGCGGTCTTTGGCGCATCGCCGCCGCCCGCTCCGCTGCGCCTGTATCCCTCCGGGGGAGGGGGTCTACGATCTAGACGATATAGTCTAGACTATATAGTCTAATCGTGATATTGCCAGTTGGCGTTCTTTAATTGGGAGAGTCCCATGCCCGAGCCGAAACCTGACGCAGAGCATGCCCGCGAGCTTGTCGCGGGCGTCGAGACAATCATCGCGCGCACCGCCAATTGCTGGCTTTTGAGCCGCACTGAAGATCGCATTCGCACGCGTCCGATGGGGCGCATCCCGGTGCGGCCGGGCGAGGATCCCTGGACGGTCCGCTTCGTCACCGACCGGCGATCGCAAAAGGCGGCAGATCTCCGGCAGTCCCGTCAGGTGACGCTCGCCTTTCAAAAGGAAGACGAAGACGCCTACGTGTCGCTCGAAGGCGCCGCGCGGTTGATCGAAGACAAGGAGGGCGTTCAAGCGCTCTGGCACGAGAAATATCGCGCGCATTTTCCGACCGACGAGGATCGGGCGAATGCAGCCTTTATCGAGGTCAAAGTCACGCGCATGGAGCTTTGGGTGCGCGGTCTGACCAGCGAACCGTTCGGCGCCCGCACGACGGTCGTCTTGCGCGACGCGAGCGGCGGCTGGCTCTGCGCGGCTTGAGGCGCTCTTCGCCGGAACGCGAACAAGAGAAGGATTCTGCGATGGACAACCGCGTCAAACTCGACATCGATCAAGGCGTCGCTGATGTCAGGCTCGCGAGGCCCGAAAAACTGAATGCGCTCGACCCGCAAATGTTCGATGCCCTTGCCAGAGTGGGGGCTCGCCTCAAAGCCCATCGCGGCTTGCGTGCTGTCGTCCTTTCTGGGGAGGGCCGCGGCTTTTGCGCGGGCGTCGATCTTAAGCGGATCGCCGCGGTCGCCGACGGGCGGCCGCTGATTCCCTGCGCGGACCTGACCCGGCGGACGCACGGGCCCGCCAATCTCGTTCAGCATGTCGTCTGGCAATGGCGGTCGCTCGCCGTCCCCGTCATCGCAGCGGTGCATGGCATCGCCTTTGGCGGCGGCTTTCAGCTTGCTCTTGGCGCCGATATCAGATGCGTCGCCCCCAAAACCAGGTTCTCGGTGCTGGAGACCAAGTGGGGCCTCGTTCCGGACATGGCCGGCGTGCATCTCATGCGCCGTCTGGCGCGCGAGGATATCGTCCGTGAGCTGACCTATACGGCACGCACCTTCACGTCAGAGGAAGCGCTGCAATACGGCTTCGTCTCGCGCCTGGTCGAAAACCCGCATTCCGCAGCGATGGACATCGCGCGCGACATCGCCGCGCGCAGTCCGGATGCGATCCGCGCGGCCAAGCGGCTGTTGAACCTCGCAACGGCGCGTGACGCGGAAACCATTCTCTTGCAGGAAACGGCGGAGCAGATGCATCTGTTGGCCTCGGCGAACCAGATCGAAGCCGTGAAGTCCAACCTCGAGGGACGCAAGGCCTGCTTCACCGATCCCGAGCCGCTCGTTCAATGAAGTGTTTTCGAGCGTGAAGAAAACGCGTCAAGACAAGAATCGGTTCTGACCAAAAGGCCCCGGAGCACATCATGGGACGTCCGCTTTACGATCATGCCGGCTTTCTCGAAGCGGCGAGAACCCTGGCGTATGAAGGCGGACCCGCCGCCGTCACCGTCGATTCGGTCGCAAGGCACCTGAATGCGCCGAAGGGATCGTTCTATCACCGCTTCGCATCGCGCGATGCGCTGCTGGGCCAGCTCTGGCTGGACCTCGCGCTCGAATTTCAGCAGGGCTTTTTCGCCGCGATCGAAGCAGGCGACGGCCTCGCGGCCGCGTTGCACATGCCGCGTTGGGCGCGCGCGCATTTGCAGGAGGCTCGCCTGCTGTCGCTGTACAGCCGTCACGATTTCGTTCAGGGCGATTGGCCGGACGAACTCAAGAAGGGCGTGCGCGAGCAGACGGAGCGGCTGGAGCAATGCCTGGTGCAATTTTCTCGCGACACCTTCGGCCGCGCCGGCGCGCCGCAGATTCGCCGATCGACCTTCGTGCTGCTGGAGGTTCCCGTCGCCGCCGTCAAGGGGCATCTGCAGAAGCGGGAAGTGCCGCCGCCGCTGGTCGACGAGCTGATCGAACGAACCTATCGCGCCATCGTGCAGGACGCGGAGTAGACGAGGACAAGCGAGGCCGCGTGACGGAGACATCGATGAAGAAAATCCATGCCGAGGCGAGCATCGTGACGTCGGCGGATCGAGACGTCGTCTACTCGCTTGTGAAGAATTCGGCGTCCTATCCGTTCTGGTCGATGATTGACGAATTCGAGGCGGTCAGGCCGGGCAGGGACGGGCCGTATGGCGTGGGCTCGCAGCGCATCTTCCGCACCGGCCGTCTCGTCATGCACGAGGAGGTCGTCGAACTCGTGCCCGATCGCCGCGTCGCCTACGTTCTGCTGAGCGGCTTTCCGATGAACGACTACCGCGCCGAAACGATTCTCGATTCGCTCGACGGCGGCGGCACGAGGATCACCTGGCGCTGCGCGTTCTATCCCAAATACAAGGGAAGCGGCTGGTTCTGGCGGCTGACGATGTCATGGGTGTTCCGGCGGTTCCTGCGCATGTTGGCGCTTACTTCCGAGAACCGTCGGCAGCGGGAAGAAATTCTCGCCGCCGCGCACGGCAATGCGACGTCCAAGCGCATGCTGGCGGCTGCCGAGGGCGCGACATCGCGGACGTGACGCGCCGCTCGCGACGGGGTGCGGCAGGCAAGCCCGGCCGCATCGGGCAAGCGTGATCGACCAAGCCTGATCAACAACGCCTGATCGACACGGTGCGAAAAGGCGGGTTGACGATCTCTCTTTATTTCGATATTCGTTGAAATATGGAAAAGACAGCCGCCGTTGCCGCCCTTGCAGCGCTCGCCCAGGACAATCGTCTCGATGTCTTCCGCCTGCTGGTTCAGGCCGGCCCCGACGGAATGACAGCCGGCTCCATCGCGGAAGCGCTGGATTTGCCCCCCAACACGCTGACGTTTCACTTCGACCGTCTGCGCATGGCCGGGCTCGCGACGGTCAGGCGCGATGGCCGCTCGATGATCTATGCCGCCCAGTTCGAGACCATGAACGCGCTGCTCGGATTTCTCACCGAAAATTGCTGCGGCGGAGCGTCATGCGCGCCTGTCGCCACCTGCAAACCCGCGCGGAAGCGCGTCAAAGTGCCAGCCTGAAAGGACATGCCGACCGACCATGATTGATGTCGTCATCTACCACAATCCTGCTTGCGGAACGTCGCGCAACACGCTTGCCATGATCCGCAGCGCCGGCATTGAGCCGCACGTGATCGAGTATCTGAAGACGCCTCCCTCGCCGGCGCTGCTGCGGCAACTCGTCGAACGCCTGGGCATCTCGGTGCGCGATTTGCTGCGCGAGAAGGGGACGCCCTATGCCGAACTCGGGCTCGGCAACCCGGCGCTGTCTGACGATGCGCTTCTCGATGCAATGATGGCGCATCCGATCCTGATCAACAGGCCCATCGTCGTGACGCCGAACGGCGTGAAGCTGTGCCGTCCGTCCGAACTCGTGCTCGACCTCCTGCCGGCGCAGGACGGCGAATTCGTCAAGGAAGACGGCGAGCGGATCTCGTTGAAGCGTGGCGGCTGATGGCGACCATTGCGCAACGCGCCGCCGCCGAGGGTCTCGGATCAGCTTTTCTGCTCGCAACCGTCGTCGGTTCCGGGATCATGGCGGCCAAGCTCGCGGGCGGTAACGGCGCAATTGCACTTCTCTGTAATACGTTGCCGACCGGTGCGATTCTCGTTGTGCTCATCCTGACGTTCGGCCCGATATCCGGCGCGCATTTCAATCCCGTTGTCAGCACGGCGCTGGTATTTCGCCGGGAATTGCCGGTGAGCGTTGCTGCCATCTATATCGTTGCGCAAGTCCTCGGCGGCATTCTCGGCGTGCTCGCCGCGCACGCGATGTTCGAGCTTCCAATATGGCAAGTATCGATGACGATACGAACGGGACCGGGTCAGTGGTTCGCCGAAGCGGTCGCGACGTTCGGATTGCTCTTGACCATCTTCGGAGTTTCGGCCCGTTCGCCTGGCGCCATCCCCTACGCGGTCGGCCTTTACATCACGGCCGCGTACTGGTTCACCGCATCGACATCGTTTGCCAATCCTGCGGTGACAATCGCCCGTGCCTTGTCGGACACCTTTGCCGGGATCGCGCCCGCCGGTGTCATCGCCTTCATCGCTGCACAGCTCGCCGGCGCAGCTGTCGCGGTGCCGCTGGCACGATGGCTCTGGAGATAGGATCTCCGGCCGGCATCGCCGCCGTCACAGGCAGGTATCGTTCAGCATCAACTGGCAGGGCTTTTCCTTGAGCTTCCCGCCTTTGGCAGTCTCGAGGCGCTTCGGCTCCGGCCCCGCGATCTCCATCGCCCAATAGGTCTCGCCGCTTTTGCTTTTGGCGCTGGCGATGCCGACGCGCGTCGCCTCGTGCATCAGGAGGTTGCGGCGGTGCCCATACGATCCGATCCATTGCTCCAGCGCCTTCGCGAAGGTGGCGTCGGCGGCAAGGTTTTCCGCAGCGCGCTCCGCGTTGAGGTTTGCCACGCGATCGGCGAAGGGGCGGAACGCGCCATGATCGAGCGCACCCGTGACGGCCATCGCCTTGGCCTGCTCCTGCGCGATGCGGTTGAGAACCGGATCGATCGTCACCTTGCCTTCGCCATGCTGATGCCGATAGTTCGAAATCAGCTCCGCGGGAGATTCCGCTTTTGCGGCGGGCGGGACGAAGAGGACGAATAGGGCCGCGGCGAGGGCGCCGCGCCATTGAGCCAATTGTCCACGCCTGTTCATGTCGCCTTGCGCCGCTGCTGTTTCGATTGGGAAAGCAAAAAGCCCCGATTTGGGGCTATAAAATGTCCACCTCACGCACGCGTGGCCATGATCGGGACGGCCGGATTGACCCAGATAAGTTCTCCTGCCGGTTAGTCCGGTTAATGAGCTTTTTCCGCACTTTGAGCGCATTGAGCCATTTCCGAGAAGTGTGAGCGGGAGGCGAGAACAAATCGCTGGCCTGCTTCACCGAAAAGGTTCAACCTGCTTTTATCACCGGCCAAGGCTCTGTCCGTAGGCGTCGGTGGCTGAGAGATAATCGCGCTCCCGCCTGCATAAAGGAAGGGAGCGGCCTCGTGCTGCATCGTAAAATCCATCATGACGACGGAAGGTATCAGAGCGAAATCGCCCGCTCGCGTGAAATCATAGCGAGGTGCGTCGAGTTGCTCCAGCAGCCTTGCGCGGATGCATTTCTTGGCAGGCAGCGCCACGAACTCATCCTGTTCAGCGACGATCACTCATCGGTTGACGACAAGACAAACTGACTCGCCGTCTCGCACTGACTGACGGACCGGTCAGTTTCGGCCCGCGCGAGCCGCACCGTGGCGCGAACACGCGCAACGGCGATACGCGTGTCCATGCGATCCTGGTGGGCTTGATCTCGAATCAGCCTGCTTTCTCGGATCGCCCAATCGGCGCGGGCCAGGAGATCGTCTTTCATTCCACGATAATACCCCCCGCACGGCAAGAACATGATCGAGACGCGGAGGACATGATGGATCGCACTCAAATCATCGGCTTCCTGGCGGGATTGGGCACGACCTTCGCCGCGCTGCCCGACCTGCTCGCCATGTTGAAACGGCGCTCGAGCGCCGGCATGAATCCGAGGATGGCGGCTATCACGGGCACGTTTCAAATTCTCTGGGTGATCTACGGGACGCTCATCGGCTCCAGCAACATCATCATGTGGAATGTGATCGCCGTCGCCACCAACTACCTCACTGTCGGGGCGTATCTTTACTTCGGGCGCCGTGAAATCAGACCTTGATTCTGAATCCCGGCATCGGTGGACTTCCAAACGGTTAAGGATCAGAAATGGCCCGGCGTTTCGTCGCGCCGCCCGCCGGCTACCCCAGCGCCACGATCGGACCGTTCGAACGCGAAGCTTTTGGTGATGAAGCGGTCGCACTTCGCGCAATAGCGGTCCCTCACCTCGTTGGCATCAAAGCTGACCGCACCGCACGGCAGAAACATGATCGAGACGCTGTTGTCATCAGCGATATAGCTCGACGCCTGACGGGGCTTGCAGGTCTCAAAAGAGGTCATGTGGCCCGCCCTCTCAGTCGCTACAGGAACAACACCGCTATGGCGGCCACGGCTAGCAGCAGCCCGCCCCATACGGCAACGGCGCAACAGCGTTCGATCAGTCCATCCACGAATCACCTGTCCCCTGATCGCAACCGGAGAGAGCACGGAGGGCGAGTTCCCTCGTTAACGCATGTGAATCCGCCCTGTCTTATTTGCCGGACGTCGTTAAGATCGCACCCGCACAGGTTCTGCCCGACGATGCGCGAAGGCGCGTCCCTTTCGGAGGGGTCTGACGAGGATCTGGAATACCGAAGACCTGCCGGACCGTGAGCAGTCGCCTATTGGCGCGAGGTGTTCTGCGAGGCATTCGTCACGCTGCGACCCGAGAGGCCACAAGACCAGAACACGAGCTTGCGGTGATGACGAAGGTATTCTGCGTCGATGTCGTCTACGACGCCATGCGCATCGTCGGTGTCGACAGCTACACCGACATGCACCCCTGGCTGAGCTGATGAACGATGCGATGTGCTTCCCGCTCTACGACGGCGGCAACATGGGCGCGCGCCGCCCCAATTTGCACAGCATCATCGAGAACCCGTCCTACAGCTCCCTGACTGCACCATACGGCACGTTTGGGAACGCCGGCGCCGGGTAGGGCGCATCCGGCCGCCGCTTCGAGCACCTGACATGTCCACACCGTCCATGCGCGCGCGTCGGCGCGGGCTTGGACGGATTTGCGATTCCGGCTAATCTCCTGGCGAGTTTGGCGAGGGGACCGGCTGCGGTGGCTCAAAAACCATTCTTTCTCATCCTGAGGGACGACGGCGCTGGCACCTTTTCGGTCGAAGGCCCAATGATGGATGATCGTTCCTGGGTTTCTCAGGTTGTCACGGCTCAGCGCGCGGGGCGGAAAGTTCGTTGCCAGGCGGCGACCGGGGCGACGCGGGAAGAGTGCATCAAGAACTGGTTGAAATCCAATCCTCGCATGAAGCTCGTCGATCCCGGCATGTTGCCCTGAAATCTTGATCGCCGGCCTTCGTTCGCGGCCCTCTCGCGGCGGATCACGACGCGGGCGGTTGCTGCAACGCCCTCGCTTCGCGGCGCACCCATCCAGACCTCGCCCTCTTCCTCAGAGGGATTCTTAAAATTTCAAACGTCATTGAATGAAGTTCGCCCTGCCGGATTTAATCAACCGCAGGTTATACTTGCAATAGTGATTCTCTCGGCAAGGAACGAACGAGGCAGGGCAATGAGAGTCGCACCATCCTCAACGGGCGAAGTGTATCTCGCACTCGCCGTTGTCACCACAGTTCTGATGATGGAGATGGCCGCCTTCGCCATCCTGGCGGGCTAAGGCCGGTCGCATAGCGGGCGTAACTGGCTTCATCGCATCGCAAGGTGCGCTGCATTGACATGCCGCCCCATCCCGGCGACGTCGATTTCTGCCCGCGTGTGTCAGGATTGTGCCGCGCTACGCGCGGCTGGCAGCGGACGAAGCCGCTTGAGGCGGGGACTGGCGGCATTGCGTGCATGGGCAAGATCGAACGCAGTCTGCAGGTTGAGCCAGTATTCCGCCGACTGGCCGAACGCCTTGCCAAACAGCAGCGCCAGTTCGGCGGTCACCGGTCGCGAGCCGTTGATCACATGCGAGATGCGCATCGAGGAGACGCCGATGGTATCGGCAAACGCGGATTGTGATATCCGCAGTTCCTCAAGCAGCTCTTTTAGATATTCGCCAGGGTGAATGGCAACGGGCATCTTGGCTGGTCCTTCAGTGATAGTCAGTGATCTCAACATCGAACGCATCGCCGTCGAGAAAGCGAAAGCAGACACGCCACTGGTCATTGATCCGGATCGAATGTTGTCCTGCTCGGTCGTTTTTCAAAGCTTCCAGCCGATTCGACGGTGGCAGCCGCAAATCCTCAAGCCGCGTTGCGGCATGCAGTTGACCAAGCCGCATCGTGGCCCGCTTGCGGATATCCGGCGGCAATCGCCGACTTTTGCCAGTCTCGAACAGTCGCGCGGTTTCGGCATCGGCGAATGATCGGATCATGCTGGACGTACATATAAACGATTTGTTTATTGCGTCAAGGTCTGCCGATTTGGCTTCTGCGAGGCATCCCCTCGTCCAGTCTTCGCTTTCGCGGCGCTCAAGCTTCGCCGGACATGCTTCGCTGACGGGCGTAATTGGCTTCATCGCATCGCAAGGTGCGCTGCATTGACATGCCGCCCCATCCCGGCGACATCGATCGCAGCACCGCAGAAGCATGTCGACGAGCCAGACGTCGTCTGCGTCGGCAACCGGCAACCACAATCGAGCATCCGGTATTTCCACGCCGTCCATGCGCGCTCGCGCCGGTGCTCGGCCAGATCGCCGCCCGTCACCTGAGGTTCGATCCTAGCCCATGCGTCGGCGAAGGCGGCACGCGCCTTGAACAAGTCCGGCGCGGTGCCTTCGTCGCGGATGCCGCGATGTGAGGCGGGATAGAACGCGAGCGACCAGCCCCATTGATCGACACTCAGCGGGACACCCGCGCGCTGGCTGATCGAGCCGACATGGACATCGCTGTCGTAAAAGACGCGCCAGATCTCCCGGTGCGGATCGTCGGCGCGTCGGCGGGTGAGGGCGGGCATGCCCCATTGATTCCGCTGATTTGCATCGGGCGGAAGCCGCTAGGGGTTGCGGGTGTGGACGGAGCGGACGCTAGGGGCGAGGTTGCAAACGGCACGCCCATTGGAACACGGCAGGCCTGCCGCGGCTTTTCTTGCCATGGCCAAATCCATCCAACGGTTTCTGACCAACGCCGGAACATTGTTGTCGCGTCCCTGGGCCGTCGGTGTCGTGATCCTCTATGCGGTGCTTTGGATCATCTTTGATCCCGCCAGTCTGAACTGGCATGGCATCGTTAGTCTCGCCACCCTCTTCATGGCCCTGTTCATACAGCGTTCGGAGCATCGAGACACTCAGGCGATCCACGCCAAGCTGGATGAGTTGCTACGGGTGAATAGCGGCGCCCGCAGCCAGCTGACGACTCTCGACGACAGAGAGCCGGAGCAAGTCGAGGCGTTTCGCACAAAGGCGCAAAGCGCTGATGAAAATCGCTGAGCAGATTTGAAGTGGCAAGTTGAGCGGCGGACAGATTTTCGTTCTACGCGCGGGCTCCATCGGCCCGCCACAAGGCCGATCACCTGCCGCCGTGCATGAAGGCCTGCATCTCTTCCAGCGTGAGCTTGCCGTCTTTATTGCTGTCCATCGCCTTGAAAATCCGTTCGTGAGCGGCCTGGAACTCCTGCAGCGAGACTGTGCCGTCGCCGTCGGTGTCCATCAGCGCGAACATCATGCGCATCATGAAGGGGGGCCCCATCATGCCGCGCCCCATCATATGTCCCATCATGCCACCGCCCATCATTCCACCGTGCCCCATTGCGCCGGCGCCGCCCTCGCTTGTATGCGACTGCATCTGTTGCTGATCTGGCTGGGGTGTCATTTGGTTCTGTGCAAAGGCGCCGAAGGTGCCGTAGGCCAGAACAAGAGCCGATGTCGTGAGTCCCAGGATGCGACTGGACATTTGAAACCTCCTCAGAAGCGATACAGGATTTGAAGAATGCCGCCCCGTGCGTATTCCGTCTTGCACCTCGTGTCGCATCGGCAGCGGCTCGCAGCAACGAACGTCGAAAGAGGCCGCTGCTCAAGCGGCCTCCCTCTTACAGAGCTCAGGGAAACGAATCTCTCCTGCAAGCCCTGTGGTTTAAAGCTATCGTGCGCGGTCGGGGGCTTCGTTGATCCAAGTCAACCCGCCATCGAATAAACTGCGGTGGAGTGCATCCCGATGATGGAGCAGGATGATTCATGGATCGAAAGATGGAGTTGGACCATCTCGCTATCGCCGAGAAAGCGGTGGTAGAGGGTGATCGCCATATTGCGCGTGAAGAGCAAATGATCGCCGATCTGGAGCGCGGCGGCCACGATACCAAATTGGCATTTGAGACGTTGGCGACCCTTCGACGAATGCAAGCCGCGCATATCGCTCACCGCGACCTGTTGCTGAAGATGCTACAGCAGGGCAACTCCGCCGATGCGATTTTTCGACCGGGTCATTACGACAACGCTTCGGGACCTGCGAAGGGTACCGACAAGCGTTAGCTGCTCCAGACAGGCTTCCCGCGCGCCTGCCGATGCGGCTATCGATCCAGATGCGGCGGGAATTCGCTTTGCCACGCATCCGTCGACAGAACTACACCGTCAACTGGTGGTCGAGCTCGAAAGTCGCCAGCAGTCTTTCCGCATGTTAGCGATCCGACGAACCATCTTGAAGCCGCCGAATTCGCCCGCGCTTCATCTCAAGAAAGTTTCGCAAACCTGGCATACGATAAAAGGCCGCCATTTCAGGCGGCCTTTTCGAGCGAACTGCTAGTGAGGGGTGACCCAACAGCCGCCCTGGTTGCGTACTCCAAATCAGGGTTTTCCAGCGCCACAACCCATTCCGCAACTATTGCAGTTTCTACGGCCATCTCGATCTCAATCTTTTGCGCCATGTCAATTCGCGCGGCGCTCTGATGCGGCACCTGGCGGTATCGCAAAACGAGCCGGACATTTCGCTGCTACCAGATGCCTCGACCGTCCGCCTTCCGTCGCATCCGCTCACGGAACTGCACCATCAATTGATGCGTCGTCTCGAACGTCACCAGCAGCTTGTCGGCTTTTGCGCGTTCCGTCGAACCATCGGCGAGGCCGTCGCGCAGGCTTCTGAGACGGGTAACCTGGACTTGGCTCCTGGCAGTGCGATCCTCAGCGAACTCCAGCTGCTCCAGATCGTGGCCCAGCCTGTCCTCCTCAGCGATCAGCAGCTTGGTGGTCATGGATCGATTTGTCTCAGTGAGATCACTGCTGTTGAGCACACTGAGAAAGCGATCGATATTTGCACGGGCTATAAAGTTTTCCATCGCGAACCCATGTTGGCGCAGTAGCGCCGTTGCCTCTATCTGTGCCGCGTGGCGAGCCGCTTCCGCATCAAGCAACAATTGCTTTCCGGCTTTTGTAAGTGCAATTGGCCTGCTTCGACCATTTGCGCCTTCCCAAACTTCTTCAACCAATCCATCTGAAAATATCGACTTCAAGTCTCGGGTGAGCGTCGATTTATCCAGCTCCTGCTTCCGCGCGATGTCGGCGCGTGTTGCTGGCTGCATCTGGCCGATCATCTCAAGAAGCGAGAATTGCACTGCGCTGACGCCGAAAGGCCGAAGCTTGGCATCATAAATCTCGGTGACTGTTCTTGAGAGCCGCCGCGTCCTCATGAGGATGTTGTCATCTGTCTCGGCGACAACGCGAATGGTCACCGCGTGCCTTTCCAGCGCGCGATCGGGATCATCCAAATGGTCGGTGTTCGCAAAGTCGGGCATGATGCCGGTCCCCACCGTTCGGCCCGTAGCCAAAATACAGGAGATGGCGGTGTCGTGGAACCCGGCGCGGGCGCGGACAACGACTAAAATTTCACCTCCCAGCGGGCTGCTTTCGCGCGCGGCCGTGGGCTTCGTTGATCTAGGTCAACCTGCCATTGAGGAAACTGCAGTGGAGTGCAGCGCAGGCTGCCCGCAAGATCGCGCAGTTTGTTCCGGAAAAGTAAGGCTATTTGGCGCGGCATCTTGGATGTGTTTTTTCGACTTTTGATTTGGGTCAGCCCAGATCGGCCGCTCTTTGATCCTGATCAAATATCCTGTCGCCGTTGTAGGCTATCTAACGATGGCACTCCTCCCCAAGAGTGCAGTCCCACTTCAAGACAAAGGCCGCTTCCCCCCCCCCCGGCGGCCTTTTTTTGTCGGCAGCGGCAGCACAGGGCAAACTGCCTTTTCAGGGCAGTCCGATGGAAGTGTGTTCGTTCGCAACGCAAAAATCCGCCACTATCAGAAGCTTCTGAACGAGGAGAAGCGGAAGGTCATCCAGAAACGTTTTAGCTAAGGAGGAGGCCAGGGAAAGGCGGCGGCCCCAATTGATGTCTGAGACCTAAGTAGAACACCGGAGTATTCCAATGGGACGATTCGTGATCTTCCCTTCGAGCTATGAGCAGTCGCGGCGACGAAATAAGAAATCTGATCTTCACCTGCCCGGTAACCAACCTGAAGGTACAGCACCGGTGTGAACGTATATCCGATCACAATTATGAGTCGGTGAGCTGCCTCGCTTGTGCCGGGGTCCATTTCATCAATCTCGGCACCGGCAAAGTGCTGAAGCGCGATCAAGAATAAAACTCCAGAACGCTCTCACGACATTATGCGATCTTGATATCGTACAATCGCTTCAGACGGTCGACGATGATCTCGAAATACTGTCTCAATTCATCCTTGTTGCGGACCGGGCCCGCTGTGGCACCGAACATGAGCATTGCATTCCAGGGAATGCCGTAAACAGTCACCTTGATCCCTTGTTTCGGGCAACCGTCGACATTGCGCAAATCCTCAAGGATCATCGCTTCCAGTTCTGCGGCAGTTCTTGGTTGCCTGGCATGCTCTGTATCCATTGGCGCTTTATATGCCTTGACCGTCCGCCTTCTCACGCATTCGCTGGTAGAAGTGCACTGTCAGCTGATGAGTTTCCTCGAAGGTTGCGAGCACCGCGTCCGCACGTGTGCGATCCGTGGAGCCATCGGCAAACGCGTCACGCAGATTGGTCAGATGGTTCTTGCGGTTGAGGCTCTTGGCGACGCAATCTTCGGCGAACTGCATCTGCTCCAAATCGTGACTCAGCCTATCCTCTTCGGCGACCAGCAGCTTCATGATGGTCTCGCGATTTTGCGCGGTCAGATCGCTGCTGTTCAGCACGCTCAAAAAGTGGTCGATGTTCGCGCGGGCGATGTACTTATCCATGGCTCTTCCGCCTTTGGGGCTTTGTCCCAGCCCATTTGAAGGAAAGTTTAGCACGCCGCGCGGTCGCGGGGCTGGTCACAAAAGGTTAATTCGGCATCGCAAGGGCTGCTTGACGATTTATGCCGCCCCATCCCGGGCGGGCGGAAAATCTGGCCAAACATTGGCGCCGCGCATGCCGCACGCGGTACACTCGAACCGTGGCAACGGCCGCTAGCTGATTTGTCGAGGTTTATGGTGGGCGCACAAGGGATCGAACCTTGGACCTCTCCCGTGTGAAGGGAACGCTCTCCCGCTGAGCTATGCGCCCGGCCGCCGCTGGTATGGCCAGAAGGGTGCGATTTACGAAGCGGGAGGTGGGGGTGTCAAGCGAAGACTCCATCCGATCGGCCTCTCTGCGGAAGCAGAGACCCACCACAAGCGTTAATCAAAGGCGAAAGTCGTTGCCCAGCCTGCCAAATTGAAGGGCTGTGGCGTATGGGTCCACGCGTTCACGCAGACCCGATCAAGCTCTGAGGAATCTGAAATAGAACGCCGCGAATACGAGGACAATGCCAATATTCACGATGAGCCGTTGCCAGAATCGGTCTCTGAAGACGAGAAAATCCACGCCGATGATGAGGGCTATCATGGCCGCCACGTAAAGGACCACAGCTGCCTGTCTGCCCATTTTCAATGCCTCGTGGCGCGGCCTTCCGATTCATCCAATAAATCCGGCCCGGAAGAAAACTCACCAGCTAACAATGTAGCTCGCTCCGCAGAACTCGTAGGGATTGTAGGCGTAGTCGTACGGCCAACAGTATGGAGAGCCGACCAGTTCGCGTCCAACCGTTACGGGCGGCACCGCCCAAATTTGGCGGTGGCGTATCTGACCGCTGTAATGGTGATAGTGGTGATGGAGGCGAGTCGTCCCTGCTGGGACGCGGGCAAAGGCTTCCGTCGAGGCAGTCGCGGCCAACCCGATGCCGATGACATACAAGGCCGCACTCAAGACCACGGTTCGAAATGACATATTGCATTCCTCTCTGGGACTACCTGGCATTGTGGTCTATCGTACAACACCGACGGCATGTCGATTGTTCCCATTACGGAAGCGCGCATCGCCCCAATGCATCGTGACCAGCTGAGTGCCGTGGCAACGAAGCAATCATTTGCCTCTTGACACGATTCTTCGCGAGCGACCTGATTTGCCCGTCGTGCCAATTCGCCGCAGGCGGCAGCATTGAGCCGTCGGGCAAATCAGCGGCACAAGTTCGCGCATCCCGTGCCCGATCAAGAGGGGCGTTTGGCCGATCGTCACCAACGTTGGGCGCGGGGAGCGGTGGACGCGACAAGCGCAACAGACGAGTGCGCTGGTCGCGGACGGCGAAGTCGTGTGGTCCTGATGCCTCGACGCTGGCATCAAGTCGGCGATTGGCGATGACGGCCCGCCCGTCACGCCGCGCCGGCCGACGGAGACAACAAGCCCGATCTCCGGGGAGAGCACGAAGGAAACCGTAAAACCATCGCGCAGGGAATGCCGGTGCATATCCGGCGAACCTGTAGCACGACCCTCGTGTGTTTTCTTTTCACGCGAGACTATGGGCGCGCTGGCGCGCCCGGCATTCCCTGCGCCCTCTGATTTTTCGAGGGACGATGATTTCGGATCAACTCGGGCGCGTGAGTGCCGCGGGGATGAGGAGGCGTGTCTGTGGCGACTTCAACCACGTCGTCCCGGCGAACGCCGGGACCCATAACCACAGGGTTGTGTTGGTGCACGAAGCCATCAACCAGCGCTTTTCGAAACAGTCGCCGCAGCGTATGGGTCCCGGCGTTCGCCGGGACGACGGAAGACGGGAGCGCGACGGCACCCGGAACGCCAGAAACGCTACGCCCCCTGGCGGGCGCGGGAGGCGTGGGCCTGCAGCGCGCGGATCCGCTCGGCGAGCGTGCCGCCGCCTTCGCCCACCGTGCCGGAGGATGTCGCGCCGTTCACCGCGCCATTCGCTGGCTTGGCGGCATCGGCGTCGAGCAGGGCTTCGATCGGCGAATTCGGCCCCTCGAGCTGGATCGCGAGCTTGGCGACTTCAGCGGCGATGTCGTTGATGCGCTCGCGCAGCAGCGCATTCTCCATGCGTTCGGTCTGCCAGGAGGATTCCGCCTGCTGCTGGATCGCGTTGAGATCGCGCTGCAGTTTCGAGCGGTCCTCGCGCGCCACGCGAAGCTGCTCCTCGACCGCGGCCTTCTCCGACTTCAACTTGTCGAGCGCCGGCCACGAACCGGAATTGGTCAGCGTGAGTTCGTCGCGCAATTCCTTGTTGGCGCGCTCGCTCGCGTCCCTGGCCTGGCGAAGCTGATTGACCTCATAGTCGCGCTCGGCAAGCAGTTTGCCTTGCGTCGCAAGCCGCCCTTCCAGATCGTTGACGCGATTGCCGAGCAGTTCGGCTTCCTTGACCTGCGCGATCAGCTGGCGATCGAGATCGGTGACGCGCTGGCTCAGGTTTTCGACGCGGCCGCGCGCCTCGGCGAGATCGCGGGTCACGGCCGCCGACTGGCCGCGCTCGTGCTCCAGGCGGGCTTGCGTGGCGGCGAATTCCTTCTCGGCGTCACCGACGCGGCTCTTGAGCGCATCGATCTGGGTATTGACGGCGACAAGCTCGACCTTGCGGCTCTCGGCCATCGTCGAGCGGTCGGTCAATTCGGCGTTCATCCGTCCGAGTTCGCCCTGCTTGTCGGTCAGCGCCTTCTCGGCCTGCCGCAGCGCCTCGGTCTTGGTGGCGAACTCCTCCTCGGTGGCGCGAAGCTGTTCCTTCACCGCCTTCTCGCGCGCTTCCAGCGCGAAGATCGTCGCGTTCTTCTCGCCGAGCTCGAGCTTCATGCGATTGATCGCATCGCTCTTCTTGCCGAGTTCGGCGAGCTGGCTCGTGGTCTTGTGCTTGAGCTGGTCGACGCTCATCTCGAGCCGGCGCGCCGACATGGCAAATTCAGCGCGGAGCTGGTCCTTGTCGGCCTGGATTTCCGCCATCGACAGCGGGGTCGCCGCTTCCAGCCGCCGCGTGGTCAGCCGCACCGCGCGGTTATGCACCAGCGGCACGATCGTGAGACCAAGCAGCATCGCGACCAGAAAGCCGATCGCCAGATACATGGCGGGCTCGACCATGGGACCTCCACTCAACTCACCTAGTGGTCCGATTCTAACATTCGCACCCCGTCGCAGCAGGCACTTTGCGAATGTTAGAATCAAAGGACCACTAGCAAACATGGACTCCAGTGAAGCCTTGGATTTGACATTCGCTGGCGAACTCGCTGCGAACGGGTAGCGAATGTCAAATCCGCTTCACTGGTTATTAACTAACAATGCCACGGGGCACGGGGTGAAAGCCAGTGCCAAGGCGGCATCAAGCAGCGTTAACATCAATCTGCCTGTGCGTTCCGATTTTGAAACCGTGGCCTGCAATCCGAACCGGAAAACTCGGAACGGATTCCAAACTCAGAACGGATTCCAGGTCGCGCGCGGCGTGTACTTCAGGTAGCCGATATTGGCGCCGAGCCGGAGGCCCAGGCCGGAGCGGATCGGCACCAGCACGATGCCGTTGGCCGTCAGCGCCGTCATGCCGAAGCCGCCGATGATGTAGGCGGAGCCGTCGATGCCGGCGAAGCGCTGATAGATCGCGCTGGTGGCCGGCAGGTTGTAGACCAGCGTCATGGTGCGCGCGCCGTCGCCGCCCCAGTCGAAGCCGACCGACGGTCCCTGCCAGTAAACCTTCAGGTCGCCGGCGTTCTTCGTATAGAGCGTGCCCTCGCCATAACGGAGCCCGGCGACAAAGGCGCCCGAGCCTTCCTCGCCGAGGACGTAGCCGTTCGGCAGGCCCCATTGGCTGACCGCTCGCTCGATCACCGAGGCGAGGCCGCGCGAGACGTTGCCGAAGAACTTGTGGCCGGCGCCGACCAGCTCGTCCGGCCCGTAATAATTCGGGCCCGGCTGGCGTTGCGGCGGCGGCAGCTGTTGCGGCGGGGGCGGGGCGTCCGGCGGCGGCTCCGCCTGCTGCGCGGAAACCGGCACAGCCCAGCACATCATCGCGGCCAACGTGATGGCAGCAAGGCGGCTCACGAAAGTCATTAAAGTTCCCCTAGATCGTGAAATCCGAGCGATTGCCTTAACTCAATGCTGACGAGCATGAATTAAGGCTGAACCCGGTATCCCTTGTCCCCCGACTCGGAAGTTATCGGGTTCAACTATGACGCCAGAACGGCAGGAAGCAAACCGGATCGCGACCGGACCGCATTTTCGTCCCCGAATCGCCCTGATCGCGCTCGGCCTGTTGGCCGGATTGGGCGGAGTTGTGGCGGTCGGATCGTTGGCCCTGGCCGCGACCACGGAACGCGTGGTGACCAACCGCTTCAGCGGGCTGGCCATCGAGGGGTTCGATCCCCTGGCTTATTTCGTCGACGGGCGCCCGGAGATGGGTTTGCCGGACTTCGAGGCCGCCGAGGGCGGCGTGGTCTGGCGCTTCCGCAACGAGGGCAATCGCGCCTCCTTTGTCGCGCATCCGGAGGTTTATGGTCCGCAATTCGGCGGCTACGACCCGGTCGACCTGGCGCGCGGGGTCACGGTGGCCGGAAACCCCTTGTTCTGGCTCGTTGCGGGCAATCGCCTCTATCTCTTCGGCTACGAAGATAGCCGCGACGCCTTTGCCGCCAATCCGGCGCCGTATCTGAAAGAGGCGAAGTCGCGCTGGCCGGTGCTCGAGGAACAGCTCGCGCAGTGAAGCTCCTCCCTCATCCTGAGGAGCCGCGTTAGCGGCGTCTCGAAGGATGAGGCCGGTATCGGGGCCTCATGGTTCGAGACGCGCCAAAAGGCGCTCCTCACCATGAGGGTCTCTCCGGATTGCCGCCTCCTCACGCCGCCGCCGGATCGCCCCAGGCGATAAAAGCCGGCACGATAAAATCTTTCCCCGCGCCGAAGCGTAAGGCGCCGCCCGACGCATCGGTGAGCTTGCCGCCCGCGGCGGTGACCAGCGCATGTCCGGCCGCGACATCCCACTCGCTGGTCGGGGCAAGGCGCGGATAGATGTCGGCCGCGCCCTCGGCCACGCGTGCGAATTTCACGGCCGAGCCGAGTTTTGCGCGCACGGCGCCGGGTCTTGCGTCGATAAAGGCTTCGCTCAAGGCATCGCCGTGCGAACGGCTCACCGCGGCGACCCAGGGCCGTCCTGCCTTCGGGAAGGGCCGGGTGCGAATAGGCTCGGCCGGGCCGATGGCGCCCTTGATCGCAAGCCGCTCGGCGCCTTGTCCGACCAGGCCGCGCCAGATCAGGCCAAGCGCGGGCGCGCTGACAATGCCGAGCAGCGGCGTGCCGCTGGAAACCAGCGCGAGATTGACGGTGAATTCGTCGCGGCCGGCGACGAACTCCTTGGTGCCGTCGAGCGGATCGACCAGGAAGAAGGTTTCGAGCCGGCCTGTATGACCTGAGGCCACCCGCTCTTCCGAGAGCGTCGGGATATCGCCCGCAAGGCGCGCAAGGCCGTCGGCGATGATGCGGTCGGACGCCAGATCCGCTTCCGTTACCGGCGAGCCGTCGGTCTTGCCGTCGACGCGCATGCGCGAGCGGTCCACGGCAAGGATCGCCTGGCCTGCGAGCGCGACAAGCTCGGTCAGCGGCGCCATCAGGCGCGCAGCCATGCTGCAATCGATCGGGGATGGCGGAACTGGCGGGTTGGCTGGCGAGCCCATCAAAAGCCTCAAACTCCTGTGCAAGAGGATGATCGCGCCTTGCAACGGTTGCAAGGAAAGAGCGGAGGATCAAGGTCTTCCCACGCTGGCAGGCCGCGCTTGTGCAGTGTATCAAGCCTTGAAGCAAGCTTGATTCGCACCATCGCGCTGTCATCGATTTATTCAGCCCCGATTTGCAGGAACGCTCAATGTCTGGTGCCTCCGGTCCCGCCTCCGATAGCCTCGAACTCGCAGCGCTTTTGTGCTCGCGGGTGTGCCACGATCTGATCAGCCCGGTCGGCGCTATCGTCAACGGGCTCGAAGTGCTGGACGATAATCCGAAGCCCGAGGACAAGGAATTTGCGCTGGATCTGATCCGCAAGAGCGCGAAGACCGCGTCCGCCCGCCTGCAATTCTGCCGCCTGGCGTTTGGCGCCGCCGGGTCCGCCGGCGCCCAGATCGATCTCGGCGACGCGCAGACCATGGCGCGCGGCCATATCGAGGACGGCAAGATCACGATCGCCTGGAACCTGCCGCGGCTGCTGTTGCCCAAGAACCGCGTCAAGCTGTTGCTCAATATGATGGTGATCGCGCAGCAGACCATTCCGCGCGGCGGCACGCTGACGGTCGATCCGGTCGGCGAGGGTGAGACGTTCGGCTTTCGCGTCACCGCGAACGGGCTCAATGCGCGCCTGCCGCAAAATATCGCCGATCTTCTCGCTTCCGGCGAACTGGTCGCGAACGACGCCCATTCGGTGCAGCCTTATTATACGCGCCTGCTCGCGCAGGCCTGCGGATTGAAGGTTACGCTTGCGGCGGATGGCGATGCCATGGTGGTGACGGCCGCCTGAGCGCGGCCGTTCGGCTGAAAATACTGCATTTTCAATGCAGCCGCGCCGGACCTGCCGGTTAACGAAAGGTATACGGCTTTCCCCGTGATTATACGGGACGAGCTTATCTATTTGTTGAGCCCGTTCTTTTCCATTTGCTCAACCAAACTTAAACGGTTTGCAGAGAAGCTGGCCACACTCGAAAAGTGCGTCGCGCGCACGCCTAGGGGTGAAGGCCGGATTTCATGGACGATCTTTTGAGAGAGTTTTTGACGGAGACCAGCGAGAGCCTGGACACCGTCGACAATCAGCTGGTGAAGTTCGAGCAAGAGCCGAACAACGCCAAGATTTTGGATAACATCTTTCGTCTTGTTCACACCATCAAGGGAACCTGTGGCTTCCTCGGCCTGCCGCGGCTGGAAGCGCTCGCCCACGCCGGCGAAACCCTGATGGGCAAATTCCGCGATGGCATGCCGGTCACCGCCGAGGCGGTGACGCTGATCCTGAGCAGCATCGATCGCATCAAGGAAATTCTCGGCGGTCTCGAGGCGACCGAAGCGGAGCCCGAGGGCAACGACCGCGATTTGATCGATCAGCTGGAAGCAATGGTCGAGCAGGGCATGGCGGCGATGGCCGCCGCTCCCGCGGCCGCAGCTCCTAAACCTGCGCCGGCTCCGGAAAAGCACGTTACCGAAGGCAAGCTGACTTATCAGATACTGGAGCGCGAGCTGCGGCCCGGCGAAGTGTCGCTCGACGAACTTGAGCGCGCCTTCCGCGAGACGGAGACCGAGGTTGCGAAGCCCGCGGCAAAGGCTGCGGCCCCGAAAGCCGAAGTCCGCGCCGCGCCCGCGCCCAAAGCCGAAGCTGATGCGCCTGAGAAGCCGTCTAAGTCGCCGGCCAAGAAGGCGAAAGTCGCCGTTGAAACGGACGCCAGCGAAGCCGACCGCGTCGCCAACCAGTCGATCCGCGTCAATGTCGATACCCTCGAACACCTGATGACGATGGTGTCCGAGCTCGTGCTGACGCGAAACCAGCTGCTCGAAATCTCCCGCCGCAACGAGGACACCGAATTCAAGGTGCCGCTGCAGCGGCTGTCTAATGTCACCGCCGAACTGCAGGAAGGCGTCATGAAGACGCGCATGCAGCCGATCGGCAACGCGTGGCAGAAGCTGCCGCGCATCGTGCGCGACCTCTCGAGCGAATTGCACAAGCAGATCGAACTCGAGATGCACGGCGCTGACACCGAACTCGATCGCCAGGTGCTCGACCTGATCAAGGACCCGCTGACCCACATGGTCCGCAACTCGGCCGATCATGGGCTTGAGACGCCGGCCGAGCGCGCCGCTGCCGGCAAGCCGGAGACGGGCACGATCCGCCTCTCCGCCTATCACGAAGGCGGCCACATCATCATCTGCATCGCCGACAATGGCCGCGGTCTCAACACCGAACGGATCAAGGCCAAGGCGCTCCAGAACAACCTCGTCACCGAGGCTGAACTGGAGAAGATGACCGAAGCGCAGATCCACAAGTTCATCTTCGCGCCCGGCTTCTCGACCGCCGCCGCCGTCACCAGTGTGTCCGGCCGCGGCGTCGGCATGGACGTGGTGCGCACCAACATCGATCAGATCGGCGGCACCATCGACATCAAGTCGGTGGCCGGCGAGGGCTCCTCAGTCACCATCAAGATCCCGCTGACGCTCGCGATCGTCTCGGCGTTGATCGTGGAAGCCGGCGGTGACCGCTTCGCCATTCCGCAGCTCTCGGTGGTCGAACTGGTGCGCGCGCGCGCCAATTCCGAGCACCGCATCGAGCGCATCAAGGATACTGCGGTGCTGCGCCTGCGCAACAAGCTGTTGCCGCTGATGCATCTGAAGAAACTGCTCAAGATCGACGACGGTTCTTCCATCGATCCGGAAAACGGCTTCATCGTCGTGACGCAGGTCGGCAGCCAGACCTTCGGCATCGTGGTCGACGGCGTGTTCCACACCGAGGAAATCGTGGTCAAGCCGATGTCGACCAAGCTGCGTCACATCGACATGTTCTCCGGCAATACCATCCTCGGCGATGGCGCCGTCATCATGATCATCGACCCGAACGGCATTGCCAAGGCGCTTGGCGCGTCCGGCAGCGCGAGCCACGAGATCGCGGACGAGAATGCAGCGCTGCGCGCCGCCGGTGCCGAACAGCTCACTTCGCTTCTGGTGTTCCGCGCCGGCTCCAGCCAGCCCAAAGCGGTGCCGCTTGGCCTTGTCACGCGTCTGGAAGAAATCGCCGCCGAGAAGATCGAGCTCTCCAACGGCCGTCACATGGTGCAGTATCGCGAGCAGTTGATGCCGCTGGTGCTGATGAGCGACGTGAACATCCGCACCTCCGGCTCGCAGCCGATTCTGGTGTTCGCCGACGATGGTCGCTCCATGGGGCTTGTGGTCGACGAGATCATCGACATCGTCGAAGAACGCCTCAACATCGAGGTCGCGGGATCGAGCGAGGGCATCCTCGGCTCAGCCGTAATCAAGGGACTGGCGACCGAAGTGATCGACGTCGCTCATTTCCTGCCGATGGCGTTCGCCGACTGGCTCCATCGCAAGGAAATGCGTCCGTCGATGACCGCCCAGCAGGTGCTGCTCGTCGACGACTCCGCGTTCTTCCGCAACATGCTGGCACCGGTGTTGAAGGCGGCGGGCTACAAGGTTCGGGTCGCGCCGAGTGCCCAGGAAGGCCTCGCGGCGTTGCGCTCGGGCCAGGTGTTCGACGTGGTGCTGACCGACATCGAAATGCCCGACATGAACGGTTTCGAATTCGCCGAAACGATCCGGGCCGATGCGCATCTGGCTTCAATGCCGATCATCGCGCTGTCGTCACTGATCTCTCCGGCGGCGATCGAGCGCGGACGTCAGGTCGGCTTCCACGATTATGTCGCGAAGTTCGACCGTCCGGGCCTGATTGCGGCGCTGAAGGAGCAAACCTCTGAAACGCAGAAGGCGGCGGCATGAGCGGAGATCACATCATGAGCAAAACCGAAACCGTCGAAGGGGCCGTCGTCGAATACGTCACCGCCATGATTGGCGGTCAATTGTTCGGCCTCCCGATCTCGCGGGTGCAGGACGTTTTCATGCCGGAACGTGTGACCCGCGTGCCGCTGGCCTCGCGCGAAATCGCCGGTGTTCTCAATCTGCGCGGTCGGATCGTCACCGTGATCGACATGCGCGCCCGCCTGGGCCTGCCGAAGAACGACGATGGCAAGCCGCCGATGGCGGTCGGCGTCGATCTGCGCGGCGAATCCTATGGCCTTCTGATCGACCAGATCGGCGAAGTGCTCCGCCTGCCCGAGGACGGCAAGGAGGAAAACCCCGTCAACCTCGACCCCCGCATGGCCAAGCTCGCCGGCGGTGTCCACCGGCTCGACGGACAGCTCATGGTCGTCCTCGACGTCGATCGCGTGCTCGAACTGACGCCGGATGCGAAGGCCGCGTAACGCACGAAGCGCTGACGCGCCGGCAGTGTTGGAATGTAAATGTCCCCAGCTCGGGGATCAGGAAGTGTGAGGCTGTCATGAGAACATGTCTTGTTGTCGATGACTCGAGTGTCATCCGTAAAGTTGCGCGCCGTATCCTGGAAGGTCTGGATTTCCAGATCATCGAAGCCGAGGACGGCGAGAAGGCGCTCGACGCCTGCAAGAACGGCCTGCCTGACGCCGTGCTGCTGGACTGGAACATGCCGGTGATGGACGGCTACGAATTCCT
>Ga0070741_10006925_pt1 | contig 23921 bp, 18 predicted proteins | sample Coa_R1_4_FD_66440 | JGI IMG/M metagenome (GOLD analysis project Ga0070741, IMG submission 66440) | Surface soil microbial communities from Centralia Pennsylvania, which are recovering from an underground coalmine fire - Coalmine... | ecosystem: Environmental > Terrestrial > Soil > Unclassified ...
TCATCGGCGGTTTTGCCGTGATCGGCCACGGATCTCAGCGGATCACGCGGGATCTCGACATCGTCGCCAATCCGGCCCCGGCAAACGGCCGGCGCCTGATTAGGGCGCTCGTGGACCTGGGAGCGGAGCACCGGCTCTCCTCCGGACGCTGGGTGAAGCTCTCACCGAGGGCGGACCCGAAGTGGATCGCCCGAGAGAACCGTCTCTTCAACACGCGGGCCGGCGGGATCGACGTGTTCAACAAGCTCGAGGGTGTCCCGACCTGGAAGGAGGCCCGGCCGCGGGCCGTCGAGACCGAGGCCTTCGGCCACGAGATCCTGATCCTCGACCTGGACCTCCTGATCCGCAGCAAGCTCGCAGCCGGCCGCGACCAGGACCTGGCCGACGTTGCGGAGCTCACCCAGCCCGAGTGACCCGCAACCTCTCGCAGGCCTAGTCGCCGTCACCGTGGCGGGGCCGGCGGTGGCCGCCGGATAGGCTCCCCCGCGCCATGGCGAGCGTTCGCGAGGTCACCTTCGAGCTCTTCCGCGAGCACGGGATGACGACGATCTTCGGCAACCCGGGCTCCACCGAGCTGCCGATGCTCGCCGAGTTCCCCGACGACTTCCGCTACGTCCTCGGGCTGCAGGAGGCGGTGGCGGTCGGGATGGCGGACGGATACGCGCAGGCCTCCGGGCTCCCCACTCACGTCAACCTGCACACGGCGCCGGGGGTCGGCAACGGCATGGGCGCGATCTTCAACGCGCAGGCGAATCACTCGCCGTTGGTCGTCACCGCCGGCCAGCAGGTCCGGGCCCACATGACGATGCAGGCGAACCTCACCAACCGCGACGCCACGCGCGTCGTCCATCCGTTCGTCAAGTGGAGCTTCGAGCCGCCCCGCGCCCAGGACGTCCCGCACGCGATCGAGCGGGCGATCCAGACGGCCTCGCTGCCGCCGCGCGGCCCGGCGTTCGTCTCCCTGCCGATGGACGACTGGAACGAGGAGGCGGACCCGGAGTCCCGTCATCTCGCCGAGCGACGGGCGGAGCCCCGCTTCGGCCCCGATCCCGACGCGATCCGCGCGCTCGCGAAACGCCTCGAGGAGGCGAGCAACCCGGTGCTGGTCGCGGGCCCCGACATCGACGCGGCGGGTGCATGGGAGGACGCCGTCGCGCTCGCCGAGCGGCAGAAGCTGCCCGTGTTCGCGTCCCCGGCGCCCGGCGGCGGGCGGCTCGGCTTCCCGGAGGGACACCCGCTCTTCCAGGGCGTGCTGCCGCCCGCGATCGGTCCGGTGACGGAGACGCTCAAGGGCAAGGACCTGATCCTCGTGGTCGGCTCCTCGGTCTTCCCGTACTACCCCTACATCCCGGGGCCGCTGCTGCCGGACGGGGCCACCCTGGTGGAGATCACCTCGGACCCGGACGAGGCCGCGCGCGCGCCGATGGGCGAGGTGATCCTGGCTGATCCGGGCCTGGCGCTGCGGGCGCTGCTCGGCGAGGTCGGCGAGGCGAACCGCCCCGAGCCGGACCCGCTCCCGGAGCCGAGCGGCGGTGACGAGACGGATCCCCTCACCCCGACGATGGTGCACCGGACGCTCGGAGACGTCTTCCCCGACGACGGGATCGTGGTGCTCGAGTCGCCCTCGAGCACGCTCTCCGTCCGCAACCAGCTCCGCCTGTCGAAGCCCGGCAGCTACTACCTCGGGGCAGGGGGTGGCCTCGGCTTCGGCCTCGCCGCGGCGATCGGCATCCAGCTCGCGCAGCCCGACCGGCCGGTGGTCTGCGTGCTCGGCGAGGGCTCGGCCCAGTACGCGATCACCGGCTTCTGGACGGCGGCGGCCTATGACGTCCCGGTCACCTTCCTCGTCCTCCGCAACGAGGAGTACTCGATCCTCAAGTGGTTCGCCGACGTCGAGGAGGTCATCGGCGCGCCCGGCCTCGACCTGCCGGCTCTCGAGGTCGCGAAGGTCGCCGAGGCCTACGGCGTTGCGGCGACGCCGGTCTCCAAGCGCGAGGAGCTGAGCGAGGCGCTCAAGGCCGCGCTCGGCTCCTCGAAGCCGCAGCTGGTCGAGGTCCCGGTCACGCCGGGCATGGCGCTGTTCTGAGGGCGCTCGCGGACTAGGCTGGCGCCCGATGGATCTGCTGGCGCCCGACGTGCACCGCATCGCGCCCGAGGGGACCGGCCCGGCCGAGGACCGCGCGCCGGACGCGCTCGCCGCGGGGACTCCCGAGCCGCTTCGGAGCGAGCTGATCGGGCTGCTCGGGAAGGACCGCGTCCTGACCCGGGTGATCGACCTGATCCGCTACGCGTCGGACGCCAGCCCCTACCGGCTGCTGCCCAAGGCCGTGGTCATGGCGAGGGACGCGGCCGACGTCGCCAAGGTCCTCGACTACGCCCGCGCGTCGAAGGTTCCGGTCACCTTCCGCGCCGGCGGCACGAGCCTGAACGGACAGGCGCAGAGCGACGGGGTCCTGGTCGACGTCCGCCGGCACTGGAGCGGGGTGGAGGTGCTCGACGGTGGCGCCCGCGTCAGGCCGGGCACGATCCTCGGTCACGCCAACCGGGTGCTCTGGCCGCACGGCCGCAAGCTCGGCCCCGACCCGGCCAGCACCGACATCGCCTGCGTCGGAGGCGTGCTCGCCAACAACTCGGGGGGCATGCGCTGCGGCGTTGTCGCCGACTCCTACAGCACCGTCCGCTCGCTCACCTTCGTCCTCCCGTCGGGAACGGTGATCGATTCGGCGGCCGCCGACGCGGCGCAGCGCTTCGAGGAGGCCGAGCCGGAGCTCGCCCGCGGCCTCGCCGAGATCCGCGACGAGATCCGCGCCGATGCCGAGCTCAGCGAGCGGATCCGCAAGAAGTTCAGGATCAAGAACACCACCGGCTACCGGCTGTGCGCCTTCCTCGACGAGGACGAGCCGGTGCAGATCTTCCGGCGCCTTCTGATCGGCTCCGAGGGAACCCTCGCGTTCATCGCCGAGGCGGTCTTCGACACGGTGCCGAAGCCGTCCAGGACGACGGTGTCGTGGCTCCACTTCGACGGGATCGAGTCGGCCACCGATCCGGTGCCGGCTCTGGTGGAGTCAGGCGCCACCGCCGTGGAGCTGATGGTCGCACCCGCCCTGATGGTCGCCGCGCAGAACATCGCCGGTGCGCCGCAGGACTGGCTCGAGCTGCCGCCGACCTCGGCGGCACTGCTGGTCGAGTTCGGCGCCGAGAGCGACGGCGAGCTCGATCGCCTCGTCGCGGGAGCCGAGGAGATCCTCCGCGAGCACGAGTTGATCAAGCCGCCGGACTTCACTCGCGACGAGGAGCGGATCGAGGTCTCGTGGACCGTCCGCGAGGGGCTCCACGGCCTGATCGGGCGGTTCCGCCCGCCCGGCACCTCCCTGATCATCGAGGACGTCTGCGTCCCGCCCGAGCGGATCGCCGAGTCCGCCCGCGACATCCAGGCGCTCCTCGCCGAACACGGCTTCCTCCCCGGGGTGGCGGGCCACACCTCGGCCGGGAACCTCCACTTCATGCTCACTCCGGACTTCGCGAAGCAGGAGGACCTCGATCGCTACGAGGCCTTCATGGAGAAGCTCGTCGCGCTGATCCTCGACAAGTACGACGGCTCGCTGAAGGCCGAGCACGGCACGGGGGTCAACATGTCGCCCTACGTCGAGCGCGAGTGGGGTGAGAAGGCCACGGAGCTGATGTGGCGGGTCAAGCGGCTCGCCGACCCCGACGGCGTGCTCGCCCCCGGCGTCCTGCTCAACCGGGACCCCGAGGCGCACCTCCGGAACCTGAAGACCACGCCGGAGATCGAGGAGGTCGCGACGAGTTGCGTAGAATGCGGCTTCTGCGAGCCGGTCTGCCCGAGCCGCCACCTGACGACGACCCCCCGGCAGCGGATCGTGATTCGCCGCGAGATGGCGCGGCAGCCGGCCGGCTCGCCGGTCCAGCGGGCCCTGCTCGAGCAGTACTCCTACGACGGCATCCAGACCTGCGCCGCGGACGGCACCTGTCGAATCGCCTGTCCGCTCGGCATCGACACGGGCAAGCTGATCAAGGACTTCCGCGAGCGGGAGCTGACCGAGCGCGACCAGCGCCGCGGCGTCAAGGTCGCGGAGAAGTGGGCGGCCGTCGAGAGGGCCGCCAGGGCGGGGCTCCGGACGGGCACCGTCGCCGCGCCGCTGATGCGCGCCGGAGCGAGCGCGGCGCGCTCGCTCTTCAGCGACGAGCTGGTGCCGTCATGGCCGTCGAACATGCCGCCGCCGGCGCCCGCCAGGCTCCCGAAGACCGGCCGGGAGGGCGCCACCGCCGTCTACATGCCGGCCTGCGTCAACCGGATCTTCGGCCGTGCCCGCGACGGCGCCGGCCTGACGCTGCCGGAGGCGATGGTCGCCGTCTCGGCCCGCGCGGGGATGCCGGTCTGGATCCCTCCGGATGCCTCCGGGCACTGCTGCTCGGTTCCCTGGACCTCGAAGGGATACAGCGAGGGCGCTCGGGCGATGGCGAACCGGACCGTCGAGTCGCTCTGGCGTTGGAGCGACGAGGCGGAGCTGCCGGTCGTGATCGACGCGAGCTCCTGCTCGCTCGGGCTCGCGAGCGAGGCCGCCCCGAACCTGAGCGACGGGAACCGCGAGCGCCACGAGCGGCTCGAGATCCTCGACTCGATCGAGTGGGCGCTGCGGCTGCTGCCGAATCTCGAGATCCCCGCCAAGCTCGGATCGGTTGCCGTCCATCCGACCTGCTCCACGCGCCATCAGGGACTCGAGCGGCAGCTCCTCCTGCTCGCCGGCGCGATCGCCGATCAGGTCGTGCAGCCGATCCGAGCCACCTGCTGCGGGATGGCCGGGGACCGCGGGCTGCTCCACCCCGAGCTCACGGAGTCCGCGACCGCCGACGAGGCGGCGGAGCTGGCGGGCGGGAGCCACGACGCCTACCTCTGCAGCAACCGCACCTGCGAGATCGGCCTCCAGCGCGGGACGGGTGCCGCCTATGAGTCCTTCGTGATCCCGCTCGAGCGCGTCAGCCGGCCTCGGACCTGAGCGAGGAGATCGGCTCGGGGCGTCCGATGTGGTAGCCCTGGGCGAAGTCGACCCCGAGCTCGCGGACGAGCTCGATGGTCTGGTCATCGCCGACGAACTCGGCGACGGTCTTGATCTCGAGCCCGCTGCAGACCTCGACGAGCGCCCGCACGATCAACTGATCCGTTCGGTCCTGCGGAAGGTTCCTGACGAATTCCCCGTCGATCTTCAGGTAGCTGATCGGCAGGTGCTTCAGGTAGTAGAAGGACGCGTACCCGGCGCCGAAGTCGTCCAGCGCGAAGCGGCAGCCGACCTCGGCGAGGCGCTCGGCGAAGTGGCGCGCCTGCTCGATGTCGGCGACCGCCGCGGTCTCCGTCACCTCGAAGATCAGGCGGCTCGGATCGATGCCGCTCGTCCGCAGCTCCTTGCGCACCGCGTCGGGGAACTCCTCGTCGCCCATCGTCTTTCCCGAGAGATTGATCTCCAGCGTCAGCTCACGGCCGTTGCGCTGCTGTGCCTCGATCAGGCGCACCGCTTGCTGCGTCACCCACCGGTCGATGCCGCCGACGAGACCGAAGCGCTCGGCCGTGGCGAGGAAGGCTGCGGGCTCGACCAGGCCGCCGCCGTCGTCCCGCATCCGGAGCAGCAGCTCGTGCTGGGTGACGTCGCCGCTCTGGAGGTTCATGATCGGCTGGCTGGTCAGCACGAACAGGCCGCGCTCGGTCGCCTGACGGACCCGCTCCGACCAGGCGCGGCGCTCGTCGGCTTCGTCCCGGCCCTTCGGGTCGTAGGCGAGGACGCGGTCGCGGCCCGCCTCCTTCGCGGCATGCATGGCGGCCTCCGCCTCGGCGAGCAGCTCGGCTCCCACGACGGGGCGGTCGTCGAGCGAGGTGACGCCGGCGCTCATCGTGATCCGGATGGCCTCGCCCGTGATGACGAACGGATGGCGCTGCACCAGCCCGATCAGCTCCTGGGCGAGCGCCTGGGCCTTCGTCCGGTCGGCCGCGTGCACGAGGAGCGCGAAGACGTCCCCGCCGACGCGCCCGAGCACGTCCGTCTTCCGCAAGCGGCTCTTGATCACCTCACTGACCTGTGCCAGGAGCTGGTCGCCCGCGACCGAGCCCAGCGCTCCGTTCACATAGGTGAACCAGTCGATGCCGAGCACGATCACCGACCCGCCGCTGCCGTAGCGCGCGGCGTAGTCGACGTGGCGGGTGAGGGCATGCTCGAAGCTCACCCTGTTGACCAGGCCGGTCAGGGGATCCTGGTCGGCCATCCGGCGCAGACGGGCCTCGGCGCGCTTGCGCTCACGGATGTCGTGGGCGACGGCGCTCAGCGCCCGGACCTGGCCGACCTTCACCTCGCTCAGCGTCAGCTCCATGGCGATGCCCGACCCGTCCTGGTGGCGGCCGACCACCTCACGACGCTGGCCGAGCTCCTCCACGCCCTCGGCCGCCCGGAAGCGGGCGAGGATCTCCGCGTACTCGCCGCTGTAGGGCTCGGTCAGCAGGGTCGGGAACGTCCGGCCCGCGAGGTCCCCGACCGAGTACCCGAAGAGGCTCTCGGCGGCCGCGTTGGCGTAGGCGATGGCCCCCGCCTCGTCGATCAGCAGGATCGCGTCCGGGAGGTTCTCGAGCAGCGCGACGGTGGGGGTCGGCGCCGGATTTTGGGTAGGGGCGACCTCGGCGGAACTCACATTCAATTATCGGCACCCCGCGCGTGCCCGCTTTAGAACCGGCAGCGTGGTCAGGCCCTTAGACTCGCCCCGCCTTGCTCATCGACGGCCGCCGAAGGAGAGGGAGCTCGCCGTGGCGCCCGCTCGTGCGGGGCGCCGCCACCGCGGCGCTCGCCGCGGCCGTGGCGGTGCCCCTGATGCGCAAGCGGAAGCGCATCCCGGCCGCGGTCACGGTCACCGCGCTCGCGGCCGGGCCGCCGGCCCTGGCGGTCGTGCGTCGGCGCACCCGGCTGCGCGATGCCGGGATGTACGCGCTGCAGATGTGGATGTTCCTGATGGGCCACGAGCTCCCCTTCGACAACCCGGAGGCCCTGCGGAGCCGCCTCCGCGTCGGCTACCCCATTCGCGTGGACCGCGCGCTCGGCGGCGGCGAGCTCCCGAACGTCCGCCTGCAGAGGGCGCTCGCGGGATTGGGGAGGGCCAACATCATCGACCGCTTCCTCTCCTGGGTCCACTGGAGCTGGTTCATTGAGCCGCACGCGGCGCTCGCCTACATACTCGCCCGCGACCAGGAGCAGTTCGCGCGCTCGGCGCGGCAGATGTCGGCCGTGTACGACCTCGGCTGCATCGTCTACGCCGCGATCCCGACGGCACCACCCTGGTGGGCCTCCGAGGAGGGTCACACGGACGCGAAGGTCAGGCGGATCATGGTCGAGGTTGGGGAGGAGGAATGGGGCAAGGCCTGGCCGGTCCTGTACGACACGCTGGGCGGCAACCCGTGGGCCGCAATGCCCTCCCTTCATTTCGCCACCTCCCTGATGGCCGCGCTGCTGCTCAGCGAGCTTGGTCCGCGGGCCGGCGCGCTCGGCTGGGCCTACGCCGGCGCGCTCGGCTTCGCGCTCGTCTATCTCGGGGAGCACTACGTGATCGACCTGCTCGCCGGCGCGGGAATCGTGATCGCCGTGCGGCGCGGCGAGCGCTACGCCGAGCCGCTCGCCCGGGCCGTCAGCCGCGCGCTGCAGCGGCTGGAGCGCATCGCGACGCGGTAAACGGGTTTCGCAGTAGCGCTGTTTGCGAATATCCCCTAGGTGAGGGAGGAGCGCCCGCAAAGCGCTTCGGATGGAGACGACACCGCCCGCGAGATCCTCGAGGAGGCGGAGCCCAGCTTCTTCACCGATCCGAAGCGCCTGATCCAGACCCTGGTCGCGGTCGTGCTGCTGATGATCGCGATCTACGTCCTGATCCCGCGGCTCTTCGATCTCAAGGACGCGATCGCGAAGATCGGCGACGGGGACCCCGTCTGGATCGCCGTCGGCCTGCTCTGCTGCGTCGCGATGTTCGCGGCCTACGTCGCGCTGTTCCGGGGCGTCGTCGGGGAGAGGGTGATCCACCTCGAGTGGCGCGAGAGCTACCAGATCACCATGGCCGGGCTCGCGGCCACGCGCCTCTTCTCCGCCGGAGGCGCCGGCGGCATCCTGCTCACCTACTGGGCCCTGCGCAAGGCCGGGATGGAGCGGCGCCAGTCGGTCTGCCGGATGATCGCCTTCCTCGTCGTCCTCTATTCCGTGTACCTGGCGGCGCTCGTTCTCTTCGGGATCCTCCTCCGGACCCACGTGCTCTCGGGGGAGGCCCCGCTCTCGGGCACGATCATCCCCGCGGCGCTGGCGGCCGCCGCGATCGTCGTCGGCCTGCTGATGGCGCTGCTCCCGACCGACATCGAGCAGCGTCTCGAGCGGCATACCTCGGGCCGCTTCGGCCGGCTGGCGCAGCGGCTCGCGAAGGCGCCGGCGACGTTCGCGCAGGGGACCCGAACCGCGCTCGCATTCGTGCGGCACCCGGGCGCGGGCGCCATGGCGCTCGGGGGAGCGATCGGGTTCTGGGCGGCGAACATCGCGATTCTCTGGGCGAGCTTCCACGCCTTCAGCGTCTCGGTCCCGCTCGGAGTGGTGATCCAGGGCTTCTTCCTCGGGATGGTCGCCAATCTGTTCCCGTTCGCCCCCGGCGGAGTGGGAGCCGTGGACGCGGGGATGATCGGCGCCTTCGTCCTCTTCGGGGTGCCGAGCGCCGAGGTCTTCGCGGCGGTGCTCACCTATCGCGTGATCGCCTTCTGGCTGCCGATCCCTCCGGGCGTCATCGCCTTCTTCCAGCTGCGCAACACAGTGCAACGCTGGGAGGCGGAGGGGCGGGACCGGCCGGAGACGATCGGCGTACACAGTCCCGAGACGGCGCCGGCCCGCCCGTGACGCGAGGGTCCTGGCTCGCGCTACTATAAAAAGTGAAGTAAGGTTGGCCCGAGCAGCCCGCAGCGGACAACCGGCGTCGGGTCTAGGCTCCGAAAGGATTCACCTTGATGAACGAGAAGGCCACGGACACCGAGCGCATCGAGAACGTGATCATCGTCGGCGGCGGCCCCGCCGGCTACACGGCGGCGCTCTACGCGGCCCGAGCGGAGCTTGAGCCGCTGGTGATCGAGGGCTTCCAGTGGGGCGGCCAGCTCCAGAACACGACGGACGTCGAGAACTACCCGGGCTACAAGGACGGCGTCATGGGCCCTGAGATGATGGCCGAGTTCCGCGCCCAGGCGGAGCGGTTCGGGACGCGCTTCATCACCGACGATGCCTCCGAGCTCGAGCTCACCGACGGTGGGATCCAGACGGTCAGGGTCGGCAAGGACACGTATCGAGCCAGGGCCGTGATCCTCTCGATGGGCGCGGAGCCCAAGCGGCTCGGCATTCCCGGCGAGCTCGAGCTCGGGGGCCGTGGCGTCTCCACCTGCGGCGTCTGCGACGGCGCCTTCTTCAAGGGCGAGAACGTGGCCGTGATCGGCGGCGGCGACTCCGCGATGGAGGACTCGATCTTCGTCTCCAAGTTCGCCGACAAGCTGACGGTCGTCCATCGCCGGCCAGAGTTCCGTGCCTCGAAGATCATGCAGGAGCGGGCGCGGTCGCGTGACAACATCGAGTTCCTCACCCCATACGTGCCGACCGAGTTCGTGGCCGGCGATGACGGAAAGATCGCCAAGATCAGGCTCCAGAACGCCGAGACCGGCGAGGAGAAGGAGCTCGAGGTCGGCGGAGCCTTCGTCGCGATTGGGCATCGGCCGCGCTCCGAGCTGGTCGCCGGCCAAATCGACACCGATGACGAAGGCTACGTGCTCGTCGACGAGCCCTCGACCAAGACCAAGCTCGCCGGCGTCTTCGCGGTCGGCGACCTGGTCGACCGGACCTACCGCCAGGCCGTGACCGCCGCGGGCAGCGGCACCAAGGGCGCTCTCGACGCCGAGTGGTATCTCCGCGACATGCCGCCGGACCCCGAGGAGCACTGGGGCACGAACACCGGCGCCATCGTCGAGGCCGTGGAGACTGCGGGCTCGTAGGCCGCACAGTCAACCGGCGCCGACTCTCCCGCTCGCGGGTAATTTCCCCGCATGGGCGGTGGGGTCCCAGGGGGCCGAGACGCGTTCCGACGCATTCCGCTTGCGATCGCGGCGCTGGTGATCGCGGCGATCGGCCTGACGCCCCCCGGTGCGGGTGCGGAGACCCGCTACTCGGAGGCCGGCGGCTGCTACACGCTCGCTTCCGCAAGCGCGGGAACCCCGGCACCGAATGCCACGCAGCTCCGTTTCCAGGCGACCGACCTGGGAAGCTACCTGCTCTATCGAACCGATCGGCAGTTCCTGGCGGCGGGCGCGGGAAACTCGGTCGGTCCGGTGGCAGAGCCGAGCCCGGCGGCTGAGTGGGTGGTCGAGGAAGCGTCGGCGGGCGGGTTCACCCTCTCGCCGAAGTCGGTCTCCGACCGGCTGCTCGCCTCCAGCGGTGGCTCGCTCACCCTGGTGCCGCGAGCCGGTGCGGGCGACTCGACGCGGTTCACCTTCCTGCCGGCGGACGGCTGCGCCCTCTATCCGGAGGCCGAGCTCAGCGCAGCCGGCACCCCAGCTCATGGAACCACTCCCTATGGCCAGGTCAGGGGCCTCCTCGATGGTCACATGCACTGGGTCAACTTCGAGTACCTCGGCGGCAACTTCCACTGCGGCAGGCCCTGGCATCCGTACGGGATCCCGTTCGCGCTGCCCGACTGCTCCAGCATCGAGGGGCCCGCGGGCGCGGCTGCGCCGATGCAGAACTTCCTCAACTTCGGGAGCCCAGTCGCGCCGCACGACACGAGGGGCTGGCCGAAGCTCACCGCCTGGGGCCACTCGAACCTGACCTACGAGGGCAACTACTACCGCTGGGTGCAGCGGGTCTGGATGGCAGGACTGCGACTGATGGTGATGCCCGTCAACGAGAACCGGATCCTGTGCGAGCTGCAGCCGAACCGGCGGAACTCCTGCGACGAGATGGCGAGTGCCCGGCTCGAGCTCGACGACATCCACAAGCTCCAGGACTACGTCGATGCCCAGGCAGGCGGCCCGGGCCGGGGGTTCTTCCAGATCGTCACCGATCCGTTCCAGGCTCGCCGGGTGATCAACGAGGGCAAGCTCGCGGTGGTCCTCGAGGTCGAGATCTCGGAGCCCTTCGGCTGCCGCGGCTGGGACTCGCCGACCTGCGACCAGGCGCAGGTCGACCGGGAGCTGCAGGACCTCTACGACCGCGGTGTCCGCTCCTCGCTGCTCCTCAACAAGTTCGACAACCCGCTGACTGGCGTGCGCTTCGACAGCGGTCCCGTCGGGGCTCTGATCAACGGCGGGAACAAGCTGAGCGCGGGCTCCTTCTGGAGCGCCGAGACTTGCAAGGGGCCGGAGCACGACAACGAGATCGACACCTTCGTCCCGCCAGCGAGCAGCTACCTCGCCCAGCTCATGAACCAGCTCGGCGTGCCGCCCGGAACCCTGCCCGCCTATCCGCCTGCGCCGCACTGCAACACGCGGGGGCTGACAGCGCTGGGCGCTCACACCGTCGAGGACATGATGGATCACGGAATGATCGTCAACCCCGACCACATGAGCCAAAAGTCCGTGGACGCGACGCTCAAGCTCGCCGAGGCGCGCCACTACTCCGGTGTGATCTCGCCGCACGGCTGGATGGATCCGCGCAACTGGCCGCGGATCTGGGCCCTCGGCGGGATGGCTTTCCCGAACGCTGGGAACGCCGCCGATTTCGTCAAGGAGTGGCGCACCTACAGGCCCGCCCGGACCCCGTACTTCTTCGGCTGGGGCTGGGGCGCCGACCTCGGCGGGCTCGCTGAGCAGGGAGCGCCGCCGGACCAGAACGAGCCGCAGGTGAGCTATCCGTTCAGGTCGCTTGACGGCTCGGTCACGCTGGATCGCCAGCGGACCGGAGACCGGGTCTTCGACTACAACAAGGACGGCGTCGCCCACTACGGCCTCTACGCGGACTGGACCGACGAGGTCAGGAGCCTTGGTGGCCCGCAGATCGCTGACGACCTGCTCAACGGGGCGGAGGCGTATCTAGAGATGTGGGAACGGGCGGTCGGCGTCCCGCAGACGCGCTGCCTCTCCGGCCAAGGGCGGTTCCGCGCCCGCGGGCTCGGCCCGATCCACCTCGGGATGGGCGACCAGAAGCTGCTCCGGAGCGCGGGCCAGCCGCTTCGGCGCACCCGCGCCTGGACCTACTGCGTCAAGGGTGCGGGCGCAAGCTCCGAGAAGAAGAAGGAGCGTGGCAGGGAGGGGGCGGCCGCCGTACTGACCCCGAGCGGCAGGGTTGCCCTGATCGCGAGCACCGCCTCCGGCCACAGCCTCCGCGGCATCCAGCCAGGCGATCCGGCCTCCGCGCTCCGCGGGCATGCTCGGCGACTCGGCAAGGACACGTGGACCGCGCGGCTGAGGAAGGCGCGAGCCGTGTACGTCGTCCGCGGGAAGCGGGTCCGAACGGTCGCGATTGCCGCGAGGACGCTCCGCGGCCGCAAGGCGCTGCGCGGATACCTGGCGCTGGTCCCCCGGCACGGGTACGCGCCGCGACCGCGTCTGGCGCTGACGAGCCGCAGGCGACAGCTGACGGCGCGGAACGCGACGGCGCTGGTCCAGCGCGAGCCCGGGCACTCCGTCCTCTATTGCAGCCTCGGTCTGTAGCTCAGCGGTCCACGCCATCCCGGGCGGTGTACGGTTGCTGCCGGCAGCGAAGCGAGGAGGATGAGATGGCCGCGATCGAGAGTCCCGAGAAGCTCGGACTGAGGCCGTTCGACGAATTCGAGGAGGCCAACCGGACCTGGCCGCGAGGGGATCGTCCGGCCGCGATCAGGGAGGCCGCCGCGGAGTTCCGCTCGCGCTTCGCGACGCCGGAGAACCGCATCCGCGGCGTTCGGACCGTCGACATCGCCTCAGCCGCCTACCCGGTCAAGTTCGCCTTCGGTGGCGCGGCCCACTCCATCAACCCGTACATCAACTTCATCAACCGGCTTGTCGTTGTCCAGTACGAGGACTTCGACGGCGACTTGCGCACGCTCGTCTACGAGCCCACCGTTACCGAGGGCCCCGCCGAGGCGCCCTTCTACGAGCAGATGCTCTCCAGGTACGGCGAGTTCCTGTCCTACAAGGTCTTTGCCAGCTTCTACAACGAGGTTCCCGAGGCGCTGGCGAAGGCCGGGGTCCGGCCCGAGGAAGTCGACTTCATCAGCTTCGATCACCTGCATGTCCAGGACGTCCGCTTCGTGCTCGGCTCGACCGAGCCGCCGCCGGGCCACTCGGCGCCGCTGCCGGCGCTCTTCCCCAACGCGAAGCTGATCACGCAGCGACTCGAGTGGGACAGCTTCCGATCGCTGCATCCGATGCAGTGGGCCTGGTACGTCGCCGACGGGATCAAGGGCGTGCCCGATGAGAACGTCCTCCTGCTTGGCGGCGACGTCGAGCTCGGCAAGGGCGTCGCGCTGGTCTGGACGCCGGGACACACCGACGGCAACCACTCGCTCTGCATCAACACCGAGGAGGGCGTCTGGGTCTCGTCCGAGAACGGCGTGGCGGCGGACAACTGGCACCCGCACCTCTCGAAGATCCCCGGCGTGCGCAAGTTCGCCGAGTTCTTCAACCGGGAGGTCGTCCTCAACTCGAACACCCTCGAGGACTCGATCGACCAGTACGACTCGATGCTCAAGGAGAAGGCGCTTGCCGACTCGAACGCGCGCGACCCGCGCTTCAAAAACGTCTTCCCCTCCTCGGAGCTGACCAGCTGGCGACGGCAGTGGCCGATCGTCCCGACCTTCAGCTACGGCGGCATGAACTACGGGACGATCGTCTCCGGCACGTCATCGAACGGGGCCGGCTAGTTCGGGGTTGACATACCGCCTGGTATCTGATCAGATACCACACAGTATCTGAGATGGAGGTTGCCACCGCCGACAGCGCCACGCCGGTCTCCCCCCCGGCAGGGGGTCTCCCTCCGGGTCCCGACTGGTCGCTGCCGACCTTGACCTGGCGCTGGTGGCGCCGTCCGCTGCAGACGCTCGATCAGTGCCAGGCCCGGTACGGCGACATGTTCACCTACCGGCTGCCGCACGAGGGCACCTGGGTCTTCGTCTCGGATCCCGAGGTCGTCAAGCAGATCTTCACCGGCGATCCGCGGCTGCTGCACGCCGGCGCGGCGAACATCGTCCTGCTGCCCGTGCTCGGCGAGCACTCGGTGCTGCTGCTCGACGAGCCGGCGCACATGCAGCAGCGCAAGCTGATGCTGCCGCCGTTCCACGGCAAGCGGATGCAGGCCTACCGCGAGGTGATGGGGCGGGTCGCGGCCGAGGAGATCGACCGCTGGCCCGCCGATGCGGCCATCCGCATGCGCCCGCGGATGCAGGCGGTGACGCTCGAGATCATCCTGCGCGCGGTCTTCGGAGTGGAGGAGGGCGAGCGGCTGACCCGGCTTCGCGACGAGCTGCGCCGGGCGCTGGGACTGCTCTCGCAGCGCAGGCGGGTGATCTTCCTGGTCGCGCTTGGACCGAGGCGGATCAGGAGCTTCCCGCCATTCCGCCGGATGATCGAGCGGATCGACCAGCTCCTCTACGAGGAGATCTCGACGCGGCGCGGCACGCCGGACCTCGCGGAGCGCGACGACATCCTCTCGCTGCTCCTTCAGGCGCGGCATGAGGACGGCTCGCCGATGAGCGACCGCGAGCTGCGCGACGAGCTCATGACCCTGCTCGTCGCCGGGCACGAGACCACCGCGACGGCTCTCTCGTGGGCGATCGAATTGCTCTCCCGTCACCCGGCGGAGCTCGCGAAGCTGGAGGACGAGGTCGAGTCCGGCGACGGCGAGTACCTGGACGCGGTGATCAAGGAGACACTCCGGCTGCGGCCCGTGATCGCGCTCGTCCTCCGGAAGCTGGTGGAGCCGATGGAGATCGGCGGGCGGCTGCTGCCCGCCGGCGTCTCGGTCGCGCCCTGCATCTATCTGGTCCACCGCCGCCCCGACATCTATCCGGAGCCGGAGCGCTTCCGCCCGGAGCGCTTCCTCGAGCGGCCTGCCGGGACCTATACCTGGGTCCCGTTCGGCGGCGGCGTCCGCCGCTGCCTCGGCGGCGCCTTCGCCGAGTTCGAGATGTCCGTGGTGCTCCGCGAGCTGATCGCGCGCAGGCGCCTGCTCCCCGTCGGCGGCCCTGAGCATCCCGTCAGGAGCACGATCACCAACGTTCCCAGCCGCGGGGCGGAGGTGGTCGCGACATCGCGATGAGGGACGCGGAGCACACCTTCCTGTTCTGCGACCTCGTCGGCTTCACGGCGCTCGCGGACGCGGAAGGCGACGAGCGGGCCGCCGCCGTGGCGGCCGCGCTCCAGCGCCGGGTCAAGGAGGTCGCGGCGGAGCATGGCGCCGAGGTCGTGAAGGGCATGGGGGATGCGGCGATGCTGCGCTGCGAGGATCCCGCCGGCTCGATCCGGCTGGCCCTCCGGCTGGTCGGAGAGGTCGAATCCGACCCGGCGCTGCCGCCGGTCCGGGTGGGGGTCCACACCGGCACCGCCGTCGCCCACGACGGGGACTGGTTCGGCCGCGCCGTGAACGTCGCGTCGAGGCTCTGCTCGGTCGCGGCGGGAGGCGAAGTGCTGGTCAGCGAGCGCACGCTCGGGCGCGCGGCCGGCCTGCGCCGGGTCGCGATCGGTGAGCGCCGGCTCCATTGGCTGAAGAACGTGACCGAGCCGGTTGCTGCCCACGTCGCGGAGCTCGAGCGCCGGACCGGCCTCGCGGCGCGGTTGGGGTGGAGGAGCTGTCCGCTTTGGCCGGATCGGGGATCCCACCAGACGATCGGAGGTGCCGCGACATGAGCCGCACGCTGACCCGCAAGGAGAAGCAGGCCAAGACGCGCTCCTCGCTGCTCCGCTCGGCCGCCAAGCTGATCTGCCGCAAGGGCATCACCGAGGCGTCGGTCGATGAGATCGCGGGTGACGCCGGATATACGAAGGGCGCGTTCTACGCGAACTTCAAGAGCAAGGAGGAGATGTTCCTCGTCATGCTCGACGAGCGGTTTGCCGCGGAGCTCGAGCGGCTCGAGGCGCACCTTCCGGGGGAGGGCGCGCCCGCGGAGGAGGTCCGGGAGTCCGCCGAGGACTTCCTCGAGTTCGTCAGGTCGGACCCCGAATGGCCGCGCCTCTACTTCGAGTTCGTCGTCTACGCGGCGAGGAACCCGGAGTTCCGCGAGGAGCTCGCCACCCGGAACCGGGCGATGCGTGAACGGGTCGCCGAGGTGATTCGGAACTGGGCGGCCGACTTCCAGGGAGATCCGCCGTTCTCGTACGAGGAGATCGCGACGATGCTGTTCTGGATGGCGGACGGCTTCCTGGTCGGTCAGCTGATCGAGCCCGACGTCGACCCGAAGCTGTACGGGGCGATGAACGCGACGCTCTTCGGCGGAATCGCGGCTGCCGCCGGCCTGGAGCTCGGTCCCGGTGCCGACGCGCACGCGGCTCACGAGGCGAAGCCGCGCAAGGCGGGCGCGGGCCGGTAGGCCTCGCCCTGAAGCTCGCGGAGCTCCTCCAGCACGCCCAGGGCCCGGCTCCAGCCCAGGCGCTCGCCCCATTCGAGCGAACCGATCGGCCAGTTGTAGCCGAGCCGCATCGCGGTGTTGATGTCCTCCGCCGTCGCCACGCGCTCGCCGAGGGCGAAACAGGCCTCGTTCGCAATCGTCGCCGCCAGCCGCGTCATGATTTGCGTCGCGCTCGCCCCCGCGACCGGCTCGAGCTCGTCCTCGTCGGTGATCGGACGCTCGGCCTCGACCTCGGGGTCGTCGGGGCGGTGGCGCTTCCCCTCCTCGTAGGCGTAGAAGCCGCGACCGGTCTTCCGGCCGAGCCGCCCGGCCGCGACCATCCGCTCGTGGATGGGGCTCGGGCGCCAGCGCGGCTCGCCGAAGGACTGCTCCCAGAACGATCGCGCGACGGCGAAGTTGACGTCGATCCCGATCAGGTCCATGAGCTCGAACGGGCCCATCCGCATCCCGCCTGCCATCCGGATGATCCGGTCGATCTCGTCGTGAGCGGCGACTCCCTCGGCCAGCATTCGCAGCGGCTCCAGGAAGAAAGGGCGCACGCACCGGTTCGCGACGAACCCGAGCGAGTCGCGCGCGCGGATCGGCGTCCGATCCATGCCGCGGGCGACATCGGTGGCCAGCTCCAGCGCTCGCTCGCCGCTGGCCTCGCCCGCGACCACCTCGACCAGCTTCATCAGGGGCGGCGGATTGAAGAAGTGCATCCCAACCACCCGGTCGGGGTTGGGAACCGACGAGGCGATGGCGGTGACCGAGAGGGAGGAGGTGTTGGTCGCGAGCACGGCATCGGGCCCACAGACCTCGGCCAGCCGGCGGAAGAGGTCGCGCTTCAGCTCCAGGTCCTCTGGCGCGGCCTCGATCACGAGCCCGCAGTCGCGGAGGACCTCCAGCTTGGTGCCGGCCTGGATGCGTCCCTCCGCTTCGGCAGCCTCGCCCTCCGACCACCGGCCCCGCTCCGCCCCGCGGCGCAGGCCGTCGCGCAGCATCTCCAGCCCGCGCTCCAGTGCCCCCTCGTCGATCTCGTGGAGGTGCGTCCGGTAGCCGCCGAGCGCGGCGATCTGGGCGATCCCCGCGCCCATCGTGCCGGCTCCGACGACGCCGAGGAGCTCGGGCCCGGCCGGGCTCACGAACCGTCTGACGACGACGGGACCATCGCGTTGATCCCGGTTGCGTCCCTGCCGATGATCAGCTTGTGGATCTGGGAGGTGCCCTCGTACAGCGTCGTCACCCGGGCATCCCGCAGGTAACGCTCGACCGGATAGTCGTCGACGTAGCCCGAGCCGCCGTGGACCTGGATCGCCATGTTGGCGCACTCGACCGCGGCCTCCGTCGCGTAGTACTTCGCGATCGAGGTCTCGACCGTGTTGCGGATGCCGCGATCCTTGAGATCGCCGGCGCGCAAGACCAGCATCCTGGCGGCGTCGCGCTTCACGATCATCTCGGCGATCAGCTCCTGGACGAGCTGGAAGCTCGCGATCGGGACGCCGAACTGCCTGCGCTCCTTGGCGTACGAGACCGACGCGTCGACGCAGCCGTCGCAGATCCCGACGCAGCCCGCGGCCACGCTGTAGCGGCCGTTATCGAGCGCGCTCATCGCGACCTTGAACCCGTCGCCGATCTCGCCCAAGATCGCCCCGTCGGGAACCTCGATGTCGTCGAGCGAGATCTCCGCCGTGTCGGAGGACCGCAGCCCGAGCTTCCCGTGGATCTCCTGGGCGCTGTAGCCCTCCGACGCGGTCGGGACGAGGAAGCACGCCAGCCCCCGATGCTTCTTCTCGGGGTCGGTCTGGGCGAAGACCAGCGCGACCTCCGCCACGTTCCCCAGCGAGATCCACATCTTGTTCCCGGTGATCCTCCAGCCGCCGTCCGTCTTCGTCGCGCGAGTCCGCAGGCTGGAGGGATCCGAGCCCGCGTCGGGCTCCGTCAGGGCGAAGCACCCGAGCGCCTCACCGGAGCAGAGCCGCGGCAGCCACTGGCGCTTCTGCTCCTCCGTGCCCCAGCGCTCGATCGACCCGCAGACCAGTGACGTCTGTACCGAGACCACGGTGCGGGCGGAGGAGTCGACGCGGCCGACCTGCTCGACGATCAGGCCGTAGCTCAGGTAGTCGAGCCCGCGACCTCCGTACTCCTCGCTGACCGGGGCGCCCAGGTAGCCCATCTCGCCCAGCTTCGAGGCAAGCTCCCGGTCGAAGCGCCCGGCTCGGTCGTTCTCCCGGACGCGCGGGGCGATCACGTCGTCGCAGAACTCGCGCGCGCTCTCGGAGATCAGGCGCTGCTCGTCTGTCAGCTCGAAGTCCAAGTGATCGTTGCGACCGGCCTCGGCCTCAACCTCAGGTTGAAACCTGCATCTCGTTTGCGAGGACGGTCTTGAATGCCTCAGCCGCTTCGGCCGTCCTCGCGCCGGGACATTCTGGCAAGTCTGTCTCATTTACAGCGGAGACGGCCTGGACCTCCCGGACCGTCGAGGCGAGGAAGGCCTCCTCCGCACCGAGCAGGTCTTCGAGCGGGTAGAGGCCCTCCTCAACCTCGAGCTCGCGGACGATCCGGTCACGCGTGATCGAGGCGAGGATCCCGGCGTCGAGGGCGGGGGTCCGGAGTACCCCGCCGCTGACCCAGAACACGGTCGAGGTCGGCGCCTCGAGCACAATCCCGTCAGGGCGGACGAGCACGGCCTCCTCGGCACCGCGGGCCTTGGCGATGCGGGTGGCCTCCATGTTCGCGGCATAGGAGAGCGACTTGACGCCGTTCAGGATCACGCTGGGGGAGTAGGTGACCGCGGCCAGGGTTACGGTCGGCTTGCCGGCGTAGGGCGGCAGTTTCTCCGTGAAGGCGAGCCGGCGGCCGCCCCGGGTCACGACCAGGCGCAGCTGGGCCTCATGCTCGCCGAACTCGGCGAGGAGCGCCGCGATCTCCTCCTCGAAGCGCCCGCGCTCGACGGGGAGCTCGAGGGCTGCCGCCGAGCGCTCCAGCCGGTCGAGGTGCTCCTCGAGCGCGAATGGTTTCCCGCCATAGAGGCGGATCACCTCGAAGACGCCGTCACCGCGCAGCAGGCCATCGTCCGATGCGGAGACACGCGCCGCATTAGTCGGTAGGATCCCGCCGTCAACGCTGGCAAGCTCAGGAAGGGGCATCAACAGGCTCAGGGATGGGCATAACAGCGAGGCTATCGGAGCGCCGTGGCTGCAAGGAGAACCGGCGCATCCCGCGTTTCGACTCGCTAATTTTAGGTATATGCAAGACATCGCCGTGGGGGTAGTGGCAGCACGCCCCGCCCCGAGTCAAGGGCATCCGGGCGGCGGATTCGGGATCTAGAGAGTCACCAATTGCTTTTGCGTCCAACCGAGGAGGCGTCGATGTATCGTCAGCGAAGAAGGAAGCTTCAAAGGAGGAGGCGGGCCGCAGTTGTCGCCGCGTTTGCGGCGGTGCTGGCGGTCGTGGTCGCTATTCCGGCCCTGGCCTCCGCCAGTGGGGTGGACAACGTCATCAACCAGATCGGGGTCAGTGGCGGCTCCGGCGGTTCGTCGGGTGGGGGGGACACCTCCCGGGCCGGTGTTCCGCCGACCTACACGCCCCCGCTCCATGGGACCAATCCGCACGGCCAGGGGACCAATGCGGTGGTCGACCTGCAGCCGGGTTCGAGCAACCCGTACTCGGGCGATCCCACCCAGAGCGGTGAGGAAATCGTCGTCGGGAACTCGCGCGGCGATCAGAACTCGGATGGGACCTACAGCGGCAATGTCACGCTGCTGTACCTGTTCGGGAACCCGATCGTGCAGGTGACGAGCGATCCGTCCAACAACGGTGAGACTCAGCATGGTCCGCTTCAGCCGCTGCAGACGCAGCTGCTGGATCAGATCTGTCAGAGCAGCAACGGCCAGGCCTGCATCACGCTGCTGAAGATGGATTCGACGAGCAACTCGAACAGCTCGACCAACGCGTTCGAACTGCTCGGTCTCCATCTCGGTGGTGAGTCGGGCCTGAACGCCGACGTGCTGACGTCCGACGGGAACATCTCGTCCGACAGCACCTGCCAGACCTCTCACGGCGATGCGAACGCCGCGACGGTCACGGCCGGTGGCAACCCTGTCCTGGATGCTCTCCAGAGCAGCTCGGACAGCAGCGCGTGTGCCGGTGGCTCGTCCAGCGTGAGCCAGAGCTCGACCACGCTCAAGCTGGGTGGTAACGACGTGCCGATCCCGGATCCGGGATGCCCGGCGGGTACGCCGAACACCAATTTCACGCAGCTCGACGGGCTGCTGGAGATTGCGTGCAACGCGGACGACACGAACGGAAGCCAGACGAGCGCTCCGTACGGTGTCCGCGAGGCGCTGGCCCTGTTCGCGCTGATCACCGGCGACACGTCCGTCCTGAAGGTGTCGGCCGGCAACTCGGAGACCCACGCTGTGGCTCCGGGCGGCAACGGCGGCCCGACCCCTGGCCCGACTGGTGGCACCGCGGGTGCCGGCGGCAAGGGTGGCAACAAGGGCGGCAAGGGTGGTAACGGCGGCGGCGGCAACGCCGGCGCCAATGGCGCAGGAGCCGCCGCGAACAACGCGGCTGCGGGCAACGGCAACCTGGCGTTCACGGGTGCCGACCTGCTCGCCCTGGCAATGGTCGGAGGCGCCCTGATCCTCGGCGGGCTCGCCCTGACCACGACGGCAGGACGCCGTCATCGCCAGACGGTCTAGCGGCGGAAGCGGCGGGGGGGACGCCGAGAGGCGTCCCCCCTCGCGCCGCCGTAGTACCAGCAGCAAGAAGCCGAGTGGCGGACGCCGCTCGGCTTCGCCGCGTTCGGAGGCCGAGCGCCGAGCGGCCGCGGAGAAGCGGGCGAAGTCACGCAAGGCCTCCGGTGCGGGGACCAAGGCGTCCTCGACCAAGGGGAAGGTCGCCGAGGAACCTGTCAAGGAGGGCACAGCCGAGGAGACGGCCGTCGAGGAGAAGCCCTCTCGGTCTCAGGCGGAGAGCTCTCGGGCGCCCGCCGGTGCGGGTCCGCCGTCCACCTCGCGAGCACGGATGGTCCGCCCGCAGGAGCTGTGGGGGCGCCGATCCGTGGCGATCGGGGTCATCCTGGTCGCTCTGGCGGTGATCGGCGGCATCGTCCTGCTGGTTGCGGGTGGGGGCAGCGGAGGCTCAGGCTCGAACAGCGCCTCGTCGCTCTCCGAGCTGCAGGACAAGCTCCTGCAACGCACGGTCGTCGTGCCCTCAAGGGGGATCCAGGTGCGCCTGCCGAGCAACTGGACCGACACCAAACGAAGCAATGTCATACGGGCGCGGAGCCAGAGTGGCTGCGTCGTCATGACGCTGTCGGCGCCGACCGCGGCCGGGAACGCGAAGGGCTTGATGCGGGACTCGGTCAAGTTCCTGCGCGGTACCTACAGGGGGGTTCGGGTCCGATCGGGGGGCACGTCGCCGATCGGCGGGATCCCGACGACAAGCAATGCGGTGACCCTGAACGACACCAAGGGTCACTCCGTGAGCATCCTGCTCAGCGTCGGGACCGGGAAGCAGTACGCGTACCTGACCAACGTGACGGCTCGGCCCAACTGTGCGGCCGACCTCGCCCTCGGCCGGGTCGTCCTCTCCTCGGTTCAGTACACCAAGTAGGACGCGCTAGAGCGCCTCTACCACGGTCGCGACTCCCTGGCCGACCCCGACGCACAGGGTGGCGATTCCGTAACGCGCGCCGCGGCGCCGCAGCTCCCAGACCAGCGTCGTCATCAGGCGCGCGCCCGAGCAGCCCAGCGGGTGCCCGAGGGCGATCGCCCCGCCGTTCACGTTGAGCCTCTCCTCGTCGATGCCGAGCCCCGCAGCGCAGGCGAGCACCTGTGAGGCGAAGGCCTCGTTGAGCTCGATCAGGTCGATCTGGCCGAGCTCCAGGCCGGCACGCTCCAGCGCCTTCGGGATCGCGGACATGGGTCCGATACCCATGTAGGCCGGGTCGACGCCGGCCACACCGATCGAGACGACCCGTGCGAGAGGATCCTTGCCCAGGTCCCTGGCGGCCTCCTCGCTTCCCAGCACCAGGCAGGCGGCGCCATCGTTCAGCGTGGACGAGTTGCCCGCCGTGACGGTCCCGCCCTCGCGGAAGACCGGCCGAAGCTTCGCCAGCTTCTCGAGGGAGGTGTCCTCGCGGGGCCCCTCGTCGGCGGCGAGGGTGATCGGCTCCTCACCCTTGCGGTGCGGTGGGACCGCTACCGGCACGATCTGGTCGGCGAAGCGGCCCTCGCGCCCGGCCGCGACGGCGCGCTGGTGACTCTGGAGGGCAAAGCGATCCTGCTCCTCCCGCGAGACGCCGTAGCGCTCGGCGACGTTCTCGCCGGTCTCGCCCATCGACTCCGTCGAGTAGCGCTCCGCCATCCTGGGGTTGATCATCCGCCAGCCGAGCGTCGTGTCGTAGAGGGTCTGCTCGCCTCGGGCGAAACCCGTCTCCGGCTTCGGAAGCACCCAGGGCGCACGGCTCATCGACTCGACGCCGCCCGCCAGGTAGAGGTCGCCCTCGCCGAGGCGGAGCGCCCGCGACGCCTGGTTGACGGCCTCGAGGCCCGAGGCACAGAGACGGTTCACGGTGACGCCGGGAACGTCCACCGGCAGGCCGGCCAGCAGTGCGGCCATCCTCGCGACGTCGCGATTGTCCTCGCCGGCCTGGTTGGCGGCCCCCATGTAGACGTCGTCGATCCGGGTCGGGTCGATGCCGTTTCGCTCCACCGCGGCCGAGACGACGTGCGCCGCGAGGTCGTCCGGCCTGATGCGGGAGAGGGCGCCGCGATAGGCGCCCATCGGGGTCCGCAGCGCGTCGATGATCAATGCCTCCGGCATGAGCGCAGGACTGTAGCCTCAGGGGTGGGAGATGGCCTTCATAGCCCTAACCCTCGGGCTCCTCGTCCTGCTCTTCCTGATCCTGGTCGCGCTCGCGCGCGCCTTCGAGGGACACAGCGTCGCCGACTTCCTCGATTGGAAGCCAACGCGGTCCCCGGAGGTCGAGGCACAGAACGAGGTGGACGACGTCCGCCAGATGATCGAGGCACAGAACGCCTACCGGCGCAAGCGCGGAGTCCGGGAGATCACCGAGGCGGACGTGCAGCGCCAGGCCATGGAGGACCAGGCGATCCGGGCCCGTGGACGCGGACCCTTTGCCCAAGGCTCGGACGACGATTAGGGCTTGGCGCGAGCGCTGATCGTCGGCTGCGGCTGCCGGGGCCGCGAGCTCGGTGGGGAGCTTGCCGCGCGGGGTTGGCGCGTGCGCGGAACGAGCAGGGGCCGCGAGGGTCTCGCCCCGATCGAGTCGGCCGGGCTCGAGGCTGCGGTCGCCGACCCCGATCGGCCCGGGACGATCC
>Ga0070741_10006927_pt1 | contig 23918 bp, 17 predicted proteins | sample Coa_R1_4_FD_66440 | JGI IMG/M metagenome (GOLD analysis project Ga0070741, IMG submission 66440) | Surface soil microbial communities from Centralia Pennsylvania, which are recovering from an underground coalmine fire - Coalmine... | ecosystem: Environmental > Terrestrial > Soil > Unclassified ...
ACGCGCCCTCCTGCGTCCGTCCTGCACGGCCCGCTCGATGACCGCGTCCGTGACCGGATCATCGCCGAGACCCACGGGAACCCTTTGGCGCTGCTCGAATGGCCGCGTGGGCTCTCGCCGGCCGAGCTCGCAGTCGGGTTCGGGCTGCCTGCCCTTCCCATGGCGGGTCAGATCGAGGAGGGCTTCCGACGCCGCCTGGAGGAGCTCCCGGCGCCGGCCCAGCGGTTCTTGACGGTCGCGGCGGCAGAGCCGACGGGCGACGCCATGCTGGTCTGGCGGGCGGCAAGCGAGCTCGGCGTCACGGGCCACGATGCCTCACCGGCGATCGAGGCCGGGCTCGTCGAGGTCGGCGCCAGGGTGAGTTTCCGCCATCCCACCGTGCGCTCGGCCGCGTACGCGGCGGCCGGCGTCGAGGACCGCCGCAGCGCCCACCGGGCGTTGGCCGACGTCACCGACCCCGCCGCTGACCCCGACCGTCGGGCCTGGCACCTCGCCCTGGCCACGCCCGGGCCCGACGAGGACGTCGCCGCCGTGCTCGAGCGCTCGGCCGGCCGGGCCCAGGCCCGGGGCGGGCTGGCGGCCGCCGCGGCGATGCTCGAGCGATCGGCGGCGCTCACGCTCGATCCCGCCAAGCGCGCGCACCGGACCATCGCCGCCGCGAGCGCGTACCTCGAAGCCGGGGCATCGGAGGCGGCCGCCACCCTGCTCGCGGCGGCGGAGGCCGGGCCCCTCGACGAGCGCAGCCGGGCCCAAGTCGAGATCATCCGCGGGTTCTCCGCGGCCGGTTGGGGTGACTGGCCTAATGCGGCCACCCTCCAATTCAGCGCCGCGAAGCGTCTCGAACCGATCGACGTACTGCTCGCTCGCGACACCTACGTCGGCGCCATCAACGCTGCGGTGAGCGCAAGCGGCCTGGTACGCGGGGTGAGCGCCGCCGAGGTGGCGACCGCGGCCAGAAAAGCACCTCCGGCAGCTCCCCCTGAACGGCCGCACGACTTGCTCCTCGACGGCATGGCGCTGGCCATCACCGACGGGCTCGCGGCAGGGGCGCCGAGGCTGCGGGAGGCCGTGACGGCGTTCCGTACGGCCCAATTGCCGCCGGAGGAGGGCATCCGGTGGTTCGGGAGCCCGGTCGCCGCGGCGACGCTGTTATGGGACTGGGAGAGCTTCCACGACCTCTCGGCTCGCCACGTACAAGCCGCCCGCGACCTCGGCGCTCTCACGATGCTGCCGTGGGCGCTCAGCAACCTCGCCCTCGCACACATCTGGCACGGAGACCTCGCCCAGGCCGCGTCGCTGGTCGCAGAGACGGAAGCGATCAATGAGGTGACGGGAACGAAGTCAGGGCTCTATACCCCGGCGCTGCTGGCCGGAGTTCGAGGACGCGAGGACGAGGCCATTGGAGCGATCGATGCCACCATCGCGGCCGCCCGCGCCATCGGCGAGGGCGTTACGGTCAAAGTCGCCCAGTCCGCCCTCGCTACGCTGTTCAATGGTCTGGGCCGCTACGACCAGGCGCTCGCCGCGGCCAGGGAGGCGAGCCGCCACCCACCCCACCGGGCCTCCCATCTCACGCTTCACGAACTGGTGGAAGCCGCGACGAGGAGCGGGCACCTGGACATCGCCGCCGACGCGGTGCAACGGCTGGTCGAGACGACCGGCCCGAGCGGCACCGACTGGGCGCTTGGCGTCGAGGCCCGTTCGCGGGCCCCGCTCAGCACTGGCGACACTGCCGAAGCGCTGTACACCGAGGCGGTTGAGCGTTTGGAGCGGAGCCCCTTGCGCCCCGAGGCCGCACGCGCCCACCTCCTCTATGGGGAGTGGCTGCGACGGCAGAAGCGACGCATTGACGCCCGTCATCAGCTCCGCGCCGCCTACGAGCAGTTGAGCGCCATGGGAATGGCAGCCTTCGCCGAGCGCGCCGGCCAAGAGCTCGCCGCGACGGGCGAGACCGTACGCAAGCGCACTGCCGATGCCGCGGTGGACCTCACACCGCAGGAACTGCAGGTCGCACGACTCGCGGCGGATGGCAAAACGAACCAGGAGATCGGCTCACAGTTGTTCATTAGCGCCCGCACGGTGGAGTACCACCTGCACAAAGTGTTCACGAAGCTTGCCGTCAGCTCGCGAAAGGAACTTCGCGCCAAGCTGTAGACGTGACGGCAACTTGCGAGTGCGTCGCAGTTAGCAGAGCCGAGCCTCGCCTTATGCTGGGTGCGTCGTGGGGGTGCACAAGCAACGGGGCCCGCCGTTTCATGTTGACTACCGCAGCTCGAAGGATCGGTGCCGCTGGTGCCATCCATCGGGCTGGCAGACCAACGGCTAGGGGACCCGCCCACGACTAGGGTCACCCCGGATTCGAGCATGAGCCCGGGCCCCTACCGTGCTCACCATGACGATCGTTGAGGCACCCGCCCTTGTTCCCGGGAGGATCCTCGCAGGGCCACCACGCCTACCTGGACTCCGTGGCAAAGAGCTGCGCGAGACTGGTGTGCCGGGGCGGACAACGGGCTTGGTTGGACGCGCGGTTGAGTGCGAGCTGATCGACGGCCTGTTGGCAGATGCGGGGCGGGGGCAGAGCCGAGTCCTGGTCGTCCGCGGAGAGGCTGGGATCGGTAAGACCGCGCTCTTGGAGCACGCCATCGGAGCAGCCACGGGCTACCGGGTTGCGCGGGTCCTGGGCGTCGAGTCCGAAATGCAGCTGGCCTTTGCCGGCTTGCACCAGCTCTGCGCCCCGATGCTCGACCGGCTCTCGCTGCTGCCCGGTCCCCAGCGCGAGGCCCTGAGCACAGCGTTCGCCCTGACTGGTGGGCCGCCGCCAGGTCGGTACTTGGTCGGGCTGGCGTTGCTCAGCCTGCTCACCGGCGGCTCGGACCAGTCACCGATGCTCGTCATTGTCGATAACGCGCAGTGGCTCGACTTGGCGTCGGCGCACGCTTTGGCGTTCGTGGCCCGGCGGCTCCTTGCCGACCCGGTCTGCCTCGTGTTCGGCACTCGTCACCTGACCGAGGACCTGCGCGGGCTGCCGGAGCTCGTCGTCGAGGGCCTCGGGGACCGCGACGCCGCCGCCCTGCTCTCGTCGGTACTACCCGGCCCGCTTGACAGCCAAGTCCGGCAGCGGCTCATTGCGGAGACCCGCGGCAACCCCCTCGCCCTGCTGGAATGGCCGAGAGGGCTCGCTGCCTCCGAGCTGGCGGGCGGGTTCGGGCTTCCGACGCTGTTGCCCCTGACCGGCCAGATCGAGGAGAGCTTCCGCCGCCGTTTGAGCGAGCTTCCGTCTCTGGCCCAACGCTTCCTGCTATTGGCGGCTGCGGAGCCGACCGGCGATGCGGCGCTGTTGTGGCGCGCGGCTGGGCACCTCGGCCTCACAGCCAGCGACGCGACGCCCGCCGTCGGAGCCGGGCTCATCGAGCTCGGCATCACGGTGCGGTTCCCCCACCCGTCGGTACGCTCGGCGATCTACGGGGCTGCCAGTACGACGGACCGACGCGCCGCCCATGCGGCTCTGGCGAAGGCTACAGACCCGAGGGACGACGCCGTCCGACAAGTGTGGCACCTCGCGCTCGCCGCGGCAGGGCCGGACGAGGCGCTTGCGGTACGGCTCGAGCGGTCCGCTGACGAAGCCCAAAGCCGCGGTGGTGTGTCAGCAGCGGCGGCCCTGTTGGAGCGCTCAGGGGCGTTGACGGTCGACGCTGCGCTGCGCGCCGGCCGCACTATCGCAGCCGCCGGCGCCTATATCGACGCTGGCGCACCCGAAGTCGGAGGCCGGCTGCTCTCGGCCGCGGAAGCTGGCCACCTCGACGTCCCGAGCCGGGCACGGGTCGACGTGCTGCGCGCATACGCGGCGAGCTTGTGGGGACGCTACGACGAGGCAGCAGCCCTTTTCCTCAGTGCAGCCACGCGCCTGCACAACATCGACGACGGCATGGCGCGCGACCTGCACCTGATTGCCATGGGTGCCGCAGTTGACGCCAGCAACCTTACGCGCGGCGTCACCCTCGAAGCGGCGGCCGCAGCGGCGGGGGCGTTACCGGGCCTGTCCGGTCCCGAGCGCCCACAGGACCTGCTCCTGGACGGTTTCGCAGCGTTCGCCCTCGAAGGCCCGGACACGGCGGCACCGATCCTGCGCGACGCGCTCTCCGCTTTCCAGCGTGCCCCCCGCGGTCCGACGACAACGGGTGGAGGCCCGTCTCCGGGGGTGATGGAAGCTTCTCAATGGTCCCTGTTCCAGTGTGGGGCAGCGGTGGCCCTGTGGGACCTCATGACGTACGAGGTGCGCGCGCAGAGCGAGGTAGATCTGGCACGCAAGCTCGGCGCACTTCGAACGCTGCCGAACGCATTGAATATTCTCGCGTGCGGGAAGGTTTACGCAGGAGACCTGCCTAGCGCGGCAGCGCTGGTCGGAGAAGCGGCGTCGATCCTGGAGGAGACTGCGGGGGAACTCACGCTGTACGCGGCGGCCCTCCTCGCGGGCATCCAGGGACGTGGCACCCAGGCAGCGGAGGTCATCGAAGCCGCGATCCGACATGCCGACACCCGAGGCCAAGGCGCGGCAAAGAAGGTCTCGCAATTCGCACTGGCTGCGCTGTACAACGGCATGGGCCGCTACGCCGACGCCTGCGCGGTCGCGCAGGAGGCCGACCAGCCCCCTGTTGGGTGGGCTTCGTACGTGACGCTGCACGAGCTTGTCGAGGCGGCGACCAGAGCCGGGCACCACGGCGCCGCAGCCGAGGCGCTGCGGCGCCTGTCGGTTAGTGCACGAGCGAGCGGTTCGGACTGGGCGTTGGGGATCGAGGCCCGGTCACGCGCGCTGCTGAGCGCTGGGCAGACCGCAGAGTCGCTCTACCTCGATGCGATTGAGCGGCTCGAGCGGAGCCCGGCGCGCCCGGAGGCGGCGCGCGCCCATCTCCTCTACGGCGAGTGGCTGCGCCGGGAGGGCCGAAGGGTCGAGGCCCGCCGACAGTTACGTAGCGCGCACGAGGGCCTCTCCATCCTCGGTATGGAGGCGTTCGCAGAGCGCGCAGCCCGCGAGCTGGCCGCGACGGGGGAGACCGCACGCAAGCGAACCCCCGGTGCAACCACCGCCCTTACCGCCCAGGAGCTCCAAGTCGCTCATTTTGCCGCTGAGGGCTGTACGAACGCAGAAATCGCTGCGCAGCTGTTCATCAGTGTCCGCACCGTCGAGTGGCACCTCAGCAAGGTGCTCATGAAGCTCGAGGTCAGATCGCGGCGGGGGATCCGGGAGCGCCTCAGCGGGGCTGCTTTGCCCGCGTCCTGAGCATCGTCGAGCTATGTTGACCTCTTGACAAGCCTGACTGGCCGGAGCCGGCGCGGACAACGGGCCCTCCGCCCGGCCGACAGGTGACGTTGCCTGAAGGCCGCCGCGGCCGGGACGGAGCTGAGCCTCACCGCTGCCAACTCCACCTCGGGCAGTAGCTCTCAGCCGAGGCGACAGCGATGGCTCGCATACCCGACGACCGCTTGAGCCGGAAAGGCGCCGGCGCGCGGGAGCGAACGTCAGCGCCGTCCCAGCGGCGCCTGTCGCAACGTGTGGGGCAGAGAGGGTGTATCCCTTCGCGATCTGGCGCTAACGCGCGGAAGGGCGGCAGCAGTAGTCGCCCCCGGTCCCCTCAAGCTTGGCCAATCTTGTGGCCGACACCCCCGTGCTCGGTCGTGTCGGGGCGGCCGGTGCGTACCGGTGTCCTTCTACAGTCGACACCGGGGTCTGCCACGGGTGCGAACGACTGCCTGGGGCGCGATCGTGACACGAATGAACCTGCCCCGGTCCAAGGACGTGGCACCTGCCGTTGACATCCGCCGAGCCGCGACGCGGTCTCGGACGGTGCTCGATTGGCTCGACAGCCGCCACAGCTTCAGCTTCGGGCAGCACTACGACCCAGCCAACACGCACTTTGGGCTCCTGCTCGTGTCAAACGACGACCGGGTGCGCGCCGGGGGTGGGTTCGGAACGCACGGCCACCGCGACATGGAGATCGTCACATGGGTCCTGTCCGGGCAGCTCGAACATCAGGACTCCGAGGGCAACCGGGGCGTGATCTACCCGGGCCTGGTGCAGCGGATGAGCGCGGGGAGCGGCATCACCCACTCGGAGAGCAACGCCTCGGCGACCGAGGACGTCCACTTCGTCCAGATGTGGGTCCCGCCCGATACCGAAGCCCTGCCACCGGGGTACGAGCAACGGGACGTGAGCGACCTCCTCGCCGGCGGCGGCCTGCACGTCGTGGCGTCCGGCGAGGGCCATGACGGCGCCGTTGCGCTCCACCAACGCGACGCTGCGCTATGGGCGGGACGCCTCCGGCCGGGCGAGCCCGAAGGGGTCCCCGCCGCACCGCACGTCCACGTGTTCGTGGCGGCCGGAAGCGTGTGGCTGAACGAAGAGGGACTGCTCACTGAAGGGGACGCCGCACGCATCACCGGCGCGACCCGGTTCGAACTGACGGCCGGCGACGACGGCGCCGAGCTGCTCGTGTGGGCAACGGTATGACGCGCACCTCACCGCTTGACGTCGAGGGCCTGCACCGCTGCTACGCGACGGCCCACGACCCCTGGCTCGAGCAGGAGTTGCTCCGCTACCACGAGCCGCTTGCCACGTGCTTCTCCATGCGGTTCACAGGCCGGGGCGAGGCGCTGGAGGACCTTCGCCAGGTCGCCCTGCTCGCCCTGCTCCAGGCGCTGAGGAGCTATGACCCCGACCGCGGCGCGCAGTTCTCGAGCTACGCGGTCCCGAGCATCGTCGGTGCGTTGAAGCGCCACTTCCGCGACCGGGCGTGGTTAGTGCGGCCACCGCGACGGGTGCAAGAGACCTACCTCGTCGTGCACGCGGTCGCCGCGCGTCTACACGAGGAGCTCGGGCGCCCACCGTCGGTTCCTGAGCTCGCCGACGCGACCGGGCTGGCGCAACACGAGGTGATCATGGGCCTCAACGCCAGAAGGGGGCGCTGTTGCGTCCCATTGGAGATGCCGCTGCGCTACGACGACGCGGAGGTGATCGCGTCGGCGGCGAGCGACGGCGGCGCCGGCAGCGCCGGTGCTCACGACAGGGCACTCGCCTCCGAGCTGGTGCGCCATCTCCACGGTCGCGAACGCGATGTCATCGTCCTGTCGTTCTTCTTTGAGCTGACCCAGGAGCAGATCGCGACGCGGCTCGGCACCAGCCAGTCGACGGTCTCGCGTACCAGACGGATCGCGCTGCAACGTCTCCGTGGCTTCCACGATGAGGCGGTGGATGCGGCATGAACGCTTCGTTCCCCAGGAGCCTGTTGCGGCGTCGGCTGCGGAGGTTGCTCCGGTCGGCGATGGCAGCGCCCGGGCGCCACGGGTTCGTGGACCTCGACGACATGGTGGGCGGGCTCTGCCAGTGGGCGGCGAGCATTCCCTGGGCCCGCGAGCTGACCGGGCCGCCAGACGCGCCGCTAGAGCGTGCCTTCGCCATCGATTGCCCTCCACTGTCATGCTCGGGCCCATGGTTCGTGGTCCGGACCTGTGGCGATGACCTCGACGATGGGCCCGAGCTCCTGGCGGTGCTTCCGAACCGCCTTGCCGACCGTGGAGTTGCGCTCGGGTGGGCCGCCGAGGCGCTCGGTATCGACGATGGCCTGAGCCTGGCGCGGATCGCCTTGCCGACCACCGGCCCTGAGCTCAACGCGCTTCAACGGCTCCTGATGGTCGCCTACTCGACCGCCTTCCGCGGTACGAGCAACCGATAGCCGGGCAGGCTCCCGGCGTGGCTGGTGCCCTCCCCGCGGAGGGGCCGAGCAGGCCCGGCGGAGCCACCGCAAGCCCAACCGCGGCCCTGTGGGGTGTCCTAGGGGCGCTGACCCTGGCGACGGGGCTCATCGACGCGCTGAGCTACCTCGGCCTCGGCCACGTCTTCGTTGCGAACATGACCGGCAACATCGTCTTCATGGGCTTCGCGCTCGCGGGCGCCAAGGGTTTCTCGTTCGCCGCGTCACTGGTCGCGCTCGGTGCGTTCCTCGTGGGCGCCGCTGCCGGCGGGCGGATGAGCGCGACCTGGGCCGACACGCGGCGCTGGTGGCTGGCGTCGGCTTCCGCCGCGCAAACGGGACTCGCCCTGGTGGCGGCGGCGTTGACCGCGACGGGCGTGCTCGGCCCAGGCGGCAATGACCGCTACGGGCTCATCGCACTGCTGGCGGCGGGCACCGGGGTCCAGAACGCAACGGTGCGCAAGCTGTCAATTCAAGATGTGACGACGACCGTGCTCACCCTGACGCTTACCGGCCTCGCAGCCGACTCGACTCCGGCAGGGGGGAGCAACCCACGGGCGGTGCGGCGGTTGACGGCCGTGGGCGCCATGCTCGGCGGAGCAGTCATCGGGGCGGCGCTCGTCACCCACCAGGGGTTCACCACGACGCTGTGGGCCACGACCGGCATGTTGGGCGCGATCACGCTCGGGTTCGCCTTCCTTCCGGGCATCGCTCTGCGCCACCACCGCGTGTCGTGATCGGCGCAGCAAGTGCCGGGCTTGGGGGCCCGGCATAACCACGCGGGCTTCCTGATGTACGGCACGGTTCGGTGCGGTTCCCTGTCAAGTGCCTTTCTGCTCCGGGCTGCACCGGTGATGCCCCAAGGCGGAACGTGCTTAGGAGGCCACCTTCCTTCGACCGCGCCGGGCCCGTGCCACGCGACGCGCACCTCGTGCCACGAGCAACGCACCGAGAGCAGACGAGGCGTAAATCGAGGCGGTGGAGATCGCGTCATAGACCCCGTTGATGTGGCGACCCGAGAAGTAGCCGACGCTCGTCCAGGTTGCCACCCACAGGGCCGCCCCGACCGTGTTGAACGCAAGGAACCGTGCCCACGGGATACCGCCCATGCCGGCGATGATCCCGTTGGCCTGCCGAAGCCCAACGACAAAGCGAGCAGCGACGATGACGCCGCCCCCGTGCCGAGCAATGAAGCGTGTCGCTCGTTCCACGCGTACATGGGTGACGAAGATGTAGCGGCCGTAGCGGTCGACCAGAGGCCTGCCACCGAACCGCCCGATCGCGAACCCGAGGTTGTCGCCCGCCACTGCCGCGACGAGCCCGAGCAAGCCGACCACGAAGACATTGAGCCGACCGGCGCCAGCGTACACAGCAGCGAGGACCAGGACCGTCTCGCCAGGAACGGGGACGCCGAAGTCCTCAACGAACACGAGCCCCACCACAGCTGCGTAGCCGAGGTGGTTGAGCGTCGGTTCGAGGCTGTGAAGGACGCCGGGCAGGCGCTCGGGGATATCGGCCACGACGGTTGGGTTCACGGCGCGTGGCCAGGCTGGTCTGGGTGGCTACCTGGCTCAGACGTCCCCACGGTGACGGTCCCCTCCGGGGCACGTGCCTGGTAGGGACTCCGGCACGGTCGACGAGAGCGGCAGCGAGCGGCGTCGACTCACCGAGTGTGGCGTACGCGCGCTCAACGAACGCGAGGATCCCTACCGTACGAACACCACATCGCCGTCGGGCCGCAGAACCGTTGTGGGTCCGGGTCAGGCAGCTTCGTGCAGGATGCGGGCCCACGCTGCGAGCTCATCTGCTGCGAGGGCGGAAACCCGCCTGGACTCAGCGATGGCACTCGCCGCCGCGCCCAATACGCCGAAAGGCGTGGCACCGAGGCTGCCCTCGATCAGGTGATTGCGCTCATCGCCATCGCCGGCGACCACAGCGACCTGGGACATGGCGTGCTCCTTGCTCGTCAGGTGAGGGTCGCGCTCAATCAGCCGTCCTCGCACCCGTGGGGAGCACTGGTCGTGGCCGGGTCTTCGATGGCGGCTGAGCTCGTGATACCGACCTTGGGTAACTCGCGTTCCGTGGGTACGTGAACCTTGAGTGAGGTAGCGGTGCAAGCCGCTGTCGCTGGTCCGAGCCAGGCGGGCGTGCAGCCCGACTGGGCGGCCTTGCTCCGCCCCCGCTACCTGTCCGGGGCTTCCGAACGCCCCGTTCGATCTCGGGTCGAGGGCTTGAGCCTGCAGGGGGATCCCGGGTAACTCAGATATTTGGGCACCGGTGGCCACCACGGGTGCGAGCTCCGATCCGAAGCGCGATGTTGAGGCCCATGACCAACATCGGGATGCCGCTTCGTCTCCCACGAAAGTCGGGCGCGGGCCGCGAGGGGTAACGATGACGAATACCTGGGATGGACGTGGCGCAGCCGCGCTGGTCCGACACAGCCGACCGGTGGTTACGGGACGTCAGGTCGAGAAATGAGGGACCACCGCCCCGCAAGCGCAGCAGCTCGGGACGAGCAGAGCGCTCAGACGAAGATTGCGTTGGGTGCCATGCTCGTCCCTCTCTTTTTCGTGATCATGTTCGCGACGTGCATCATCGGCACATACCACAAGCCGAGCCCGAACGGCATCAAGGTCGGCGTCGTCGGCCCGGTGGGAGAGACACAGTTACTGCGCACCGGGATCCAACGAGCGGGTGGGTCTGCCTTCGACATCCGGTCTGTCGCGAGCCTCGCCGACGCCGTGCGCGAAGTGAGCCATCGCAACCTCAATGCTGCCTTCGTGCCATCCGCAGGCGGGACCGAGCCCGGGACGGTCGTCGTCGCGAGCGCAGCTGGCCGCCTGGTCGCTGCGACGGCAGAGACCCTCGCCCGCACGGTCACTGCGGCCCAAGGGGAGCAGCTCGTCGTGCGCGACGTGAGCCCTTTGCCGGCCGGGGACGAGATCGGGCTCGGGATCTTCATGTTCGTGGTCGTGCTCACGATCTGCGGCTACCTCGCGCCCACCATCCTCGGCACCGTCACCCCCGCGTTGGGCGCGAGCCGGCGGTACGCGATAATCGCGGCGAACGCGGTCCTCATATCGAGCCTTGCCTACCTGATCGCTGGGCTCGGCTATGGCACCTACACCGGCTCGTTTGGGACGATCGTTGCATTCATCGGCGTCGGGGCCCTGTACGCCTTCGCTATCGGCTTGGGTACACGCCTGTTCCAGGTGGTCCTCGGCCCGTCCGCAGGGCTCTTTGCGTCGCTCACCATCTTTGTGTTCCTCAACGTCCCGAGCCTGGGCGCCACCTATACGGCCACGATGCTCTCTCCCTTCTGGCGCCTCCTGAACCGCTTCTGGATCGGCGCCGGGACCGTCAACGCGGCGCGAAGCATCCTGTACTTCCAAGGGCACGGCGTCGACGCGGATGTGCTCCGTCTCCTCGCTTGGACGGGCGGGATCGTCGCGCTCCTCGCGCTGGTGTCGTGGAGGCTCGGGAGTGGGCGCGAAGACCCAAGTGGCGCCGTAGGGAAGACGCTCCCACCCCAGCACTTCCTCGAGCACCGCGAAGCACTATCGGTTCAACCAGGGGATCGGTAAGCGGCGTGTTGAAGTACCTCGGAGGCGGCAAGGCGCAGGAACTCATAGGACGTGCCCCCGGTCGCCTATCCAGGGCGAGATGACCTCAACCGTCGCCGTCGTTGGGGTCTCCCGCCTACGCACGCGAGCTGCCGTGCGCGAACGTATGCACCTGCCTCCCGAAGGGGCGGCTGCGCTCTCCCGTGCGCTCGCCGATGGCGCCCACGAGGCCCTGGTGCTCACAACCTGCAACCGCACCGAGATCTACGTCACCGCACCAGACCGCGAGGACGCCCACCTCCGAGCGAGGAGGGCACTTGCCGCGGTGGGTGCTGGGACCGCGGTGGCACGGGACCTCTACATCCACGACGACGAGGCGGCGGCCAGGCATCTGTTCCGTGTTTCGGGAGGACTGGACGCGATGGTGGTGGGCGACACCCACGTTGCCGCTCAGGTCAGGCACGCACACCAGTGCGCTCGGGGAGTCGGCGCCACTGGCCCGCTCCTCGACCGGCTGTTCGAGACTGCCGCTGCTGTGTCGAAGCGTGTCCGGACCGAGACCTCACTGTCTTCGGGCCACACCTCGGTCCCCGCGGCCGCCGTCGCTGCAGCCAACCGGCTCGCGGGTCCGCTTTCGGAGCGCCGGCTGCTCGTGATTGGCGCCGGTGCGATGGCGCAGCTCTGTGCCCAGAACGCCGCATGGCGGGGCTGCCGCGACATCGTTGTCGCCAACAGGGACATCGTCCGGGCCCAAGGCCTCGCCGAGAGAGTCAGCGGCCGAGCCACGTCGCTCGACTCCCTCGGGACCGAGGTTGCTGGCGCTGACGTCATCATCACAGCTACGGCCGCTCCGGGCTTCGTCGTCACCTCGCAGCACTGTCTCGGCGCGAGCGCATCGCGGCGTAAGCGGCCGGTGGTGATCTTCGATATCGCCCTTCCCCGCGATGTGGACCCCGCACTGCGCGACCCACCTCGAGTGCAACTTGTCGACTTGGACGATCTCGCAGGCGTTGTAGCAGCGAGCGAGCTATCCCGCCGCTCAGGTCTCGAGCACGCTGAGGCTATCGCACGAGAAGAAGCGACGCGCTACGAGAGTTGGCGGCGGTCGAGGGCGGCGGTCCCTGCGATCGTTACGTTACGAATCAACGGAGAGCATGCCCGACGCGCTGTCCTTGCCCGCCATCGCGGTGCACTCGCGAGGCTTGCCCCGGCCGAACAAAGGCTCGTCGAGACGATCACCTCCGAGTTGGCGGCCAAGCTCCTCCACACCCCTACCGTCGAGCTGCGCCGGCTCACATCGAAGCCGGGCACTTGACGGCGCCGGCGAGACCGATGGCGGGTTCCCGCTCGGCCTCGAGACCGCAATCGGGCCCGGCGGTGCCTACCTTCGGGGGGTCAACGCCGTCGGCTGAGCGTCGCGCTAGGGCTGCTGCGCCACGCCGGGTGCTCCTCCTGGACGAGCCGACCGATGCCGTTGACGATGCCCCGGCGGCCCTCGTCCTGACCGGTACCCGCCAGTTCGATCCTCGCACCATCCTCCTGTGGTGCTCTACGATCGCCAGGTCGCGGCCCTGAGCTGGGCTCCGGCCATGACGATCGACCTTGGCACCGGCCTGCGCTCGCCCGGCTGCTCGCCATCCACTCTCGCCGCCGCACGTCGCTGACGGGGTGAGGCAGGGACACACGTCGGGGGCCACAGCGGGTGGCGCACTTTCGCCAATGATGCCGCAGCGCCGTGGCGGTTGTCCGTGCTGGCGCCTGACAGCACAGCTGATCGTTAGGCCGCTCGAACCCGGTTGTGCTCATGGCGGTGCCCGATCGACGGCGTTGGGGATGTGTGGGCCGTGTCGTGCGGCTGGCGCTCTGACGAGGCTGCGCTCGCTGGCTGGCTACCCGTCACGCACGTTCCACGTGCTGAGACTGGTAGTTCCACGGGGGCGATGGCGTGCGGTCGGGATCACAATGCATGCAAGCCGTACCGCTTGGTACGGCCCGTACGACCGGCGACTTTCATGACGCCGTGGACCGAGGCGATCGAGCGGACAGATGACAGGCGAGGTACGGCACACCATCGCGACGAGCGTCATCGGCGCTGTCATGCCAGCACGGGCGCAGATGGCATCGACGCTCGGGTTCCACATCATCCTCGCCTGCTTCGGCACGGCGTTTCCCGCGATCGTGTTGCTCGCCGAGTTCATTGGCCTGCGCCGGCACGATGAGACAGCCATGCGCCTCGCCCGGCGCTGGTCACAGGTGATGGGGGTGCTGGTGGCCGTAGGGGCAGTAACGGGGACCGTGCTGTCCTTCGAGATGGGGCTTCTGTGGCCCGGGTTGATGCGCGAATACGGCGCGGTCCTGGGCCTCCCGTTCGGTGTTGAGGGCATCTTCTTCTTCCTCGAGGCAATCTTCACCGCGATCTACCTCTACGGGTGGCAACGGGTCCCGGGGTGGGCGCACTGGGCCAGCGGCCTGCCCATCGCGCTGAGCGGCATCTTCGGCGCCATGTCGGTCGTCGCCGTCAACGGGTGGATGAACCAGCCCGGTGGGTTCACGGAGCGCGCCGGGCGCATCGTGGCCGTCCACCCGTGGCAGGTGTTTTTCAACCACGCGGCCGCCTACGAGATGCCCCATATGATCCTGGCCGCGTACATGGTGACGGGGTTCACCGTCGCTGGTGTCTACGCGACGGGGATCCTTCGCGGCCGCCGCGACCGCTACCACTCGTACGGGTTCGCCGTCGCGTTCGTCCCTGCGGCGCTTCTCACCCCGTTGCAGTTGCTCGTCGGTGACAGTGCTGCGCGCGCCATCTCGCATGACCAGCCAGTGAAGTTCGCCGCAATGGAATACGTGACCAACAGCTCGAAGCATGTACCTGAATGGCTGGGCGGTGTGATGCTGAACGGGCACATCTACGGCGGTATCAAGATCCCCGATCTCGACTCGCTGCTCGTTGGGTTTAGTTCAAAGGCCAGGGTGACGGGCTTGACGAGTGTGGCCCCGGCTGACCGTCCTCCGGTCGCGTGGCTGATCCACCTGTGCTTCGACGCCATGATCGGCCTCGGCACCGTCCTGTTGCTTCTGGGGCTGTGGGCCGGGTACGAGTGGTGGCGACGCCGGCGCCTCCCGCTGCACCGCGTGTTCTGGTTCGTCGGCGCGGCGAGCGGCGTGGCGGCGATCTGCGCGATGGAGGCTGGGTGGGTGGTCACCGAGGTCGGGCGCCAGCCCTGGGTGGTGTACCGTTTGCAGACCACAGCTCAGGCGGCCACAACGAGCGGCGGCGTGACGACCAGCCTGAGCTTCGTCATCGTTCTCTACGCTGTGCTCGGGACCGCAACCATTCTTGTCCTGCGGGCGCTCGCCCGGCGCTGGCACCTCCGCGACAGGGATGAGCCGGTGGTGCCCTATGCCCCGCGAACGGGACCACCTACCGAGGAGGCCGCCGCCTGATGGCCGACACTGTGGGCGCGATTCTCCTAACCGGCATCACCCTGTACGCCGTTTTAGGCGGCGCCGACTTCGGGGCGGGCCTGTGGGACCTGCTGGCCGGGGGGGAGCAGCGGGGACGACCGGTGCGCCAACTCATCGACGAGGCGATCACACCCGTGTGGGAGGCAAACCACGTCTGGCTCATCTTCGACCTGGTGGTCTTCTGGACGGCGTTCCCCCGCGCCTTTGCCGCAGTCATGACCACTGTCGCCTTGCCCTTGTGGCTGGCGTTGGCTGGCATCGTGCTGCGGGGTTCTGGCTTCGCCTTCCGCGACCAGATCGAGCAGCCCATGTTCAAGCGAGCGGCCGGTACCGCGTTCGCCCTGTCCTCGCTGGTGACCCCTTTCTTTATGGGCACCGTCGTCGGGGCGGTGGCCACAGGGCACATCCGAGCTGACGGGGCGCGTGCCAACGTTGAGGCGTGGAGCAACCCGACGGCGGTCCTTGCCGGCTCCCTGTTTGTAGTGGCCTGTGCGTACCTGGCGGCCGTCTACCTCACGAGACAGGCCGAGCGTCGTAACGACCGGCGACTACGCCGCTATTTTGCGCTCCGAGCCAGATCCGCAGGGGTCGGTGCTGCGGCGCTCTCGGTGTCGCTCCTGGCCGCGCTGCACGGGTCGAACCATGCCCTGTATGCGCGCCTGACCGGTCGAGCATTGCCGCTTGTCATTGTCGCCGCCCTGTGCGGCTTAGTCACCTTCACCGCGATCTCCGTCGCACCAGCTCGCCGGTTGCGCGATATCGCCGCCATCGGCGTCGCTGCCGTCATCTGGGGGTGGGGCGTCGCCCAGTACCCCCACCTACTGCCTGCCACGTCTGTGACACTGTCGAACGCAGGTGCACCACACGACACACTGGCCGCGCTGCTGGTGGTCTTCGCTGCCGCGCTCGTCCTCGTCGTACCCAGCGGAGTCCTGCTGTTCTCACTGCAGGAGCGCCAGGTCCTGCAGGTCCGGGGCACGCTCTGGCACCCAGATGGAAGCGAACCGGGCACGTCACCGCGGTCAGTGCCAGCGGACGGACCGCATCCTGACACCGTTCTGTCTTCGGGCGCCGTTGCCCGCTGGCGGAGAAGGCGATCGACTTGATCCGGCCAAGGGGTTAGTGCACGGCGACCGGCGCTCCGGCGTGGTGCAACGCCTAGCAGCACCGTCGGTGATGGGGTCGGAACCTCGTGCGTCTGAAGTCGCGCGGCGCGCTCACGAGTGAGGAGGGCCCCTGCAGCACGGCTCTTTGGTGACCGTCGCTTCGGAGGCGGCCATGTCGTGGGAGTGCCTGCCTCCCTGCACCGTCTCCCGGTCGGGGCCCGGCGGCGACAGTGGGACCACGGGGATCCAGCGCGGATTCGGCCGCTCGCAACGAGGGTGCGCCTCACCAATGGCGCGCAGCCCCTCTTCAAACGCGAGCGGCCCTGGCACAGAGCGCGGCTCGCAGCGCGGCCGGGCCCGGTGAACAGGTTTGCCTCGCATCGCAGCTGGGATCGTGATCCCCACCGAAATGTCCAGTGACCACGAGTCGGTATGTAACGTCGCGCGGCGGCGACTCGCGTCGCCGGGCCGCACCAGACAGCGGTCCAATGCGAGGCGAGCGCATCGACATCGCTCTTAGTCGGTGTGCGAGCACGCATCTTGGTCGGGGTGCGCGAACAGGTGGCCGGGGTGGTCGCGTCCCGTACTTCCACGGGTGCGAGCGAGGCGCCGAAAGTTGCACTGTCATCGTGACGACGATGCCGCCAGTGCTTGGACCCCAGCATCGTCACACCCGACAAGACCAGATCCGGAGGACAGGCGCATGCGTACACACCAGCCCGTCAACAACCACGACGACCTTCTCGGAGTCGTCGATGGCTTGCTCGATGAACTCGGCCTCGATCGCCACGATACGGGCGGGACGGTGACCTTTGCCGGGCTTGACCCGCTGCGCCCGACGGTACTGAAGACCGGTGCGGCGTCGGCGGCGATCGCGGCGACGAATTCCATCGCGTCGGCCATCTTGTGGCGGCACCGGGGCGGAGAGGCCCAGGACATCCATGTCGACCTGCGCAAGGCCTTCGCGTACCAGAGCCCGTGGCAGGACGTGCTGGCCGGCTGCACAACGCTCAACGCCCAATCGATCATGCTCCTGCCTGGTTTCGGCGGTGAGTTCCTGCTGCCCACGCGGGACGACCGGTTCGTCGTGGTCATCGCACCGTACCCGTCCCAGCAGAGGAAGGTGGCGCAGATCTTCCGCTGTGGGTTTGTCGAGGACCAGATGGCGCAGGCCGCGCGTCGGTGGGACGCTGCGGACCTCGAGGCCGCCGGCCAAGACATCTCTCTGCCGATCTCGATGGTCCGGACGGTCGAGGAGTTCCAGGCGTCCGACCACTGGCGGGACCACGCGTCCACTCCGTTGGTCCACATCGAGAGGATCGGTGACAGTGAGCCCGAACCGCTCGGGCCCGGGCCCCGGCCCCTGTCGGGCGTTCGCGCCCTTGGCATGGCGCACGTCGTCGCCGCACCGACCGTGCTGCGACAGCTGGCGGCCCAGGGAGCAGATTCGCTCAACCTCAACCTGCCGGGCTACATCGAGGAGCGGAGTGTCTACGTGCAGTCGGACGCTGGCGTACGGTCGGCCGTCCTTGACGCACGCACCACCCTGGTCCCGGGGACACCCGCACAGAACCGCAAGGCCGTGTACGACCTGGTGCGGGACGGCGACATTTTCGTCGAGAACCTGAAGCCGCAAGAAGCGGCCCGAGAAGGGTACGCCGCGGAGGACCTCGCCGAGGTCCGGCCGGGCATCATCTACCTGCGCATCAAGCTCAACACCGTCACCGGCCCCTGGGCGAACTGGGTCGGCTTCGACCTGAATGCTGGCGCCTTCACCGGCGTCTATGCCGCTGAAGGCAGCCCAGAGCAGCCGCGGTTCCCCGTCGGTGTGAACGTCGTGGTCGACTTTCTGTGCGGCATCCTGGCGACAGCCGGCGTGCAGGCGGCACTCCTCCGCAGGGCGAAGGAAGGCGGCAGCTACCGCGTGACCGTCACCCTGGCGCAGACGACGACGTTCGAGATGAGCCTCGGGCTCAACGACAAGTCGCAGCTGCTGTCGCTGAAGGAGCTCGGCCCCGAGCACCAGATCCAAACCCCGAACCTTGTGACGGGGATGACACCGTACGGCGAACTCACCCGGCTGGGCTCCCAGGTGGAGATGTCGAAGACCCCCGAGTATTGGACGGACCCGATCCTCGTGCCACCCGGGTCCGGCCGTGCCGAGTGGCTCCCGAAAGTGGCGGAGCAAACGCTCGTCCGCCACCAGCGGCGCAAGACCGCTTAGGCCCCCAACCACATTCGCAAGAAAACGAACAGGAGAGAGTCATGACTACTTACCGGAACGTCCAGCGCGTTGCGATCGTAGGCACCGGCACCATCGGTGCGAGTTGGGCGACGCACTATCTCGCGCACGGCTTTGACGTGGTGGCAACCGATCCTGGCTCAGGCGCCGAAGATGCCCTGCGCAGATATGTCGACCGTGAGTGGGAGACAGTGACCACTCTGGGGCTCGTGCACGGAGCGTCCCGCGACAGGTTGTCGTTCACCTCGGACTTGCGGGAGGCGGTCGCGAGCGCGGACTTCGTACAGGAACAGGCTCCTGAGCGGCTCGACCTCAAGGTCAAGCTCTTTGCCGACATCGATGCGGCGGCGCCGATCGACGCGGTCATCGCCTCGAGCTCTTCGGGTATCCCGATGAGCGACATCCAGACCGGCTGCAAGAACCCTGAGCGGACGGTTATCGGGCACCCCTTCAACCCACCGCACGTCATCCCGTTGGTCGAGGTGGTCGGTGGGAGGGCGACCGCAGCCGAGACGATCGACGCGGCCATGGCCTTCTACGCCGCCGTCGGCAAGCGCCCCATCGAGCTGCACAAGGAGCTACCGGGTCACGTCGCCAACCGGCTCCAGTCTGCGCTCTACCGGGAGATCGTCTACCTGATCGACCAGGGGGTGCTGGATGTTGCGGCCGCCGATGACGCTGTCTCCTGGGGCCCCGGCCTTCGATGGGGCGTCATGGGGCCAAGCCTGCTGTGGCATCTCGGCGGCGGCGAGGGCGGCATCAAGCACTTCATGGAGACGCTGATGGACCCGATGGCGCGGGCGTGGACGACGCTCGGCAACCCGCAGATGACCCCGGAGCTCAAGCAGAAGATCGTTGCGGGGGTCCTCGAGGAGGCAGGAGGACGGTCGATCGACGAGCTCTCGGAAGACCGCGACGCGATGCTGCTCGGACTGCAGTCGATCCGCGCCGCACACGATCGTGCACCCGTACTCGGCTCGACGAGCGCAGCCTGAAAGGAGCGGACAATGACATCTGAGCAAGGCCGGCTCTTCGTGCTCGAAGTGAGCGACGAAGGCCACGTGTTCTCGGTGGCGACCGACGGCTCGGACAAGCGCGTCCTCGTCAGCGGCATCCGAGTTCCTGATGGGATCGCGGTCGACGCTGAGCACGGCTACGTGTACTGGACCGACATGGGCCACCCAGCAGCCAACGACGGTGCGATCGAACGTGTCGACCTCGACGGTGGCAATCGGGTCAGCATCGTACCGAGCGGAGGGACCCACACCCCCAAGCAGATGACGCTCGAGCCTGTGAGCGGCAAGCTCTACTGGTGTGATCGAGAGGGGATGCGGGTAATGCGCTGCAACCTCGACGGCTCGGACGTCGAGGTGCTGGTGCAGACCGGCGAAGGTGACGAGGACCGCAAGGACGCGACCCGCCACCCAGTCGGTATCGCCGTCGACCAGGCGAGCGGGCACCTCTACTGGACGCAAAAGGGCCCGCCCAACGCAGGACGGGGACGGATCCTGAGGGCGGCAATCGACCTGCCCGCCGGTGAGGCGCCCGACAGTCGAAGCGACATCGAGGTGCTGTACGACGGCCTGCCAGAGCCGATCGACCTCGAACTCGACCTGTCTGCACGGTTCCTGTACTGGACCGATCGGGGCGACCCGCCCCGAGGCAACACGGTCAACCGTGCCCCGCTGGACGTCCTGAACGGGCATCGCGAGCCGCCGCAGGTCCTCTCGGACCACCTGGAGGAGGGAATCGGCATCGCCCTGGACCTGCGGGGGCGGCGCATGTTCGTGACCGACCTCGCCGGGACCGTCTTCACGGCTGACATCGACGGCTCCAACAAGCGCCCGATCATGGCCGCTCAGGGCAATCTCACCGGGATCGCGTACGCCGAAGTGACCTCGAACGGGGGTGCGCGATGACAGAGCGTAAGCACCGAGTCGTGATCGTCGGGTGCGGCTTCGCCGGGCTGTTCGCGGCGCGTGCCCTACGGCGGGCGCCGGTCGAGGTGGTGGTCGTCGACAAGACGAACCACCATCTCTTCCAACCTCTGCTGTACCAGGTCGCGACGGGGGTGCTGTCCGAAGGCGACATCGCTCCGCCGATCCGTGACGTCCTGCGGAGGCAGCGCAATACCAGCGTCGTCCTCGGAGAGGTTGTCGATATCGATGCTGACAAGCGGACGCTGGCGGTCGACACGTTGGGTGCAACGACGGAAATACCGTACGACAGCCTGATCATCGCGACAGGCGCGAAGCAGTCCTACTTCGGCCACGATGAGTACGCTCATGATGCACCGGGGCTCAAGACAATCGACGACGCCCTCGAGCTGCGTGGCCGGATCTTTGGAGCCTTCGAGATTGCCGAGGAGCAAACGGACGAGGCAGCCCGCGACCCATGGTTGACGTTCGCGATCGTCGGTGCTGGCCCGACCGGAGTGGAACTTGCGGGCCAGATCGCTGAGCTATCGCACCGAACGCTACGCGGGAACTTCCGCAACTTCGATCCGGCGACAGCCCGAATTGTGCTCCTGGACGCGGGGAGCTCGGTACTCCCAACCTATCCGCCGCGCATCCGCCGCCGCGTCCAGCGCGATCTCGAGCGGCGGGGAGTCGAGGTCCGGTTGGGAGCGGCGGTCGTCGGTCTGGATGCGACCGGCCTCGACCTTGAGCACGAACGCATTACGGCGCACACCAAGATCTGGGCGGCAGGCGTACAGGCCTCACCCCTAGGGCGTTTGCTAGCCACGCGTGCAGGCGCAAGCGTGGACCGCTCTGGCCGCGTCTCGGTCGCTCCCGACTGCTCCATCCCAGCACATCCCGAGATCTTCGTCGTCGGGGACCTGATGGCCTTGAACGGCCTGCCTGGGCTGGCCGAGGTCGCGATGCAAAGCGGCCGACACGCGGCCCGAACGATCGTGCGCACCCTCAAGGGACGTCAATCGAAGCCATTCCGTTACATCGACCTTGGAAGCATGGCGACCGTCGCGCGGTTCCGTGCAGTAGTAAGTATCGGACGTGTCGCCATCTCCGGGTTCGTTGCATGGCTGCTGTGGCTCGTCGTGCACCTCGCCTTCCTGACCGGTTTTAAGAACCGCGTCGCTGCCGTGGCGAACTGGACCGTTGCGTTCCTCGGCCGGGGCCGTCGCCAGCGAACCATTACGAAGCAGCAGGTCTTCGCTCGCATGCGCGAACTCGAGGCCCAAGAGGCAACCGAGTCTGATCGGCAGGGGCACGTCGAAGAACGGGCGGCGGGTTAGCAGACAGCGGTGAGAAGCCCCTCACCCTGCCCATTACTAAATCGACCGGCCCTAGCTTCAGCTGCTCAGGAGCGAGGGCCCACACACCACTGCTGAGGTGAGCTTGTGCATTGGTGGGACGAGCACGACGCGTGCCCATCGAGCGAGCCGGTCGGAACCCGCCTTGGTCTTCAATCGCAGGTGAAGGAATGACATCTCCCTATCACAAGCGTCAGAAACAGATCGCCGAGGTGCTGGCCCGTTACGAGATGGGCCACCTGCTCGAGGTGTTGGGACTGGAAGGCCGTGTTACGCACCACAGTCCTGGCCGGACGCGGCCCGAGAACCTGCGCTTCGCACTCGAACACCTCGGCCCGACGTTCATCAAGCTTGGCCAAGCGTTATCCATTCGCGGCGACCTGTTGCCCCCGGACTTCCAGGCCGAGCTGGCCAAGCTCCAGGACAACACGACCCCAGTGTCACTGCAGGTCATCGAGGAGACCATTGCCAGTGAGCTGGGGGTCGCCACAAGCAAGGTGTTCGCGAGCTTCGACCCCGAGCCGCTCGCAGCCGCTTCCATCGGGCAGGTGCATGCTGCCACCCTCCCCGACGGGGCCGAAGTGGTGGTCAAGGTCCGGCGGCCGGGCGCGTCCGAGGAAGTCGAATTGGACCTCGAGATCCTCCAGAACATGGCCGCTCGGGCCAGCCATCGCTGGGCCGTTGCGGAGCAGATCGACCTGAACGCCCTGATGAGGGACTTCGCGGAGCTCCTACGGGCGGAGCTGGACTACCTACAGGAGGCCCGCAACGCGCAGGAGTTCGCCACCGGACTCGCAGGTGACCCGAGGGTGCATATCCCTGCGGTCTACCCTGAGCTGACCACCACTCGCGTTGTCACGTTCGAGCGCATCAGAGGGCGGAAGATCACCGACCTCCCCGGGCTCGCCGCCGCGGGTGCGGACCGGCATGCACTCGCGGCACGTTTTGCCACCATCGCGGCCCAGATGGTGCTGGTCGACGGCTTCTACCACGCAGACCCCCAGCCTGGGAACTTCTTTGTGGAGCCAGACGGCCGCATCGGGATCGTCGACTTCGGGCGGGTCGGACGCATCGACCAAGACCTGCGCTCGCGGCTCAACCGCATGCTCGTCGCCCTTCTGCGCAAGGACTCCGACCGCGTCACCAGCGCCCTGTTGGCACTGAGGGTGCGCAGCGGTCCTGTGGACCGCGAGCAGTTGCGCCGAGAAATATCCAAGCTGCTGTCCCGCTACGGCCACGGCGCCCATGATGTACGGGTGGGGACCGCCATCTCAGACGTCCTGGACGTCGTCCGTCACCACAACCTGGCGATCTCCCCTGACCTCGCTTTGCTCTTCGCCGTGCTGGTCATGGACGAGAGCATCGCTGTAGAACTCGATCCTTCGTTCAGGTTCGCCACGGCCCTCGGGCCGTACGCGGAGCGCCATCTCGCGTCCAGCCTGTCCCCGGCTGCGCTTGCCCATCGGGTAGAGCAACTGGGAACGGAGTTCGCCGACGTCGCGGTCGAGCTCCCCGGCCAGCTCCGCAGGGTCCTGGAGGCCGTCGGCGACGGCCAGTTCGAGGTGCACCTGCGTGCCAACGAGCTGCGGCCGCTGGTCCGCCGCGTAGAGAGCCTGGGGAACCGCCTTGCGATCAGTGTCCTGGCCGCCGCGGTGATCGACGGGCTGTCCGAGCTGGCGGCCCACAGCAGCCGCCAACTGGGCTGGCGCCGGCCGGTGCTTGCAGCCGCGGTCGGCGCGGTCGCCTCTGTGACCGCCTTCACCGCGTGGCGAGGCTCGTCGACAGCGGCGCGGCTCGGTCGGTACGGCCTTCGATCCCATTGAGACCGATCCGTTTACGGCGCGGCATTGATCTCGGTTACCGCAATTGGCCGAGCTCATCCTTCCGAAGCAAGCCATGGGCCAGGTATCTCCTCGAGGACGGCATCGAGCGGCTCCTTCGCTGCGCACAGCGGCTGTGGCTGTGGCCCAACCCGTACCATGAAGCCTGACCCCCGACGAGAGGAGGGACCACGCGTGGACCACGACATTGACCTCGTAGCCGACCTCAACGCCCAAGACGACGAGGGCCTGGGCTGGTCCACGCTCGCCGATGCCCGCGATCCCGACCGGGTCAGGCCGGGCGTGATGCTGCTCGCCGGGAACAGCCAGGCGCAGGCGGTCGTCCGGGTCGCCGCGGTCGACGACGACGGCCAGGTCCACTTCGCGATCCTCCCCGGATCAGTGGCCAAGAACCTCCACCTGCTGGACCGGACGGTGGCCTGATGAGTCGGCCGGCTTGTCAGCGCATTTGTCAGCGCACCACTGACCTCTCCCTACCTACGAGGGCCGATGCGCGCACACGCCGAGGCCGCAGCACTAGCGACTGACCAGGGACTTCGCCCTACCAGTCGGCCCTGCAGCTGACTTGTGCATACAGGACGGATCGGTCGAACCCAAATCTCATAACCCGAAGGCCGCGGGTTCAAATCCCGCCCCCGCCACCAACGAAAATGCAGGTCAAAGGCCCTTTCCGAACTGG
>Ga0070741_10006928_pt1 | contig 23914 bp, 21 predicted proteins | sample Coa_R1_4_FD_66440 | JGI IMG/M metagenome (GOLD analysis project Ga0070741, IMG submission 66440) | Surface soil microbial communities from Centralia Pennsylvania, which are recovering from an underground coalmine fire - Coalmine... | ecosystem: Environmental > Terrestrial > Soil > Unclassified ...
TGCGCGCCAGGCGCTCGCCGAGCTTGGCGCCGAAATCGCCGTCGCGCAAGCCGGCGCGGACGCCGCCTCGCAAAAGCTCAAGCAAGCCGATTACGAGATCGCCGTGCGCACGGTGCGCGCGCCCGTAGCCGGCAAGATCGTCGCCCGCAACACGCGGGTGGGCGACATGGTTTCGCCGGCGAACGCCGACCTCCTCGAGTTGCTGCCCGACGCGCCGCGCATCGTGCGCGCGGAACTCAACGAGAGCTTCGTCGCCAAAGTGAGCGTCGGCATGCAGGCCGAAGTGCGCTCGGAAGCCGATCCGCAAAAAACCTATCCGGCGCGCGTCGTGCGCATCGGCGACGTGTTCGGACCGAGCAAGCTCGCGGAGACGTCGCAGGAAACCACCGATGCGCGCGACGTCGAGTGCATCCTCGATCTCGACGGCGCACCGTTGCGCGTCGGCGAACGCGTGCAGGTCAGGATACTCGCGGGGACCGGCCGATGAACGTCGTCAACAAGCTCGGCGAAAGCAAGGTTCCCGAGGTCACGCTCGTGTTCTGGATGATCAAGATCGCCGCCACGACGCTCGGCGAGACGGCCGGCGATGCGGCGTCGATGTCGCTCGATCTCGGCTATCTCGTGAGCACGGCATTGTTTGCGGCACTGTTCGCCGCGGCCGTCGCGGCACAGATTCGCGCACGGGCCTTCCATGGCTGGCTCTATTGGCTCACGATCGTCGCCACGACGACGGTCGGCACGACGCTCGCCGATTTCGCCGACCGCTCGCTCGGCATCGGCTACGCGGGCGGCAGCGCGCTCTTGCTCGCCCTGCTCGTCGCCTCGCTCGCGCTCTGGCACCGCACGCTCGGCAGCGTCGCGATCGAAACCGTGAGCTCGCCGCGAACCGAAGCCTTCTATTGGGTGACGATCATGTTCTCGCAGACGCTCGGCACCGCGCTCGGCGATTGGACCGCCGACACCGAAGGCCTCGGCTACACGGGCGCGATGATCATCTTCGGAAGCCTGCTCGCGCTGCTGGCCGCGCTCCATTTCTTCACCCGCGTGAACCGCACGGCGTTGTTCTGGGCGGCCTTCGTACTCACGCGCCCGCTCGGTGCGGTCGTCGGCGACTTCCTCGACAAACCGCACGAGGACGGCGGACTCGAGCTCAGCCGCTTCGTCGCCTCGGGCGTGCTGCTCGCGTTCATCGCGATCTGCCTCGTCGTGTTCCCGCAGCGACCGGCGCGCCGCGCGCATTGAGCCGCGCGGCAACTGCGCTCACTGCCGGCCGACCACCAGCAGACCGAAGCTGTCGGGTTTCATCGGCGGCCGCGGATGCGGCTCGCTGCTCGTCGGCGCGGGCGCGGCGCCGAACTCCGCGAACGGCAGCAGCACGTGATGGGTTTTCGCATCGAGCGCGATCGTGCGCGCACGCGCCGGCGTGGCCACGTTGGCCAGCACGCGGAAGTGCGTGGGATCGTCTTCGTGCACGATCGTCAGCGTGCCGTCGCTGTTGGAGCTGAACGCGTTCCCGGATGCGGCGTCGAATGCCGCGCCATCGGGCCCGCTGCCGATCGGAATCGAGGCGAGCACGCGGCCATCCGCTGCATCGAGCACCGCCATCTGCTTGTTCGCGCAGACGGAGAACAGGCGCCCATGCGCGGCGTCGATCGCGAGTCCGCTCGGTTCTTCACACGAACCGAGCGGCCAGGTCGCAATCACCTTGTCGGCATCGGCATCGATCTCGGCGATCTGACTTTTGTCTTCGAGGTTCACGAACACCTTGCCGTGACCGTCGCTCGCGGCGAGCTCGGGTCTGCCGGGTAGCGCGATCGTCGCCGCGACCTTGTTCGTCGCCGGATCGATCACGCTTGCGCTGTCGCTGCCCGCGTTGAAGGCGAAGACGCGACCGCTGGCCTCGTCGTAGAGCATGGCGTCGGGACTCTTGCCCGTGACCGCGATGTCGGCGACGGGTTTCAGCGTATCGAGGTCGAACGCCACGACACGGTCGTCGCCTCCGCTGCTCACGTAACCGCGCTTGCGCGAAGGCACGAGCACGACGCCATGCGCGCGCTGCAAGCCGGGGATTTCGCCGATGCGTTTGCCGGTGTCGACGTCGACGACCACGAGACGATCGCTGCGCGTGACGAAGGCGTGACGCGACCCGGCATCGACGGCGAGCAGGTCCCAACCGCCCGCGCCGCCGAGCGCATAGCGGCCAAGTTCCTTCCAATCCTGCGTGACGGCGGCGGACGCGACCGCGGCGGCAAGCACGCCGCTCAAGCCCAGTGCGATGGTTTTCATGTGCTGCTCCTCGATGACCGGCGGCGCGATGCTACATCAGCGCCCGCACGGAGCCTACGACCGAGGCGATCAGCAGGAGCAGGATCGGCACCATGCTGAGCAGGAAGCCGAGACCCCGCGATCGGGGGTTGCTCACATATCCCTGCAAGTAAAGCGCGCGCCCGATCACGTACACGAGGCCGACCAGCGCGACCCAGGCGCCGTTCCAATATTGGGCGGTGATCAGCATCGCCGGCACGAACAGGATCAATAGCTCGAGCGTGTTCTGCTGCACGCGGAAATAGCGCTCGAAGATCTCGTTGCCCGTGATCGCCGGCGCCTTGACGCCGTACCGCTCGCGCGCGCGGCCGACGAGGATGCCGAAACCGATGTACTCGAAGAGCGCGAGCAGGATGACAAGGTGCGTCCACGCCATGCGTTGTTCCCCTTTTGCGGTTGAAGCGGATCAGAACCGGATGCGGCCGGTCAGCGTCTGCCAGAACATGACCCAGTCGCCGACGAAGCTGTAGAACGGATGCGTGAACGTGGCCGGACGGTTTTTTTCGAAGAAGAAATGGCCGATCCAGGCGAAACCGTACCCAAGCACGGGCAGGGCAAGCAGCCAGAGCCAGTGCGCGGTCGCGATCGCCGACGCCGCGACGAGCAGCACGAGCGTGCTGCCGACGAAATGCAGCCGCCGGCAGGTGCGGTCGGTGTGCTCGGAAAGATAGAACGGATAGAACTCGCGGAAATTCGCGTACTGCGCGGCCATCGGATCGACCCTGAGCGTCGGCGATTCGATTCTGCGACGCGCGCGCCGCAGGTGCAAGTCAACCGCTGCCGCACGCATGCGTTGGTTCCACGTGCTGCGCGCCCTGCGCGGCGATTCGAGGCCGCGCAACGGAACGCACGGCCCATGTGCCAAGCGTGTCTGCCGAGCGAGCGGCGGGCGCTCTTCGAGCGGCGGCGGCAACCCCACCCCGCCGCTTTTTTTTCGCGGTCGTGCCGGTCAGTCGTCGCGCGTGGGAATCTCGACCTTGCCTCTGACGCCATGGTGGTGGATATCGCCACTGCCGGCCGAGCTCACGGTGAAATCGCCGTCGATGCTGCTCACGTTCACGTCGCCCGAACCGATCGAGCCGATCGCGACGTTGCCGCCCGCATGATTCACCGTGACGTCGCCCGAGCCGACCGAGCCCACATGCACGCTGCGCGCGACATCGTCGAACACGAGATCGCCCGAGCCCACTTGGCCGACGGTGACTTCGCCGTGCACGTTGCGCGCGGTCACATCACCCGAGCCCGCATGGCGCACCGCGAGGCTGCCGATGTCCTCGGCCCTGACGTCGCCCGAATGCACGTCGACGACCATGTCGCCCTTGATGCCGTGTGCAACGAGGTCGCCCGAATGCGAGGAGAAATCGAGCGCGGCCACGTCGGCGATATCGGCATCGCCCGAGCGCGCGCGCACCTCGACGGGCAGCGTCGCAGGCAGGCGCACTTCGAGGTCGATGTACGCGTAGTTCGAGCCGAACAGGCTGAAGGTCTGCGATTCGGCCTGATGCGTCACGAGGACGAGTCGATCGCCGTCGCGGCGCTGCTCCACATTGAGCCCGGCGAGGCGGCTCTCCTCCGACGCACAAGCCCTGCCGCGTACTTCGATCTTGGCGAGCCCGGCGACGCCGCGCGCGTGCAGATCGCTCGAACCGAGTTCGAACGCGAGCGTGCGCAATCCGGCAGGATCGACGTCGAAATTGCGCTCGGCGCTGTACTTGCACTCGGTCGCCAGCGCGGCGCCGGTGGCGAGGCTCAGAACGAGACCCACGATGATTCGCATGATGCACGTCTCCACGATTGTCCTGCCTTAGGATGCCCGCGGTGCGCAAGAAGGTTTAAGGTCCCTTGATCGCCTTTTCCTCGGCCTTGGCGCGGTCCCAATAGGCGTCCTGCTGGGCCAGCGGCATGCCGGCGAGCGTGGTGCCGTCGGCCGCGGCCAGCGCCTCCATGCGGCGGAAGCGCCGTTCGAACTTGGCGTTTGCGGCGCGCAAGGCGGCGGAATAGTCCACCTTCGCGAGCCGCGCGAGATTCACGGCGACGAACAATACATCGCCGATCTCGTCGGCGAGCCGCGAGGCGTCGGCGCCGGTATCGAGCTCGTGCCGCACTTCGCCGATCTCTTCGGCGAGCTTGTCGAGCACGGGTTCGGGGTCGCTCCAATCGAACCCGACGCTGGCCGCCCGCTTCTGCAGCTTGAGCGCGCGCTGCCACTCCGGCTGGCCGCGCGGGACGCCCGCGAGCACGCTCGTGTCCTCGCCGCCTGCGGCGCTGCGCTCGCGACGTTTGTGCTCCTCCCAGGCCGCCGTCTGCGCCTGCGCATCGGCGACTTCGGCGAGCCTGCCTTCGGCGTCGGGGAACACGTGCGGGTGGCGCCGTACCATCTTCGTGCAGATCGCCTCGACCACGTCGGCGAAGCGGAAATGCCCGGCCTCTTCGGCCATGCGCGCATGGAACACCACCTGCAGCAGCAGATCGCCGAGTTCGTCGCGCAGATCCTCGTAGTCGCGACGGTCGATCGCATCGGCCACTTCGTAGGCTTCTTCGATCGTGTACGGCGCGATGGAGGCGAAATCCTGCTTCACGTCCCACGGGCAGCCGCGCACGGGATCGCGCAGCGTGGCCATGATGCGAAGCAGGTCGTCGATGGAATGCATGCTTGGCGGCCGGCTCAACGGATCAGGTTCGTCCAATCGACGCTCGTGTCGCCGCAGGCGAGGAAGTCGGGATTGAGCAGCGACTCCTTCGTGTTGTACGCAAGCGGCGCGCCGGCCATGTCGGTGACGGCGCCGCCGGCCTGCTCGAGCACGCACTGGCCCGCGGCGGTGTCCCACTCGGAAGTCGGACCGTAGCGGATGTAGAGATCGGCTTCGCCGCGCGCCGTGCGGCAGAACTTGAGCGAGGAGCCGAGCGCGACGAGTTCGTGAGCGCCGAGCTTGTCGAGCGCTCCGAGCATGCGCGGATCGGCATGCGACCTGCTGCCCGCCACGCGCAACGTGGCGCCGCGCCGGCGCGTGCCGAGCGTGCGTTCGCCGCGTTGTTCATTTGTGGAAAAATACGCGTGACCGCCGCGCCAGGCCCAGTAGAGTTCCTCGAGCGCCGGCGCGAACACGACGCCGAGCACGGGCCGGTGCTCGTGGATCAGCGCGATGTTGACCGTGAATTCGCCGTTGCGCTTGACGAACTCGCGCGTGCCGTCGAGCGGGTCGACGAGCCAGTAGCGCGTCCAGCGCCGGCGTTCGTCCCAGCCGGCCTGCTCGGCCGATTCCTCGGAAAGCACCGGAAGGCCGGGCGTGAGCACGGCGAGCCCGTCGAGGATCGCGCGATGCGCGGCGAGATCGGCCGCGGTCAGCGGCGAATTGTCGTCCTTGCGCTCGACGGCGAATTCGCCGGCGTAGACATGCATGATCGCCGCTCCCGCCGTACGCGCTATCGCGCAGCAGGCGCGCGCGAGCTCGGCGAGGTCGTCGGCGGCGACGGCATTCGGTCCCATGCTCAGACCTTCGGCCGGAAACGGCCGGCCAGGTATTCGCGCGCGATGAACAGCGCGGCGATCGAGCGGCCTTCCGTTACGTCGGGCTGTTCGACGAGGCTGTGCAGCTCCGACATCTTCCATTCGACGACTTCGAGCTCCTCGGGTTCGTCGCCGGGCAGACGCTCCGGGTAGAGATCGCGCGCGAGCACGACGTGGGTCATGCTCGTCATGTACGCGGGCGACAGCGACAACGTCGTGAGAATATGCATCTCGCGCGCGCCGAAGCCGATCTCTTCCTTGAGCTCGCGGTTCGCGCCCTGCTCGACCGTTTCGTCGCGGTCGAGCCGGCCCTTCGGCAAGCCGAGCTCGTACCGATCGATGCCGGCGCCATACTCGCGCACGAGCAGCACGGTGTCGTCGTCGCGCATCGGCACGATGATGACCGCGCCGAGCCCCGAGCCTTTGAGCCGCTCGTACGTGCGGCGCTCGCCGTTTGAGAATTCGAGATCGAGCAGCTCGACCCGCAGGAAATGGCTGCCTTCGGCGAGGCGCGTGGAATGGACGATCGGCGGTTTTCGCATCGTGCGATTGTAGCGTGTCGCACCGCGGTTTTTCCGCGGCGCTCGTGTCGTCCCTTCGCGCGACGCGACGAGCCGGACGAAAATCGCCGCTCGATCGCCCTGCGTGTCAGTCGAGCGCGCGCGAGAACAGGGCGAGCGCTTCGGCGTGCAGCACCGGCGTGCCGGCCAGGACGCTCGTCGTTTCGAGCGAGGGTTCGCCGCCCTCGAGGTCGGTGAACGTGCCACCCGCTTCGCGCACGATCACGGCGAGCGCGGCGACGTCGAGGATGTTCACGTCCGATTCGACGACGAGATCGAGCGCTCCGCGAGCGAGCAGGTGGTAATGCAGGAAATCGCCGTAACCGCGGATGCGGCCGCTGCGGCGGATCAGCCAGCCGAGCGCGTCCCAGCGCGCGTCCGACGTCATGGTCTTGACGTTACCGATCGAGATCGCGGTGCCGGGTCCGAACGCGTCGGTGTCGGCGATGCGCACCTCCGCGCCGTCCAGGAATGCGCCGCCGCCGCGGCGCGCCCAGGCCGTTTCGCCGTAGAGCGGCGCGCTCGACACGCCGAGCACGAGTTCGCCGCGGTGCATGAGCGCGATCTGGCTGGAGAACATCGGGTAGCCGCGCACGAAGGCCTTGGTGCCGTCGATCGGATCGATGAGCCACAGGAAATCGCCGTCGCCTTCGCGGCCGAGCTCCTCGCCGTAGTAGGCGTGCCCGGGGTAGCGCCGCTTGAGCACCGTCTTGATCACGCTCTCGGCCTCGCGATCGGCGACCGTGACCGGGGTGAGGTCGGTTTTCGTCTCGACGGCGACGTCGCGCCGATAGTAGCGGCGCATGACCTCGGCCGCGGCCGCCGCGGCTTCGCGCGCGACGCCGAGCGCCTCGTCCAGAAATGTGGAAAATGCTGCGTCCATAAGGTCAGAAGAGCTTGAAGAGGTTGCCGTGGATGATGAGGTGCGAGCTGCCGTCGGCCTGCGGAGCGCCTACGAAGCGCAAGGCATCGGCGACCTGCGGATTGCCGTCGCGCGCCGACAGCGTCGCCTCGGCATCGTAACCGCCCATCGTCGCCTTGAACGTGCCGGCGAGCGCGAGCGGTCCGCCGAGGTCGCGCACGACGCCCGCGATCGCGCCTTCGGGCGTCGACGAGAACGTCGCTTCGAGATCGCCGAACACGGCCTGCGCCGCGCCCGAGCAGGCGGCGTTGCGCCAGACCACCTCGCCGCGCGCCTGATCGGCCCAGAAACCGCGGATGCGCGCTTCGCCGAGCTTGCCCTCGACGCGCCCGAGCAGCTCGAGCGCCGGGATGTCGAGCGCCGGCGCGAGCAGGCGCGCGGGGAAGGCGAAATCGGTGTCGCGCACTACGATCGAACCGTCGCGCATGCGGTCGACGACGCCGTTCGCCGTGACCTCGCCGCCGCGCAGCGCGAGATGCGCGGTCACCTCTCCGACGAAGAGCGGCGCCACGTCGACTCGCCAATCGAGCGCGCCGACGTCCTGTCCGAACACCTGTGCGCTGGTCGCATGGCCCTGCCAGATGCTGCCCGAAACGCCGAGGAGCTTCAGCGCGCCCAAGCGGTCGGCGACGAGCCGGTAGGCGTACTCCGCAGGACACGTCGCCGCCACGACGACGGCGACGACGAGCAGTGCGAGCAGGACGAGAATCAGGCGGCGCAGGAATTTCATCGGCGGTCGTCTATTGCAAGGTGTCCTCGAGCGTCGCGCGGGCGTTCACGAGTCCCAGACCTTCGACCTTGTCGGCGGAAAAATCCGTGACTTCGACCCCGTAGTCGCGCGCGAGCGCGTCGAGCCAGTTCATGAGCACATCGAAATTCGCGACCTCGAAGGTCACGCGCACGCTGCGTCCGCCGGCGGGCTCGACACGCTTGAGCGAACCTGCGAGGCCGGCGCTGCGTGCGGTAGCGTCGGCGAGCGCGAGCAGCGACTTGCCCTGACGTTCCACGCTGCCGCGCGCGCCCTGCACGCCGAGCTCGCGCGCTTCGCCCAGATGCTGCCGCATCCAGGCGAGGTCCTCCTTCTGGCGTGCGACGCGGCGTTCGAGGTCGGCGCGCGCATGGGCGAGCGGATACCACGCGAAGGCCCAGCCGAGCAGCAGCGCGACGACCACGGCGCCGACGCTCACGATGCGCCGCTCGCGCGGTTGCAGGCCGTTCCACCAGGTGCCGATCATGGGTGCGCTCCGGCCGCGCTGATGCGTACGCGTCCGTCGATGCCGCCGCCGTCGGCCGCGTTCGCGGCCGTCACTTCGGCCTTGAGTCCGGGCAGATGCGTGATCTGCTCGCGCGTGACGTCGAGCATGCCGACGTCGGGGGCGCGCACGCCAATCTCTAGCGCGGCGTTGTGGTATTCGACGTTGCGCAGGGCGACGCGCGTCGTGCTGCCGAGTACAGGGCCGATCTCGGCGAGCGCGTGGAGCAGGCCGAATGCGTCGCCGCCGCCGTGCAGCCTGGCGAGCGCGCTGCCCATGACCTGCCGCGGATCGCCGAGCACCTTGTCCATCGTCGGAAACGCTTCGTGCAGGGTCGCCTGCATGGCTTCGTCGAGGTGCGCGGATTCGCGCGCGAGACGCCAGCAGTCGGCACCCGAGTATACAAATGCCAACACCACCGCCGCGGCGACGAGTGCCGCCGCGCGTCGCCAGAGCTGGCGCGCCGGCATTTGACGGTGCGCCGGGGCGAATTCGCCTTGCAGCAGGTTGAGCGCCGGCTCGCGTGGGAGCCCGGCGGCGAGGAACGCGAGCGCATCGTGCTGGCGTATGCGATAGCTCACGACCGGCACCGGCAGCGCCAAGCGCGGTTCGTCGCGGAAATCGTGCACGGTCAGGGCGGGCGGCACGGCCGCGCCCGCCGCGGCGAGCGCGAGCCAATCGGCGAGACCCGCGACGTCGCACGCGCTGGCGTGCGCGCCGAGGCGCACGAGGGCACGGCCGTTCTCGACCACGACGAGGCCGCCGCCCGGGTCGGCGAGCGCGAGCGTCTCCGGAATCAGAACATCGGGACGGATGCCGTCCTCGGCGAGTCGCGCGAGCCACGCGCCGAGCGTCGCCCGCGCCACCACGGCGACGGCCAAGCGCTCGCCGTCGAGGCGCTCGGGCAGCGCGAAATGCAGGTCCTCGACCGGGCTCGCCAGCTGGTCTTCGAGTGCGAACGGCACCGCCTTGGCGACTTGTGTACGCGTTCCGGCGATCCGCGGCGCATCGAGCAGCAGCACGTGTTCGGACGGCACGAGCACGACGATCTGCCGCGCGCGCGCCAGCGTGGCCGGCGGCGGCGCACCGGCATTCGCACCGGACAGGGCACGGCCGCCCGCATCGAGCGCGAGCCAGGCGAGGCTCCCGTCGGCGTGCAATCGCAACAACAAGCGGTCGGACATCGGGCCTGGGCGAGAAGGTATCCGCGCGATTGTATCAGCTCGATGTACGAGTTCGTCCGGTGCGCTTCAGCCGTCCGCGCCGCGGCTGCGCTGGATCACGCGGATGCCGCCGCTCGTCGGCCCCGTGCCGCGCTCGATGAGGCTGAAGAACGTGAACGGCAGGCCGTCCAGCACGATCCGGCCGCGTGCGACGAAATAGCTGCTGCTCACGCCGTAGCACGCCGATATCGGGTTGCTGCCGCAGTCGATCTGCACCGCCGGCACGATCTGCTGCAGCGCCGCCGCGAGCGGCAGCTGGTAGCTCGCGTGCCCTTCCTGCCAGAGCGCCTGCGCCATCTGCTGGGTCATGTCGGGATAGAGCGTCATGAGCACGGGCACGCTCGCCGTGTTGACGTTGATCGGCGTGCCGGGCGGCAGCGCGCTCACGTACGGCGCGAGACGGGCGTAGACGTCGCCGTCCACGCCCTTGACCAAGCGCAGCTCGGAAATGTGGAAAAATATATTTTTCGACGAGCGGTACGGCACCGGCTGCGCAAGGTAGTACGCGTCCGTGGCACCCGCGGGATCGTTGCTCATCCACTCGCGCACGGCGTCGGCGAGATTTGGGTCGAGCTTGAGCGCGCCGAGCAGCCGCACGAATTTCCCGCGCCAGACCGCGTTCTGCGGATAGGCCGGCGAGAGATTGTTGAGATTGAAGCGGCCGTCGAGATCGCCCATCGTCGCGCTGATCTCGCCGCCCGGCACCGGCGTGGGCGGCAGCGGCACGGCCCAGATGTCGGCCGCCGTGTCGTTGCCGCTGCCGTCGGCGAGATCGCGCTCGAGCACGTGCGCGGCATAGGCCTCGAGCCCCTGCGCGTAGGCTTCGGCCTGCGACAGCCGCAACGCGTTGCGCGTACGCGCCGCCGTCAGTTCGCCGCGATCGAGCAGCGCCGCGATCAGCACGGCGGCGAGCGCGACGACGAGCAGCGCGACGAGCAGCGCGACGCCGCGCGGGCGCTTGTGGAATTGTGGAACAGTGGATATTTTCATGGGCTCGTCGACCCGGCCGGCGGCGGGACCGTGCCGGCGTCCGCCGCCGCGGTCGGCCATTCGCTCACGAGCTCGACGACGCGCACGATCTCGCCGTAATCGCGCGTGGTCAAACGCCATTCTACGGCGCGCGGCAGCAGCGTGCTGTCGCTGGTCTGCGGAGGCGGCCAGGCATCCCACCAGCGATTGCCGTGATCGAGGTAGCGCAGGCGCAGGTCCGTGGCGTTCCGACGCAATGCGACGAGCGCCGGTGCAGTATTCGGCGCGCGATCGAGCACCGGATAATTGCCGCGCTTGAGCGTGCCGTCGTCGAGCTCGTAGAGCACGCGTTCGAGGTTCGAGCGCGGCTCCGCCTGCGGGTTGGCGAAACCGAGCCGCGTGAATTCGACGGCGCCCGGGCCGCCGACGAAGGCGGGCAGGGTCTGGCCGACATTGCCGACGACCGGACGCGCCACGGCTTCGCGCAGATCGCGGTCGAACGTGGCGACGGCGCGCGTGAGATCGCGGAACGCATCTTCCTCGGCAGCGAGCGCACCGCGCGTGCGCGCGATCGCGGCGAGCCCGCCGTAAGCGAGCGCGGCCATGACGGCGAACACCGCGAGCGCGACGAGGAGCTCGACGAGCGTGAATCCCGGGCCGGCTCGCGCGGCGCGCATCAGGGCTGCAGCTCCTGGCCCGCGAAGCCCGTGACTTCGGCGATCGCCGCGTTTGCGTCGTCGGCCGTGTAGACGCGCACGTCGATGCGGCGGATGCTCGGCACGTCGGTCGCCTGCACGTCGACGGCGAAGCGCCAATCGCGGTTCGCGAAACGGCGCCGCCCGTCGCTGCGGCCCGTCGGCGGCAGGCCCGAAGCGATGCGCGTTTCGGCCAGCACGTCGGCAGCCAGCCAACCGGCGAGCGAGCGCTCGCGCAATGCGGCGAACGATTGGACTTGCGTCGCGGCCGTGCGCGTGAGCGCGATCAGCGCGAGCGCTAGCACGAGCAGGCCGACCAGCACCTCGAGCAGGCTGAAGCCGCGCCGCACCATGTCAATGCGCATGCGCATCGACGCTGCGCAGCGCGAGCGTGCCGTCCGGATGGCCTTCGACCCGATAGTGCGGGTTCACCTCGGGCAGCCCGAGATCGAGCTCGAATGCGGTCAGCTCGCCCGAAGAGTAGCAGAGCAGCTGCGGGACGTCGGGGTAATCGCCGGCGAGCGCGACCGCGTGCCCGTCGCGCGACAGACCGATCGCGGAATTCGGCAGCCACGATCTCGTGCGCAGCTCGCCCTCGCCGAAGGGTAGCCAGGCGTCCTGCTCGAGCTGGCTGAAGCGATATCCCGACGTGCTCATGCTCACGCCGATCTCGCGGCCCCTGAGCTCGGCCTGCTCGCAGGCATAGCCGATCAGCGCGCGCGCCTGCTCGGCTTCGTGTTCGACCTGGCGCGCACCGCCGGCGATGTCGACCCTGAGCACGAGCGCCGTCGCGAGCACGCCGATGATGACGACGACGACGAGAATCTCGACGAGCGTGAAACCTCTGGACACGATAGCGCCGACGTGATCAATCCCAGTTGCCGACGTCGGCGTCCTCGCCGTCGCCGCCGGGCTTGCCGTCGGCGCCGTAGGTGAAGACGTCGATGTCGCCGTGCGTGCCGGGGTGAAGGTAGAGATACGGGCGGCCCCACGGGTCCTTGGGCGTCTTGTCGAGATAGCCTTTCCAATTCGGCGCGTCCGGCGCGCCGCTCGGCTTGTGCACGAGCGCATCGAGGCCCTGCTCGGTGCTCGGATAAGTATAATTGTCCAATTTGTAGGTGCTGAGCGCGGTGACGATCGCCTGGATGTCCTGCTTGGCGCGCACCTGGCGCGCCTCGCCCGGGTGCTCCATGACGCGCGGCACGACGATTGCGGCGAGGATGCCGAGGATCACGACCACGACGAGGATTTCGATGAGCGTGAAGCCCCGCGGGTTCCCGAAGCGGCGGGGCCGAATGGCGGATGCGCGATGCATGGTGTGCCTTGTGCTGGCTTGCGATCGTGCCGATCATAGCAAGCATGAACGACGGTCAGCGTAATTTTTCGGCAAATACGGGCGCGAACGCGGTCTTCGCGGCGCGCGATCTCGCCGCGGTCTGGCATCCTTGCACGCAGATGCACGATCACGAGCGCGTGCCGATGGTGCCTATCGTGCGCGGCGAGGGCGCCTGGCTCATCGACGCCGATGGCCGGTGCTATCTCGACGCCATCAGCTCGTGGTGGACGAACCTGTTCGGCCACGCCAACCCGCGCATCGGCGCGGCGGTCAAGGACCAGCTCGACCGGCTGGAGCACGTGATTTTCGCCGGCTTCACGCACGAGCCCGCGATCGCGCTCGCCGAGGCGCTGCTGCGCATCACGCCGCCCGGGCTCGCGCGCGTGTTCTTTGCCGACAACGGCTCGAGCGCCGTCGAAGTCGCGCTCAAGATGAGCTTCCATTACTGGCGCAACGTCGGCCGCAGCGGCAAGACGCGCTTCCTCGCGCTGACCGGGGGCTACCACGGCGAGACGCTCGGCGCGCTTTCCGTCACCGACGTGCCGCTCTACCGCGCCACGTATGCGCCGCTGCTGCACGAGCCGATCTTCGTCGCCTCGCCCGACTGCTACGAGCGCGAACCGGGCGAATCCTGGCGCGACCATTCCGTGCGCCGTCTCGCCGATATGCGCGCCGCGCTCGAGCGCCACGCCCACGAGGTGTGCGCGGTCGTGGTCGAGCCGCTCGTGCAATGCGCAGGCGGCATGCGCATGTACGATGCGGCCTATCTGACCGGCCTGCGCGCGCTGTGCGACGAATTCGGCGTGCACCTCATCGCCGACGAGATCGCCGTCGGCTTCGGCCGCACGGGCACGCTGTTCGCGTGCGAACAAGCAGGCATCTCACCCGATTTCCTCTGCCTGTCGAAGGGGCTGACCGGCGGCTTCATGCCGCTCGCCGCCGTGCTCACGCGCAGCGAGATCTACGCGGCGTTCTACGCCGAGTACGCGAGCGGCAAGGCGTTCCTGCATTCGCACAGCTACACGGGCAACCCGCTCGCGTGCCGCGCCGCACTCGCGACGCTGGCGATCTTCCGCGACGACCCCGTGCTCGAGCGCAATCGGCAATCTGCCGCGCACTTGGGCCGCCGCCTCGCGCCGCTCGCCGACCACCCCAACGTCGCGGAAGTGCGCCAGACCGGGATGATCGCGGCCGTCGAGCTCGTGCGCGACAAGGCCGCGCGCACCCCGTTTCCGGCGAGTGAACGGCGCGGCCTGCGCGTCTACCTGCACGGCCTCGCGCGCGGCGTGCTGCTGCGGCCCCTGGGCAACGTGGTCTACTTCATGCCGCCGTACGTCGTCTCGACCGAGGACGTCGATTTCATGGTCGACGTCGCAGCCGAAGGGATCGAAGCAGCCGTCGCTTAGCAGCGCGCTTCGCTAGAATGGCCCCATGCGCATCCCCCGCATCTACACCGACCAGCCGCTGCGCGCGGGCAGCGACGTGCTGCTGCCCGAGCAAGCGGGCGAGCACGTCGCGCGCGTACTGCGCCTGGAGCGCGGTCACCCGCTGATCCTGTTCAACGGCGACGGTCGCGAATACGACGCGCGCTTGGCCTCGCTCGCCAAGCGCGCGGTTACCGCCGAGGTGACGGCCTGGCGCGAGGTCGATCGCGAGGCGCCGCTCGAGCTCACGCTCGCGCAAAGCATCGCGCGCGGCGAAAAAATGGATTGGATCCTGCAAAAGGCTACGGAGCTCGGCGTCGCGCGCATCGTGCCGCTCGTCACCGAGCGCACCGAGGTCAAGCTCGACGAGGAGCGCGCCGAACGGCGCCTCGCGCACTGGACGAGCGTCGTCGCCGGCGCCTGCGAGCAATCCGGACGCAACCGCCTGCCGGTCATCGAGCCGCCGCAGCGGCTCGACCGCTGGCTCGGCGCGCTGTCCCCGGGACCGGCGCTCAGGCTCGCCCTGCTGCCCGAAGCGACGGCGACCCTGCAACAATTGGGAAAAGTGGAAAATGGTGCATTGCTAGCGGTCGGCCCCGAAGGCGGCTTCTCGCCGAACGACGTGACGATGTTCGAGCAATCCGGCTTCCGCGGCCTGCGCCTGGGACCGCGCATCCTGCGTACCGAAACGGCCGGCATCGCCGCGCTGGCGGCGTTGCAGGCGCTGGCGGGCGACCTCTGAGGCCCGCCGCAGCCTTCGACTGGCGTCGGGCGAGCGTCGACTTCGCGTGATCGGCGATCTACCCCATCGCCGAAGCGATCATGCTTTCGATCTGTCCCAGGTTCGGGATCACGGCTTGGTCGTCGCGCACGAGCACGTGTCCGTGTACGCCGGGCGGGTGGGCGCTCTCGTCGCCGGTCGGGATCAGGAGATCCGGCGTGACGGTCGTCAGGCGCGGAAAGCCTTGCGCGAGCAAGGCGATGAACGGCATCTTGGCATTGCCTCCGAGCGCTTTGAGCACGGCGACCTTGGCGTTCGAGTAGCTCTCCTCATTGACGCTGCCCGAGAGCATCGCGAACGAGAACAGCGGCAGGCGCCAGCCGCGCCACGACAAGCGTCCGAGCAGCCAGCGCGGCGCGTTGGCGATCTTCTCGGGCGTCGCATAGGTGATGACCTCGGCGACCGTCGCATTCGGCAGCAGCACGCGGCCGCCCGTGACGGGGATCATGACGCCGCGGATTTCGCGTGTACTGAGTTCGGCCATCGTCTTCCTACGCTTTGCCGTATTCGGCGATCATCTGTTTGGCGAGCTGCTCGGGCGAACCGAGGAAACTGACCACGCCCGCTTCGCGCGCACCGTCGACCATCGAGCTGATCACGCAGGTGTCGGGGTCCTGCGCCCAGACGACGCCGCCTTTCGACTTCAAGTACTGCGCGCCCTGGATCGCGTCGTGCGCCATGCCCGAGAAGATGATCGCGCCGGCGCGGTCGCCGAATTGATCGGCGATGTCGCGCAACACTTGGTCGATCGAGGGCGAGTACGGCGGTTTTTCCGAGAGGTGGGCGAGCGTGATCACGCCTTCGTTGTCGACCTTGAGCCGATGCGTGGTCGGCACGATCAGGATCTCGCCGTGACCGACGCGCTCGCCGTGCGTGGGGCTGCGAACCGTCAGCGCCACGGCCTTGGCGAGCTGCGCCGACATGAGCTCGAGGAACTCCTCGCCCATGTGCTGCGCCAAAACGAACAGCACCGGGAACTGCGCCGGCAACGCGCCGAGGAACTCGCGGACAGCCTCCGGGCCGCCGATCGAAGCGCCGAGCACGAAGACGCGCTGCACACCCGCTCCCGTGCCCACTTTGAGCTTCTGCGCGGGACGGCTGCCGTCGAGCCACGACTCCTTCGCGTAGTTCGGGTTCTGGAAGGTTTGCGGCGCGACGGCCTCTTCGATCGGAATGAGCTCGAGCGAGAGCCCGCCGCTCGGCGTCTCGGGGACGACCGGGCGCTGCTTCGCCGTCGATGGTTCGACCTTCGGCGCAAGGTAGTCCTCGGCCGACACCTTCTCGATGCCGAAAGGATTCTCGGACGACGGTTCGTCGCCGACCGGCTCGAGGTTCCACTCGGGCGGCAGCACCGGCGAAGCCGGCTTCGCCGCCGCCGGAGCCGGTGCGGGAGCACGCGGCGGCGCCGGTTTGAAGCTCGTGTCGTCCTTGGCTTCGGGCAGGCTCGCCGAGAGATCGTCGAGTTGATCGAAGATCGCGGGGAAATCCGCGTGCGCTTCAGTCGTTTCGTCGCCTGCGAGCGTCGGTCCGCCAGCGCGATCGTCGGTCGCGGCGAGCTCGATCGCTTCGAGATCGAAGCCCAGATCGTCGAATTTGGCCGGAGCCTTCGGCGCCGGCTCGTCGGGCAGGCTGATATCGAAGTCGCTCGAACCGCCCGCCTCGCCTGCCGAAGAGAACAGCGCGTCGAGTTCGGCAGCGAAGTCGCTCTGCGCGCTCGCCGGCGTGGGCGATGCCTTCGGCCTCACGGGTTCATCCTGCGGCGGCGGTGCGGCGAGCTCGGCGAATTCCGCGAGCGTCGAGATATCGAGCTCACCCGCTGCCGGCGCAGCCGGCTTCGCTGCGGGTTTGGCGAAATCCGGGCGCGGCAGCTCGACCGTCGGCACTTCGGCCGCGGGCGCGACTGCGGGTTTCGGCGGCGGCGCCGCTTTCGGTGCCGGCGCGGGCGCCGCTTTCGGTGCCGCGGCCGGGGCCGGCGCGGCGGCGGGCGCAGGCCCGCGCACGCCGGGCTTGTCGGCCACCGGCACGAAGGACGCGGATTTCTGCACGGGCGTCGGTACCGCTTCGGCGCCGGGTGGGCGCGGCGGTACCGCGACGTCGGGCCGGTTCATGATCTTCGCGGCGAGATTGCGCGCCCAGCGGGCGTGGTCCCAGCCGGACAGATTCGACGACACCTGCGCGTCGTTGAACACGATTTCGTAGTCGCCGGCATCGAGCACGTCGTAGACGTGATCGATGTACTCGTCGCCTTCCGCGTCGAGGTTGACGATTACGACGCGCGCACCGGACCCTTCGAGCGCATCGCGGTCGATGTTCGCCGATTGCGCTTCGTAGACGACGGCGGCGCCGAGCTCCTTGAGCGCATCGCGCAGATGGCTGCCGTGCTGCGTGGTCTGGTAGAGCAGCGCGACCCGCATCTCCGAGGTGGTCTGCGGGCTAGGCACGGCTGAGCCTCAAGGTTTCTTGCACGTTGCGCAACAAATCGGCCTCCTGATACGGCTTGCCGAGGTACCGCTCCACGCCGATTTCCAGCGCGCGCTGGCGGTGCTTCTCGCCGGTACGCGATGTAATCATGATGATCGGCACGAGTTTGAGACGTGGATCGTTCTTCATGTACGTGGCGAGCTCGTAGCCGTCCATGCGCGGCATCTCGACGTCGAGCAGTACGACGTCGGGCACCTTGTCCTGCAGTTTCTCGACCGCATCGAGACCGTCCTTCGCCGTGACGACTTCCATATCGTTGCGCTCGAGCACGCGCGTCGTGACCTTGCGCATCGTGATCGAATCGTCGACCACCATGACGAGCGGATTCGTACGCTGCTCGAACACGGGCTGCGGCGCAGCGGCGGCGGGCGCGGCGACTTCGCCGGCTTCCACGCGTTCGCGCAGCGCGGCGGCGCGGCGCACGAGCGGCGCCAAGTCGAGAATCATGACCACCGAGCCGTCGCCCATGATCGTCGCGCCGAAGATGCCGGGCACCGAGCTGATTTGCGGGCCCACCGACTTGACGACGATTTCGCGCGAGCCGATCACGCCGTCGATGCGCACCGCGGCACGCTGGTCGCCGGTACGCGTCATGAGCAGCGGCAACTGCGCTTCGTCGCTGATGCGCGACGGCGGCACGTTGAGCAGGTGCGAAAGTTCGTAGATCAGGAACTCGTCGCCCGCGTAGGTGTAGGACGGATTCGGCTTGCTCATGCGCCGCTCGAGGTCGTCGCGCGCGATACGCACGACGCCCTGCACCGAAGACATCGGCACGGCATAGGTCGCCTCGCCGAGGCGCACGAGAATCGCTTGCGTCACCGCCAGCGTGAACGGCAGGCGGATGATGAACGTGCTGCCGGCGCCGCGCGCGGAATCGATCGCAAGCGAACCGCCGAGCTGCTTGATCTCGTTGTGCACGACGTCCATGCCGACGCCGCGGCCCGCGAGCTGGGTGACCTGCTCGGCGGTCGAGAAGCCGGTTTCGAGGATGAAACCGTAGAGATCGCGATCCGAGAGCTGCGCATCCGGCTTCAGGAGTCCGCGCTCGATCGCCTTGCGGCGGATCGCGTCGCGGTCCATGCCCTTGCCGTCGTCGGAAACGCGCAGCACCACTTCCGTCGCCTCGCGGCTGACTTGGATCGTCACCGTGCCTTCGGGCGACTTGCCCGCGGCGGCGCGATCGTCGGGCGTTTCGATGCCGTGCGCGAGCGCGTTGCGCAGCATGTGCTCGAAAGGCGCCTTCATGCGCTCGAGCAGGTTGCGGTCCATTTCGCCCTGGGCGCCTTCCACTTTGAGCTGGGCGCGCTTGCCGACTTCCTGCGCCGCTTGGCGCACCGTGCGGCGCAAGCTCGGCACGAGCGAGTCGAACGGCACCATGCGCGTGCGCATGAGGCCTTCCTGCAGGTCCGAGGACACGCGCGACTGCTGCAGCAGCAGCGTTTCCGACTGGCGCGTCAAGTCGTCGAGCAGGCCCTGAATCGAGACCAAGTCCGACACCGATTCGGCGAGCGCGCGCGAGAGCTGCTGGAGCTGGCTGAAGCGGTCGAGCTCGAGCGGGTCGAACGAGGAATCCGTCGCATCGGCTTCGCGCTGGTAGCGCGAGAGAATCTGCGCTTCGGTTTCCATCTCGAGCTTGCGCAGCTGTTCGCGCAGACGGCTCACGGTCTGCTCGAACTCGACGAGGTTGAAGCGGAACGTCGAGATCTGCTGCTCGAGACGCGAGCGGTAGATCGAGACTTCACCCGCGTAGTTGACGAGCGAATCGAGCAGGTCCGAGCGCACGCGGATCATTTCCTGCGGCGCGCGCGCCGTGAGCTCGTCTTCCTCGACGGCAGGCGCCGCGCGGCCTGCGGGTTTCGGCGGCGCGGGCTTCGGCGGCTCTGCGGTCGGCGCCGGAGCCGCGGCGGCAGGCGCGGGAGCAGCCGCAGGCGCCGCCGCCTGTGCGACGGGTTCGGCGGGTTTCGGAGCGGCCGGAGCTTGCACCGGCACCACGGGCATTTCGCCTGAGACGAGGCCTTCGAACCGGGCGATCGCGTGCTCGGGCATCGCGATCGCCTGCCGGCGCGAGACGCGCTGCACGAGCCCGTGCAGACGGTCGAAGCCGCGCTCGAGCGACTCCACCGTGCCGCGATCCATGAGGCGGCGGTTCTCGCTGATCGCTTCGAGCAGCGACTCCATCGAGTGGCTCAAATCGCCGATCGGCGCGAGGCCCGCCATGCGCGCGCCGCCCTTCAGCGTATGCAGGTCGCGTTGCAGGCTCGTCACGAGATCGCGATCCTGCGGCGCATCGCGCAGCTTGGCCATCATCGAGTCGGAATGATCGAGGATGTCGGTCGCCTCCTGCACGAAGATCTCGAGCAGGTCCTCGTCCATGTCCGGCAGATCGAGCTTGCCGTCGGGCTGCGGATCGTCGGGCAGCGGCGGCAGTTCCATGGCAGCCGGCGCGGCGGCGACGGGCGCTGCTTCGACGCGCGCCGGCGCGGGCGGCGCGACGGCTAGCGGGGCTGGCGGCGGTGCAACGGCAGGCGCAGGAACGACCGGTGCCGGCACGACGACGGGTTCGGGTTCGAAGATCGGCTCGGACGCGATCGTCTCGCCTTCGGCTTGCGCGAGGTCGTCGAAGGAATAGAGCTCCGTCGGCTCCTCGGTCGCGACATCGGTGACGACAGGCGTGCTGGCGACGACGATTTCCTCGGCGAGCGGCGATTCCGCGGGCATGTCGAACGACATTTCGGCCAGCGGCGGCGTCGGTTCCGCGGCGGCCGACGCAGGGGCAGGCGCGGCGGCTTCCTCGTGTTCCATCTCGCGCAGCCAGGCGGCGGTCAAGTCTTCCTCGCCCGAGAGCTCGATCGTCTCGGGCTCGGGCTCGGTCGCCCCGGCGCGATCGCCTGCGGCAGTGCCGAAATCGTGTGACGCCGCAAGCGGCTGTTCGGGTTCGCTGAGCTCGATCTCTTCCATCGCAGCGGCGAGTAGCGCGGCGTCCTCGGCCGACACCGGCGGCTCCATCTCGGCCGGCGCGGGATGTTCGATTTCCGCCGTATGGCCCGCGCGGCCCTCGTCTTCGGCCAGCGCGAACAGCGTGTGCATCATCTCGGGCTCGGGCAGAGCGTCGCGCAACTGTGCCACGCGTGCGGCGAGCGCATCCGAATCGGGCATGTGCAGGCTGGCGTTCTCGAGCGAGGCGATGACTTCGCGCACGAGCGCCGAGGATTCTTCGAGCGCGGCGGTGCCGGTCGCATCGGGCGAGCGCTGCTCGGCACGCAGACGCTTGATGTAGCCTTCGAGCGGCGCGAGCACGTGGCTGATGACCGGGATGTCGACCATCGCGATCGCCCCGTTCAGCGTATGCACCGCGCGCAGCAGCGGCTCGCTGGCCGGCAGCGACGGCGATTTCCGCAACTCGGCCACGTAGGCGTCGATGACGCCGAGATGCGTGGCCACTTCGCTCTTCAGGATCTCGAACAGCACCGGGTCGATGTTCGGCAAGGGCTCCGCAGCGAGCGCGGCTTGTTCGAACGGATCGGCGCCCGCGTGCGCCGCGAGCTGTTCGGCCGGCGCGCTGAACGCCGACTCGATGTTGAGCGTGGCGCTGAGCTCGTGCTTCGGCTCGACGGGCGGTGGCGGGGCGGGCGGCGCCGGCTCCACGATGGGCACGAGGCGCTTGACGATGCGCTTGACCTTTTTCATGCGCGGGGTGGCGCTCGTGCGCACCCAGGCTTCTTCGCCGGCGGCGAGCTTGTCGGCGACCTCCATGACCCCGGCGATGTCGGATTTCGGCGCGCCCTCGCCTTTCAACGCTGCGAGCAGTTCCGGCAGTACGCCGACCGCATTGTCGACGAGCGCCTGTACCGCGGGTCCGGGCTGGATCGTCTTGTCGAGCACGCGGTTCAGCATGTTCTCGACTTTCCAGCTGAACTCGCCGAGGGCGAGCGCGCCGACGAGGCGTCCCGACCCTTTGAGCGTATGGAACGAGCGGCGGATCGGTTTCAGTTTCTCGAAATCGTTGACGTCGGCTTTCCAGGTCGGCATGCAGCGATTGAGGTTGTCGATCTCGTCCTGCACTTCCTCGACGAAAACCTCGCGGATTTCCTCATCGATGTCGTCGGACGGCGTCGCGCGGAACGTCGCGTCGGCGACCGCGGCCACGGCGTCGTTGTCCGGCACTTCCTCTTCGATCTCTTCCTCGACCTCGACGTAGCGCACGTTCGGCGCGGGCGTGGCCGTGGCTTCGGTTTCGGCGAGGCGCAAGCCACCGAGATCGTGCGTCGCCGGCTCGGGCATGTGGGTTTCGCCGACGACGAGATCCTCGATGCCTTTGCCCGGCGCGATGTCCACCGCGGCGCGAAGATCCACTTCCGGGATCGTCGCCTCGGCGATGGGCTCGCTCGGCGCAGGTGCGGCTGCCTCGGCTACTTCCTCGTCGCGGCCGAGCCGCGCGATGTAGTCGTCGATGCTTTCCGCCGGCATGTCGACGGTGCCGGAGAGCGTCGGCTCGGGCGCGCCGACTTCCGCTGCGGATGCTGCGGGTTCGAGCTTGAGCGAATCCTCGCCGCTCGAGGGCATGAGTTCGCCCCAGCGCGGGAAATCGCCGCTCTGTGCGTCGGAAGTCGCGATCGTGGGCGCCACCGCGGCGGCGGCCTTCGCGACCGGCGCCGGCGTCAGCGTCGCGGTCGGAATCTCCGTATGCAGACTGCGCGCCGTGCCGCTCGGGCGCACGGGTTCCGGCGTGCCGCGCGGGGGCGCACCGCCGCCGTCGTCCTCGGGTACCGGCCAGTAGCCAAGTGCGGTGAGGCTCTGACGAGTGACGTCGAGGATCTTCTCGCGGCCGCCGCGCTGCTCGCGCGTGGCCTCCATGTAGTACTCGATGGACGCCAGCGCGTCGGCCAGCTTGTCCATCTGCTCGACCGTCGGCACACGGCGATGCCGCAGGAGCTCCACTTCGACGAAACGTACGATGCCCCCCATGAGCCGCGCGGATTCGTCGAGGTTCAGCATGCGCAACGCGCCGGCGATCTCTTCGAGCAGGCGCGGAATCGGTTCGACCCGCGCGTGATCCCACGGCGATTCGACGAAGGCGACGATGTCCTGCTTGGCCTGCGCGATGTTGACCGACGCCTCCTTCATGAGCGCGTCGAGGATCTTGCGCACTTCGGCCTTGGGCAGCTCGAGCTCGCCCGTCGCCGCCGCTTCGGCATCGCCGGTCTCGGCGCCGAGGCGATCGATGTGGTCGTCGAGAGAAGCCTCGACATAGAGCAGCGCACCGGCGACGTCGAGCAGCGTACCTTCGTCGGCGGGACGCGCCTTGTTCGCGATCTCCTCCACGATCTTGCGTTGTTCGAGCACGACGCGGCGCGGCACGCCCAAGCCGAGCATGCCGAGCGTATCGCCGACGCGATCGAGCACGTCGGCCTGCGCCATGAGCTCGGCCGGATCGCCGTTTTGCGCACGCAAGAAGATGTCGAGCGCTTCCTTGACGCGCAGCAGATCGTCTTTGATCGCCGCCGACACCGTGTCGAGCAGCGTCTTGTTGTGACCGGAGATCGAGCCTTTGGCGTGTTCGAGCTCTTTCTCGCTCGGCAGCAGCGTGTCGAGCTTGTAGGTGGCGCGGATTTCCTTCGCGCGTTCGCCTTCGGCGCTGGCGTGCGCGATGTAATACAGCAAATTCTTCGTCAGCTCGCGCGGCGGCGCGGCTTGAAAGGCCGCTTCGCCGCTGTCGACGAGACGTTTGATCTCGCGATCGACCTTGCCGAACAGGAGCTTCACGGCCGCATTCGCCTCGATCGCGCCCGAGGCCACGCTCTCGAGCACGCCGCTGGCGACCCACCAGAGACGGCGCGCGTCGTCTTGCGCGCAGGCGTTGCGCAACCGGTCGAGCACGCCCGTGAGCCGCTCGAGATGGGCGGCCGGCGACTCCTCGCGGATCCAGCGCAGCAGGGACAGCTGGAACATCGTGCGCAGGCGTGCGGCCTCGGCCTTGAGCTCGAGTTCGGGCAGGCCGTCCGTCGCGCCGGCGGCGGCTTCGGGCAGCGGCGCCGAGAGGTCGGGCGAGAACAACACCGATTCGGTCAACAGCTTTTCGCCGCGCGTGGCGCGCAGGTCGTTGAGCAACGGCAGGAGGACGATCGGGATGTCCTTGTGGCCGCTTTGCAAGCGCTCGAGGTAATCGGGCAACTGCACGATGCCGCGCATGAGCACGGCGTAGGTGTCGTCTTGCGGCTTGACCTGACCGTCGAGCAGGGCGAGCGCCACGCGCTCCATTTCCTCGACGACCATCGCCGCACCGTACAGCTCGACCATGCGCAGCGTGCCCTGCACTTGGTGCAGGTACGTCGCGCAGAAGCGCATCAGGCTGGAATCGGCCGGATCCTCGACGTACGCCTCCAGCGCTTGACGCGCCTGCTTGAGCGTTTCGTCGAGCTCCTGCTTGACCCAGTTGA
>Ga0070741_10006929_pt1 | contig 23913 bp, 19 predicted proteins | sample Coa_R1_4_FD_66440 | JGI IMG/M metagenome (GOLD analysis project Ga0070741, IMG submission 66440) | Surface soil microbial communities from Centralia Pennsylvania, which are recovering from an underground coalmine fire - Coalmine... | ecosystem: Environmental > Terrestrial > Soil > Unclassified ...
TGCAAGCTTGGACGTATTGCGCTGGATATAGCAGTCGATAATGTCCCCGCCCGGCCCCTGAAACTTGAAGAACATCAGCAGCGCCTCGCGGAACCGCTCCGGCGGCGTCACTTGAATCCCAACACTGAGAAACGTGTTGATGTCGCGGATCCACGTCGTCGCATACCCGCTGCCGGCATTCAGGCCACCTTTAAGCAGCGCCAGCGCCTTCGCATGCACATCCCGGAGCGAGTCGTCTGCAAGAATCTGGTGCGCAAGCCGCATCCGCTCGGGCGTAGATTGCGCCGCACCTACCCGAGCAGGAAGGGAAGCCATCCGGCTGCCAAACATCCGCCGCGCCACAACCGCTCCTGACGCGAACACCCCAAGCCGCACAGCTTCTCGACGCAACATCCTGCGCTCACCCTCCGTGGCCATTCGCGAACTTCGCTGCGTGTGAGGCCGAAACCTTGATAGGTTCCATCCACACACCCTTGGCGCATCGAAACACCACAACCGGCGAGCCATGCAGCAGCTTGACCCCGCTCCCGCTCCGATTACGCTACGTCCGATAACACATATTCTGTATCGCGGCCGAATACCCTAGCGCCGGTCGCCCGCTGAGCCTCCGGAACGGCCCCCAGCTCGCTCCACAGCCTGCTCGATAATCCACCGCGTCAACTGCTGCCCCGCCGCAAAGTTCTGCTCATCCATGGGGTTCTTTCTCCCATCCGTGTACTCGTTGTAGACCCACGGATCCACGTTCGCGTACACCAGGCCGCGACCCACGTGCGCTACCGCCATCACAACGTCCCCATCCGCATCCGTGCCATGCGCCTTCAGAATGGCCTTCGCCGGTTCCGACACCGTCATCGTGCAGATCTGCTTCATCAGCGCCTTAAAGTTCTGGTTGAAGATTCCGCCCGTACCCGCCGGGACCGGAACGATCGTATTCGCGTAGCTGTTGTTCAGCTCGTCCTGCTTCATCACCGGGTTGAAGTGCATCCCGAACCGGTCGCTCAGCAGGTCGAAGTGCATCTGGTCCGCTCGTTCAATGTCGTTCTCCATAATCACCAGCACACCGCCCGCTTTCACCCAGTCCACAATCGCGTCCGCGCTCTCCTGGTCCATAAAGTGCGCATTCGGGTTCAGCTTCAGATTATCCGGCGCAACCAGCACATAAATCCCGACTTGCCTCAGGTCAGCCGCCCGCGGCGCATGCTCCAGCAACTCCGTCCGCATCCCATACTGCCGGAACATCTCCCCCCACGCCGAGTACCCGCTGTTCGCCTGGTCAGTCCACTTGTAATGAAATAGCTGCTCGTTCCCAGCCGGAGTCTTCCTCGTCTGCGAGTTGAACCACGCATCCAGCAGTACCGTCTTGCCCCTCGCCGCCGCAAACAACTCACCCGCCCGCTGGTGCTGCACCATCTCGCTCTCCGCCAGCAGATACGCCCCCACGCCCTTCGCATCGTTGTCGCCAACCGGCTCGCCGACATAGTAGTCGTACGTTCCACTCCGATACGGCTTCCCACCCAGCCCCGCTACCTTTACCGTCCCGCTCAGCGTCCCATCCGGTTTCACAAAGCGTTCCTGAACCCCCTTCCATCCGCGCTCCGCACTCCTCATGTCCGATAACGGCAGCACTCCCAGCCGCACCGCCTTGGCAATCGCGTACACAAACATGCAGCTCGCAGAGGCCTCCAGATAGTTGCCCTTCTGTCCGCCCTTCTCCATCACCTGCCACCACAACCCTGACGCGGGATCCTGATAATGGATCACCGCCGTCAGCGTTCGCCGCGCATCCTCCTCCAACTGCGCGCGCTTCGGATCGTTCTCCGGCATCTGCTCCAGCACATCCACCAGCGCCATCGAGTACCACCCCATCGCGCGGCCCCACACCTCTGGACTCAACCCCGTCCGCTTGTCCGCCCAGCCCATCTGCTTCGACTCATCCCATCCATGCCGCAGCAACCCCGTCTCCGGCTCCCGCATGTGCTCGCTCATTATCAGAAGTTGCGCGGCCGCCGCATCCACCCCACCCTCAACCCCAAACTCCCGCGCATACCCCGCCATAAACGGCTCCGCCATATACGCGCCATCCAGCCACATCTGGTTCGGATAGATCTGCTTGTGCCAGTACCCTCCACTTACCGTCTTCGGCTGTTGCGCCATCTGGTCATGCAGAAACGCTGCCGCCTTGTAATACCTCGGCTGCTGCAGCACCTGGTACAGCACCAGCGCGCTGCGCCCCATCTCGACGTTGTCCAGCGAGTGCGCATCCACGGGAAACGCCGCGCCGCCCGCCATGTGAATCACGCCATCCTTATCCACCGAGTGATCCACCGCGCCTTTCACATAGCTGAACAATCGCCCATCGCCCGTCACGCGCCACAGCGCCGTCACGCCATCCAGCAGCGTTCCCTCCTCGTACGCCCACTCGCCCGGATTCTTCGTCGTATCGATTCGCCCATCCGGCCACTGGCTCAGCACGCGGTTCAGCACCGGATCATTCACCGCCAACCCCGTCGCCTTCCCTTCCGTTTGCACCTGCTGAGCACTCGCCAAACCACCGACACACCCGGCAATCACCATCGCCGCAACCCCAAGACGCATGTATCTCCTCCAGCCCATGAGCATACCGAGCCTGAGCATCCCTTGCCATCTCCGCCCCATCCACGTCCCGTTTCCCAGCCCTGGTAACAGCCCTACTACTTCTTCTGGAGCGCCGTTCATTGTTCAATACATCAAAAGGAAGTAGAGGAGAGCATGGAAGAGTTCAGAAGACTCGAGCGGCTGCCGGCATACGTGTTCAACATCACCACCGAGTTGAAGGTGGCAGCACGCGCCCGGCGGAATCAAGCGCATGTTCAAGCTGGTTGAAGGCCGTCTATGTACGCCAGTTGCAATTCACACGATTACAGTGGACGTGTGCCTCGCGTCATTCTCATCCTTGCTCTTACGCTCTGTCCCGGGTGCCCCGCCCTCGGCTTCCGAAGGAAGACAGGATGGTGGTATCGCGCGTTAAGACGCGCGAGAAAGAATCTCACGGACGCCGCTACGCAGCGAACTTAAACTCCACCCGAACCGGTGGCGGATTCTTCGGAAGCGCAGCGGTACTCTCCGGCGTTTCCAGGTTTTCAATCGAATGCATCGGTTCCGGCTTCATCCATTTCACGTGCCAAGCGCCCGGCGAAACCGGCCTATCCTCGCTCACAACATCGTGAACGCTTCCGTCCGCGTGATAGATCTTGATATGTCCGGTTCGGCCGCCGGTGTCCCATATAAGAAACATGCTCGGCCATCGATGATGGTGCATCGGCTCTTTGGTCCCCGGCGCAACTTGCACCTGAAGCACACGCACAAACGCGTTTTCAAAAAGCACCTTGTGACTCTGCGGCGCCGCTTCCACTGCATCGAAGCCCGCCGGAAAACCGGTCTTGTCCTGTGCATCCAGCCGCGAAGAACCGCGCATGAGCGCAAAGACCGGGATAGAAGATATCCCCGCGAGAAACAGAAATCTCCGCCTGGAAGAAGATGCGCTGTCTGGCTTCATAGCTCGGAGTATAGCCAACAACAACCGGTGCCCACCCTTCCACCACTTCGAACTCGCCCGCCAACGTCGTCCAGACCGTCTTCGGCGTCTTCCATCACTTTGACCTCGTCCGCTTTCTGCAACGTGGACTTGATCTGAAGGGGCACGGCTTTAGCCGTGCCTTATGAACCCAGCAGAAAAAGGGGCTTTAGCCCCTGAGGTAACGTTTTCGGAAACTGCCCTGGGTGCACAAACACTCCCAATATCGTCAGCCAAAGCTCGATGAGTGCATTGGCCTGGAAGCACCAACTGAGAATCAGTCATGGATTGCCGTCGAGGCGCCAACCATGTGCAATCCGGGAAGGAGTTTTGCGTCACATAGAAGGCACCATCGGGAATGACCCATTCACGAGACTCTGACCTGAAGCGGCTAGGGAGTCTTTCCGCGTGTTACGCTCAATGCTGAATTCTCCGGAGGAAAATGTTCATTAAGAAGCGCGTGCTTGCGCTGTCTGGAGTCCTTGCGATTGCAGCGTCAGCGGCGGGACAGAACACGGATCCTGCGTCTGATCTATCGGCCGATGTCCAGCAGCAGTTGACCCCGCTAACCGAGACCTATAAGCACCTGCATCGTAATCCCGAGCTCTCGCGTCATGAAGATAAGACCTCGGCCTTCCTCGCGGAGAAACTGCGGAAGCTCGGTTACTCCGTGACGGAGCATGTCGGCAGATATACGGATGGCTCGCAAACCGACGGCGTTGTTGGGGTCATGGAGGACGGCCCGGGACCACGTCTGCTCGTTCGCACCGACATGGATGCGCTTCCGGTCGAGGAGAAGACCGGACTCGACTACGCATCGACACTTCGATCTACGAATGAACAGGGTCAGCAGGTCGGCGTCATGCACGCCTGCGGGCATGACCTGCACATGACGGTGCTTCTAGGCGTGGCGCGCGAAATGGCAGCACGCAAAAGCCAATGGCATGGAACACTCATCCTGATCGGCCAACCGGCTGAGGAGATCGGACAGGGTGCCAAGGCAATGCTCGCGGATCATCTGTACGACCGCTTTGGTCAGCCAGATTTTGTCCTTTCAGAACACGACACGAATGATGTTCCGGCAGGTTCCGTAGCAATTAAGGGAGGGCCTTTGCTGGCCGGTGTCGCCGCCATTGACGTGACCATCCGCGGACTCGGTTCCCATGGCTCGGCACCCCAGGAAGGCAAAGATCCCATCGTGCTCGCGTCAGAGTTTGTCCTTGTGGCACAGACCATCGTGAGCCGCCAGATCGATCCGCAACAGCCCGCCGTGCTTACCGTCGGGATGTTCCACGGTGGGACCAAGAACAATGTCATACCCGACGAGGTCAAGCTCGGATTATCGCTTCGCACCTATTCGCAAGACGTGCAGGATCAGATCATTGCAGACATACGCCGGACGGCAAAAGGGCTGGCTGAGGCCTACGGAGTTCCTGCGGACCGCTTGCCAATTGTCACCGTGTTGGGTACCGGGCCGGTGACGGTGAACGATGATGCCATGGCCGAACGGCTACGCCAGACTGCAGTTTCGGCGCTTGGCAAGGATCATGTGGAACAAGCCAGGGCCATTATGGGAAGCGAGGACGTTGGCCGGTTTACTCTTGACGGCAAGATTCCGGGCGTTATGTATTGGCTTGGTGCAGCGGATCCGGAGAAGCTGGCGGAGAGCCAGAAATCCGGTGTGGCCTTGCCCGGCTTGCATTCGCCGCTCTTCGCGCCCCTCTATGCACCGGCGATCAAAACCGGTGTAACCGCGATGACCGCCATGGCACTCGACCTTCTGAAGTAATCCTTTCAACAATGAGGGCCGCCTGCAGTTATTCGATAGATCCACAAGCGCCTGATCCATAACCGCGTGAGTGCGGTATTCCTGCGGACGACTATCCGGGTTGCCCGTCATCTGTCCCGAGTCTTGATCACAATAGTGGATATGGGAAGGTACGTTCACCGAATTCGTTTCCATGTGAGATGCGCGTGCCAAGCAGGCGAATCAGCATCAAGCGATAAGCTGTCTCCAGAAAGCTGGAACGCGCGCGTCTGATTCTGCCCTACCCAGTTGGGCAACCATCCACCCTTGATGTGATGCGTGATGGTGCCCGCCCTCACATTCATTGTGTAGGTGCCCCAATAACCGATGTAGTTCCTCCAGGCTGAAGCAGCTTCCTTGTCGGTCGCGCGTAGCGGATCATCGCTCGCGAAGGCCGTAATCTCGGGACGCATCAGTTGGGCCGACATTTGGCCGTTCGCCTCATAGAGGATTCGGCCCACAGGGTGTGGTCCAAACGGTGTCGTGATCGTTCCCGAAGGCTTTAGGCGAAGCTCGTACGAGCTAAGGCTCCAGGCTCCGACGATGAGATTGCGATCCGGCGTGGTCTGAGTCTGCTTGACCTGTCCAGGTGCAAGCAGAGCGAGCATGAGCCAGGCGAGCATGGATTTCATTGGCCGATTCTATAGTGCAGTATGCCAATCAGGACAATGCCCCCAGTTAGGTCATGGTTCGTCGGCCATTCGGAAGTCATAACGTCGGGCTTCTCGGTTGGTGCATAATCGCCAATGTACTCACGGACGGCGCGCCACAACGATTAGCAAGCTCCCAGCAGTCGACTCACCATTAGCATTCCGCATACGCCCTAACCCCCTCTTACTAAACTTCACTCAGAGCCCACCGCCGAACCAATGCAGATCGTCCAGACCGTCTTCGGCGTCTTCCATCACTTCGAACTCGCCCGCGAACTCGACCGCCGCGGCCACCTCCGCCGCGTCTACTCCACCTGGCCGTGGACGCGCCTTAAGCGCGAAGGCCTCCCACACGAAAAAGTCGAAACCTTCCCCTGGCTCCATGTGCCCGAGTACCTCGCCGGCCGCGCCCCCGTAAACCTCACCTGGCTCACCGACCATCTCGGCTACGCCAACGCCCTCGCCTTCGACCGCTGGACCGAATCCAAACTCTCAAAAACCATCCACCAAAACAAAATCGACGCCCTCATCGGCATCTCCGGTTCGAGCCTTCGCGCCGGCGCCCTCATCCAGCGCTCCGGCGGCCTCTTTATCTGCGACCGCGGTTCCACCCACCAGCGCTTCCAGGAGCAAATGCTCGCCGACGAATTCCGCCGCTGGGGCGTCGACACGCCACCCTCCGACCCGCGCGACACCCGCCGCGAGGAGGCCATCTACCAGGAGGCCGACGCCATCACCGTGCCCTCCACCATGGCCGCCCGCTCCTTCGTCGAGATGGGCGTCCCCGCCGAAAAGCTCCACGTCATCCCCTACGGCGTCCGTCTCGAAAGCTTTCAACCCACCGCCGAGCCTCCGCCCGACACCTTCGACGTCCTCTTCGCCGGTGCCGTCGGCCTCCGCAAAGGAGTTCCCTACCTCCTCGAAGCCTTCGCGCAGCTCCGCCATCCCCACAAGCGCCTGCGCATCGTTGGCGCCATCCAGGAGGACATCCGCTTCGTCCTTCCGCGCCTTCCCATGGCCAACGTCGAACTCCTCGGCACCATTTCACAGCCAGAACTCGCCCGCCTCATGAGCCAGAGCCACGTCCTCACGCTGCCCAGCATCGAAGAAGGCCTCGCCCTCGTTCAGGCTCAGGCCATGGCCTGCGGCTGCCCCGTCCTCTGCTCCACCAACACCGGCGGCGAGGACCTCTTCACCGACGGCGTCGAAGGCTTCATCGTCCCCATTCGTGACCCCGCCGCCCTCGCCGACCGCCTTCAGCGCCTCGCTGACAACCCATCCCTCCAGCTCTCAATGCGCTCCGCCGCCCTCCAGCGTGTTCGCTCCATCGGCGGATGGACCGAATACGGCGACCGCTGGGAGCGCCTCCTGACCCGCCTTCTCATCCCAAAACAGACCGCGTACCCTGTACAGAACCCGACCCTTTAGAATCAAGACTTTACAAACAAAGTCCAAGCCTAAACTATCTCAAATCAAGACTTTGCGCAAATTCGGGGGGGGAGGGGTATATCACCAAAAGTCCACCCGTTCAACGACGTGAAATCAACCAGTTGCGGATCAAAGATCCGCACTCCTCCGGTCGCTCATCGTTGGGCAGATGTCCGACTCCGCGAAGCGTCGCCTGCTCGCCCGCTCCGAGGTGTTCCATCAGCTTCGCCCCAGTCGATGCCGGCACGATGGGATCCAGCTCACCCCAGATCACAAACGCTGGCACCTCGGTCCTCTGCTCCCGGAGCGCATTCCCGAGCTTCTCCATATCGCTCTTCCAGGTCTTCAGCAGGCGCAGGAGATACGCGATCGTTCCCGGATGACGCAGCGTCTGCATGTACGGCTCGATCTGCTCATAGCTCACGTTGCGGCGATCTCCCGGCATGCGCCGAAAGGTCTCCAGCATCAGCCGCCGCGGCAGACGAGGAAGCAGACGCGCGAACCAGCGCCCCGCCCGGCCCAGGTAAAACCGCACCAGCGGATCCTCCCGCATGGAGAACGGGTGCGCCGGCGCAATCAGGATCATCGCATCCAGCAATTCCGGCCGCCAGGCAGCCAGTTCCAGCGTGATCGCCCCACCATACGAGTGTCCGAGGATGACGGGCTGCTGCATCCCGAGTACCCTCATCGCCTCCGCCACAATCTCGGCAATGCTGCGAAAGCTCACATCGATATCGAGAGGCCGGTCCGAGTAGCCTCCGCCGGGCAGGTCCAGCGCGACCACTCGCCTGTCCTCTGGAAGCTCATCCGCAAGCTTGCGAAAGCAATCCCCGCCGGCAACCAGGCCATGCAGCATCAGGACCGGCGCACGCACGCAGGTAGTCTCCGTCTGACGCTCGATGTAAGAAAGCCGAACACCTCGCGCACGTAGCTCACGCCGCGCCCACCGCCTGGATTCGCTCGCCGCTCCGTTCAAAACCTCTTCATAAAGCGCTGACATCGGCCGTAGTCCCGAGGCTCGCCGGGCGCTGTCGCTGCGCGTAAACCGGGAGTAAATGCTTCCCATCCCGCTTCACTATGGGACGGGCATCCGCATTCTGCCGTGAATCAACCATGATTCATCCAGTTCACAGGACTCCCCGTCACGGGTCAAGCACACCAAAGGTGCGGAATCACGTCGGATGCGGCAAAATAAAGGGATAGCAGAGCGACAAAAATAAAGCGATGTAGAGGGATAAGCAGACAGGCAGACCGCCCTTGAAAAATAGCGGCTGCGCGTCGGTAACGACGGCTCCCAAAACCCGTAGAGCTCTATGAATTTGTGCAATAAAGGGTCTGATAGCTTACATATCAAGCTGTTAACTGCTCGTATCCTGTTTGGCAGTTAACTTGCTCTATAGAAGGAAAGCGGTTCCGCAAGTAACCAAGAGTGTCCCTGTGAGAAGCGGCTCCCAAACCCGTCTGCTGGCAATCCTGCTTGCCGTCGTGACGCTGGGCGCCATTGGCCTCGCCATCGCCAATCTCATTCAGGAGAGCACCTACCCCGCTCCAACAGATGGCGCGCGCTGGATCGAAACCGATGGTGGCCTGCGGGCGTACGTCGTTCCCTCCGGCTCCGCCGCGGACAAGGCAGGCATCCGTCAGGGCGACGTCCTGACCGGCATCGACGGCATCCCGACCCCGATGGTCGCCACCGCCATTCGTGAGATGTACCGCACCGGCGTCTGGGGCCATGCAACGTACTCCGTCCTTCGCCAGACCTCTGATTGGGCCAAGCCGATCGCACTCGACGTCGTGGTGTACCTCGAGCCCACGGACCGCTCCGACTACCAGGTGCAGCGGCTCATTGGCCTCGTATATCTTGCGATCGGCCTGTACGTTCTCTTCCGACGCTGGACGGCGCCGAAATCGACTCACTTCTATGTTTTCTGTCTGATGTCCTTTGTCTGGTACGCGTTCAAGTACACCGGGGTTCTGGACGGTCTCGACCTTGCGGTTCTGTGGGCCAACGTGCAGGCGGCAGCGCTCCAGCCTGCGCTGTTCCTGCACTTCGCGCTCAGCTTCGGAGAGCGCCCGCGGAAGGATCGGTCAGGCCTGATCTACGCTCCGCTCTACCTTCCCGGCGCTGTGCTGGTTCTTCTGCGTTACCTCTCGCTCGAGCACTGGTCGCCCACCGAGCTGCTGCAGCACCGGCTGAACCAGGTTGGCTTCGCCTACATGGCGACGTACTACATCATCGCCGCCGCCGTCTTCTGGTTCCGCTACCGCCGCGAGCACCAGCCGCTGCAGCGTCAGCAGCTCAAGTGGCTCTCGCGCGGAACGCTCCTCACCGTTCTGCCGTTCACGCTGTTCTACGTTGTCCCTTACCTCGTAGACGCGAACATTCCGGGCGCCCTCGTCAAACTCGCGACGCTTTCGCTGGTTCTTCTGCCGCTGACCTTCAGCTGGGCGATTGTGCGCTATCGGTTGATGGACGTCGACCTCATCTTCAAGCGCGGCGTGACCTACACGCTCGTCACCGGCGCGCTGGTCGGGCTTTACTTCGGCGCGATCGCGCTCTCAGCCGAGTTCGTCCACAACAGCCTGAAGACGGAGCGCCTGCGCGACTGGGGTCTGGTGATCGCCATCATCATCACCGGTCTGCTCTTCGATCCGCTCAAGCGGTGGATCCAGTCCTGGGTCGATCGCGTCTTTGACCCCAAGCGCCTCGACTATCGCGAAACGCTCATCCGCTTCGGGCGCGACCTGAACGCCCAGACCGACCTCCGTGCGCTGGTCGACTCCATCGTGGTCAAGCTTCCGCAGATGCTGCTCGTGACGCGCGTCGCTGTCTTTCTCCCGCAGGACGACGCCCCGCAGCGGTTCGAGCTCGTCGCCTCAAACGGCCTCAGCGCTCAATCCACCTCACTCGATCTCGGCTTCCTCGACTTCGACACGCCTGAGGCCGGCAATCACCTCTTCTTCGAGTCGCCGAACGCTCTGCTCCGCCTGCCGGAAGCACAGCGTCAGACGGCCTCGGCGCTTGACCTGAACTACTATATCGCCTGCCGCGCCGCCCGTCATGAGGGCACCGGCTCGGCAACGGTTGCCGTGCTCGGCCTGGGGCGCACCACCGAAGGCGACTTCCTCTCCAGCGAAGACATGGTGCTGCTCGAATCGCTCGCCGGCTACATCGGCATTGCCATCCAGAACGCGCAGCTCTACCGCCGGCTCGAGCGCAAGGTCCTCGAGTACGAGCGGCTGCACGACTTCAACGAGAACATCGTCGAGTCCATCAACGTCGGCGTCTTCGCCGTCGATCTCGAAGACCACATCGAGAGCTGGAACGCGCAGATGGAGGTCATGCTGGCCACACCGCGAGCCGATGCGATTGGCCGCCAGCTTTCCGACGTCTTCCCGCCCGAGTTCATCGCGGAATTCGATCGCGTGCGCGCCGAGCAGGGCGCCTCCACGCTCTACAAGTTCCGCCTGCCGACTCCATCCGCCGAGCTCCGCACCGCGAACATCACCATCGCTCCCCTGCTGAACCGCGAGTTCCAGGCCGTCGGCCGCATCGTCATCGTCGACGACATCACCGATCGCATCAACATGGAGACGCAGCTCACGCAGTCCGAGAAGCTCTCCTCTATCGGTCTGCTTGCCGCTGGCGTTGCCCACGAAGTCAACACGCCGCTCGCTGTCATCTCCAGTTATGCCCAAATGCTGAGCAAGCAACTCGGCAAGCAGTTCGGCACGGACGAAACCACGCACGCTCGTCTGCAGCCGGTGCTCGAAAAGATTACGCAGCAGACCTTCCGCGCCTCGGAGATCGTCAACGGGCTGCTCAACTTCTCGCGCATGGGGTCGAGTGAGTTCAGCCGCGTCGATCTGAACTCCGTCATACGCGACACAACTCTCCTGCTGGAGCACCAGCTCCGCTCCGCGAACATCGAAGTCACCACCTCACTCGACGATCACCTCCCCGCAATCTCCGGCAACCGCGGCAAGCTGCAGCAGGTGCTGGTCAACTTCATGCTGAACGCAAAAGACGCGCTGCAGGGCCGCGAATCATCGCGCATCCGCATCTCCACACACCACACCGATTCCGTGGTCCGCCTGCGCGTCGAGGATAATGGGATCGGCATGTCCGAGGCCGTTCTCCGGCGCATCTATGATCCGTTCTTCACAACCAAGAGCAACCCCGCGCAGGGCCATCGCAAAGGCACCGGGCTCGGGCTTGCGGTAACCTATGGCATCGTGCAGGAACACGCCGGCACGATTGATGTCACCAGTACTGTTGGTGAGGGCACAACGTTCGAGGTCAGCTTTCCAGCAGTGGAGCATGCTGTCGCGCCCGCCGTCGAGTCTTCGGGTCGTACCTCAATCACCGGATCCCCCCTCGACGAAGGTAAGGTAATACATGTCTAGTTCGGCTGTCGGAGTACAGCAAGCCTCTTCAGCAGACTCTCCCTTGGTCCAGTCCACGAGCAGCGGCGCGCGAATCCTCGTCATTGATGACGAGGCGGGCATTCGGGACTCGCTCGAGACGCTGCTCACACTGGAAGGATTTTCGGTCGATCTCGTTCCCGAGGGCTCCGCGGGCCTGGACCTGCTGACGCGCCACAACTACGACCTGTTGCTGCTGGACCTTTCGCTTCCCGGCGAGAGTGGAATCGAACTCCTGCCGCGCATCAAGAGCCTCGCTCCCGAACTGCCAGTGATTATGATCACGGCCTACGGAACTGTAGGCAACGTCGTCGACGCGATTCGCGCCGGCGCTTCCAACTTCGTCCAGAAACCGTGGGACAATGAGAAGCTCCTGGCCGACCTCCGCTCCGCGATCGGCAAGCAGAAGGCCGAGACTGAGGTCGTCCAACTTAAGCGCATCCTCAAACAGCGCTACTCCTTCAAGAACATCGTCGGCAAAAGCGACGTGATGCTCAGGCTGTTCGACCTCGTCTCCCAGGTCGCGCCAAGCCGCTCCACCATCCTGATTCAAGGCGAGAGCGGAACCGGCAAGGAGCTCATCGCTAAAGCTATCCACGCCAACTCGCCACGCCGCGACAAGCCATTCATCCCGGTAAACACCGGCGCCGTTCCCTCTGACCTGCTCGAATCCACGCTCTTCGGGCACGAGCGCGGTGCCTTCACCTCGGCCGTCGCCGCCAAGAAGGGCCTCTTCGAAGTCGCGGACCAGGGCACGCTGTTCCTCGACGAGATCGGCACCATGTCGATCGACATGCAGGCCAAGATCCTGCGCGTCCTGCAGGACCGCCGTTTTATGCGGCTCGGCGGAACGCAGGAGATCCAAGTCGATGTCCGGATCGTTGCAGCGACGAACGTTAATCTGCAGCAGGCGGTCAAAGAAGGCCGCTTCCGCGAAGACCTTTTCTATCGGCTGAATGTTATCTGCCTTGAGCTTCCACCGCTGCGCAGTCGCAAGGAAGATATTCCCCTGCTCGCGCAGCACTACCTGAAGTTCTATGCCGACGAGAACGCCTTCCCGACACCGGACCTGACACCCGACGCGTTGCGCGTGCTGATGGAGTACGAGTGGCCTGGAAACGTTCGCGAGTTGGAGAACGTCATCGAGCGCTGCGTCGTGCTGTCGACGGGCGCACAAGGCGGCGCGGCGCAGATCGGACCGGATCTCTTCCCGGCGCAGCTTCGCGGCAATACCTACTCCACCAACCTGCTGGAGCAGAGGCCCGATGCATCCTTGTTCGACGTGATGGAGGACATCGAGCGCAGGATCATCTCCGACCGCCTGGAGCGCTGCAACTGGAATCAGACGGATGCGGCTGAGTACTTCCGCATACCGCTTTCCACGCTGAACCAGAAGATCAAGCGGCTGAATATCGAGATTCGCAAACGGAACCGCGAGTAGTCGCCCACATCATAAGCAGAGCCGCTGACGCAGCTCTGCGATTCGCTAGCGGCGGGATTTCTTTGCTGGCTTTGCGGCCTTCTTCTTCGCTCGGACTGCCTTGCGCGGCGCTGGTTTGGTGGCCGCCTTCTTCGCTGCCGGTTTGGACTTCGGCTTGGCAGACTTCCCCGCGGGCTTCTTCGCAGGTGCTTTCTTGGCCGCGGCTTTCTTCACAGGCTTTGGAGCGGCTTTTGCCGCCTTCCTGGCAGGGGCGGCCTTCTTCGCCAGTGGCTTCTCTGCGGGCCTGGAAGCCTTGGCTGGCGTCTTCGTTGAAACAGGCGTTGCCTTCTTCGCCGGAGCCGTGGGTGCCTTACCAGCCGGTTTGCCGGCAATCGAGTCCGCCGCCGTGCTCGCGACCTTCGTGCCCTTCGCTGCAGCCGGGTTGGCTGCTGCAGCGCTTCCTTCCGGGGCTGCGGCCGCAGCCGCCTTCGGAGCCTTCTTGCTCGCTCGGGTCTCGCGCTTGGCAGGGCGACGGCGCAGGTTCGGCGGCGGCGGCGGCGCCGGCGGCGAATACGGTTCAAGGAACGCCCGTGCAGCCTCAGGAGTCTCGAGCTTCGCGTCCATGATGACGAAGAAGAGCTTATCGATCAGGTCGTTATAGACCGAAAGATCGGAAGTGATCCGCATCTCCTGCATCAGCGCATACGGAATCCGGTTGCGGGCTTGCGGCCACTCGTTAAAGAACTGCTCGAACCTTTGCTTTACGGCGTTGCTCTTCGTGCCGTAGACCAGCGATAGCACGGCTTGTGGATCCGCGGAGTACAGGAGCTTCCAGGCAGCCGACGGCGAGGCATACTCCTTGCTGGAGAACTGTGTCGCAAGCGCCTTCGTGCGGCCTTCCAGTGATTCGATCTCCTCGACAAACCCGGGCCGTGCGAAGGCCTGCTTCAGGGCAGAAGCTTCCTTTGCTCCGAGCTTCGCAGTCAGCAGTGGGAAGAACGCGGCGGAGGGATCTGGATAAATGCCGGCCACGTTCAGTCGTCCGACCTCATCGCGCAGACGCTCCACCTCGGCCTCGTTCGCCTTGGCGGCCGTCCACTGCGGGAATAGAATCTTCATCCAGCCCTCGGACTCCAGGCGGCGAGCAATACGCAGCGGGTCTTCCTCGTGGAAGATCTCTTCCAGCTCGTAGCTGCGCTCCCAGGAGCCTAGCGCGTCGATATAGTTTTCGGCCTTGCCCGTGTCATACCGCTGCTGAGTCCGCTCCTCCAAAGCCCAGCCCAGCCTGGATGACAGCCGCGCGGCCCGTATCATCCGCGACGGATCTTCAATAAACCCGTAGTTCGAGACCAGGCGGAGTTCGCGGTTCTCGATGTCCGCAACCCCGTTGAGCGGGTCCATCAGCAGGCCATACGAACCATCGTTCAGCGAAACCGCCATCGCATTGGCCGTGAAGTCACGGCTGCGCAGATCGTCGAGGATGCCGCCCATCCGGGCCACGGGCTTTCCGGGCTTTGGATACGTGATCAGCAGCGTGGAACTGACCTCGGCCCGGACGCCTCCTGGGAAACTCAGGTGCAGGCTCTGGAAGGTGTCATTCGATCCGACCACCTTCGCGCCGGCTTTCTCTAAATCTTTCTTCAGTTTAAGGGCATTTCCCTGAACTGCTACATCGATGTCCCGAATTGCGACACCGCTGGTCAGATCGCGTACAGCCCCGCCCACGAGAAAGACTGTAACTCCATGAGTACGGGCAACATCGCGAATACGCTTGAGCGCCTCCCGCTGGGCTGGTGTGAGCCGCGATTCCAGGAGATAGATGTAATCGGCCATCGGTTGGATTGAACTCCCGGGCGGGCTGCTCGACCGGTAAGTTCCGATCTCTCAGCGGTTTAGGCGACGCGATCTGCCGGTCGCAACTCCTGATTGTACAGCAATTTGGGCAGTCGCGTGAATTTTCTGCACTGATTCTGTTGCGAATATGGTTCCGTCGCAACCAGCAGACCCACTCAATGACTGGATGCTTCGCCTCCCAAAAGGTCGGTGGTCCAGCTCGCGGTTTCCATTCGTTCTGCGTGCGACAATCCCGTTGGAGCGGTCTCTCGCATGGCTTCCGCGCAGAAGAAGGTCATCGTCCGCAGATTCAACGACCACCTCCACTGGGGCTATCTGCCCCAGGAGGTTACCCATCTCCACGGCTACATCGAGTTGATCGACCCATCCGCTCACGTAACGCCGATTCCGCTGAACGAGGTCAAGTGGATCGCCTACGTGCGCGACTTCAACCTCGCCGACCAGCATATTCCCGAGCGTCTCGAGCGCAGGAAGTTCACGGCTCGGCCAAGATCCGAGGGCCTCTGGGTGCGCATGCGTTTGACGGACGGCGATGTGCTGGAAGGTCTCGTGCAGGTGAACCGGCTGCTTCTCGACGCACTGGCCGACTCGCTGGGCCTCTTTGTGACGCCACCGGACACGCGCGGCAATACGCAGCGGATGTTCGTTCCGCGCTCGGCGATCGACTCCATAGAGGCTATGGGGCTGATTCAAACCGCGTCGGCAAAGGCTCAAAAGCCTGCCAAAGAGGAGCCGCAGCCCACCTTGTTCGACAAGTAGGTCAATTCCCCGGCAGCTCAGGTCACTGAGCTTTGAACAGGCGGAGTCCCTCGAGCTTCGCTACAATCAGCGCCATGAAACTGGCACTGTTGGCCGAGAAGCTGGGGGCGTCGCTGACGCCGGCGCCGGGAAACAATGTGGACTCCGTCCGCAACCTGGAGATCACCGGAGTGGCGGGCCTCGAAAAGGCCGGGCCACACGAGGTCAGCTTCCTGACGAACCTGCGGTACAGCCCGCTGGCCAAAAGGACGAAAGCCGCCGCGTTGCTGGTGGAGCCGAACGCGCCCGAGTTTCCGGTGCCGACCCTCCGAGTCGCCAACCCGTATCTGGCCTTTGCCAGAGCGCTCGAACTCTTTCATCCGACGCGCCGCTTCCCTCCCGGCGTGCACACAACCGCCGTGGTCAGCCCATCCGCGAAGATTGGCGCGCGGGCGCATCTCGGCGCCTATGTCGTTGTGGGGGACGAGGTCGTGATCGGCGAGGACGCGGTCCTGTTGCCGCACGTGGTGATCTACCCCGGAGCCCGGATCGGCGAAAGGTTCTTTGCCCATGCGCATGCAGTCGTTCGCGAGCAATGCCTGCTCGGAGACGATGTAACGCTGCAAAATGGCGCCGTGATCGGTGCGGACGGCTTCGGTTTCGCGAAGAGCGCAGACGGGAGCTGGACGAAGATTCTGCAGACCGGACCCGCGGTGCTCGAGGACTCCGTCGAAGTGCAGGCCAACGCATGCGTGGACCGCGCCAGCGTCGGTGAAACGAGGATCGCCAGGGGAGCGAAGATCGACAACCTGGTGCAGGTCGGCCACGGGTCGACCGTCGGAGAGAACTCGCTGCTGTGCGCGCAGGTTGGCTTGGCGGGTTCAACTACCGTGGGCAAGAACGTTATCCTCGCCGGCCAGGTCGGCGTCGCCGGCCACCTGACCATCGGCGATGGAGCGGTCGCGACCGCCCAGACTGGAATTCCATCCGATGTAGCGCCCGGCGCCGTGGTCAGCGGCTATCCGGCGATGGACAATAAAGCATGGCTGCGAACTGTCGCAGCCGTGAACCGGCTTCCGGAGCTCATCCGAAAGCTGAGATCGCAGGAGAGATAGGTGTGAGTCGACGGATTTTGGCGCTTGTCGGGCTGGTCGCGGTTTTCTCGCTCAGCGGATGCAAATCGCCTTATGTGAACGTAACAGTCCGGAACGACACCGGCGCTGAGGTGACTCTGATTGAAGTCGATTATCCGAGCGCGAGCTTCGGCAGTGACTCGCTGGCCGCCGGAGCAGTCTATCCGTATCGTTTCAAGATTATAGGGAGCGGAACCACCAAGGTGTCGTGGACGGACCCGGCGCACAAGCAGCATAGCTCGACAGGGCCGGAGTTGCATGAGCGGCAGCACGGTCCGCTGACGATCACCCTTACGCCAACCGGCGTGCAATGGGACGCGCAACTAACGCCCAAGGACTAGGGTTCGGGCGGTGTGGCGCGCGGACGGCGAGTCTGCTGATTGTTCACGGCGTCGATGCCGCTTTGGCCGGCGCGCTTGCGCTGATTAGCACTGTAGGCGACGAGAAACCACGTGATGCCGATGAGAGCGAAGACGGCGAGAAGAATGAACGTAAGCATTGGGAACTCCCTCGGCCTCAAGGCCTTTTTTTGAGGCTGCTACGCGGCAAGCCTCTTTTCATTCCGTAAGATGCGGGTTCGGGCGGCGCAGTCGACTCGCTCAATTAGTGCAGTAGACTCAAGGACGTGGCGCGCGGATTTTTCATCACATTTGAAGGTTTGGACGGTGCCGGCAAGACCACCCAGCTCCGCCGGCTGGCAGCCGTGCTGGAGAGCGAAGGCCATCGGGTGGTCACCTTGCGCCAGCCCGGCGGGACGAGGCTTGGCGACCGGATCCGCGGCGTGCTGCTCGATTCAAAGAGCGAGGCAGAACTCGGCGAGATTGCTCCTGCCGCCGAGATGGCGCTGATGTTTGCCGACCGCGCCCAGTCGCTCAAGGAGATCATCCTTCCCGCGCTTGACCGCGGCGACATCGTCCTGTGCGATCGCTATACAGACTCCTCCGAGGCGTATCAGGGCGCCGGCCGCGGGCTGGGCGTTGAGCGGGTGCTCGCAATGCACCAAGCTGCCTGCAACAACGTGCAGCCGGATCTCACGCTCCTCCTATTGCCGCCGCTCGATGCCTCCCTGGCACGAGCTCGCCGCAGGAACGACCGTCACGCGCGGCAGCATGGTACGGATGAAAACAGGTTCGAGCGCGAGGGGGACGCGTTTTACACCCGCGTCTACGATCAGTACCGCGCAATCGCCGAGCGCGAGCCGCATAGAGTAGCGCTGCTGGATCAGCCGGGGACGATCGAACAGATCGGGGAACGTGTTCTGGCAGTAGTGCGGGAGCGGATGGGGGTTGCCAGGTGCGGCCGAGAAGAAGCTGTAAGCACGGTTGTCTATCCGGAAGGCTGACCCGTAGCCGGAGTGGTTTCGGCGCATCCCCTGCGGTACTATTCGGACACCATTCAGGAAACTGACGGGCCTGCTCTTTGTTTCATAGGAGCTTTTCGCCATGCGCTCAACTCCGTCCCGGGCGCGCTGGCTTTTGGCCGGCGTTGTCGTGCTTTTCCCCATACTCTTTGCGGAGCTGTTCTTCTCGGTTCGGCAGAACTCGCAGACATTTGACGAGAGCGCGCATATCTATGCGGGGTACTCGTACTGGACGCGCGGCGACTTCGGCATCAATCCGGAGCATCCCCCGGTCGCGAAGATGCTGGCAGCGATTCCGCTGCTGCCGCTTCATCTGAACGCGCCGCCCGGGGCACCGATCTACTCCCGCGCGGCATCGGCGTTTGGCGGACAGATATTTCTGTACACCCACAACGCGGATCAGATGCTGCTGCGTGCGCGGCTTGCCATGTCAATCTTCACCTTCGCGCTGGCGCTTTTGATCCTGCTCGGCGCGCGCGAGATGTTCGGTGGCGTCGCGGCACTCATTGCGTTGCTTCTCTTCGTATTCAATCCGAACGTCGTGGCGAATGGAGCGCTGGTCACCACCGACATGGCGCTTTCGGCCACGCTGTTTGCCGCGGTGTACACGTTCTACCGCTATACGCGAAGGCCGACTCCGACGAGGTTGTTGCTGTGTGCGCTGGCATGCGGTTTGACCTTGAGCGTGAAGCACTCCGGACTGATCGTCTTTCCGCTGCTGGTTCTTCTCTCGATTGGGACACTGTTGCTTCCGCGCGCTGCGAGTGATCCATCTCCTGATTCTACGCGCCGCAGACAGGCGCTGCGACTCGGCGTGGCGCTGGTCATCATCGGCGCGATCTCGTACCTGATGCTGTGGTCGGCCTATGGGTTTCGCTATGCAGCGCGACCAGGCAACGCTCCTCTTACGCCCCCGACCACTGCGTTTCTAACGACGCTGCATCGTCCCCTTCAGGCGCGAATGATCGGATTCGCGGAGCAGCACCATCTGCTGCCGGAAGCCTATCTCTACGGCTTGACCGACGTCGCTGTGCTTACCTCCCAGGGCCGCCCGACATATCTTTTCGGCAAGCTCTACCCGACCGGACAATGGTTCTACTTCCCTGCGACTTTTCTCATCAAGAACACGCTCGGATTTCTCCTGCTGCTGGCGCTTGCATTGACGACTGCACACCTGTGGCGCAAAGACCGGGCACGCGAGCTTCTCTTTCTGCTGCTGCCGGCCGGCCTCTACTTCGCGGTGGCGCTTTTCTCTCATCTCAATATCGGTCATCGTCACATCCTGCCGATCTATCCATTTCTGACCGTGTTTATCGCAGCGGGAGCGGGTGTCCTTGTGGCGCGCTCGCGTGTGTGGGCCGGCGTTGTCATTGTGCTGCTGGCCATCCATGTTGTCAGTTCGCTACGAGCCTTCCCGGCGTATCTTCCCTACTCAAATGAAGCATGGGGAGGGCCCTCGAACACATGGAAGGTCCTGAGCGACTCCAACGTCGGCTGGGCGAGTGACGTCAAGCCGCTGCAGCGATACATCCAGCAGCACGGCATCCAGAGGTGCTGGCTGGCATACGATGGACCCGCCGTGCTCTCGTATTTTCACCTGCCCTGCAAGCGATTACCCACCATTTTCTCCACTCTCTTTCGGAGTCCGCAGACCGCAGTGCCGGCCCGCATCGACGGTCCCATCTTCATTGCCACGGAGGCGGTCACCGGGTTCGGTTGGGGACCTGCCGGGATCAATCCGTACGCTCCGTTCCTTGGTGTGAAACCTGACGATGAAATACAAGGTGAGATCCTGGTGTACAACCGGTCGTTCAACGTTCCGCGGGTGGCTGCGCTGAGTCACCTGTCCCTTGCGCGCCAGGCCGCGGCCAGTGGACATTCGGATGTGGCCCTCCGCGAGGCGCAGCAGGCTGAGGCTCTTGCGCCGGAGCTGATCCAGTCGCACGAGGCCCTCAGCGCCTTCTACGCAGCGAACCATCAGCCGGCAGAGGCTTCGCGAGAGTATGCGACGGCGCTGGGCATGTACAACACCGTCTACAGCGCGTGGACCCTGTTTGTTTCGCCGCCGGTGGATCCTTCTGCTCCGCCGCAACGCGGTTCATAGGGTGCGGAGTCCACGCTTGAGTGCGATAGTCTGGACCTGGTGGCCTTCCCTTCCAGCTTCGCGGATTTCTTAGGCAACACCGCTGTGGTCGACAACCTGCGCGCGGCAATCGCCGCCGGCAGGCTGCCCCATTCGCTGGTCATCGCGGGCGCGCGCGGCAGCGGAAAGTACACGCTTGCCCTGCTTCTCACCATGGCGCTCGAGTGCGAGCTGCAGCCGCGTGACATGGCTGCGCCTGCGGCTGATGGATCAGCCGGGCGCGAGCTTGCCGGCTTCTGCGGCCGCTGCCGCAACTGCACCCGCATCGCCGAATCGGCGGAGCTCGACGCGCGTGTAGAAGAGGCCATCGCGGCCCGCGAAGACATGCGCGAGACCGACAAGAAGGACACGCGCGTGCTGGTCCAGACCCACCCTGACGTGCTGGTCGTCCCTCCCGACCCACCGCAACTGCTGATCAAACTCGGCCAGATCCGCACTGTCATTCAGCGCGCGCAGTATCTACCGACCGAGGCCCCCGCAAAGCTGTTCATCATCACGGCCTCCAGCTTCATGAAGGAGGCGGCGAACTCGCTCCTGAAGCTGCTCGAGGAGCCGCCCGTCTACGTGCACCTGATTCTCCTCACAGAAAATCCCGGCGAGCTGCTCCCCACGATCCGCTCCCGTTGCGCATTCGCCCGGCTGGGCGCTCTACCAGCCGACGAGATCGCCGACCTGCTCGCATCGCGTCGGCCCGACTGGTCCCGCACCGACCGTGAGCTCATCGGCCGGCTCAGCGAGGGCGCGGCCGGCCGAGCGCTGGCGTTCAACCTGCCCGAGTACGCCGCAGCCCGTGCCGATGCCTTCTCTCTGCTCGCCGGCCTCGAACGCACCAACGATCACTCCGCACTCTTCAAGACGACCGAAACCTATCGCTCGGGCGCCGAGGGCCAGGCGAAGACCGCAGCACTGCTGCGCGCGCTGGCCAGTCTGCTTGAAGATGTGCTCGTCATCCAGTCCGGCGCCCCCGAGCGCGTCCGCAACGTGGACCGCCGCAAGGACCTCGAGCGGATGGCGCAAGCCGTCTCCTTCGACTGGCTGGAGGCCGCCATGCGTGCGGTAGACGCGGCCCACAGCGGCATGCGGCGCAACCTGTTGCGCTCGCTCTCTTTGGACTTCCTCGCACTGCAGCTTGAGAGTGCGCGACCCTGATTTCCGTGGCATTCTTGAAACATTCATGCGCGCATTCGCGTCTCTGCATCTAAATACGTGACACCTGAACGTTATTTAAATGTGAAAGTAACCCTGGGCCGTCGCACGTCCCGGGTGCAGGAACCACGAAGGCCCATGCAAACCAGGACTCCCGCGTGAACGACGTCACCACTCCGCCGCAGCTAAATGACCGCAAAGACGACGCCAATAGCTTCAATGGCACACGCAAGCTCGTTCGCCCGAGGCTTCCCGCACGCGAGCGGCGCCACGATCCTCATGCCGAAGACCCGCTCACGCACGCCATGCAGGAGACGTTGCCCAATCTGGAGAGTTCGCACGCCGAGGCGTTCTACTTTCAAAAGCAGATCCAGCAGCAGACCGACATGACCGTGGTGCTCGACGACGGCGAGCAGATGCACGGGCTGCTCGAGTGGTATGACCGCTGCGTCATCAAGATGCGAATTGGCCGCCAGCGAGTGCTGATCTACAAAGCCGGCATCAAGTATCTTTTCAAAACCAGTGAGCTGCATGCGGGCTCGTCCATCATGAAGTAGCGACCGCCATTTACTTTTCGCGAGCCGCCTTGAGCAGCCGGTCGCGAATCGCGTCGTAGATGCCGCCCGGTGGGGGCAACGGCACAATGATCTTCTCGACGCCCCGTGCGTCCAGCGCACGCAACCCCGCGAAGAGCGTGGCCGCCAGCCGCTCGGGATGCTCCCAGGTCGCCCATGGCTGCACGACAGCCTTCCGCGGCGTCCGCCAGCCAATCGGCAGCAGAACTCCCGCGTTCTTCTCGGCCGCAGCAGCCTCGCTGAGCTTCCGCTGCAACGCCTCGGATGTACCCTCGATCAGCAGCACACGGGCGCGCGGAGCGTAGTGCCGGATGCCGACTCCGGGTGATGGCAAAGACTCCGGTCCACGAATCCTTTTCTCGGCCTCAGCCGGCACATAAACCTCAACCGGCTTACCGCACGCCGCCTCGATCTGCTGGGGCGTAATCGCTCCCGGTCGATACTGCACGATCGGCGACCGCGTCACATCAATTACTGTCGACTCGATGCCCACATGTGTCGGTCCGCCATCGAGCACGGCGTCGATGCGGCCGCCAAGATCGGCCAGCACATGCTCGGCCGTAGTCGGGCTCGTGTGTCCGAACCGGTTGGCACTCGGCGCGGCAATCGGCAGGCCCACTGCCCGCAGCAGCGCCTGCGCTGCGGGATGTGACGGCACCCGCACTCCTACCAGCGGCCGCCGCGCCGTGACAGCATCCGGGACCGCCGCCGACCTTGGCAACAACATCGTGAGCGGCCCCGGCCAGAACGCAGCTGCCAGCTCCTTCACGCAATCGCGGAGATCGTCTGGAATTTTTGCAATCCGCTCGACATCCCCCACGCCTGTCACGTGGACAATCAGCGGATCCCATGCGGGCCGTTGCTTGGCGGCAAAGATCCCCGCGACCGCCTGCGCAGAAAGCGCATTCGCGCCCAGACCATAAACGGTCTCCGTTGGGAAGGCGACGAGGCGCCCGCCTCTCAGCAGTTCTGCGGCGCGCTCGACGTCGGCTTGATCGTCAGCGCGTAACCTGATCGTCTCCACCATGTGCCCCTATCGTATCTAGACGCCATTTCCCGCGCTGCTCGTATACTTATGCGCATGCAGGCTGCCGAAATCGAGCTGAAGTTCGCCGTGAATGATGTGGACCACTTCCGTGCCCGGGTGCAATCCCTCGGCCTCAAGCTCACAACGCCGCGCACGTTTGAGGCGAATACGCTGTACGACACCCCCGAGCGCGACCTCCGCGTGCGCCGTCAGGTGCTGCGGCTGCGCGACTACGCCGGCCGCTCCGTCGTTACGCACAAGCGCGTGGCCTCCAACGACGCCGACGCGCGCTACAAGGTCCGCATCGAGACCGAAAGCGCCGTCGAAGACGCCGCAGCCCTGGCCGAGATCTTCACCCAGCTCGGCTACAAGCCAGTCTTCCGCTATGAGAAATACCGCACCGAATGGGAGGCCGGCGCCGGTCACGTCTTCCTGGACGAGACACCTATCGGTACCTACGCGGAGCTCGAAGGCCCGCCGGAGTGGATCGAATCCATGCGGGAGCAACTCGGCGTCCGACCCGAGCAGTGCACGACCGAAAGCTATGGAATGATGTTCCTGGACTGGAAGGGCCGCACCCACAGCCCGGCAGAGAACCTCACCTTCGACGAGATTCAGACTGAGACAGTAAGAGGGTAAGGGGTGACTGTAGAG
>Ga0070741_10006930_pt1 | contig 23910 bp, 23 predicted proteins | sample Coa_R1_4_FD_66440 | JGI IMG/M metagenome (GOLD analysis project Ga0070741, IMG submission 66440) | Surface soil microbial communities from Centralia Pennsylvania, which are recovering from an underground coalmine fire - Coalmine... | ecosystem: Environmental > Terrestrial > Soil > Unclassified ...
GCCGCTTCCACGGCCCGGCCCAGGCGCACGGGCAGGTTGCCCGTCCACCGCAGCGGGAGATCGGGGCGCGCCCGGCGGAACAGCTCGGTGACGGTGAAGGCGGTGGCCGCCGGGCCGCCCTGCTGGTCTTCGACCGCCAGCACTTCCATGACCCGCACGGCGTCCCCGTGGCGGGCGCAGTGCACGACCAGGTCGACCGACTCGCTCACCAGCGCGTTGAGGGCGGCCAGCGGCAGCTCGCTTCGCGTGTCGGCCAGCTGGCAGATGAAGCGCAACCGGGTGAGCGCCTGGCGGGCCGATCCGGCGTGCAGCGTGGTGAAGCCCTGCACCCCGGACGACAGGGTGAGCAAGAGCGGCAGTGCCTCCCGGTCCCGGACCTCGCCCACCACGGCCACGTCGGGTGCCATGCGGAGGAACCCTGCTACCAGCCGGCGCAGGTCGACGGCGGGGCGGTCGACCCGGGCCGGCCGGGTCTGCATGTGGGCCACGTTGGGCAACGGGAGCTGGCATTCGAAGACCTCCTCGGCCACGACGACTCGCAGGGTGGGGTCGAGCTCCGCCGCGCAGCAGCTGAGGAGCGTGGTCTTGCCCGAGCCCGGCGCGCCGGCGAAGACGATCGAGCTGTGGGCCCGCACGCAGGCCCGCAAGAACCGGGCGACGACGACGTCGAGCATGTCCCGCTCCACCAGCTCGTCCAGCCGGGTGAACGTCACCCCGGTGAAGCGCCTGATGTTGACGAGCACGTGCCCGTCCTTGGCCACGTCGCCGTGGACGATGTGGAGCCGGGCGCCGGTGTCGAGCTGCGCGTCCTGCAGGCCCTCGGCAGGATCGAGTTTGCGGTGCGACCCGGCGGCGTCGTCCAGGATCTTGGTGAGCGTGCGGATGACGTGGTCGTCGTCGTGGAACACCTCGTCGTGGTAGCCGCTCGGCCCCCGGTGGCGCTTGACGAACACCTGGTCGGGTCCGTTGACCATGATCTCCCACACGTCGTCGTCGGCGAGGAGCGGTTCCAGCGGGCCGTACCCGGCCAGGTTGCGATAGGCGCGCTCGGCCACCATGGCGGGGTCGGTCAGGTCCACCGTCCGGAGGCCCCGCTTGAAGTCGTCAGTCCAGCGGTCCACCTCCTCGGCGATGAGCTTGCGCAGGTGGGCCCGGCCGTCGGCCGACGAGAGGTCGAGAGCCACGTCCTTGGCCCGCCGCTGCACGGCCTGCTCCACCTCCACGAGCGGCGCCACCCACTCGGTCATCCGGCGTCCTCCTCCCACGATCCCAACGACCCGGGGGCGATGCGCTCGGGTTGGGACACGCCGGGTGCGCGCACACGCGGGCCGAGCGGCTCCAGCGCGGCCAGGGCGCCGGCGTGTGCCCGCACCAACGGTTGGGTGAGGCCAATCGGCAGTCGGGCACCGTGGCGCAGCAGTTCGTCCACCGGCCGGTCGGCGAGGCACACGGCCTGGCGCACGCCGGGTGGGGCCAGGCGGGTGACGGTGGCGGCCACCTCGGCCCGGGCCCGGGGGTGCCGGGGCGCGCGGTTGACCACGGGGACGACCCGGTCCGCGGGCACACCGAAGTCGCACAGCTCGTTGAGCACCCGCACGAGCGAGTGGGCGCCCTTCACGCCGGGAACCCCGACGGCGAACACGACATGGGCGCCGGACACGGCCGTGCGGGCCAGCACGTTGCGATCCTCGACGTCGGCCGAGCCGCCGTCCGGCTCGCCTTCGAGGTCGGTGTCGGTGTCCACCACCACGTGCCGGTAGGCGCGGCCCAGTCCCTCGAACCCGCCCGCCACCGACTGGGGCCGCAACACCGACCATGCTCGGGATCGGCGCAGCCCGAGCAACAGGTCGTAGCCCCGCTCGTGGACGGCGAATGCCAGGGACCGCACCTCGGCGGGCGACGGCCGGCGGGTGCGGTGGGCGTCGACCAGCTCCTGCACGCCGGGCACGATGTCGCCGGCATCGTGCAACACCGCCTGCTCGGCGTGGCGGGCGAAGTCGGCGAGCAGGACGCCGCCGTGCTCGCGGGCCAGGCCTTGGGCCAAAGCGATGGCGACGGTCGACGCGCCCGTGCCGCCGGGGCCGCAGCACGCCGCCACCCACGCGGTCGGCCCCGCCGCTACCGGCGCGGGCGGGTCGACCACGACCGCGCTGGCTCCGGAACTGATCAGCCGAGCGCCGGCGACCAGTACCTCGACCAGCTGCTCGGGCCCGAACCGGCGGGGCAGCACGGCCGCCGCGCCCAGGCCGGGCCAGTCACGGCCGGGGCGGTTGCCGTCGACGACGACCACCGCGCAGCGGGCCCGGCCGGCGGCGGCCAGCAGGTCCCGGTCGAGGGCGGGCGCATCGCCGTCGACGAGCAGGGCCGAGAACGCCCGCCCCGACGCCAGCCGAGCCCGCACCTGTTCCGCGGACACGCACTTCACGAACTCGGCGGGGATGGACGCCGCCGTCGCCCACCGGGCCACCGCCGCGAACCACTCGGCGCGGGCGGGCGCCAGCCCGAGCAGCACATAGCGCTCGCCCGCCACTACGACCGCACCAGCGTGACCTCGCCGGCGTCGACGGCGTGGGCGAGCGCCAGGGCGTCGTCGGGCGTGGCGACTTGCACGGTGACGACCAGGCCGTCGCCGCCGGACAACCCGCCGGTGCGGCGGACAGCGACGATCCGGGCGCCGCGGACCACGGCGGCGGTGGTGCCGTCGGCCGCGCCCCGGACCGTGGCCAGCACGTCGACCGACTCGCCCGGCCGCAGCGAGCCGCCCACGGCTCGGGCCGCTTCGATGGCGAACGACAGTTGGTGGGGGCCGGCACCGGGTGGCGACAGCGTCGCGGCTTGGATGAGCTCACCCCGGGCGATGGGCCCGAGGGTGACGGCGCCGATCACCCGGCGAGCCTCGGCGGGAGAGAAGGCGTGCCCACGACTGAGGTAGGCCGGCAGTTGCATGCGGCCCGCGGCCAGGTCGCCTCGGGTGATTCGGTGGCCGAGAGGCAGGTCGGCGCGGGCCACGAGGTAGGGGTGGCGGGGGTCGGCGTTGGCACCGGACGCGGCGACATAGGTGCCCATGGCTGCCACGGTGACGAGCAAGGCGCCGACCACGGCCCGCCCGCCCGGCAGCGGCCGGCGTCGGCGCACGGAGCGCATCGGGGCGGCGCTCGACTCGCGACCGTCCTCGCCGGTGCCCGGGCGCGTTCGGGTGGCGGTGCCCTCCAGCATGGTCCGTTGCTTTCACCCACCCGGGCGCCGATCCTGGTGAAAGCCCCGATTGCACCCCATTCGGGGGTAGAAGCGCACGGGGAGCCATGAGATGGAACGGCGGGGGAGCGCAGGGTAGGATCCCGGCATGGCTCGCCCCGGCGCCTGGCTCAGCACCACCGAGGCCAAGGACCGTTTGGGAATCACCCTGCGCACCCTCTACCGGCTGATCGACGAAGGCCAGCTGCCGGCCTACAAGATCGGGCGGGTGATCCGCCTCACCGAGGACGACGTGGCCGCCTTCCTGGAGAACTCCCGCATCAAGCCGGGTTCACTGGAGCACCTCTACCCCAACCCGCTACGGGGCGAAGGGGTCGAGGGCGAAGGGGTCGAGGCCGAAGTCGAGGGCTGACCTGAAGCGAGGCCCGACCGGCGGCCGCCACGGGCGGTGAACCGGGCCGTGGACCGGGTGGTGAACCGGGCGGCAACGCCGGCCCTCACTCGGGCCCTAACCCACCACGGCGACCTCGCACACGGCGGCCAGCGGCACGTGGACCACCGAGCGCTCGCCGTCTTCGACCACCAGCGTGAGCACGTCCTCGCCCGCGGCCCGGAGCCGGCCCCGCACGCCCGAGCGGCTGGCGTCGACGCGCACGTGGACCACTGGGCGCTCGGCGGCCAGTTCGCAGAGCACGTCGACCAGCGCGGTCGTGAGCGGCGGCCGCACGGGCCCGCCGGCGGTACCGCCACCAGCATGGACGAGCACCACGGCGGCCAGCGGCACCAGGCGCAGGGCCTCGCCGCCGCTGGTGCCGCCACCGATGCCGCTACCGATGGTGCCGCCGCCGATGCCTCCGCCGCCACCGCTGCCAAGGTCGTCGCCGCCGCCGAGGGCCAAGAAGTCGCACCCGGCGGCCGCCACCCGGCCCCGCACCGAACGCCCGCCCCGCACCCGCACCACCACGTCTGCGCCCTGCTCGGCCCAGTCCCGGGCCAGCCCGGCCAGGGTGGCCGAAGCACCCGCCTGCTCGGCCAGCGAGCGGGCCCGGCGTCGCTGAGCGGTGGCGTCGGCCGCGGCCGCGTCAGCCGACCAGATCCGCAGGCGCGCCAGCAGCTCGTCGTCCACGAACCGGGCACGTTACGCGAGAGCGCCCGGGTGGCTGGCGGTCCACCCGGGCACATCCCGGCTGCGTTGCTGGAGGGCAGGAACGCAGCGCTGGGACCCGAAGGCCCCGCTCGCACCTACACCCGCGGAGGCGGTCATTCCCCGGGCGCGACTGCGGGCGTATTCGTTTTGTCACACAGGCGATGAACGACAGATGAAAGCCCCGGCTCAGGCCGACCGGGCTATGGACGCGCGCCGACTGGTGGGGCCGACGTCACCCGTGGGGATGCGCACGCGCACGCACGCCCCGCCCAGCGGCTCGCCGTTGTTGGCTTCGACCGTGCCCCGGTGGGCCTGCACGAGAGCGGCCACGATGGCCAGGCCCAGCCCGGCGCCTCCGCCGTGGCGACCCCGCGCCTGGTCGCCGCGGGTGAAGCGGTCGAAGGCGTGGGGCAGGAGGTGGGAGGGAAACCCAGGACCGTCATCGGCCACGGTGATCTCGGTGACGCCGTCGGCTTGGTGGACCTCGACGATGACCTGCTCGTTGGCGAACCGGCGGGCGTTGCCGATGAGGTTCATCAGGATCTGGTCGAGGCGGCCGGCGTCGACCATGGCGACGACGGGCTCGCCCTTGACGACCACTGCCGGCCCGGCACCCGCCCCGATGCGGCGGGTCACGTTCTGGCTGGCGGCCAGGATGTCGAGCGACTCGCGCGTGAGGGGGATGCCGCCGGCCTGGGACCGGGCCAGCACGAGCAGGTCGTCGGCCAGGCGTGACAACCGTTCGGCCTCTTCCAGGGAGCTGCGCAACGCCCGTTCCATCTCGCGGGGATCGTCGGTCTGGAGCAGCGCCAGCTCCAGCTCGCCCCGCAGGATGGCCAGGGGCGTGCGCAGCTCGTGGCTGGCGTCGTCCACGAAGGCGCGCTCGCGCGCGAACGACGCCTCGATGCGGTCGAGCATGGCGTTCAGGGTGCGCCCGAGGCGGGCGATCTCGTCGTCGCCCGGCGGTTGCGGGAGGCGGCGTCCCTCCTCGGTGAGGGAGATGACCTCGGCCTCCTCGGTCATTCGTCCCACCGGGTGGAGGGCGGCGCCGGCGAGCAGCCACCCGCCGCCGGCGATGGCGCTGATGAGGATGGGGCTGGCGATGGCGAGCGCCAGGCCCAGGCGCCGCTGGCCCACGCTCACCGTCTCCAGCGACGATCCCACCACGATCACCACCTCCTGCCCGCCGACGAAGTGGGGCCGGGCCAGCAGGCGGGCATTGGTGCCGAGGCCGTTGACATCGCGGGTCACGCGGAACTCTTGGCGGAGTGCCTCGTGCAGCTCGGTCGGCCCGAGGACCCGGCGGGAGGATGTGATGGTGGCCGACGACCCCAGCACGGTGCCCGACGCCGATATCAGCTGGGCGAAGGGCTCCTCCGGCCGGACGACGAGCGCGCCCGCGTCGATGTCGGCGGCGATATCCGTCACGCGCTGGCGCAGGCCCTCGTCGATGGCCTGGCCCAACTGGCGGTTGAGGATGACGTACAGCGAGCCGGCCGACGAGAGCAGCAGGACGGCCGAGCCGATGGCGAACAGGAGGGCGAGGCGCCCTCGCAGACTCCGCGGGCCCCAGGCACGCCTGTGCCCGTCGGTACGGCCGCGCATGCGCCCGACTGTACGGCCCATGCGCGGCCTTCGTACTTCAGGCCCCGTTGTGGCTGCGCTCTTCTCGCAGGCGGTACCCCGCCCCCCGGACCGTCTCGATGCTGTGCCGGCCGAAGGGACGGTCGACCTTCTCGCGGAGGTAGCGAACGTAGACGTCGACCACGTTCGAGGTCCCGTCGTAGGCGAAGTCCCAGACGTGCTCGAGGATGCGAGCCCGGGAGAGCACCTCGCCCGGGTGGCGCATGAACTCCTCGAGGAGGGCGAACTCCTTGGGGGAGAGGAAGACCTCCTGCCCGTCCCGGGTGACCAGGCGCTTCACCGGGTCGAGGGTGAGGTCGCCCACCTGGAGGACCACCGGGCGCTCGCCCGTGTCCCGGCGGGTGATGGCCCGGAGGCGGGCGAAGAGCTCGGCGAAGGCGAAGGGCTTGGTGAGGTAGTCGTCGGCGCCGGCGTCGAGGCCGGCCACCCGATCGTGGACGGCATCCCTGGCCGTCAGCATCATCACGGGCGCCCACCGGCCCTCCTGGCGCAGGCGCCGGCACACCTCGAACCCGTCGGGACCGGGGATCATGGCGTCGAGCACGATGGCGTCGTACTCGTGCTCGCGAGCCGCCCAGAGGGCGGTATCGCCGTCGCCGGCCACGTCGACCGCGTACCCCTCACGCTCGAGGCCCCGCTTGACCAGCGCGGCCATCTTGGTTTCGTCCTCCACCACGAGCACACGCACGATGGCGACGGTACCGGTCTCTCATGAAAGCCCTGTGAGAGGGGCAGGAGTGTCGCTTCCGGGTAGGTTCTCGGCGTGAGCGCCGTGAGCGACTGTCTGTTCTGCAGGATCCTCGCCGGGGAGGTGCCTTCCGACGAGGTCCTGTCCACCGACCGGACCTACGCGTTCCGGGACATAAGCCCCGCTGCTCCCTCGCACGTGCTCATCATCCCGAGGGACCACGTCACCAACGCCCACGAGGTCGGGCCCGAGCATGCCGACCTGCTGGTCGCGCTCGTCACCACCGCCCAGGAGGTGGCCCGCAAGGAGGGCATCGACCAGTCCGGCTACCGCCTTGTCTTCAACGTCGGCGACGACGCCCTGAACAGTGTCCCTCACCTCCACCTCCATGTCGTCGGCGGGCGTCGCATGGGGTGGCCCCCCGGCTGACGTAGGCTGGAACCCGAACGTTCGTGTCGTCCACCCAGGTCACCGTCTCCGTCCCCAACCACCTCATGGCCGGCCTCGTCGGCCAGCGAGACGAGTTGCTGCGCCTGATCGAGGCGGCCTTCCCCGAGACCGACATTCTCGTGCGGGGCAACGAGATCTCCCTCCAGGGCGAGGACGCGGGCCGGGCGGCGCGCCTCTTCGAGGAGCTGCGGGTCATGCTCGAACAGGGCGAGTTCCTCGACTCGGCCAAGCTGGGGCGCTCCATCGACATGGTCAAGGCCGACGAGCGGCCCTCCGAGGTGCTCACCGCCGAGGTCCTGCGTTCGGCCCGGGGGCGCAGCGTGCGGCCCAAGACGAGCGGCCAGAAGAAGTACACCGACGCCATCGCCGAGAACGTCATCACCTTCGGCATCGGGCCGGCCGGTACGGGCAAGTCGTACCTGGCCGTGGCCGCGGCCGTGCAAGCGTTGCAGGCCAAGCAGGTCGAGCGCATCATCCTCACCCGGCCGGCGGTCGAGGCAGGGGAGCGGTTGGGCTTCCTGCCCGGCGACCTGATGGCCAAGATCGACCCGTACCTGCGGCCCCTCTACGACGCCCTCTACGACATGCTCACCCCCGAGGGCGCCCAGCGGCTGATGGAGAACAACCGCATCGAGGTGGCGCCGCTCGCGTTCATGCGGGGGCGCACGCTGAACGGCAGCTTCATCATCCTGGACGAGGCCCAGAACGCCACGCCCGAGCAGATGAAGATGTTCCTCACCCGCATCGGGTTCGGGTCCAAGGCCGTGGTGACCGGCGACGTCACCCAGATCGACCTGGCCGGCGACAAGTCGGGCCTCATAAACATCGAACAGATCCTCACCGGCATCGACGGGTTGGCGTTCGTCCACCTGGGAGCGAAGGACGTGGTGCGTCACAAGATCGTGCAGGAGATCGTGCATGCCTACGAGCGGGCGTCCGTCGTGGGGATGAAGCCGTAGTGGCGGGGCACTGATGGGCGTCGCCGTCTTTGCCGCCGACGAGCAGTCGGCCCACCCTGTCGACACCATCGGCCTGGTCACCCTGGCCGAGGAGGTGCTCAAGGCCGAGGGTGTGCGGGGCGACGCCGAGCTGTCGATCCTCTTCGTCGACGAGCAGGCCATGTCCGACCTCAACAAGCGCTTCGCCGGCAAGGACGGGCCCACCGACGTGCTCTCGTTCCCCATCGACGAGGAGCCCATGGAGGGCGGGCGCTCGCCCGACTCCGGCGGCAGCGGCCCCGGTGACATGCCCGCCGAGCCCAGCGACCTGCCCACCCTCCTCGGCGACATCGTGATCTGCCCGGCGGTGGCTGCTCGCAACGTGGCCGACGGCATCCACGACGACCGCGCTTCAGGTTACGACGAGGAGCTGGCGCTGCTGGTGGTCCACGGCATCCTCCATCTCATGGGCATGGACCACGTCGACGACGACGAGGCCACGGCCATGGAGGCGCGCGAGAAGGAGTTGCTGGACCGCTTCCGCCGGGCTGAGAACGAAGCATGACCAGCGGCGACTGGCTGGCCGTCGTCGTCGTCATTGCCCTCATTGCCCTGGCCGCGTTCCTCGCCCTGGCCGAGACCAGCCTGGTGCGCATCAACCGCATCAAGGCCATGACCCTGGCCGAGGAACAGCGCCGGGGGGCCAGGCTCCTCGTGCGCATCTCCGAGCACCCGGAGCGCTACCTCAATCCCATCCTGCTCCTGTTGCTGGCCTGCCACCTGGTGGCATCGTCGCTCGTCGGCGTGCTGGCCGACCACCTGTTCGGCGCCCTCGGGTTCGTCGTGGCCATCGTGGCCGAGGTCGTCGTCATCTTCGTGTTCGCGGAGGCCGCGCCCAAGACGTGGGCCATCCAGCACACGGAGAAGGCGGCCCTGCTCTCGGCGCCGCTGGTCAGCGCCATCGCCAGCTTCCCCCCCGTGCGCCTCTTCGCCCGTGCCCTCATCACGCTGTCGAACATCATCCTGCCGGGCAAGGGCCTCCGGGAGGGCCCGTTCGTGTCCGAGGAGGAGCTGCTGGCCACCGTCGACGTGGCCCTGGAGGACGAGATCATCGAGCGGGAGGAGCGGGCGCTCATCCACTCGATCATCGAGTTCGGCGACACCGTGGTGCGGGAGGTCATGGTGCCCCGGCCCGACATGGTGGCCGTCGAGGGCGGGGGCCGGGTGGAGGACGTGATCGAGGTGGCCATGGCCGCCGGTTACTCGCGCATCCCCGTCTATGAGCAGGGCATCGACGACATCATCGGCGTCGTCTACACCAAGGACCTGATGAAGGCCGAGCGGGAAGGCAAGGCCGACCGGCCCGTGCGGGAGTTGGTGCGGGAGGCCCACTTCGTGCCCGAGACCAAGCGGGTCAGCGAGCTCATGCGGGAGATGCAGAGCGAGAAGTTCCACATGGCCATCGTCATCGACGAGTACGGCGGCACCGCCGGCCTGGTCACCCTCGAGGATCTCATCGAGGAGCTGGTGGGCGAGATCGTGGACGAGTTCGACGTGGAGGAAGCCCAGGTCGAGCCCCTGCCCGGAGGAAACGTGCGCGTCAACGCCCGCATGCCCATCGACGAGGTCAACGAACTGCTCCACGCCGACCTGCCCGACGGCGATTGGGACACCATCGGCGGCCTGGTGTTCAACCTGCTCGGCCACGTGCCCAGTGAGGGCGAGTCGGTTGAGGTCGATGGGTACCAACTGACGGCCGAGAAGGTGCAGGGCCGGCGCATCGGGCGGGTGCGGATCGTGCGACTGTCGCCACCGGAGGAAGCCCGAGCCGAGGCTTCGTGATGGCGTGAGCACGCCCTTCCGATCAGGGTTCGCCACGTTGGTCGGGCGGCCCAACGTGGGCAAGTCCACGCTCCTCAATCGCATCCTCGGCACCAAGGTGTCGATCGTGTCCGACAAGCCCCAGACCACGCGCACGGCCGTGCGGGGCGTGCTGAACCGGGACGACGCCCAGGTGGTGTTCGTCGACACGCCCGGCATCCACAAGCCCCGCACGCTCTTGGGCGAGCGGTTGAACGACACCGCGGTGGAGGCGGCGGGCGGGGTCGACGTGGTGCTGCTCGTGGTCGACGCCACGGCGCCCATCGGCAAGGGCGACACGTTCGTGGCCTCGCAACTGCCGTCGGATGCAATGTGCGTCGTGAACAAGGTCGACGCCGCCAGCCGGACCGACGTGCTCGGGCAGCTGTCGGTCGCGGGCTCGTTCGACTTCGCCGAGTACTTCCCGGTGTCGGCCCGCACGGGCGAGGGCGTCGACGCGCTGCTGGCCGCCATCGTGGGCCGCATGCCCGAGGGCCCGCGGTACTACCCGGAGGACACCGTCACCGATGTGCCCGAGGCGTTCTGGGTGGCCGAGCTGGTACGGGAGCAGCTGCTGGCCGTCACCCGGGAGGAAGTGCCCCACTCCATCGCCTGCCGGGTGACGGAGTGGGAGTGGCCCCGGGTGCGGGTGGAGATCCTGGTGGAGCGGGAGTCGCAGAAGGGGATCGTCATCGGGCGAGGCGGGGCCGTGCTCAAGGAGGTGGGCACGCAGGTGCGCGAGCAGATGCTTCCGGGCGCCTACGTGGAGTTGTTCGTCAAGGTGGACAAGGACTGGCAGCGGCACGCCAAGGCCCTGGAGCGGCTGGGCTACTGATCCCCGTTTTCGTGCAGAAGTGCGCCACCCCCTGAAGCACTTCTGCACGCGGGCGGGAGGATGGCGGCGAGGAAGGCCTCGACCTCGGTGCGGTGGCGGGTGCGGGTCATGGGGGGGAGGGCCCGCACCAGGTCCCACCGGTAGCCGGCCGTGGCCAACCGGGGGTCGAGCACGGCGACCACACCCTGGTCCGACGACGAGCGGATGAGGCGGCCCGCTCCCTGGGCCAGCAGGGTGGCCGCCCGGGGCAGGTCGACCACGCGGAACGCGGCCTTGCCCGCCCGGTCCCGCCGGGCCTGCACAAGGGGCTCGTCGGGGCGGGGGAAGGGCACCCGGTCGAGCACCACCAGCGACAGACTGCGGCCGGGCACGTCGACTCCCTGCCAGAAGCCCATGGTGGCGAACAGGCTCGCGGCCTCGTCGTCGGCGAAGGCCCGGATGAGGGCGGGCTTGGGGAGGTCGTTCTGGGCCAGCACCGGCCAGGGCAGGCGCTGGCGCAGGGCGTCGGCCGCCGCGGTCATGGCCCGCCAGCTCGTGAACAGGGCCAGGGTGCGCCCGCCCGCGGCCCGGACGAGCCATTCCAGCTCGTCGTGCATGGCGCCTTCGTACTCGGGGCGGCGGGGGTCGGGCAGGTGGGCGGCGCAGTAGAGGCGGGCGTGCGCTTCGTACGGGAAGGGGCTGCCCACGTCGAGCTGGTCGGTGGTGTCGGCGGGGAGGCCGACCCGTTCGGCCAGGCGTAGGGGGATGGTGGCGCTGGTGAGCACGGCGGTGACGTCGGGCCACAGCCTGGTGGCCAGGGTGTCGCTGACGTCGACCGGCGCGACCTTGAGGGTGGGTGCGTGGGGCGGTCCCTCGACCCAGGCCACATCGCCGTCGCCCAGGGTGCGGCACATGGACAGGTCGCCCACGAGGTGGCCGCCCGCCTGTACGGCCCGGGCCTTGCGGGCGTCGTCGCCCGACGCCGGGCCCAGGGCACTGACCAGGCGGCGAGCCCGCTCCTCGGCCAGGGCGGCGGCGCCGGCCAACTCGTCGCCCAGGCCGGCCGGGAGGCGAGCGCCCCGCACGGCGTTGAGGGCGGCTTCGAGGATGTCGGCGGCACCGTCGAGGTCGGCGACGACGGTGCCCTGGTCGACCAGCGGGCGGGCCAGGCGGGCCAGGGCCCGGAAGCGGCCGCCGGTGATCTCCAGGCCCAGGGTGGCGGCGGCCACGTCCTCCAACTCGTGGGCCTCGTCGAACACCACCACGTCGTGCTCGGGGAGCACGTGGCCACCCGAAGCGAGGTGGGTCATGTACAGGTGGGTGTTGACGACGATGACGTCGGCCAGCGCCGCCCGGTCCCGCGCCCACTCGGCGAAGCACTCCTCGCCGCTCGGGCACTTGGTGCGGCCCGGGCACTCGGTGCCGCTCACGCTGACGCTGGCCCAGGCCCGGGGACGGGGCTCGAAGGCGAGCTCGGCCCGGTCGCCCGACTCCGAGGCGGCGCCGAACTCCACCAGCCGGGCGACCTCCCGGCCCAGCGCGCCCACGTCGTCGTCCAACTCCAGCGTGTCGGCCCCGCCCGTCACCTCCCGCAGCTTCTGGCGGCACACGTAGTTGGACCGGCCCTTGAGGACGGCGAACTCGAAGTCGACCCCCAGGTGCTGCTGGAGGAAGGGCAGGTCCTTGTCGGCCAGCTGGTCCTGAAGGGCCTTGGTGGCCGTGGCCACGACCACCCGTTGGCCCGACAGGAGGGCAGGCACCAGGTACCCGAGCGACTTGCCCGTGCCCGTACCCGCCTGCACCACCAGGTGCCGGCGCTCGCCGATGGCCTCGGCCACCGCCTCGGCCATCTCGGCCTGGCCGGGGCGCGCCTCGCCGCCCCCGGGCAAGGCCGCGGTGACGCGGGCCAGGGCGGCGGTGACGTCAGGGTGCACGAGGCGACGGTAGCGGCCGGGTGTGACACCCGCGCGGCCGCCGGCCCGCTGATCCTTTGGTGGCAACGCACGGCCGTATGGGAGCGCGGACAGCATGTCCACCAAATCGGGATGCCTTTCGTGATTGACGTTTCGGCTGTCTGAGACGGACAAGTCGAACAACGCTCAACCGGGAACGCCCAGCCCCTTGGTCGTGATGCGGTTCCCGTACCTTGCGTGGGTTCAAGATGCGGCGCGGGAACCGCTTTCCGGGCGGTGTCGGGTCCGGGTAGTTCCCTCCCTGGGACTCGTCCAAGGGACCGGCCGGACACCGCCGGGAAAGCTGTGGGTCAGCTGATCGTGATCGTGACGGACCCGCTGACCTTGCCGGCGTACGGGTCGTAACAGCCCGGCCCGGCGGGGTACTCGATGCGCACCGTGTACGTGCCCGCGGCCTTGTAGGTGTGGCTGATCGTGTTCGTGCCGTCGTCGGGCTTCTTGGCCGGGGGGTCCCACGGGCCGTACCGGGTCTGGCAGGCCGGGTAGTCAGCCGCGCAGCCCACGGACTGGTCGCCGTAGTCCTCGGTCCCGCAGGCGACGACGTTGGTGTCGGGGTCGTGGTGATGCACGGTGAAGGTGACCGTGTCGCCCGCCTTTGGATTGGCCGGAGAGAAGGTGACGGTGAGCGAGGCTGGGGCGGCGGGGGCGGGGGCGGGGTCCCAGTGGAACTGGCCGCACTTCGGGTCGTAGCTGTTCCGGCACATGAGCGCGGTGGTGGTCGTCGTCGCAGCAGGCGCCTTGGTGGTCGTAGTGGTCGGCACGGCCGTCGTGCTCGTCGGAGCGCTCCGAGCGGTCGTGGCGGTGTTGTCGGGACCGGTGGTGGTGGTGTCGTCGGCGGGGGTGAGGACCCGCGTCGTCCTCGGTGAGCCCGAGAGGGCGGAAGAGGCGAGGGGCACGGCGACGAGAACAGCCAGGACGAGCGCGCCCGACGCGACGGCGCGACGGCGGGTACGGAGCCGACGCCCGCGTGCTCGGGCGGCATGGAGTAGCTCGGCGGGCGTGCGGCCGGACGGCGGCTTGAATGGCGGGGTCAGGTCGTCCATGACGGGCTCTCCTTGAGTTCGCGGAACTCCACCCGCAGCGCGGACAGGCCGCGGGTCAGGTGGGTTCGGAGGGTGTTCGCCGAGACGTGCATGGCCTGGGCTGCCTCGCGGTCGGTCAGCCCAGCCAGGTGGCACAACACGACGGCCTCGCGTTGGCGTTTCGGCAGGGTTCGCAGAGCGTTCCCCAGGGCCACCGAGTCGGTAACCGCCTGGCTCTCGTCGTCGTGGCCTCTCGCCCAGGGCGCCCGCACTGGGCGGCGAAGTCGCACCGTGTCGAGCGCGATGTTGGTGGCGACCCTCACCACCCAGGCGTGCAGGTAGGACACGCTGCTCAGCCGGGACCACGCGGCGTACATGCGGGCCAGGGCTTCGGCCGCGGCGTCCTCGGCGGCGAGCGGGTCGCGCAGGACTCGGGCCGCGGCGCCGAAGGCGATCGGCAGGCATTCGTAGAACGCTTTGTCGAAGTCGCGGTCGTCGGTCACGGCACCCTATTCAACGAACTTTCCGGTCAGAAGTAGTGACAAGAAGATTCAAACGGCGGGCACCCCGGACCTGTCGCCGGGGTGCCCGCCTTCGGATTTTCGGTCGGCCGCTACAACGTCACGACGACGCTGACGTTCGTGGAGTGGCAGATGCCAGCCCCGCAGGCGTTTACGGTCAGCGTGAAGTTGAGCGGGGTGAGGTAGGTAGACGGGACGGTGATGCTCAGCGTGGACGACGCAGACGCCGCCGCCGGGAGCAGCACCGAGCTCGGGCTGACCGACGCCGAGACGCCGGACGGGGCACCGCTCACCGAATAGCTCATGTTGGCGTAAAACGCGTTGTTCGACGTGAGCGTGATGGTGGAAGTGGCCGTCGTGCCCCGCTGTACGGTGACGGTCGATGGGTTGGCGCCGATGGAGAAGTCAGGCGGGATCGGCTTGCGGGTAGCGGCGATGCCCGCGTACGCGGTTGGCGTCGTGCCCCGCCCGTAGTTGGTGAACCCGCCGGTGAACGTCGAACCATTGCTGACGCCCGACCCATTGGAAATCACGGCGTAGCCCGGCCCGAGCGGGTCACGACCGATCGCCCGTGGCGCCGAGAAGCCAGGCTGCGAGCCCTGGAACGAGCCGTCACCGAAGCAGAACACCCCGCTGTCGTTGGCCAGGATGCAGTAACCGCCGCCGCTCTGCGACGAGACGATGCCCCGAATCGGGGTCTGCGTCCCGGCCGGGACGTTGCCCCTGTATGGGGCACCGCCGAACGCGTACACCTGGCCGACGTTGTTCACGATCCAGTACCCGTCGCCCTGGGGCCTGGCCGCGATAGCGACCGCCGTCGTGCCTGCGGGCAGAAGGCCCGCCGCGCTCCCGTAGAACGGGGCGCCTGGGCTGGGGAAGGCGAAGATGCCGCCATCGGAGCCGAGCACCCAGTAGTAGCTGGAGTCCGGGCCGCTCGCCATCTGGACCGCCTGGCAGGTGCCGCACAGGAACCCGGCCGCCGACCCCTTGAACGGCGCGCTGCCGTAGGAGAACACGCCGCCGTTGGACGCCAGCACCCGGTAGCCGTCGCGCCTCGGCCGGGCCAGGTCGATGTACGTGGCCTTGTTGGTCGGGTAGCCGATGACGTTGTTGGCGTTCGGCCCGCCGTAATACGGGGCATTGACGTGGTTGATGGAGTTGGCCCCGCCGAGGGCGAACACGGCACCCGTCTCATCGAGCAGGTAGTACCCCTCGTCGTCGTTCGGGTAGTGGTTGCGGATGCCAGCGTTGTCGCCCCAGTTGATGTTGATGGCCGCGTTGGTGCACAGGCCGAGGTGCATGGCCTGCTGGGTGCCGTAGAAGTCGGCGACGTGATCGAGGCCGAGGCCGTGGCCGAGTTCGTGCCGGGCCAGCGACCGCATGTCGAGGTTACCGACGCTCGCACCGTCGGAGTACGAGTAGTAGCTGTTGTAGACCTGATCCCAGTCCACGATGTAGTGCGTGGTCGGGTTGCGGTACACCTGCGTCATCGCGAGCGCCGGCGGGTTCCCCCACGTCGCATCCGGCCCGTGCGTCTCCATGGAGATCGTCCCGCCTCCCACGCCGAGCCCCGTCGAGGTGGTCGTGCCGCCGTTGGAGAACGAGAACGCGGACGACATCCTCGACAGCCTCGCCTCCTACTGCGCGCGGATCAACGACTCAGGTCACTAGGCGCAGACCGTCACAGGCCACGGCCGCCGGTTATGCCCGGTCGCACGGACCTACGGCCAGGGTCGTGTTCGGCCGGCCGCTCGTACGGCCTCCCGTCTGACGGGTGACGGCTCGGGCAATCAAGCCGAACGCCGGCGCGCCGATCCGGGGGTGGCCGACACGGACTGCCAGTTGGTGCGCCTGGCCCGAGGGCGACACCTGAGGCGACACGCCTGATGAATACGTCTGGGCCTGGGGGCGTGTCGGAAACCTGCCATCAGAAGTGAAGCTGCCGACGAGTCACCACGCCGCTCGCTCCGGTTGACACGTCGATGCCCTCGCGTGGTACTGAGGACAAAGAGCCGTCACCTCCCCGACCGCTCCGGGTCGGGCTGGGGTTGTCGGCTGCTGGGGAAAGGGGTCATCAATGAGCTTCTATCGAAAGCTGCTGGTCGCCGCGGTTGTCACCATGGGTCACGGAGTTGTGGTCCCGATGGTGATGGCGGGGGCTGCAAGAGCGGACAATGCATGTCTCGATGTGTGGCTGAACCGCCAGTCCACGACGCCGACCTACGTGCTCGGACCCGACAATTGCGTGTGGACGCCATGGACCCCGGTGTGGTCGGGTGGGGCCAACGACACGGAGCCCGGCATGCAACCCGGTCAGGTGAACGGGGCCGGTTTCGACGCGACCGTCACGAGCCCGGTGTAGGGGCCACGGGCAGGGCCGCCAGCCCGTGGCACACCGCCCGGCGTACGTCGGAGTCGCAGTGCACCACGCTCCAGGTCTGGAGGCTGCCTTCGCCGTTGGGCCGTGGGGTGCGTGCGTCGACCGTCGTCGCGTCGTGGTCGTTGTCATTGACACGCTGGGCGGCGACAATCGCCGGGCTGGCGGGAGCCCTGGCCGCCCCGGGGCGACCCTTCGCGACCTGTGGGTCCGGCGGACGGGCCCGATCCGGCGCGCCGCCCTTCGTGGGGGTTGTCATGGCGGTTGGGTGATCCCTGGACAAGCCGAGGTCACGAGCCGAGACGGCTGAGGATTGTGTCGGATGCGCCGCGGCGGGCGTAGAGAACGCACTTGTAGCTATCGGCTGTAACGCCACGGCCATCGTCGCCGCGGTGAACAGCCCCGGTGCCGCCTTGTCAGCGAGGAACGTGGCGATGCGTACCCTCGCTGCTGCGCTGCGGGCTCGGATGTACGCATGTCGGCAAAGGACGACGGGCGCACCTTCGGCCACGGCCCGCAGGTGCCGGGCCACGACGTTGCGAAGGCGGCTGAGGCGGTCCAGGTGAGCCGTTGCTGACCGAAGCTCCACCAGGCCATCGCCCAGGCGGGCCGACACTGGAGACTCGCCCAGCAGGAACGACGCGACCTCACGCGCCTCGCCCGCGACGCGCACGTCCGGCTCGCCACCGCTGCCGAGTGGGTACACGACGTGGCCGCTCGGGGTGATCCCCAGGCGAAGGCTGCACACGCCTTGCATGTCCACTTCGACGGTCAGCGCATGGCCGCCGAGCGCGATGGCGATCTCATCGCGGTTGCCTCGTAGCTGAACGAGCCATGCTGGTGTGGCGGCCTGCTCGTTACGGCAGCGTTGCAGCAACCGGTCGGGCAGAGCCCGGCGGTCGCCTTCACGCATGGCGCCGGGCGGTGATTGCGCCCAATGCGGAAAACGTCGGCGCCGGGCCGTACGTGCCCTCGTCGTATCCCGCGGCCGATACAGCGGCGAGCCAGCGACACAGCACCGCAAGGGTGATGACCGCCCGATGGGCGGGATCTCGCCAGTCGTAGCCCGTCAGGCTCTTCATGGTCCGGAGCTGTCGGCCGACCGTCTGCCGGGTTCGGCCCACCCGCTCGCTGGCGCCGTGCTGCGAGCCTGCCGCTACCAACGAATCGAGGAACCACAGGATGTCTGGCGCCTGCTCGACCAACACGCCGAGGGCACACTCGAACAGGCATGCCCGCTCCAGGGCGGACGAATCTGAGAGCGTCCTCCACATCTGGAGCGTGCCGGCGTCCAGGAGGGCGTATTCCTCGGGGACCATGCGGACGAACGCGAGGTTGCGCCGGCAGCGCTCGTACGCCTGGGCGACCATCACCAGGGGACCAGCCGTGACGCTGGCTATGGCGCGGACCTTCGTACTGGCGTCGGTCACTTCGGACACGAGCCGGTTCACGGTGGATGCCCACGCGTGGGTCTCGGCAACCTGGACGAGCAGGGACACATGACGAATTGGCTCGTAAGCGGTCGGGCCTTGCCAGACGGCCGGGCTGGCCAGGTGATGGGCCACATCGCGGAGGCTCTGCTGGGAGCCGCCGCGTCGAGGTACGAGGACAACGACACCCCATGCGACGTTCGCGTCCAGCGCTGACGGTGGCGGCTCGCCCGCGCCGGCAATGACTTCCGCAACCCACTGCATCGACTGAACCGCCTCGGCGGGGACGCTCTCGACCTGGCTGTCAGCAAAGCCGGAAACGGCTGCGCGCTGAACCGCTGCCTGGGCCGTCAGAGTGCGAAGGGCCAACTCCTGGGTCACCCGGGCTCGTTCTTCGGCCGGAGCGCCCGCCACCATGCTCATGAGGTGACGAAACTGGACGCGCTGTGCTGCCTCCAATGCGTCAAGGATGCCCTCTAGCGGGATTCCCTCAATGGACCACTGCGCAGCCAGGGCCCTGAGCCTGGCGGCCTGTAGTCCCTGGTGGTCGTCCTCGGCAATGGCCTTGCGAAAGATGCCGGCCGAGGCGTCGAGCGCTTGACGTAGTTCGTCGTTGGGAACTTCAAGGCCGGTGATCGATTGACTCGCCGCGGTGGTCATAGCGTCCACGAGAGACGCCCACGTCTCATCAAGGCGCGCGAGGAGGACCGTTATCAATCGCGGGTCGATCATGCTCGTGACACAAACGGGGGCATTGGTCACCGTGGGGGGTCGGTAGGTCTCGCCCTGTAGTACGGAGAACTCCGCCAAACGTGTCACTCAAAGTCCCTCGCCACTGAGATTGGCGCGTTTTGCGACAGAAGCCGCCCGCAAATGTTCCACTCTGGAACATCGACAAGGGTATTGAGAAATTTCGCGACACGGAAACGCGCTCGTACGTACTAATGCAAAGACGGCTCGCATCCGAGTGGGGCCAGGAGCGTGAAGGAGGGTTGGGCCAATGCTGGGAGTTCATCCGCCATCATCCCTTCGCAGCGTCAGAGTTCTGACACGGTGTCCTTGTTCACCCATACGGCCTCGCTCGGCCTGCGCTTGCTGCGCGGTCGGCCTTGCCCCGCGCCAGTCCTCGGGACCTGGCGGAGCATCGTCAACACCCCGAGCTTGGGCCGCCGGGCGACGTAGGCCCTCCCTGCCCTCATCCTCCCGTGGGGCAGGCGAGGGCCTACGGAAGCCCCCTCGGGCACGCGAGTTGTCTCCCGCGACCCCCGACCGCGGCCGACCGGCCGACCGGTTGGGAACAGCGCCGCTTCGGTCGCTACGTCAGGCCCACCTCGCACCGAGGAAGCCGGTCCTCCCAACGGCTTCCTCGGTGCCGCCCCTCTTGGTGCGCTCGATCCCTCGTGTTCGTGAGCGGCTGACAATGGGGCACCACCACGAGGGGACTGCCGATCCGTCCATCGCCGGGGTTGTCACCGCAATCGGCGGCGCCTTCCGGCGTCGACGCCGTGCTAGGTCCGGCCCCCTCCCACGCCCAGCCCTCTTCCCATTGACGGAGCGCCGTTGCGGCACCGAACCGGGCCTACGGCGACGTGGCCCCCGCCTGCCCCACCTCCCGTGGCCGACGGGGGCCGCGGCAGCCCGTGCAGTTCGCATGAAACGAGGCAATTCATCGTGACACTCGTCCACGATTGGTGCCTCCCCGGTACTGGAGTACAACGCAGGGGTAAACCGGCGCGGCGCCGGGGTGCTCCCGAATACCAGGAAGCAGTTCGCGAGGCGGTTGATCGGCGCGGCGCCTTGGTAGCAAGTCGTCGGCGCATGTTGAGGAAGGAGGGCGGGCACAAGAGGGAGTAACCCCGAGTTCAACTTGCAACCCGCGCGGGATGGCTCCTCCCCGGTTGTCCCGCGACAACCGTCCCGGCGGTGCAAGCGGTCCCGCTCGTGCGCCGTGCCCGCTCACCAACTGGTCAGTCGTCTCCGGTCGCGGAGCGATTGTCGACCGGCCAAGCCTTCCGGGTGATCGAAGCCAAGTCACCGCTTCAGCGCACGACCCAATGGCGCGCGGAAGCAACCGAGATTCGCCGGGGGGGAACTGCCCGGCTCATGACGAAAGGAATACACATGAAGCGCAAGCTTCTCCTCTTGCTGTGCTCGCTCATGGCGAGCCTCAGCGGGTTTGGCATGACCGCCACAACGGCTCATGCCAGCCCGTCCGACTGGTGCAACGACGGGACGCCAAGTGAGTCGGAACACGTCTTGACGACGTATCCCGTCTTCACCGGGGTCGCCGTGTTCGCCGGTGCGTCCAACCCCTACGTGGAGGTGTGCTACCGGACGCCCACCCTTCCCGGAGTGGCCGGCGGGGCTGCGGGCGTCATGGTGGTGCCGTCCACGTCCCCCACTGGTGGCGGGGTGTGGGGCTGGTGCGCCAGCGATCCCGGCGTGCAAGAGCCGGTCAACTGTAACGAGTGGGTCGGAGCCAACGCCGGGCCGTCCGCTGCCTTCACCGGCGGCGACACCTTGGCCGTTGCCATCCCGTTCCAGGTGTGCGCCGGACCCAACGGCAGCCCCGGCTGCACGGGCAGCTCGCCCAACCTTGGGCAGACGGGCCTTATCGTCGGAGCGCTCCAACAGCGACCTGGCCCTTCGGGTTCAACCGGCGCAGCGTACGACCTGACGAGCCTCCAGGTCTGGTTGAACGGCGGCCTGGTCGCGTCGCAAGCGCCAAGTGTCGGTGGTGCCTTCGTGCAATCCTCGGTCCCCGTCTATGAGTCACTGTTTGTCGGCCCGGGCGGATCGACGTGCACGCTGGCCGGCTGCCTCGGAGGCGCCCTTGGCCTCCAGGGTGGCACCGACACCGTTACCTTGGTCTTGCCGACCGGCACGCAGCCCGTCAGCGTGACCATCCCGCAGAAATGCCTCGTCAACTTCAGCGGTCCCTGCTAGCTGCACCGCTCGCGGTGCTCGTCTTGGTGGCGGGGTGCAACGGCACCCCGCCACCGGGGCGCGCCAGCAAGTCGCCCGGTAGTCGCACGACGACCACCATCACCGCCTCCAGGACCGATGCGCCGACGGGCGATGGAGGGCAGCCTCAAGGCGTAGCGGCATCCGCCCCGGCGGCCTGTGAGAACGACTGCGGCAGTGGCGCGCCAGCCGCCGCCACGACCGCCCGCCCGCCGGGCGCTCGTGGCACCTCGACGAGCACAACCCTCGTCTCCGGCACGAGCCAGTCGCACCCATCACCGACCAATGTCCCGTCCTCCGCGGGTGGGGGGTGCCCTGACCCCCGCAGTTGTACGCACTACTACGTCCAAAGGCACTGGCAGCCGGATGCCAGTGGCCAACTGGCGATCCACTACCGCATCAACCCGACGCCTCCAGCCGCGAGCACGCTCACGTCCGACCAAATCCTCACCGCCATCAAGGCAGCCGCGGAAGCCTGGGCACTCGCCGATCCCAACGTTGCCTTTGTCCTCGACGGGACCACGACTGATCCGCCGGCGAACTACAACAACGTGGTCGGCTTTGGTCCAACCCAGGCGCGAGGCGTCACGTTTACCGGTCCCGTTGGTTGCAGTTGCCCGACGACCTCGTTCTACGTGGTGCTCAACGGCGCGGCCCAGTGGGACTGGCGTCCATGTCGTCCACCCGACACGCCATGCACCGATTACGCCAGCAACGCAACGGCGGACGTGCAGGCGGTAGCCACTCATGAGTTCGGCCATGTCCTAGGACTCAACGAAGCTGACCATGAACCGGACGAGAGCGAACTGACGATGTGTCCTGTGCCGGACACGCCGCCCAGCTACGTGGGGCGCGGTCAGGTCACCCTCGCCCTGGGTGACGTGCTCGGAGAGCGCCACCTCTATCCGACCAGCGCTCCGATGCCGACGCTCTACTCGCCGTAGCGCCTGAATCCGGCTAACCCCTGCCCAGTTGCGTTGTCAGCGTCGGCGAGAGCCCAGCGTGCTCGCAGTGACCGAGGTTTGACGACAGTGGCTCGCCTGCGTCCGGTGGCCCTCGCGCTGACCTTCTCACACAACCAAGCCGGGAGACGCCACCGCGAGCACCACCCCAGCCCATGAAGGAACGACCAGCACCACGACCGCGGCCGCCCAGCATGGCGCCTGCCCGGATCCGAGGTACTGCGCCGACTACAGCTTCTTGGGGGGCCGGTGGGCCGCGGAGGCCAACGGCGACATTCACGTTCACTACCGGGTGAACACCGAGAACCCACGGCCCAACACCGAACTGACGACGGCGCAGATCGTGAGGGCGATCGACAGCGCCGCGGCGTCGTGGATGGCAGCGGACCCCAAGGTGCACCTGGTGGACGACGGGCTGTCGCAAGAACTGCCGAGCCAGACCGGGCCGGGCAACAACGTCATCGGCTTTACCTCCGAGGGTGTCAGCTTCAGCACCCTTCCCGCCCCCGACGCCCACGGCTACTACCCCGGGTTCAGCATGAGCCTGACCAATACCGTCACCTGGCGCCCGTGCGACCCGGCCCACAACGACCCCTGCTCGCCTTATGTCAGCAGCGTGTCCAGCATTGATCTTCAGGACGTTGCAACCCACGAGTTCGGCCATGTCCTCGGCCTCGGCCACCCTCCCCACGACACGACCGACGAGCGGCTGTCCATGTACGGCAACACCGCCAACTCGACCTGCGGCGCCGACTGCCGCTGGGCCGACACGCTTGGGCTGGGCGACGTGCTTGGGCTGCGGGCGCTGTATCCGACCTCGGCACCCATGCCCGTCATCTACGACGACTGACGCACCACCATCGCGCCCACGGTCGGAGGCGGGCCGCGAAGCGGTAGCGGACGCTTGCCTCCAGGGCAGCCGCAGTAGCCAGTCGCGGCGACAACGGCATGAACACAGGCACCTCGATTAGCAGCGAATTTGGGCGTCGGCTGGACGCCGAAGGGGCCCGCCCACATCGGCGTCCGCTACTCGTGAGAGTCGAGCTATGCCACAGCCACATCAAGGCGGAGCGGCAGCACAACGTCTGTGAGGTCCCTTACGTAACCCCGAGGCGTCGCGGGACTGCCCCGCAGACGTTGCCGGAGTTCCGCCCTAGGCAGCCGTGATCTCAATCACGAAAGGCATCCCGATTTGGTGGACATTTTGTCCGCGCTCCCATGTGGCGCTCAGTTGCACCAGATGAGTTGGAACAGAACGGGAGCGATGCGTCCGCTCGCTTGCCCTGACACCTCGGACCGGGTGGGTGGTTGGTCGGGCACCCTGCGTGCTGTCAGGCGCGGCCGTCCAGGGCATGCAGACGCCGGGCCATGCCCACGAGCAGCTTCTGCGACAGCGTGGGGATCTCACCGATGAGACCGGCGAACGAGCGCTCGTCGAGCACGAACACGTCGAGCGGCGTCTGGGCCGTGACGGTGGCGTTCCTCGGTGCCCGGTCCAGCAGTGACAGCTCGCCGAAGAAGTCACCGGGCCCGAGCACGGCCACGTCCTTCCCGGCCCGGCTGACCCGCGTCTTGCCCTCGCCGATGACGAAGAACTCCCGTCCCTTGTCGCCCTCTTTGACCAGCACGGCGCCCTCGTCGAAGTGCAGTTCCTCGGCCCGCCGGGCGAGCAGCTCCAGCTCCCGCTTGGAACAGGCGCTGAACATCGGAACCCGGCTGAGGTGTTCGAGGTACGACTTCTTCTTGGCCATGCGTGCTCACTTCGGCGGCGTGCCAGCGGGCACCTGCTCAGGTGGAAGGCTTGCAGCATGCAGCTACGGATCTTCACCGAACCTCAGCTGGGTGCCACCTACGACGACCAGTTGGCGGTGGCACGCACGGCCGAGGAGGGAGGCTTCGACGCCTTCTTCCGCTCCGACCACTAC
>Ga0070741_10006931_pt1 | contig 23908 bp, 22 predicted proteins | sample Coa_R1_4_FD_66440 | JGI IMG/M metagenome (GOLD analysis project Ga0070741, IMG submission 66440) | Surface soil microbial communities from Centralia Pennsylvania, which are recovering from an underground coalmine fire - Coalmine... | ecosystem: Environmental > Terrestrial > Soil > Unclassified ...
ATGGCTCGCGTGATCGGCTTGCCGTCGACGAACCTCCTTCCCTCGTAGACGTCCTTGCGGAGCTCCGGCGCGTCGAGCTTGCGGAAGTGACCCTCGACGACGCGCAGGACGCGCCAGATGGACCAGATATCAATTAAGGTCTCGTTGTGTTTTTGGCGTTTTATGACTAACATGGCCCCATGAAGAGAACAGCCGATTTCCTGACGACAGGTCAGGCCGCGCGCCTGCTGGGCGTGTCACGACAGCATGTCGTCGACCTGTGCGACGGCGGGCTCCTGGTGTGTGAGCGCACGCCGGTGCATCGCCGCTTGCGCCGGAGCGACGTCGAGGCCCTGCGCAAGCGACGCCAGCTGACGCGTGAGGAGATGCGCTCGCTGTGGCTCAACCGGGCCGTGGCGGCGCGCGTCGCGCAGGATCCGGTCGGTGTGCTCTCGCGTGCGCGACGGAACCTCGATCGCTTCGAGAAGATCCACGAGGGCAGCACGGTCATGACCTGGCTCGAGCGCTGGCGTCGTGTGCTCGACAACGGGCCGGAGGCGGTCATGCAGGTACTGACATCGACCGCTCCAGAGGCCGCGGAACTCCGCCAGAACTCGCCCTTCGCCGGCGTGCTGCCGGCCGATGAGCGCCGCGCGGTACTGGATTCGTTCGCGAACACCTGGCAGCGCGCCGCCGCTTGAAGCGCGAGCAGCTCGAGCACGTCCTTCGGGCCGCGTCCCGGATCGTCGATTCCGCCGAACTGCTCGTGATCGGAAGCCAGTCCGTGCTCGCCACCTGGGACGAGCGCCGGCTGCCCAAGGCCGCGGTCCGGTCCATGGAGGTCGACGTCGCGGCGCTCGACGGCGATGAACGGAAGTCTGACCTCATCGATGGCAAAATCGGCGAAGGCTCCCGGTTCCACGAGACGTACGGCTTCTATGCGCAGGGCGTGAGTCTGAGCACCGCAGTGCTGCCGTCCGGCTGGCGCGAACGCTTGGTCGTCCTCGAGAACGAGCGAACGCGACCGGGACGTGGGTTGTGTCTGGAACCGCACGACTGCGTCGCCTCAAAGTTGGTGGCCGGTCGTGCGAAGGACTACGAATTCGCGGCAGCGCTCGTGACAGCGGGACTGCTCAAGCTAGACGTTCTCGCGAAGCGCATCAGAGGGCTCGATATCACGCCGTCCAAGCGCGAGGAGATCGTGACGTGGTTGGACGGGCAGCGACGATCCCGCCGATAGAGGAGACGATCCCGCCGATAGAGGAGAGTGCCCCGCTCGTGACAACAGTCGCACAACAATCCGGACGAACAACGACCCGTTTCTGACCACAGATACGGGGCACGACCGGCACTCTGTGGCGACCCGGGGACACGCAATCGAGCACGAAAACACGTGGTGAGACGATCTGGAATGCGACTCGGCGCATTCGTAAACCGCCGGTCGGCAGTTCGAGTCTTCCCGTCGGCTCAGGTCGTATCAGGACGTGTCACGTCGTCTCCGCAGTTCTGACGCGGCTATCGACCACCACTTTGACCACCATTCACGACGAAGTCCCGCCGCGATCGACGCGCTCGTTCGGGCGCCGCTCGAGTTTCCTCGGAAAGTCGAGGCTCCGGGGCGTGACCGATCGCGGAGCGGTGCGCAATACCGCCAGTCGGCCCGCCCAGCGTAGCGGCCTCTTGTCCCTAGCGACTTCCCCCGGATAAACCCGGAGCGGTGACGGCGGGCCGGACCGAGGCCGACCGCATCGCGGGCCCGTGCTCCCCTGTTCCGTTGGCCGCCGCGTGGGGGTCGGCCGCTGGTCGCGCTCAGCCCGTCCCCGCCGGCAGCGCCGCGGTCGTGTCGACGTCGTACGCGAAGGCCGCCCACCCTTCCCAAATACGCGCGCCGGCCTCGCCCTTGAGCCGCGATCGGCCGGCGCCGTACTCGCGCTTGAGGTGAGCGATGCGGCCTTCGCAGCCGACGCGGTAGCGGGCCCGTCTTCGCCGGGTACGCCGCGACCCCGGGTTGGCCTTGTGGCCGGCGATGAACAGGGCGATCGCGGGATTGACCGTCGCCATCGTCGTGCCGGTGGGGGCGGGGCCGAAGCCGGCGTCAAACGACGCCTCGCGCGGGCGCAGCTGGAGGCCGACGAGCTCGGCGGCGGTCTCTGGCAGCAGGGTGTTCTCGTGGGTCGATCCGGCGCGCAGCTTGGGTGGCAGCAGCAACCCCCGCGCCCCCCGCCGCGTGTGCGAGGTGAGCTCGGCCAGCTGGACGACGTAGCCGAACTCGGTGGGTCGGGCGAGCTTGCCGCGACGGACCGGACGCGCGTCGGTGTCGAAGAACGAGACCAACCGGCGCGCGCTCTCGATCGGCTCGCCGGCGAAGCGCTGGCGGACCTGCTCGGTCACGCGCTCGGCGAGCGCGGTGACCCGCTCCAGCTCGCTGCTGGCTGCTCGCCGCGCCGGGGCACGCGATCGCCGCGCCCGCGCCGCCAGCGCGCGCGCCTCAGCGATGGTGGCCCGGACCTGCGCCGCGGCCTCTTCGGTGAGCCGCTGCACGGAGCGCTTGGCCTCCTCGGTACGACGGCGCAGCGTGCGGCCCAGCGCGCGCAGGCGCCGTTGGACTGCACGGCTGCGGTCGCGCACGTGCGTGGTCAGCGTCGGGACCGCCCGCTGCAGGCGGCGCGCGGCGCGGGTGAGGACCCGCACCGCGTCGGCGCACAGCGCGGCGTCGGTCGGGTAGCGGATGTCCGCCTCGGCCACCGTGGAATCGACCCGCAGCGCCCGGGCGCCGAAGCGCCGCTCGCGCGTGGCGAGCGAGATCACACAGCGGATGAGCTCGTCGGTGACCGCGGGGCCGAGACGGCGCGTGAGCTTGCGCACCGTCGACTCGTCGGGGACACGCGCGTGCAGCGGGATCAGGCAGAAGCGCCGCAGGTGGATCGAGTCCGCGACCTCGCGGAGCAGCGTCTCGTAGCCCCAGCCCGAGCGCGCCCTGAGGATCATCAGCCGCACGTACGTCTGCATCGCGATGGTCGGCCGGCCGTCAAGGAGGGCGGCCGGGCAGCGGCGCTGCCAGTGGCGGCGGAAGGGCTCCAGCAGCGCGGCGTCGGCCAGCAGCGCGTCCGCACGCGCCAGGTCCTCGGGCAGCGCGCGCACCGCCTCGGGCAGCAGCGTCTCCCAGAGCGTGTCGATCGGTCCGGCGGTCAGTCGCAGCATGGCGGCCCTCCTCGCGCGTGTCCGGCAGCCCGGCTGCCTGACCGCACTATACAGATAAGATATCGGGATGCCCAGGAGCGGGAGGCGCCCGACACGGCGAGGCCCGACACTTCGTCGTGTGGAGCGGGCGACCGCAGAGCGGCTGCGGCCATATCGCGAGCGCGTCCGGCGCCTGGCGGCTCAGCTCGCCCAGACCGGCTTCGTGGTGAAGGGCACGGTCATCCAGCACGACGTCCGCTGCGGCAACCCCGACTGTCGCTGCCAGCGCGATGCCTCCCAGCGCCACGGCCCCTATTACCGCTGGAGCACCAAGGTCGCCGGCAAGACCGTGACCCGACACCTCAGCGACGAGGAAGGGCGCCTCTACCTGGAGTGGATCGCTGAGCGGCGGCGGGTGCGAGCGATCCTCGACCAGATCGAGCGCATCTCCGAGCAGGCCGCTGCTGCCGCGCTCGCGGTCCCCACCCGTTCCGAGTCTCGGCCCTCCCGCTCGAGACTCTCACGACGCTGAGTTTTTCCGGGGGAAGTAACTAAACTAACGTCGATTTGTCCCGCCACCGCACTGACACTGGAGATGAACGTCGTACGGAGCTCCTTGAGACGCTCGCTGCCAGGCGTTCTCGTAGCGATCGCCGTTCGAAAGCACCGCAGCTCGGGACACGTTGACGCGGCCACCCTCAACCGTCACAGCGATCGCACCGTGCGGCTCCTGCTCGATGAACACTCTGAGATAGCCGTCGATCTACGCCGGCGCGGCCACGACATCGTCGCGGTAACCGCGGATCCGGCCCTGCGGGGGCTCGGCGACCGAGCGCTCTTCGATCTCGCGAGCGAACGGTCTTGGAGCGTCATCACGCGGGACGCGGCTGACTTCCTACAGCTCTACGGCGAACGGGTCGCGACGCGCGAGCGCAGCGCGGGAGTGCTCCTCTCTATCGGCGCGCCGCTATCCGCCACGCGATCGCGGCAGGCTCATTCGCGCGCTTGCGGCCGTCCTCGAGGCCGGCGGCGCGCTCGCCGCGGCGTTGCGCTGGCTCGAATGACGCGTTCGCGCGTGTTCGGGGCCGCCCCGCATTCAGCTCAGATGCTGCAGCGCCTCACGGCCGATGAGCGCGAGCTGGAGCGCGAGGCGGTCGTTCGGATCGGTGAGGTCCTGGCCGGTGAGCTGCGCGATGCGGCGCAGGCGCTGCCGGACCGTGTTGCGGTGCAGGAAGAGGTCGCGCGCGACCGCGTTCACGCTGCCGTGGAGGCGGATGAAGGCCTCGAGCGTCTTGATGAGGTCGGCGTAGCGCTCCTCGTCCTCGGCGAGCGCGCCGAGCGCGCGCTCGGCCTGCGCCTCGATGTCGCTCTCCGGCTGGCCGAGCACGTAGCGGAACGGACCGATGTCCTCGAAGTGCGTCGTCCTGCCGGTGCCGCCGTTCCCGCGCTCGACGGCAACGGCCTGCTCGGCCTGCAGCAGCGCGAGGTGCGCGCCCGTCGATCCGCGCTTGGGACCGCTGACGGCGACGGTGAGCTCGGGGTCGCCGGCCGCCTCGGCGACGATCCGGCGGAGCCGCTCTCCTTCTATGCGCGCGTCCACGTCCTCGGCCACCTCGTACACCGCCGCGACGACGTCGGGGCGGGTCCGCACGACCTTCGCGCCCGCGGGCGCGGCCTCGGTGACGGCCGGCCGAAGGTGCCCGTTCGCCACCCGGCTCGCGAACGCCACCGCCAAGTACCTCGTCTCCGACATCTCCGGACCTCCCTGAAATGAAGAGGCCTCCCTTTCGGGAGGCCTTCATTCCTTGCTGATTGATACGGGTGAGCGCCGCTAGCGGATGAAGCCTCCCGACACGTCAAAGCTCGCCGCACAGACGCAGGTGCGGCGGGCCGGGGTCATGGCCATCCAGTAGCAGCGCGTCATCTCCACGCAAGGATAGGAGCCCAAAGCACGTCGTCAACCGTTCTGCGAGGATTGCGGAAGTTCATGGCGCGCTCGCACTCCATCGCCGTCATCGGCGGCGACGGCATCGGCCCCGAGGTCACCCGCGCAGCGCTCCGCGTCCTCGACGCGGCCGAGCGCCGCTTCGGCTTTTCCACGTCGCGGACGGAATACGACTGGTCGTCCGAGCGTTACCTGGGGTCCCCCAGGCCCGTGACGCTCGAGGAGATCGACGGCCTCAGGAAGCACGAGGCCATCCTGTTCGGCGCGATCGGCGACCCGCGCGCGCCGCGCGGTCAGGTCGAGCGCGACGTGATCCTCGGCATGCGCCGCCGCCTCGACCTCTTCGTGAACCTCCGCCCGATCGTCGCGTACGACGACCGCCTCGTGCCGATGAAGGGCAAGACCGCGAAGGACGTCGACATGATCGTCGTCCGCGAGAACACCGAGGACGTGTACACGCAGACCGGGGCCATCACCGGATCGGGGAAGGACCAGGTCGCCGAGGTGCCGATGCGCTTCACCCGCCGGGGCATCGAGCGCGTCATCCGCTACGCGTTCGAGCTCGCGCGCACGCGGCCGCGCAAGAAGCTGACGCTGGTCGACAAGTCGAACGCCATCCCGGTGCAGCAGCTCTGGCGCGACGCCCTCGAGGAGATCGGCGCCGGCTACCCCGACGTGCAGCGCGACGCGATGTACGTGGACGCGACCTGCATGTGGATGCTCCTCAAGCCCGAGCAGTTCGACACCATCGTGACGACCAACCTCTTCGGCGACATCATCACCGACCTCGGCGCCGCGCTCTGCGGCGGGCTCGGCGTCGCGGCGTCGGGGAACATCAACCCAGGGAAGACGTCGATGTTCGAGCCGATCCACGGCTCGGCGCCGAAGTACACAGGACAGAACGTCGCGTCGCCGATCGGCGCGGTCGGCGCGGTCGCGATGCTGCTGCGGCACGTCGGGGAGCCGGAGGCGGGCGACGCCGTCGAGCGCGCGATCGCCGACGGGCTGCGGCGCGGCACGGTGAAGGGCGTCGAGGCGGGGCTCCACCGGACGGACGAGGTCGCGGAGATCGTGGCCGCGGCGGTCGCGGCCCGCTGAGCCGCCGCCGACAGGAGGTCGGCGTCGCGGCCTCACCTTCGCGTCACGCTTTGCGGAGCTGAAGCGGGGTAGTACGGCACCATAGACAGGTGAAGGCCGCCCGGGACGACGAGCGGCACGCGGATGTCGCGCCGCCCGTGGCGCGGCGGTCGCGCGCTCGGCGTCTCTTCCCCCACTGGCTCACGCGCGACCAGATCGTCGGCCTCGTCGTCGTGATGACGGGCATGGCCGTGGCCGCGCTCGACACGACCGTCGTGGGCACGGCGATGCCGACGGCGATCGGCGACCTCGGCGGCATCGAACGCTACTCGTGGGTCTTCGCGGCGTACCTGCTCGCCTCGACCGCGACGACGCCGGTGTTCGGACGCTTCGCCGACGTCCACGGGCGCAAGCGCGTGTACCTCGTCGCGCTCGTCGTGTTCGTCGGCGCGTCGATGCTCTGCGGCCAGAGCGCGACGATGGACCAGCTCATCGCGTTCCGCGCGCTCCAGGGCCTCGGTGCCGGCGCGCTCATCTCGACCGGCATCACGATGATCGGCGACCTCTTCGACGCGCGGCAGCGCGGCCGCATGCAGGGCTTCACCTCCGGCGTGTGGGCGACCGCCGCGCTCGTCGGACCCGCGATCGGCGGCGTCATCACGCAGTCGCTCTCGTGGCGCTGGACCTTCTACGTGAACCTGCCGATCGGGCTCATCGCGCTCGCCCTCCTGCTCACGCTCCATGAGCGCGAGGAGCACCGCGGCGGAGCGATCGACTGGCCGGGCGCGGCGGCGTTCGCCGGCGCGACCACGCTCCTCCTCCTCGGCGTGAACGGCACGCTGCCGCTCGCCACGTTCGCGGGCGCGATCGCGCTCGCGGCGATCTTCGTCGCGATCGAGCGCCGCACCGCGGAGCCGCTCGTCGACCTCTCGCTCCTCGGCATCCCGCTCATCGGCATCGGTCTCGCGCTCAGCCTGCTCATGGGCGTGCTCCAGTTCGGCGCGACGACGTTCGTGCCGCCGTTCGCGCAGGGCGTCCTCGCGCGGCCGCCGATCGAGGCGGGCTTCGCGCTCTCGAGCATGGGCATCGGCTGGCCGATCGGCGCGGTCGCCACGGGGTGGTTCCTGATGCGCATCGGGATGCGGCGGGCGGTCATCACCGGCGCGCTCCTCTCGCTCGGGGGCGCGGCGCTCTTCACGACTCTCACGCCGGAGTCGCCGCTCGCCCTGCTCGTCCTCGCGACCGCGAGCGTCGGGCTCGGGCAGGGCGTGATGAACCCACCGCTGCTGATCGCGGTGCAATCCGCGGTCGGCTACGGCCGGCGCGGCATCGTCACGAGCCTCTTCAACTTCTCGCGGTCGCTCGGCGGAGCGGTCGGCGTCGCGGCCCTCGGCGCGACGCTGAACACGGTCATCGCGCCGCGCGCCGAGGAGCTCCGCGCGCTGCTCGATCCGGTGCAGCACGTCGCGCTCGGCGCGCTCGCCACGGAGCCGCGCGCGCTCCTCTCCGGCGGATTGCACACCGTCTTCGTCGCGCTCGCGCTCCTCTCGGTCGTCGGCCTCGTCCTCGCGCTGCGGCTCCCGCCGCACGACTTCGCGGAGTCGGAGCCGCCGGAGGCCGCGGGGTAGCCGCGAGATGAGCGTCGAGGTCACGTTCCTCGGTACGGGAAGCGCGTCGGCGCCCGGCGGCCGTCAGGACAGCTGCATCGTCGTGCGCGACGGCGCGACGACGCTGCTCCTCGACTGCGGGAGCGCGGCGCTGCCCGCGATCACGCGGTCGCTCGACCCCGCCGGGATCGACGCGGTCCTGGTGACCCATCTGCACGGCGACCACTTCGGCGGCATCCCCTACCTGGTCATGCACGAGCGCTTCGCCGGACGGACGCGGGACCTCGTGGTCGCCGGACCGGCCTCGCTCGGCGAGCGCCTCCGCCGGCTCAGCCTCGCGCTCTACAGCGACTATTACGAGCAGCCGCTGCCATACGCGCTGCGCCTCGTCGCGCTCGCCGACGGCGACCTCGCGATCGGGGGCGCGCGCATCGCGGCACGCCGCGTCGCGCACGCTCCCGACTCGGATCCGTACGGCCTGCGCGTGCACGTCGGCGGAAAGCTCATCGCGTACACCGGCGATGCCGAGTGGAGCGACGCGCTCCCCGCGCTCGCCGACGGCGCCGACCTCTTCATCACGGAGTGCACGACCTGGACGAGCCGCTGGCCGGGACACCTGAGCGCGCGCGAGCTCGCCGCGCGGCGCGACGAGCTGCGCTGCGGCCGCATCGTGCTCACGCATCTCGGCCCGGAGGCGGTCGCGCATCGCGACGAGCTGCCCTACGAGGTCGCCGCCGACGGGATGACCATCGCGCTTGACTGATCGCGCACGCCGCCGCCCCGCGGCGGACCTCGCCCGTGCTCAGAGCCCCAGCGCGATCACCGCGAGGCCGCACAGCAGTCCGGCGAGCGCGGTGAGCCCGGCAACCGTCACGAGGATCCGGATCGGGAACGTGCGGCTGAGCATCGCGAGCGAGGGAAGGCTGAGCGGCGCGAGCGTCATGAGGAGCACGCCGGCGACGCCCGATCCGAGCCCGAAGGACTGAAGGGTCTGGATGATCGGGATCTCGCCGGCGGTGGGGATCACGAAGGCCGTGCCGACGATCGCCATGAGGACCATGACGCCGAAGTCGTTGCCCGAATGTGCCACGGCCGCGGGGAAGAGGAGCGCGCGGAACGCACCGAGGAGCAGGACGATGACGACGTACTCGGGCACGAGACGTACGACGAGACGCGCGAGCGTGCGGACCCACCGGAGGGATAGGCTCCCGCCGTCGGCCGGCAGCGTCGCCGCGAGCTGTGGCTGCGGCAGGATGATGCGGTCGCCGGCGAGCCGCGTCGCGACGACCGCCGCGGCCGCGACGAGAGCGACGCCGAAGACGACGCGCAGCAGCGCCCACTGCCAGCCCATCGCGAGGAGCAGGAACACGATGACCGCGGGGTTCAGCGTGGGGTTGCCGAGGAAGAACGTGATGGCGCTGCCGATCGACGCACCGCTCCGCCGGAATCCGACCACGACCGGCGCGCTGCAACAGGTGCACATCATCCCGGGCAGCGAGAGCAGACCGCCGAGCGCGGCCGCCCGCGCCCCGGACCTCCCGAGGACGCGCGCGATCCAGTCGCGCGGGACGAACGTCTCGATCGTCGTTCCGAGAAGGAGGCCGACGACCATCGCCTGCCAGATCGCGTTGAAGTACGCCTGCGCGTAGCCGATCGCCGCGTCCCACGACGGCGGCGGAGGCGTGTCGAGCGGGCCGCTGATGATGGACGGCCCAGGATACGCGTGGGCGCTGAGGATGGCGAAGGTCCGCGCGACGTACGGTTGCCATTTCGCCCAGAAGAGGCCGGCGACCGCGACGACCAGCAGGAGCGCGAAGCCGCGCACGTACTCGTTGCGCCGCCGTCCGAGGTCCGCGCTGTCGAACACGGATGACGACAAGGGACGTCTCCTTACCAGATCCAGATGAGGTGGCCTCGCGTGGCGAGCGCCGCGTGGTGGGAGGACCGCGTACGGCGGTCGCGCGGCAGTGCGCGCCTAGCGCCGGTCGGGAGCGCTCCCCGTGGAGTCGAGGGGTCGGCACGCGACCCCGCGCGGAGGACGTCACGTCGCTCCTCGGAAGACGCTCGCGCGGAGGCGGACGTCGGGCCGCATCGCGCTCATGATACCGAGGCGCGCACCGGACGCATCACGTCCTCCGCGAACGCCTGCCACTGCTCCAGGAGCTCGTCGACGCTCTCCGCGGGGAACGCGAGCGCCGCGCAGTGGTCGACACCCGCCTCGGCGAGCGCGGCGACGCGCGCGCGGACCGCCTCCGCGGAGCCGACGAGGTTCGACGCGGTCATGAGCGACGCATCGCGCCCGGTGCGGTCGCGCGCGCGGCGGTGACGGACGAAGCGGCTCGACTCGTACCGGGCGACGGCGTCCTCGTGGCGGCGCGCGATCGACGCGCTGAGCTCGGGCGCGACGGCGACCGCCCGCGGATCGCGTCCCGCCGCGACGAGCCGGTCGCGGAGAAGCGCGACGCGCTCGCGCAGCTCACCGAGCGGCCGCCAGCCCGGCATCCATCCCTGGCCCCACCGCGCGGCGCGCGCGACCGCCTCGGTGCCGTGGCCTCCGATATAGAGAGGGAGCGGACGCTGGAGCGGCGCCGGCGCGAGCTCGACGTCGGCGAAGCGCACGGTGCGCCCGCGGTAGGTGCCGCCGCCCTCGTCGAGCAGCGTGCGGAGCGCCGCGAGCAGCTCGTCGAACCGCGCCGCGCGCGGACCCGCACGGCCCGGCCGCACGGCGGCGAGCTCCTCCGGGTAGGCGCCAAGGCCGACGCCGGCGACGAGCCGGCCGCGCGAGAGCACGTCGAGCGTCGCGAGCTGCTTCGCAAGGAGGACCGGGTCGCGCAGCGGGAGCGCGAGCACGGCCGTGCCGAGGCCGATCCGCGCGGTCACCGCGGCAAGATGCGCGAGCGTGACGAGCGGCTCATAGAAGGACGGACGGCCGCCGCCTGCGCCGCGCAGGAAGCGCGGCGTGGAGAGGTGGTCGTTCGCCCAGACCGCGTCGTAGCCGAGCGACTCGGCGGCGCGCGCGAGCCGCGCGAACACGGCCGGGTCCCGCACCATGCCGATCGGGTAGCCGAGCCCTTCGTACGCCGACGGGAGCGCGACGCTGAACTTCACGCGGCGCGGGCGAGCGCCCTCGGCCTAGGCGCCGCGGCTGAAGCCGATCGCGAGGGAGCGGACCTCGCGCTCGAGGCGCTCGAGGGTCGGCGCGATCTCGGCGAAGCGCGCGGCGCGCGCGGGCAGCGAGCTCCAGATGCCGTCGACGAGACGCTGCGCATCGGCGAGGAGCGCGGGCGCGTCGACCGTGGTGATGCGGCGTCCCGCCATGACGACCTCGCCCTCGACGATGACGCTGTCGACGGAGCGTCCGAGCTCGGCGTACACGAGCTGGTTCGCGATCTGCTCCTTCGGCGCGAGGCGCAGCTCGCCGGGCCGCAGCAGCACGAGGTCGGCGCGGTAGCCCGCGGCGATGCGACCGAGCCGCTGCCCCATCGCGCGCGCGCCGGCGTCCCAGCACATGCGCAGCGTGTCGAGCGCGCTCGGCCACTCGGCCTGCGGGACGATCGGCCGCTGGATGATCGACGCGGTCTTCAGCGTCTCGAACATGTTCTGGCTGTCGTTGCTCGACGCGCCGTCCGTCCCGAGCCCGACGTGCACGCCCGCGCGCAGGAGCGCGGGCACGGGCGCGATGCCGGCGCCGAGCTTCAGATTGCTCACCGGGTTGTGGACCACCGTGGCGCCGAGCGCGCCCATGCGTGCGATCTCGTCGTCGTCGAGCCAGATCGCGTGCGCGAACGAGGTCCACGGCTGGATGGCGCCGATCCGCTCGAGGAACGCGACCGTGGACCCGCCGTAGCGCGTGCGCGCGAGCGGCACCTGCGACTTCGCCGAGAGCAGGTGCGTGTGCAGGCCGACGCCGCTGCGCCGCGCGAGATCGAGCGACGCCTCGAACAGCTCGATCGAGCAGCGCGGCAGCGACGACGGTCCGAGCATCGGGCGCAGGCGCGGATGCCGGTCGCGCCACCGCGCGAGGAACGGTTCGAGTCGGGCGACGAGCTCGGGCACGGTCGCGGTCCGCGGCCGCGGGCGGTCGTCGCCGACGAGCGCCATCGGGAGCGAGTCGAGGAACTCGAGGTCGCTGTACTGCGCCGCGACGTTCGCGCGCATGCCGACGTCGCGGTACGCGCGCATGATCTCGTCCATCCCCTCGTCGAACCAGCGCTGGTCGCAGCGCGGGCAGTCGAGGACCGCGGTGGTCCCGCTCGAGAGCATCTCGATCGCGCCGACCATCGTGGAGACGTAGAGGTCCTTCGGCCGGAGCGTCGCGCCGGCGCCGCCGTAGCTCGCGACGACCATCCACGCGTCGAGCGGGAGCGCGTCGCAGAGCCCCTTCTCGATCGACTGGTTCGAGTGGGTGTGCGCGTTGATGAGCCCGGGCATGACGATCATCCCGGCCGCGTCGACGACGCGCGCGCCGGCCGCGTCGAGGTCGCGGCCGACCGCGACGATGGCGCCGTCCTCGACGAGGACGTCGCCCGCCTCGAAGGGCAGCTCGAGGTCGAACACCCGGCCGCCGCGCACCAGCGTGCGCTTCGTGCGATCAGCGCTCACCGAGCAGCCTCCGCTGGAAGATGGCGCGGTCCTCGTACTGCGTCGTCGGGCCCGGATCGGCCGGGTAGGGCGACGCCTCCGGCTCCACGTGCAGCGCGAGGAGCCCCAGGCCGGGGCGATCGAGCAGCGCGGGCATGAGGCGCTCAGCCTGCTGCTCGTCGTGGGCCTCGCCGGTCCACGGCCAGCCCGCGCCGCCGGCGACCGTGACGTACGAGACGCGTCCGGCGTTCGGGAGCGGCTGGCCGCCGCCGGTCTCGTAGCGGTCGTTCACGAAGACCGCGAGGCGCAGGTTCGCCGGCGCGGCGCCGGCGATGGTGACGAGGACGCCCAGGTTCATGGTGAGGTCGCCGTCGCCCTCCAGAAGCACGATGCGCCGGTCCGGACAGGCGAGCGCGAGGCCCAGCGCGAGCGCCGGCGCCGTGCCCATCGGATCGGACGCGTTGTAGGTGAGCTGCGGCGCGCCGACCTCGGACCACGCGCGGCGCGTCGAGCCGAGGCCGCAGACGACGACATCGTCGGGCGCGAGATGCTTCGCGAACAGGGCGGCTGCCGCGGAGCGGCGCATCACCGCGCCTCGCCGAAGAGCGCGGCGCGGCGGAGCAGGACGACGACCGGCGCGCGCACGAGGCGCGCCTCGCTCACCGCATCGGCGACGATGGCGAGCTGGTCGGGCCGGTCCACGACGTGATACGGCAGGCGCAGTCCCCGCAGGACCGGCTCGGTGACGAGGCCCTTGTACATCTGGTAGTAGAAGCGATCCTCGTGCGAGCCGCGATAGACCGCGAGCACCACGAAGCCGAGCTGATGGTTGTGCGCGTATCCGGCGAGCGCGTTCGCGGAGAGGAGCAGTCCCGCGTTCTGGCAGACGAGGACCGCGCGCTTGCCGCCGAGCGACGCGCCCGCGCAGATGCCTACCCCGTCGTCTTCGCGCGCGACACGGACGTGGCGGATGGCGGGCTCGGCGTCGATACGCGCGATGAGCGGCGTGAGCCAGGAGTCGGGGAGGCTCGTCGCGATCTCGACCTTCGCGTCGACGAGCGCGCGGACGATGCGCTCCGCGCTCTGGGCGCCCGGCGCGGCGGCCCCGCTCACGCCGCGCTCCCGGTGCCGCGCGACGCGCAGTAGCGAATCGCGGTCTCGGCGTACGCGCGTGCGGCGCTGGTGAGCTCGTCGAGCGAGACCTGCTCGATGCGCGGGTCGCGCTCGTCGCGCGTCACGCGCGGTCCCATCCGCGCGGTCGGGATGCCGCGGGCGAGGAGGATCGCGCCGTCGGTCGCTCCGGTCCAGCCGCGCACCGGTGCAGTCTCGCCGAACGCGCGCGCCCATGCGGCGGCGGCGATGCAGACGATCTCGGCTGACGCCGGCGCGGCGCCGCCGGGTGCGAACGCGTAGACGTCGACCTCGACGCTCGGCCGGCGCGGCAGCTTGGTCACGCGCGACGCGAGGAACGCCGCGAGCTCGCGGGCGACGCGAGCCGGATCCTCATGGGGCAGGAGCATCGCGTACACGAAGATCTCGAGCAGCCCCGGCAGGAGGTCGGGTTTGTCGGGCAGCCCGCTGCGGATCGCGCCGATCGCGATCTCGGGCGCGAGCTGGCCGTGCGCCGGATGGGCCGCGAGATAGCCCGCGCGCCAGCTCTCGATGGCGTCGAGCACCGTGCCGGCGTGCCGCGCGAGCCCGCCGTCGGGCGCGGCGACGCGCCGCGCGAGCGCCGCGTCCCAGCGCGCGCGCACGCGCACCCGCAGGTACGCGGCCGCCGGCTCCTCGTGAAGGACGCCGCGCGGCCCGGCCTTCACGTTCAGCACCGCGTCCGGCCGCCAGCCACGCGCGAGCGCGTGCTCCACGCCGCGGCCGAAGCGCGCGGTCCCCTCCGCCGGCGCGGCGCGGTGCGTCCCGCCGGCGGCGAGGAGGAGCGTGAGGCGGTGCGGGACGGCCTGCGCGCGGAGGGCGCGCGACGCCGCCGCGAACGCGACGATGCCGGCCGCCGACGGCGCCTTCGCGACGCCGACGCCGAAGCCGCGCACCGTGCGGCCGTCGACGGCGAGCGGCGGCGGCGCGGTCAGCACGCCGGTGACGCCGACGTCGCGGTCCGCCGATCCGGTGAGGCTGGTGTCGAGATGCCCGTAGAAGGCGAGCTCGGGCGCGTGCGTGCCGACCGCGGAGCGCGCGAACACGCTCGCGCTCTCGTCGTCGACGGCCTCGACCTCCCAGGTCGCGTCCGCGAGCGCGCGGCGGCCCCACTCCGCGACCGCGAGCGCCAGCGGACGTTCGCCCCCGGGCGGGCTCGCGCGGCTCGCCAGCAGGCGGAGCGCGTCGAGGATCGCGCTGTCGCCGATCTCTGCCGACGCGCGCGCGATCGCGCCCTCGACGTCGAGCGTGCCCGCGGTCACGCCGGCGGAACGAGGCGTCCCGAGACGCGCGTCGCGAGCCCGAGCGCCGCGTCGAGCTTCCAGGCGTTGCGCTCGAGCGGGTGGCCCTCGCGGTCGAGCTCCCGGTCGAGGGCGCGATGCAGGTCCTCCGCGGTCGCGGCGCGCCCCTCGAGCGCGCGCTCGGTCGCACGCGCGCGCCACGGCGTCGGCGCGACGGAGCCGAGCACGACTCGCACGTCGCGCCAGCATCCGTCCGCGTCGACGGTCGCGGACACGGCAGCGGAGACGACGGCGAAGTCGCCCTGCCAGAGCCCGAGCTTCTCGAACGCGGCGCGCCGCGCGAGCGACGGACGCGGCACGCGCACCGAGCGCACGAGCTCGCCCGGCCGGAGGACGGTCTCGCCGGGCCCTGTATAGAAGGAGTCGATCGGCACGACGCGATCGCCGGTGCTCGCGTGGATGACGACTTCGGCGTCGAGCGCGACGAGTGCGGTCGCGAGGTCGGACGGCGTGACCGCCTGGCAGCGGTGTGCGCCGATCGCCGCATGGTAGAAGCGGTGATCGCCCTGCACCGCGTAGCACGGGCAGGTCACGCCGCCGCGCTTGTAGCAGTCGAAGCCGTTACGGAAGAACCAGCAGCGCTTCGCCTGCACGAGGTTGCCGCCGACCGTCGCGACCGCGCGCACCTGCGACGACGCGATGGAGGCCGCGGCCTCCGCGAGCACCGGCAGGCTGGCGCCGAGATCGCGCGCGATCTGCGCGAGCGTCACGCCCGCGCCGATCTCGAGCGCGCCGTCGGCGGCGGTGCGGATGCGGCCGAGCTCCTCGATCTCCGCGATCGCCACCAGACGCGTCGGGTTCGCGAGGCCCTGGCGGCGCTGGAGCAGGAGGTCCGTGCCGCCACCGATCAGCGCCGCATCCGGACCGAGCGAGGCGATCGCTTCGTCGAGCGTCGTGGGTGTCGCGACCGACGCGATCGGACGCCGCGCGCGCTTCTTCGCGAAGCGCGTGCCGATGCGGTCGAGGATCCAGTGCACGCCGAGCGGGTACAAGCGGCGGACGACCTCGATCTGCCATCGGTCCGGCCGCGCCCAGATGCGGAACGAGCGCTTGCGCCACCCTTCCTTCTCCGCGAGCGCGGCGAGCACCTTGTCCGGCGTGAACGGGAGCTCGCGCAGGCGGATGCCGACGGCGTCGTAGATCGCGTTCGCGACGGCCGAGGCCGCCGGCACGACGGCGAGCTCGCCGATGCTCTTCGCGCCGTACGGCCCGTTCGGGTCGGGGTCTTCGATGAGGATCGGCCGCACACGCGGCAGGTCCGCGGCGCGCGGCAACGCGTAGTGCATGTAGGCGGGATTCACGATCTTGCCGTTCTCGTAGATGAGCTCCTCACCGAGCACCGCACCCAGAGCCATGGCGACACCGCCGATGATCTGGCCCTCGACCATCGTGGGGTTGATCGCCGTGCCAATGTCGTGCGCCGCGACGTAGTCGAGGATCTTGATGCGTCCGGTCGCGCGGTCGACCTCGACCTCGGCGGCGTGCGCGGCGAAGGTGTACGAAGCGGAGAAGTTCGGCGTGCGATTCGTCGGGCTCCGCAGCTCCATGACCTCGTCGGTGAAGGTCTCCTCATGTGTAAGCGGACCCTCCGGCGGTAACGTCTCACCGTTCCGAAGGCGCTCAGCGAGGCCCTTCGCCGCCTTGCGCACCGCGTGACCGGTGAGATGGGTGCCACGCGACGACCAGGCACCCTGGTCGATGGGCGTGCGCTCGCTGTCCATCGAGAGGACCTCGATCCTCTCGAAGGGAATGTCGAGCTCCTGCGCGGCGATCTGCGCGAGGATCGTGCGCTGCCCGGTGCCCGCGTCCGCTCCGCCGAAGCGCACGCGCGCGTGGCCATCGGCGTAGAGGTCGATCGCGGCCATGCTCGTGTTGGCACCGGGGTAGGCATACGAACCGCTGCCGTGCATCGCAGCGGAGACGCCGACGCCGCGGTCCTTCAGATCGCCGCGCTTCTTCTCGACCCAGCCGATCGCGTCCCGCACCGCAACGAGGCAGTCGTCTAGGCGCGCAGTGGTGATTCGCGCGCCGCAGAGCGCGACCGTCCCGGGCTTGTTGGCGTTCCGCAGTCGAAACTCGAGCGGGTCGAGGCCGAGCCTCTCGGCGAGCTCGTCGACGGCGCAATCCAGTGCGAACGAGACCTGCGGGCTCCCATAGCCGCGGAACTGTCCGCCAGGCGTGAGCGCCGTGTCGATGAGCCGCGCGTCCCATGTCGCGGCCGTCGGCTCGTAGATGGAGCCGAGCGTCTTGATGCCGACACCCATCACCGAGGGACCGAAGTGGTTGTACGCACCGTTGTCGACGTCGATCTTCGCCTCGATGAACGAGATGCGACCCGTCTCGTCGGCGTGCAGCGTGAGCCCCGTGCGGAACGCGTGGCGCGGCTTGACGAATGAGAACTCCTCCTCGCGGGTCAGGGCGATCTTCACCGTGCGGCCGCTCGCGCGCGCGAGCGCCGCTGCGATCGACTCGTGCTCGGAGATCTTCGACTTCGAGCCGAACCCGCCGCCGACAGCGACCTCGCGGCAGATGACCTGCTCCTGAGCCAGCCCGAAGATGTGAGCGAGCTCCTTCACGATGAAGAAGGGCGCCTGTGTCGAGCTCCAGACCTCGAGCAGCTCGCGTTCGCCGTCCCAGCGCGCGATGCAGACGTTCTGCTCCATGACGGCGTGGGCCACTCGCGGATACCAATACGTGCCCTCGACAGAGACGACGCTTTCGCGGCGCGCCTTCTCCACGTCGCCCCAGGACCCGACGTCGTGCAGCGAAGTGTTCGGCTCGCCGGTCTTGCGCTCGTGCAGACGTGTGGCTCCGGGCTTCACCGCTTCGTCGATGCTCAGCGGCGCAGGCAGCACGCGGAAGCGGATGTCGATCGCGGCGAGCGCCGCGTCGGCCTGCTCCTCCGAGTCGGCGGCCACGGCGGCGATCTCCTCGCCGACGTACCGGACGACCTTGTCCGCGAGCGGAGCGCGGTCGGAGAGCTCCCCGCCCGAGTGGACGTAGTGCGCCTTCTGGGGGAAGTCCGCGGCGGTGACCACGGCGCGCACACCGGGCATCGTGCGGGCGCGACTCACATCCAGATGCGCGATCTCCGCGTGCGCGTGGGGCGAGCGCAGAATGCGCCCGACGAGGAGGTCCTCGAACGGCAGATCGCCGGCGTACGCGTCGGTACCGCTGGTGCGGCGCTCCCAGCCAAGGGCGCGGACGCGCTTGCCGACGACGATCGTCATGACTCTCCGCCGACGGCAACGGCGTCACCGGCGCGACGCGCCGAGCGCTTACGGGCGGTGGCGAGCACTGCGTCGACGATCTGGGTATAGCCAGTGCAGCGGCAGATGTTGCCGCTCATCCGCTCGCGAACCGCTCGCTCATCGGGGCTCGGAGCCTCGCGCAGCAGTGCCGAGGCACTGACGATCTGGCCGGGGGTGCAGAAGCCGCATTGGAAGGCGCCGGCGTCGGCGAAGGCCTCGCGCAGGTCGAGCGCCTCATCGGCCAAGCCTTCGATAGTGGTGATCTCGCCGCGCACGAGCGAGGCGAGCATCACGCAGCTCATCACCGGCATGCCGTCGACGAGCACGGTGCAGGCGCCGCATTCGCCGCGACCGCAGGATTCCTTTGCGCCGGTGAGCCGAAGCTGGTCACGGAGGACGCGGAGAAGCGTCTCGCCGGGCGCGACGTGGACCGAGATGCTCTGCCTGTTCACACGCAGCGCGGTAGTCCTTCCCTCGGCAGCGTCAATTTGCCCCATCTCGGCATACGATACGCCTTCTCGCATCACAAGCGGCGCAATTCCGGGAGGACACGCTCGCCGATGAGGCGCAGGACGTCATCGAACTCCTCCGGCTGCAACCGCAGGTCGAACACGACATGCGACGCGCCGGCGTCGTGCAGCCGTTCGATGCCGGCGACGACACGTTCGGGGTCGCCGTAGACGAGCGTACCGTCGAGGTCGTCCGGCGAGCCGAACGCACCCGACGCCGGCTTGGTCCAGCGTTTGTTCGCCTCGATGTAGAGCGATCCGAGGAAGCGCTCGGGGATGCGCGACAGCGCCTCGTCGGTCGTGCGCGCGGGTACGATGAAGGGCAGAGCGCCGACATCCGGGGCAGCCCGGCCCGCCTCGGCAGCCAGCTGGCGCATCTTCACCACGCGCGCCCGGAGATCGCGGATCGGCATGCGCGGGAGCCAGCCATCGCACAGCTCGGCCGCGCGGCGCGCGGCTGAGAGCGTCGCGCCGCAGGCCCAGATCGGGACGTTCCCGACCGGCTCGGGGTGCAGCTCGACGCCCTTGAACCGGTAGTACCTGCCCTCGTGGTCGACGGGCTTGCCGGTCCAAAGCGCGCGGAGGATCCCGATCTGCTCGGCGAAAAGCTCCTTCCGGTCCATGTCGCCCATGCCGAGCGCGTCGAACTCGTGCTGCCAGGCGCCGAGACCCATCCCCACCAGCAGCCGGCCCGGCCCGGCCATGCGGTCGAGCGAGGCGATCGCGTTCGCGAGGTGGATCGGATGCCGGTGCGGCATGAGCGCGCCCGTCCCGAGGACGACCCGCTCGGTCACCGCCGCGATGGCGCCGAGCACGACGAACGTGTCGAGGTGTGTGCGATCGGGGTCTTCGAAGCCGTAGGGCTGGTACACGACGTGGTCGCGGACCCAGACTGAGTCGAAGCCCAGCTCCTCGATGAGCCGCGCGCCGCCGATGAGCCGCTGCCGCGACGCGTAGCGGCCGAAGTGCGGCAGCAGGACGCCGTAGCGGCGCATCTGCGTCATGAGCGGCGCTCCTCGGCGGCATGGCGCCGCGCTCCCATAACCAGGCCGAACACCTCACCGCGAAGCTTCGCGAAGAGCGGCTCCTCCTTGGTGACGATCTGATCACGCGGCCGAGGGAGCTCATCCTGGATCTCGGTCACGACATGCGAGGGCCCCTTCGACAGGACGACCACACGGTCGGAGAGATAGACCGCCTCGTCGATGTCGTGGGTCACGAAGACGATGGTCGTCTTCGACTGGCGCCACACCTCGAGCAGCAGGTCCTCGAGCGTCGCGCGTGTCTGCGCGTCCACCGAGGCGAACGGCTCGTCCATGAGGAGGACCTCCGGGGACACGACGAGAGCGCGCGCGATGGCGACACGCTGCTGCATGCCGCCGGAGAGCTGCCATGGGTAGATGCGCTCGAAGCCGGTGAGACCCACCTCGGCGAGCGCCTTGTACGTCCGATCGCGGGCCTCCGCCTTCGACAGACGTGCGCCGTGCAGAGCGAGCGCGACGTTACGCTCGTTCGTGAGCCACGGGAAGAGCGAACGGCTGTAGTCCTGGAAGACGATCGCCATATTCGGCGGCGTTCCACGCACCTCCAGCCCGCGGACCCGGACCGTTCCCCCGCTCACCGGCAGCAGGCCCGCGAGGAGCATCAGCAGGGTCGTCTTCCCGCAGCCCGAGGGGCCGACGATACTCAGGAACTCGCCCGGGCGGACGGTGAAGCTGATCTCGTCGATCGCCTTGATCGTGCCGGCTCGCGTCGCATACGACTTCGAGAGGCGGTCCACGGCGAGAAGGGCGTCGGTCACGATCCTCCCGCCCCCCGGCTGCTCTCGAGCTTCCAGCGGAGCACGCGCGCCTCGACGAGCCCGAAGAGGCCGTTCAGCAGGAGGCCGAGGACGCCCACGAACACGATCGCGGACCACATGTCCACGAATCTAAAGGTCGTCTTGGCGAACACCATCACGTGGCCGATGCCGGAGGTCGCCGCGTAGAGCTCGGAGACCACCATGAGGATGAGCGCGATCCCGAGGCTGATGCGCAGCCCGGCGAAGATCTGCGGGCTGGCGCTGGGCAGGAGCACGCGCCAGAAGAACGCCGACCGGCCGAGGCGGAGGCTGCGGGCCGCGTTGATCATCGTCGGGTCGAGCGAGCGCACGCCGTCGATCGTGTTGATGAGCACGGACCAGGTCGAGCCCATGGCGATGAGCGCGACGTTCATGCTGCTCGTGATCCCGAAGACGACGATGACGATCGGCAGCAGCGCGGTCGACGGCGTGGACATCCCGAAGCGGATGAGCGGGTTGAGGAAGGCGAGGGCCGGCCGCCAGATGCCGAGCACGAGCCCAGCGCCGATGCCGATCGCGGCGGCGATGGTCCACCCCTGCGCGAGACGCAGCAGGCTCGGGACGGCGTTCGTCTGGAAGTGGTCGGTGACGAAGAGCTGCCCCGGGTCGAGCACGAACCACTGCTGCACGAAGGCGCCGAGGATCGCCGACATCGGCGGCATGAAGACCGACTCACCGGGGCGGAACTTGAGCTCCCAGGCCACGAGCAGCACGACCGCGAGCCAGATGGCGCCGAGCACGCGGATCGGCCGCTCCAGCCATCCGCGCGCGGCCGCGCGCGGGCCTAGCGGGCGGCCGGTGACCACGGGATGAGCCTGAGCTCGAGCTGCCCGAGCGTGTACTGGAGGAGGATCCCGAGCGCGCCGACGAGGACGATGCCGGCGTAGACGAAGTCCGGCTGGTCGCTCTGCTGATAGCGCACCAGCACGGTGCCGATGCCGCGGCTCGCACCGAGGAGCTCGGCGGAGAGGACCACCACGAGGCCGATGCCACCAGCGATGCGGAAGCCGCTCGCGATCCCGGGCGCGGCGCTCGGCAGGACCACGCCGACGAGGCTCCGCGGCGTGCTCCAGCGGAGGCTGCGGGCCACGTACATTGCGGTGGGATCGACCGAGCGCACGCCGTACGCGGTGTTGAGCAGCAGCGGCCAGATGATGGCGTACGCGACCATCGCGAACTTCATCTGCAGGCCGAGGCCGAAGAAGAGGATCGCGACGGGCAGCAGCGCGGTCGAGGGGACGGAGCGCAGGCCGTGGATGACGAGCTCGGTCGGCCTCCGGAGGAACGCGAAGTACCCGATGAGCAGGCCGACCGGCACGGCCACGACGCCAGTGATCCCGAGTGCGAGGACCCACGTCGTGAGCGTGTCGAGGAACTGCTCGTAGAACTCGCGGTCGGTGAGGAGCGTGAGGATGCGTGCCGCGACCGGCGCCGGCCCGGGCAGCGTCTGGGCCGGCACCACACCGGCCACTGTGACCGCGGCCCACACGAGGATGGCCGCGGTCACACCGGCCGCGCTCAGCAGCGGGGTCACTTCTTCCGAGCGAACTCCGGGACGAGCTTGGTCATGTCGGGCGCCTTGGTGAGGTAGCCCTCCTGGATCAGGAGCTTGCCCATGTCCTCCATCGTGGCCATGTCGATGGCCGCCTCGTACTCCTGCTGCGGCTGCTTGGCGAGGACCTTGGGATCGTTGCCGCAGTTCTTCGCGGCGAGCGCGAACTGCGCGTCGAGGTTCTTAGGGTCCTCGACCGCCGCGATGGACTCGGCGATCGCCGCCTGGAACTTCTCGGAGACCCCGGGGTGGTCCTTGATGAAGCTGTTCGTCGCGAGGTACGCGGCGAAGATGACCTTGTTCACTCCCTCACGGAACGGGTCGCCGAGCACGCGCACGTCGTTGGCGCCGATGTTCGCGAGCGCCGCCTGGCCCGCGTCGAGCCGGCCCTGAACGACGCCCTGCACGATCTGCGGGAACGGCAGCGCCACCCAGTTCACGTCCTGCGGGTTCACGCCGAGCTTGCGCAGCCAGGCCGCGGTGACGATGTGGTTGATGCCGCCGAGCTCATTCACGCCGATCTTCTTGCCCACGAGATCCTTGGGGCTCTTGACCGGAGAGTCGGGCTTGACGAACAGCGCCTGGGACGGCGGCTTGGGCGGCTGCGGCGACTCGTAGGCGCCGGCGACGATCTGGATCGGGAAGCCGACGTTGAACGAGAGGATCGCGGTGAGGCCGTTGGTGAAGGAGAAGTCGGCCGCGCCGGAGACGATCGCCGCGATGCCCGCGGACCCACCCTGGGTCTTCACCGTCTCGACCTTGAGGCCGTGCTTCTCGAAGATACCGTGCTCCATGCCCCAGTACAGGTAGCTCTCGTTGCACAGCGCGAGCGTGGTGACCTTGACCGCGACCGGACCGGCCGCGGTGGGCTGCGCGGTCACCGTCGCGGCGGCCGATGGCGAGCTCGACGACGCCGACTGGACGGGGGCGCCGCTGCATGCGGTGGCGACAAGCGCAAGGATGCACGGGATCACGAACGACCAGGACTGGAGCCTCATGTGGGTCCCTCCCGGGCGGACAGCCTTGTCTCGGCTGGCGAGCAGCCGTCTCGCATGACGGCATTCTGGCCACCCCGGGAGCCATGTCAATCCCTTGTGAGCCCACCCCGTCCCGGCTAGGCTCCGCCTCGCATGCCGCGCTGGGGAATGGTCATCGATCTCGCGCGCTGCGTGGGCTGCTACGCCTGCACCGTGGCGTGCAAGGAGGAGAACGGCACGCCCGCGAACGTGTGGTTCGCGCCGGTGTACGAGCGGGAGGTGGGGACCTATCCCACCGCGAAGCGCCAGTTCCTGCCGACGCTCTGCATGCACTGCGAGGACGCGCCCTGCCTGAAGGCCTGCCCAACCGGCGCCATCGCGAAGCGCGACGACGGCATCGTGCTCATCGACCAGGACAAGTGCTGCGGGACGCGCGCCTGCGTGGCCGCGTGCCCGTACGGCGCGATCACCTTCGTCGACAAGATCGAGACCGAGTTCGACAAGCCGACCGCGTTCGAGGACGCCACCGCGCGGATCCGCCCGGGGACGTCGCAGAAGTGCAACTTCGGCGCGCACCGCATCGACAAGGGCATCTTCGAGCCGGCGTGCGTGCAGAGCTGCCCGACCAACTGCCGGATCTTCGGCGATCTCGACGACGCCGAGAGCGAGGTCTCGCAGCTCATCCGCACCCGGAACGGCAAGCCGCCGCGCGAGGAGGCAGGCACCGGCCCGTCGGTCTTCTACCTCAAGTGAGATACCGAGTGCTCCACGGCGGGTCAAGCCGCCTTCGCCACGAACGCCTTGCGCGTTCGCGCGACGTAGGGGACGGCGTCCAGGAGCTTGCGCATGCAGGCGATGACCGCGAGCTTCTTCGGTTTGCCCGCGGCGGTGAGCCGCTCGTAGAAGGCGCGGATCCAGGGGTTGCAACGGATCGCGGTGAGCGTCGGCATCCAGAGCGCA
>Ga0070741_10006932_pt1 | contig 23906 bp, 22 predicted proteins | sample Coa_R1_4_FD_66440 | JGI IMG/M metagenome (GOLD analysis project Ga0070741, IMG submission 66440) | Surface soil microbial communities from Centralia Pennsylvania, which are recovering from an underground coalmine fire - Coalmine... | ecosystem: Environmental > Terrestrial > Soil > Unclassified ...
GCTCGCCACGGCGATTAACACTCCGTAGCAAATCGCATCCGTTCGCGTCAGCCACAACGGTGCACCGATCGGTCGATAAACAAAGAACTGCAGCAAAATGACCGCGATCAAGCCGGGGCGCAACCATTTACGCGGGAGGAAGAACAAGACGAAAGGAAATACGAAATAAAACTGCTCCTCCAGCGACAGGCTCCAGTAAATCGCTTCGTTGCCGCAGAGGCCCTGCTTGTAATACCAGCAATTCAAGAAATGAAAGTTGGCGACCTGCATGACGGCGGCGATTCCGTCTTCGACGTTGGCTTTGAAAAGACCGAACGCGCCGCTCGTGTTGAACATTTTGGAGGCGACGATCGCGACAAACAACCAGAACATCGCGGCCGGCCATAAGCGCCAAACGCGCTTTATCCAAAACGGTATGGCAAAGTCGAAAAAAGACGCGCCCTTCGCTTCTTTCAGCAGCGAGCTCGCGATAACGAATCCGCTGACACAGAAAAATAAATCCACGCCACCCCAATACGTCGCGATGGCGAATAGTTTTTGCCAGGCACCGTCCCAGGGAAATAAATAACCGATGTGATGCACGACGACAAACAGGATCGCGATCGCGCGCAAAACTTCTATGTCGTGGTTCTTATATGACCGCGAGAGCGACATGGCGCCACTCCTACCACCAAGCACCGTGCTGTAAATATTTTTTCTCTGTATAGCACCGCATCGCCACCTTTCACAATCGCTGCTCCGCTGTAGCGGTAGCGCCGCTCGCTCGCCCGAATTTCTCCATACAACGACTACGGAACCTTAACCACGATACAACCGGGGATAAGTAGCAATCACGATTGCGCACCAGCGGACACTACGCTAGCGTCACTCTGCTTCGCAAAGCTATAACGACTTCGCTCATACAAGACACAACGAGAAAGAAACGTTCTTGCTTTCGCATCTCCATGTGGTCCTCCGAAGGATCGATAGCGGCGCGCGGTGCTGCACTACTGTTGCGGCGCGAACACGATCGCGCCGGTAATGGAATGGCACGAATGGTCAGCAGTAGGTGCCGATGCGCATAGGCTCGATGATCGTTCGGCGTTACAAGGCGCTCGGCAAGTTCGAGGAGGAAGTTTCACTGACAACAAGAGAGCAAGGGATGAACTCTAAAACTCGACATTTCGACAATCTCTCGAACCTGGTTTTCCTGTTTCTCGTGCTATCGATCTCCCTCGTGCTGCACGCCTGCGGCGGCGGTGGGGGCGGCGGTAGTAGCGCAAGCACGGTACCTGTCGCTAACAACGGGTGCGATTACGTCGGATACAACCAGCCCCTAAGCGGAAGTCTGACGGGGAGCGATCCGGGTGGACGCTCGCTGAGTTACAGCATCGCTACGAATCCGACGAACGGCTCGCTGACGCTCACGAATCCCACGACGGGCCAGTTTACATATACGCCGAACACCGACGCTCGCGGCACGGATAGTTTCACCTTTCGCGTAAATAACGGGCAGACGTCTTCCAACACCGCGACCTATAGGCTCGTTTACATCCCGCGGATCATGCCCGTCGGCGATTCCATCACCGAAGGCGTTACGCTCGGTGGTAACCCGAATCAACCGGATCCAAGTTTGCGGATTTCCTATCGCAAGAAACTTTACGAGCTGCTATCCGGCGCCGGGTACCGGATCGATTTTGTCGGCTCCTTGTCCAACGGGACCGCGGCGGGAGTACCGGATCCCGATCACGAAGGGCATGCCGGCTGGTGCGACGACAACTCGCCGCCTTGCAGCGGCAGCGGCAACTTCAACGACAGCATCACGAGCATCCTGAACAACATTCCACCCGATATGATCCTGCTTCACATCGGCACCAATCAATTCAGCACCGACGCGAGCGGCGTCAACGGGATTCTGGACAAGGTGAGCGCCTGGGCGAGCTCGAGCCATCCGCTAAGCGTGTTTCTCGCGCGGATCATCCCGTCGGTAGACGGCTCGTTGCAGGTAACGACGTTTAACAATAACGTGCAGGGTATCGCGACCGACCGCCCCAATATCCGAATCTTCATCGTGGACCAGCAAGCCGAGCTGCGAAGCGGCGGCGATGCCAACAAAGCCGACCCCTTGCTGATGGGAGACAACCTGCATCCCAACCAAACCGGCTACGATCGTATGGCAAATCGTTGGGCAAACAGCTTGTTCGCGAGCGGTATGCTTTCGAAATGTCCGTGAGGCGATCAAAGCGCCCAGGTGCGGTAACGGATCGACCCGTACAGCCGCCCGGTGCGCCATCCGAGCTCCCATATATAACGCGCGCGGCGCTCCGCCCGCGCCAGGTCCGGCACGCCCAAGACAAGATCGATCCAGGCGCGTATGCCGCTTTTGACGCCGAGCCTCGGCATCCCGAGCGGCCGATAGCGCTTATATAGCGCAACGTCGTATTCCGCGTACTTGCGCGCCTGCCGCAGCAACGAACCCATGCGGTCGCGATGACGGACGTGAACGACGGCGTCCCGCACCGGCGTCAGCGATATCCCGCGCAGCTGCACTTTCCAGCAGAAGTCGGTCTCGAACAGCGTTTCCAGAGACTCATCGAAGCCGCCAAGCGCTTCGAACAATTCGCGTCTTACTCCCATGTTGCCGGCCCCGGCATGCGGGAGAAACGGCGGATACGTGTACGACTGGACCCCGTCCGCCTGGGCGTTCGGCCGGTGCACCGTCAGGGGAGATGTATTCAGACGCTTGGTTTCGAGTGGACCGGAAACGAAGTGATATTGCTTCAGCGCCTCGCCGAGCGCCGCCACCCACCCGTCCGCGACTACGTCATCGGCGTCGCAGAACGCCAAATTTTCGGCCCGCGCCGCGCGCACGCCGGTGTTGACGGCGTATGCGGCGCCCTGGCGAGCGAACGCATTCACGAAGCGCAGCCGCGGGAGGCGCGCCTCGTACTGGCGCGCCACCTCGATGGTGTTGTCGGTGCATCGATTGTTCACCACGATCACTTCCCACGGCTCCGACCACCGCTGCGCCGCGAGCGCGTCGAGTTGCTCCGCGATCGTCGCCGCGGCGTTGTAGGCTGGAATAATCACACTCAGCCTGTAGTTGTTGTCTGGCATAACCGCTCCACAAACTCCGTGCACCTCTCTCCATCGACCGAACGAGCGTGTTTGCTTCGCGATGACGTTTCAAATACTCTCGCGGCGTCGAGGATGCACCATGAATAATTCTTCTCTCCTGGGCAGAACGGCGCTGATCACCGGCGCCGGCGGCGGCATCGGTCGAGCGATCGCGCGGCGGCTTGCGGCGTGCGGCGCGCACTTGTGCCTTGTCGGGCGCACTTCCGCGAAACTCGAATCGCTCCGCGCCGAACTTCGTGCTCCAGAACTGACCATATCCACATTGACCTGCGATTTCGATCGGGAAGAAAACGTAATTGCGCTACGGCCTCTTGTGGAGCGTGCCTTTTCTCGCCTGGACATACTCATCCACGGCGCCGGCGCGATCGCGATGGCGCCGCTAAGCCGGCTTCCGATGAGTGAATTGGACTTACAATACCGTGTGAATGTGCGCGCGCCGCTCCTACTCACACAATCACTCCTACCTCTGATTACCGCGGCGGGCGGGCAGATCGTTTTCATCAATTCGAGCCTGGGCGTGCGCACCAAAGAGCAGGCGGGAGCCTACGCCGCCAGCAAGCACGCCCTCAAAGCCCTCGCCGATACCTTGCGCGCGGAAATCAACCCGACCGGTGTGCGCGTGCTGAGCGTCTACCCGGGAAACACCGCGACGGAGATGCAGCGGCAGGTATGTCGGGAATTCGGGCAGGAATATCGGCCGGAGAATATGCTCCAGCCGGACGATGTCGCCGCCGCCGTCGTTCATGCGTTGACGCTCCCGCCGACCGCCGAGCTGACGGATCTCCATATCCGCCCGGCACGCAAGTAACCTTCACAAAGAAGCGGCGGTAAGACGCGTCACTGGAAGCATGACCGTGCGATACAGCTGCGCATGTTCGCCGGCGAACGCCGGCCAACCGCGTCGTTCCTTCATGTGCTCGCGCGACAACCCTCGCGCTTCGAGTTCCTTCACCAAGCGCGCCTGATAGTACATGTCCGGCCACCACGGCAGAAAGCCGATGCACCCACGTCCGTTCGCGCAGGCGCAGACGGCGTCGGGATTGCGCCGAGGGCCAGCAGCCTACGTAATTTGCGCCACATGAAGCGCCTCCTGGTTTAGGGCGGTATCTTGCGGCGCTTCGCGCAACAAGCCGTGCCGGCAAAGCGCGGTCGCTGCATTTCGCACAACCCCAAACGGCATATCGGCGCGTCGGGCGATATCGAGCAGAGAATGGCCGCCATCCGAAAGATTCAACACCCACAGCATGGCGAGATTTCCGCGCGCGGCATCGCTATCGCCGCCGATCGATTGATAAAGGCCACGGCGACCGAGTTGCGGCTCGCACTTCGGCTGAGTGTTGACGTAGGTACGGTTGTGCTCGAGCACCTCGACCACCTCGAGATAGCGCGCGAGCGACTCCGCGAGATACCGCGGCTGCACCAGCTCGAGATTGTCGGCGGACGTGTGATACTCGGGAAAGCTGCCGTGCGGGGAGCGCATGAGGCAACCGACCGGCAGATCGAAACCGGGCGAGCAGTACTGACGTTCGTCATAACCGTACGGAAAAAATTCCTGCACGGTGTAAGCGAAGCCGGCGTGGCGCAACACCTGCTCCACCGCCTGGTCGATCTCGGCATTCCCGCGGCGGCTTCGTTTGTACGTGAAGCGGCCGCCGTCGCCGACGCATGTCACCACCAAGCCGTGCCGAATGCGCTGTACTTGCTTTTCGTTCAGCGCGAGCCACGCGATCGAACCGATGGTGCCGGGAATGAAGAGAACGCGGTAGGAATAACGCGGCTTGCGCGCCGCCAGCTCCTTCGCCAGCCGCGTCGCGACGGCGATGCCGGAGAGGTTGTCGTTACAGAGCGAGGGATGGCAGACGTGACACGAGATCAACACTTCCTCGACGTGCTCGCCGGGAATATAGCACTCGCCCCAGACGAGCTTGCCATCGGTCAGCGAGGCGTCGATACAAACTTCATACTCGTCGTCCGGCAGCTCGCTCAGCCGCCGATGGCTGAGGCAGAAACCCCAATCCTCGCTGTAATACGTCGTGCGGTAGGGAATCCACTCGGGATGCGCCGGGAGACTATAAAGATGCGGCTTGAGCTCGGCCAGGCGCATGCGCGCCTTGACCGGCACGCTGTAGCTCACCACGTGAAGGTTCGATTTACGGAAATCGACGACGCGCTCGCCGGCGGAGTTCTTGATATAGGCGTCGCGGATATTCCACTCGCGCGGCACCACCCAGTCGAAAACACGGGTCCCGCTCGCGACCTCGCGTTGCTCGAGCGGAATCTCCCGGCCGATAATCCTCAGCGTTTCGCGCACTCCCTGGCCGGTCAGGCTGCGGCAGATGGGATAAAGCTCCGCCACGAACCGGTGCATTTCCTCACCTACGCTATTACGCGCGCTATCCATCACGCCTCTCCGTCACCAGGAATAAAATCGGGGTAGCGCCGATCGCGTTCCGCGATCACCTCGACGGGTTCGGGCCAGGCGATGCCGAACGCCGGATCGTTCCAGCGCACGCCGCGCGCCGCCTCCGGCACATGCGCGTGGGAAATTTGATAATGGACCGACGTATCGGCCGTGAGCGTCAGAAAGCCGTGCGCCATGCCTTTCGGCACATACAGCATGCGGTTCGTCTCGGCGGTCAATTCGATCCCGAACCATCGGCAGAACGTCGGAGAGTGACGCCGCAGATCGACGATCACGTCGTAAACGGCGCCGTGCGTACAACGGACGAGCTTAACTTCCGCGTGAGGCGTGGTTTGATAATGCAGGCCGCGCAGCGTTCCGCGTCGGGCGCTGAAAGAAACGCTGCATTGTTCGACGGTCGTGTCCAAGCCGCGAGCGGCGAAATCCGCGCGCGACCAAGTGCGCGCGAAAAAGCCGCGCTCGTCGCGCGCCGGCTCTATGTCGATCACATAGGCGCCCTGCAGCGGCGTTTCGATGAATTTCATTCACCGACCGTCACGCGCGGAATGAACGTCACAAAACGCCCGCCCCATTCCCTTATGTGCGCGTTCTGTTCCATGACTTCGTCTCGCAAATTCCACGGAAGAATCACGACGTAGTCCGGGCGCGTCGCCTTGATGCGGCTCGGCGCGTAGATGGGAAGCCTGCTGCCCGGCAGGTAGTGCCCCTGTTTATGCGGGCTGGCATCGACGGTGTACTCGATCAGATCGGTGCGGATGCCGCAATAATTGAGCAACGTGTTGCCTTTCGCCGGCGCCCCGTACCCGATTACCTTCTTGCCCTGTCGCTTGGCACGCACGAGAAAATCGAGCACATCGCACTTGACGTTTATCACCTTGCTCGCGAACGAATCGTACAGATCGAAACCCGCGAGACCCAGGCGCTGCTCGGCGGTTTTGAGCGCGGCGACCTTCGCGCCGATCTTGCGGGTATCGTCGTCCACGTGGCACGCGTAGATGCGCAGCGAGCCGCCATGGGTCGGTATTTCATCGACATCGAAGAGCGCCAGCCCATGCCGCGCGAACACCTGCTCGACGGTATGAAGCGAAAAATACGAAAAGTGCTCGTGATAAATCGTGTCGAACTGGCACTCCTCGATCAGGCGCGCGAGATGCGGAAACTCCATGGTGATGACGCCATGCGGTTTCAGCACCAGCTTCATTCCCGCGACGAAGTCATTGAGGTCCGGCACGTGCGCGAGCACGTTGTTGCCGAGCAATAGATCCGCCGTGCGTCCTTCCGCGACCAGCTCGCGCGCGAGTTTCACGCCGAAAAAGCGCATAATCGTCGGTATGCCCTTGCCGATAGCCGCGGCAGCGACGTTCTTCGCCGGCTCGATCCCGAGCGTCTTGACGCCGGCCTGCTTCATATACTGCAAGAGGTAACCGTCGTTGCTCGCGATCTCGATGACCTGAGAGGAGGCGTCGAGCCGCAGGCGCCGTGTAATCATCTCGGTGTAGGCCCGGGCGTGCTCGAGCCAGCTTTTGGAGTACGACGAGAAGTAAGCGTAGTGGCTGAAGATATTCTCCGACGTTTCGAATTCCATCAGCTGGACCAGAAAACATTTCTCGCAGACGTAGGCGTGCAGCGGATAGAACGGCTCCATGCGCGTCAATTGATCGGGCGCGACGTAGGAATTAGCGAGCGGGGACACGCCCAGATCGACGAAGGTGCGGGCTAACCGGCTGCCGCAGAAACGGCAGTTGCTGATATCGTGTGTTGCTTCCGCTGCAATATTCTTCACTTGTCGCTCCCGAGCGTTTAAGGATAGAACGTCCGATACCGTAAAGACCCGCACGTGCGCCCGACGATGACCCCCAAGTTGAAGGCCCAGTCGATCTGCCGGCACGGCGTCCAGCGCCATGGGCGCGCCGCGCCGAAGAGCACGTTTCGATAGCGCCACCAGATTTCACGCGCATGGCTGCGCCTCGCGCCGTAGCACGAAAACTCTTTAAAGAGCGCCGCGTGCGCCTGCGAGAATAGAAATGCCGTCTTGCATATGGCCCACGCGCCGCGGCGATAGCGGTAATGGACCACCGCCTCCGGCACTTCCACCAGCGCGAAGCCGGCGAGTTGCAGGCGCCAGGAAAACTCCACGTCCGCGCACTTCTGGTAATTTGTCGCAAAGCCACCGACCCGCTCGAACCCCCGCCGCGTCACGCCGAAATTACAACCGATGGCATACGGCAGGAAATTCAGCAGCCGGTCATTCAGGCCGTTGTTGCCGAAATCCTCCTCGACCCCGCTGTTCAGTTGCTTGACTTCGACGCGCCCGACGACGAATTCGTGCTGGCGCAGCGCTTGCGCCATGGATCGAAGCCAATCGTCGGCGACGACGTCGTCGGCGTCACAGAACAAGAACCTCTTTCCGCGCGCCGCCGCGGCGCCCGCGTTGCGCGCGTATCCCGCCGTCGGGATGCGGCCGTCGGTAACGAGAACAAGATTCGGCATCGCGTGCTGGTAGGCGCGGACGACTTCACAGGTGGCGTCCGACGACCCGTTATCGACAACGATGACTTCCCACGCGTCGTCGTACCGCTGCCGGCGTAGCGCCGCGAGTTGCGCGCCGATGGTGTGCGCATTGTTTCGGGCCGGGATAATGACGCTGACATCCGGGGCAACACGTGACCCCGCGGCACCTCGCGCGGCCATGATCAGGTTTCCCCGCTCTTCAACGTCGCCAGGTAATCGGCCCGTCCCGGCTGCACCCAGAACTCGCGCTGCGGCCGGCCGAGGCGCAGAAGCTCGGGCACCGTGACGAATCGGTAACGGTCGGCGGCGGACTCCAACACCAAGGCGAGCGCTCCGAGCGTCGCCTCGCGCGACACGAAGCGGTCGTCTTCATATCTAAAGAGGGCATCGTGCAGCAGCACGATGCTGCCGGGGCGGAGACCTTGCAGGATGCGCGCCGCGATGTTTTCGGCGTTGTCTCCGCGCCAATCGGTGCCGGAAATGCTCCACGTCACCACCTTCCAGCCAAGCCACAATGGATCGAGCCGGGAAACGAGCGTCTGGTCACCGTAGGGAGGGCGAAAAAGTTTCGGGTGCACGCCGCCGAGCACGCGCCCGCATTCGCGTATCTGTCGCCGGCGTTCCCGGGCGCTGATCGCCGGAAACGACGGATGATCCCAGGAATGATTGCCGATCGCGTGCCCACCTCGGACGATACGCGCGAGGAGCTCGGGGTAACGTCGCACGGACTCGCCTAAGAGGAAGAACGTGCCTCTTGCCCCATGCGCTTCCAATACCTCCAGGAATTGCGGCGTTTGCACCGGATGCGGCCCGTCGTCGAAGGTGAGCGCGACCGCCGGTTCCTCCGTTTTGACGCCCGTAATCGTTCCCAGGAGCTGACGCGGAAGGTACGACCCCGCTCGCTGCGCGCGTCGTAATCGACGGCGCCACCCCGGCGGCGTGGCTCGTTTGATGGAACGCAGAACCTGCACTAACCCGTTATCGTGCTCTATCGTCAGCATCGGTCGCCCCTCCTATTCGGTACGCCGTGCAACTTGTCGCAAGTGTCATGTCCTCAACGAACGGTATGCAATTTGCGAGCGCCCTCGTTGTGCGATGTTTCCCATTCGAGCCGCGGCCGCACCACACCGCCCATCCATCCCGCCCAATCACCCCGCGCGGTCCCCTCCCCCATGTTATCCGTGACCATGAAGGCGATGACCTGCTGCTCGTAAAATTGGCTGGTATCCGTGCTGCGCGACAACAACGCGCAACTGACGTAGAACGTCCCCGCCGTCAGCAGATTCCCGGGGATCCACGCGGTACTGCGGTACCGGCCGACGGCGCGCGGGTGCGGCTGCCATTCCCTATCCACCGTTCCGAAGAGTAACAGCCCCTCGTCGTTGTACACGTAAAACTGCGGCATCAGAATGTGGCCGGGTACCCGCACGTCGTACTCCATCTGCAAACCGACCGTCTCGCGGATATCCACGGTGTCGACGACGCGGCCGGCTGGACCGACAACCCGTACCTCACGAAGCGTCGCGACGCTGCCGCCGGGCGATGTTCTCGGATCATCCCATTGGCGAGCCGCCGGCACGCCCACGTCGGAGCTCATGTAGCTGCTGACGATGTCGTGCGGCGTCCCGTCCATCATGAGCCGGCCTTCGTTCAGCAATATGGCGCGATTGCACAGCATCTTCACGGCCGGCATGTTGTGCGAAACGAAAAGGATCGTGCGCCCGCTTCTTCCGACATCCTGCATCTTGTTGATGCATTTCTTTTGAAACGCCGCATCCCCAACCGCGAGCACCTCATCGACAATCAGGATTTCGGGTTCGAGATGCGCGGCGACGGCGAACGCGAGGCGCACCGCCATGCCGCTCGAATAGCGCTTCACCGGCGTATCGAGAAATTTCTCGATCGCGGCGAAATCGACGATCTCGTCGAACTTCCGATCGACCTCCTTTTTGGTCATGCCGAGAATCGTGCCGTTGAGGTAGACGTTTTCCCTGCCGGTGAGCTCCTGATGAAAGCCGGTACCGACCTCGAGCAGGCTCGACACGCGGCCGCGGATTTGCACGCACCCGCGCGTCGGCGGCGTGATGCGGGTGAGTATCTTCAAGAGCGTGGACTTGCCCGCGCCGTTACGCCCGACGATTCCCAGGACCTCCCCTTGCCGCACGCTGAAGCTGACGCCGCGCAACGCCCAGATCATGTCGGCCACCGCGGTCCCGCTTGCGTCCGTTTCGAGATCGTTGAACCGGTAAAGCGAGGCAAATTTGCGATAGTTACGAATGGGCGCGAGCAGAAAATCGAACGTGGCGGCAACCAGGCTATCGTGCGCCCTTTCTTTCTGGCCGATACGATAGACCTTGCTCAGCCCATCGACGCTTATCACCGTTTGTCCTTGTGTCATGGTTATCCGGCTTCCTGTTATTCTTCGTTAAACCACGTCGGCGAACACCCGCTCCATTTTGCGGAAGTACATCACGCCGCTCATAAAGAGCAGCACGGTGGTGGCCAGTCCCGGCAATATGTACTCCCATGGAAATGCCCCTCCGAGCAGGCAACCGCGGAAGCCCTCGACCACCCCCACCAACGGGTTGAGCGAATAGAGCAGCCGGTACTTCTCCGGCAGCGGCGAAGCGGTGTATAGAATCGGCGCGGTATAGAGCAGCATGCGAATCGCGAATTGCATGGCGAACTTCACGTCGCGAAAACGCACGGCGAGCGCCGAGAACCACATGCCGACGCCGGCCGGAATCGCCACCATCCATACGATGAAAAAAGGCAGCAGCAATAAATTCCATGTCGGCGCGATCTGGTAATGGAACAGGACCGCGATCACCAGCAGCAGCGCGATGGAGAAATCGAGCAGCTTGGAAATCGTCGGCGTCAGCGGGTAAATGAGCCGCGGAAAGTACACCTTACCCAACATATGCTGTTCGGTGACCAGGCTTTGGCTCGACTGCACCATGGCGTCGGACATGTAGGTCCACGGGACAATGGCGACCGTGACGAACAGGATGTACGGGAAGCCGTCGGTGTCGATGCCGGCGACGCGGCCGAAAATGATGGTGAATATCACGATCTGGATGAGCGGATTGAGGATGGCCCAGGCGAACCCGAGCACGGTTTGTGCGTACAGGACCTTGATATCGCGGCGCACCAGAAAATAGAAAAGATCGCGATACTGCGCGAGCTCTTTGACGTCCGCCCACGCGAATGCCGACGAGGGCCGGATGACGGTGACAGGTCCTTCGGCGGGTTGCGCGCTCATAGGTGCTACGCCGCCGCCCGCGACGCCCACTCCAGGCGCTCGTTCAACACGCCCTTGCTCCTGAGCGCCGCCAGCACCCGCAGGCGGATGAAGCAGGAATTGCGAAAGTCGGCGTCGCGGAAGTCCATGGCATGCAGCCCGGCCGCGAGCTCGCGTATCGCCTCCGTCAAGCCAACCTGCGGCTGATGCCGGGGTGCCAGCCGTTGGTAAAGGTCGAAGTTGACCCGATAAGAACGCTTGTCGGGCGGCGCTTCCCTATTAATCGAGACACGCACGCCCGGGATTTCGCGCGCCACCGCCTCCGCCAGCTCGTGTACCTGGTAATTCCACTCGTTGCTCCCCGCATTGACGGCGAGAAACGCGCCGCCGGCGCCCGCTTCGCGTCCGACCGCCCATTCGATCGCGCGCGCCATGTCGTTCACATGGATTAACGGCCGCCACGGCGTCCCGTCGCTCAGTATCGATATCTCGCGCGCGGCCACCGCGCCGGCGACGAAATCGTTCAAGACCAGGTCCAGGCGCAGCCGCTCGCTCATCCCGCACGCGGTGGCGAAGCGTAGCGCCGTCACCACGAAATCGTCGCGTGCCAGCTCGCGCAGCGCCTGCTCGGTTCCAACCTTCGAACGGGCATAGGCCGTCAACGGATTGAGCGCGTCGTTTTCCGTGCGCGCCCCGCCTTCGGCATAGCCGTACATGCTGCAACTCGACGCGAACACGAACTTGCGTACTCCGGCCTGCCGCGCAAGCTGCGCGAGCCGGATGCCCGCCGCCTGGTTGATGTCCTTCGTCAGCGCCTCGAACGCGTTCCCCATCGGATCGTTCGAGATCGCCGCCAGATGCACCACGGCGTAAACGTCTTCCAGCATGTCGGGAGCGATGATGCGCACGTCGCCGATGTACTGTGCGTCGAGACGGCGCTCGGGAAACGCGCTTGCCGCGCTCAGGCAATGCGCGAAATAGCCCATGTCGAAACCCACGAGGCGCGCTTCGGGATACGCCCGCCGCAGCCGGTCGATGACGCCCGGGCCGACATAACCCATGTTGCCGGTCACCAGTATCTTCACGCCGCCTCCTTTCGCCGCGTCCGTTCGTCGATCAGATCGACGACATGACGCGCGAACGGCAGACAGCACGTGAACGCCGGCGACACGGCGTTAAGAATATGCGAGGAGCGTTCGTCCCCTTCGACGACAAAATCCATTTCCAATCTCCGCTTCTTGATATCCAGCAGTTGCGCGCGGATGCCTGCCCTGCCCCAACGCCGGTATTGCTCGGGCCGCAGCTCGCGCGCCAATTCGCCCGCGAGCGCCGTCATGCGGCGACGCGAATACTTCTGCAGCTCCTCCCACGCGAGTCGCACGAAACCGAAGTCCGAATACGCGAGCCCGCACTGGCGATACATGATGTCGAGGAGCTCGCGCAGGCTGAAATTTTCGCCGCCGCGATACTGCTCGCGCCAGAACGCGGGGATCGCCGTCGGACCGAGCTTGACGCGTCCGTCCGCGGCGACCGTGAGATGCACGCCGAGAAACGGATGGCGCAAATCGGGAACCGGGTAGATGTGCGTGCGAATCGCGCCGATCGGCTCGCCGGAATACAGGTACAGTCCCTTGAACGGCAGGATCCGGTAGCGCTCGGAAAAGCCGAAATGGCGCGCCACGCGATCGGCGTACAAACCCGCCGCGTTCACGACGTGGCCGGCGTGATACACGCCGGCGCTGGTGAAAACGCTGCCCTTGCGCCGGCCGACGTACTCGACGCCGGTCTTGATGCGCACGCCTTCGCGGCGCGCGTCGGCCTCCATCCGGCGCACGACCGCGACCGGGTTCACCGACGCCGTGGTCGGCGAGAAGATGGCGCGGCCGCAGGTGCGTGCGCGCGGCTCGATTTCCCGTGCTTCGCCCTCGTCGATCGCCGCGAGCGGCACGCCGTTGCGACGCCCGCGCTCGAGCAGCTCATCGAGCCCGGCATGCTCCGATTCGTCGCGCGCGACCACGAGCTTGCCGCACTTGCGCAGCGCAATGCCGCGTTCCTCGCAATAGGCCGTCAATTCGCGATTTCCGTCGCGCGTGAAGCGCGCCTTGAGACTATCGGCCGTATAGTAAAAGCCCGCGTGCAGCACGCCGCTGTTGCGCCCGCTCGCGTGTTCGGCGCACGCCGCCTCTTTCTCGATGAGCACCACGGAAACGCTGCCGAAGCGGCGCTTCAGCTCGCGTGCGACGCTGATGCCGATAACCCCGCCGCCGACGACGAGGAAATCCGGATTCATGCAGCTCATTGCCAGACCTTCCAGGGCGGCTTTTCGCTCTGCCAGAGATTCTCCAGCACCATTTTGTCACGCAGCGTATCCATCGGCTGCCAGAACCCCTGGTGGCGGTAGGCGGATAATTGTCCCTCGTGCGCGAGGCGCTGCAGCGGCTCGCGCTCCCAGACCACCGTGTCGTCGTCGATGTAGTTGATCACGGCCGGCTCGAGCACGAAGAACCCACTGTTGACCCACGCGCCGTCGCCTTGCGGCTTTTCCATGAAGGTTTCGACGCGATTCTGCCCTTGCTGCAACGTAAAGGCGCCGAACCGCCCGGGCGGCTGCGCCGCGGTGAGCGTGGCGAGCGTGTTCTGTTCCTTGTGGAAGCGCACGAGCTGGCGGATGTCGATATCGCTCACGCCGTCGCCGTAGGTCATGCAGAACGTTTCGTTGCCGACGTACTCCCGCGCGCGCCGCAAACGCCCGCCGGTCATGGTGTCCACACCGGTATCGATCAAGGTCACCCGCCAGGGCTCGGCGCGGTTCTGATGCACATGCATTTCATTGCGCTGCATGTCGAACGTCACGTTCGACGCATGCAGGTAATAGCGCGCGAAATAATCCTTGATCGCTTCTCCCTTGTATCCCAGACAGACGATGAAATCGTTGATGCCGTGGCTGGAATAAATTTTGAGGATATGCCAAAGGATCGGCCGGCCGCCGACCTCCACCATCGGTTTCGGCTTCACGCCGCTCTCTTCGCTGATGCGCGTGCCGAATCCCCCCGCCAGAATCACCGCTTTCATTGTTACTGTTCCGTGTCGTTGTGCCGCCGCGGAACTTACGTCCGCGGCGGAACTTCCAGGTTATAGGGTTCCTTTTTCGTCGCGCCCATCTCGAGGATCACTCCGTTGTCGTATCCCCCCCGTTCCTCGCGAATCGGGAAAATCCCGCCGCGCGACTTGTCTCGCACCACGTCGCATATGATCGCGGCGTCGATGCGGCGCTTCTGCTCGGCGAAGCCGTATACCAGCGCGGTATCGCAAAGCACGTTGACGAGGCGCGGAATGCCGCCGGTGTAGTAATACACGGCCGCGCACGCCTTGGTTTCGAACAACCCCGCGTCGCCTCCCGCGAGTTTCAGCCGATGACGAATATAGTTCCACGTTTCCTCGAGATTGAGCGGACGCAAGCTGTAGTCGACCGCCACGCGCTGGGCGAACTGTTGCAGCTCCGGAAGCCGCAGCGTTTCGCGCAAGCCCGGCTGCCCGACGAGGATCAGCTGGAGCACCTGGTCCTTGTCCGCGTTGATGTTCGACATCATGCGCAGCTCCTCCAGCGCCTCCGGGCTCAAATTCTGCGCCTCGTCGATGATCAGCACGGTGCGCCGGTCCTGCGAATATTCCTTGACGATGAAATCCGCGAGCGTCTGATACAGCTCGATCTTCTTCTTGTCGCGATATTCCAACCCGAACGCGAGCAGCACCCACTGCATGAGCTCGCCGAAATTCCTGTGCGTGTTCGACACCAATCCGACGCTGATATCATCGCCGACTTCGGACAAGACCTGCCGGATGAGCGTCGTTTTGCCGGAGCCGATTTCGCCGGTCACCACGGTGAAGCCCGCTTGATTGACGATGCCGTATTGCAGCATGGTCAGCGCCAACCGGTGTTTCTCGCTCAGGAACAAGAAGGCGGGATCGGGAAGAAGCGAAAAGGGTTTCTCGCGAAAGTTGTAGAATGATTCATACATATCGAATCTCGCGATCGCTGGTGATCATCCGGCGGATTTGTTGAGGACAGTGCCGATCAAATTATGGTTGGCCGCCTGCAACAACTCGGCGGCGCGCGCCGCCTCGTCACGCAGCGTCCTGCCCTCCTCCACGACGAGCAGCGACGCGTCGAGGTACGGAGAGAAGGCGAGAACGTCGTCGGCCGTCAGCACCGGCGGCAGATCGAACACGACCAGCCGCGACGGGTAGCGCCGCTTGACTTCCTGCACCAGCCGCAGCATGACCGGCGACGAGAGCAGCTCGGAGGAATTCGCGAGCGGCGCGCCGCCGGGCAGAACCACGAGACGGCGGATTTCCGGGTTCACCAGAATCTGCTCGAGCGGCGTCGCTTCCAGCAAGTAATCGCGCAACCCGTATTCCACGTCGAAACCGAAATACGCGTGCACGCTCGGCTGGCGCAGGTCGGCGTCGACCAGCAGCACGGTCTGGTTCGCCTCGAGGGCGAGACTGATGGCGAGGTTGATCGCCGTCAGCGTCTTGCCTTCGCGCGGGCCTGGGCTCGTCACACCGAGGGTGCGCCACCCCTGCTGACGCATGCGCTGCGATACTTGCGTGCGCAGAACCTTGTAGGCGCGCGCATACGCATCGATGACGGCGCCGGTGATGATGCGGTTCTGCCGCAGCCAGCCGGGATACAAGCTCACCTTGCGCGTTTGGGTGTAGGTGATCTCGGCCGGAACGAGCGCCCGCTTCTGCAATCCGACGCCCACGGCCTGACGATCCTGACGTACTTTTTGCAGCGCTTTAGTGATGGGGTCCATCGCGTTGGCTCACTCCCTGCCGTGATTGTTTAGAGCGCAATCCGAGCGCTCGCCTCGTAACCTAACATCTGACCGGAACCCACCCCATCGGGGTAATTGCGTATCCGTCACACTGTTGCCGGTCGGCAACACTCTACTGTCTTTACGTGACGCGCGCCGGCGGATCGATTCCATTTGGAATGTAAGGTATCGCCGCGAGCGGCGGCTCGCGCAGCACGGTGATGACGGCGCGCGGCCCACGCACGGTGCGATCCATGTACTCCGCGAGGCTTCCGTAGCCGATGCCGGTTCCCAAACCGAGTACCAGGCCGAGGAGTATGAACGCGCGCCGGTTCGGCCGCTCCGGATGATCCGGCAGCTCGGCGGACTCGAGTATCGAATAGCGTTCCCCTCGTTGTTCCTTTTCCAGTTCCAGAGCGAGTTGCGCGCCCATCGAATTTTGTTTGATCTCGCGATATTTTTTCATGGCTGCGTCGTAGTCGCGTTGCAGCGCCAGGCCTTCCTGCTCGACCTTGGGAGTTTCAGTGACGCGCGCCTCGTACTCCGCCATGCGTTGCTTGGCGCGATCGCGCTGCTCCTGCATGGCTTTCAAATTCAGATCCACGGTATCGAGCTGCGTCTGCAGCGTCACATAAGCCGGGTTATCCGGCCGCATGGAGAACCCGGTCGGGCCGGCCGGGGCGCGCTTGAGCTTGGCTTCGAGCGACGCGACGGTTTTCTTGAGCTTCACCACGTCCGGGTGGTCGTCGGAATATTTCTCCCGCGCCGCCGCCAAGTCCGCGCTGGCGCGCTTGTACTCGGCCTCGAGCGCGCCGCGGTCGTTGGTCGCGCCGGTCTGCTGCTTGAGACTTTCGATCTCGCGCTTGAGCCGTATGACGTCCGGATGTTCCGGGGAATAGCGGGAAATCGCCGCCAGATATTCCCCTTGCAGCTCGCGCAGCCGTCCGCCGGGGCTGTTGCCGGTGTGCGGATCGACCAGTGCGAGCTGCGATTGCAGCTCGACCTTGCGCTCCTCCAGCGTGTAAATCTGCCGCTCGGCTTCCTCGAGCTCCCGCTGCGTGCGATCGAACATCTGCATGTTCAAATTCATGAGCTCGGGCAAGCGCCCCTGATTCTTCGACTTGTAGGCGGCCAATTTCGATTCCAGCTCGGCAATATGCTTGCTCAGACGCTCCTCTTCCTCGTTCAAAAAGCCCGAGGCGCCGCGCGCCTTCGCGGTTCGCAGCGCCCGGTTCTCCTCGATAAAGAGCGTCGCCAATTCCTGCGCGACTTTCTGCGCCATCTCCGGGGAGGAAGCGTCGTAAGAGACGTTGAACGCCACCGTCGCCGTCACGGAAGCTCCGCTGCGCGGATCCGTGACGTTCGCGTTCACCGTTTCGACCTTGATGTTGTTGCGCATGCGGTTCGCGACCTCGCGCTTGTCCGAGGCCTTGCGCTCATCCGGATAGAGATCGAGCTTCTCCGCCACCTTGGTCAGGTTATCCGGCGTCAGAACCCGCGTCTCGATCACCTTGATGCGCTGATTGATGTACCCGGTCACCGTCGACGGCACCATGTCCTGCGGCACCTCCTGCTCGATCAGGAGCTTCGCGGTCGAGCGGTACACGGGCGGCAATACGACGGCGAGAATGACCGCGATGGCGAAAATCGCACCGGCGACACGCAGTATCTGGCGGCGACGCCGCCGCAGGATCGCAAGGTAATCACTCAAGTGAGTGGTGCCGTCCATAGCCGATCTCCAAAAAAAAGAATGTCGAATTATAGGCCGTAGCTGAGACCCAAAAACACCGCATTACTATCAGCAGATTTTGGATCCGCGTCGTACTTCTGCTTGCGGTAGTGATAGCTGCCGACGATGTAAATATTTTCCAGCCATTGCCAGCGCAGTTGCGGCGACAAATCGTAGTAACGCCGGTTGACCCCCGTCCCCGATCCCTCCAGCGCACGGTTGCGAAACAGCTGCGTCTCTAAAATGAATTCGGTCTCGCTCGACAGCTTGCGCGACCACCAGATGCGCAGCTGATCGGTGCGCAGCGCCTGGCCGGCGCCGCTCGGCGTCACGTCCCGACTAAGGACGCCTTCGAGCGTCGATAGCTCGGAGGTTTGCCGCAAGCTCGCCGTCGTCACGAGCCCGCTCGATCGCTGATCGCCCGTCGGCAAATCCACGGTTGTGCGGCCCGCGCCGATAGCGAACGATCCGCGCAGCGTTTCGGAGAACGCGCGCCCGACGCCGGCGAGCAATTGCTCGGTGTTGGCGTCGTTATCGCCCGTCTCCGGCCGGTAACGCGCTACGTTCGCCGTAAGGTTGAATTCATCGCGCGGGTTCAACTGATGCGCATAGGTGGCGGTCAACAAGTGTTCGCGGTAATCGAAGAGGCCCGTGCCCGCGTCGTTGCCGAACGTCGAATCGGTCAGCCGATACGCGAGACGCATCGAGCTCGCTTCCGTCAACAGCCAGTTCCACCACGGCTGCAACACCCGGTAGTTGCGGCGCACCAAAGCATTGGTGGACAAGCCGATGTCGGTGTCCCGGATGTTGCCCGTTCCCCGCTGCAGGCTGGTCGTGACCGTTTGGAACAGCGCGTCGTGGCGATACTCGCCGTCGAGACCGAGCGTCCCGCGCTCCGACGTCTGCTTCTGCGCGTTGAGCAGGAGCCCTTCTTCGGTCTTATCCGGCACGTCGCCTTTGCTGTATCCGGTGTGAGCCACGAAACCGTTGAAAGTCGTCTTCGACGTCTCGGTGGTGCCCTTGCCGTCGAGCCGCACGGCGCCGACGTAACCGGACGTCGATTGATGCGGGCCGGTCGATAGCTGGATGTTGTCGTCGGAAAACGCGCCGACGTCGAGAGACGGATGCAGCTCCCATTGTGCGGCCGAAACCGGCGAACAGAGACACCATCCCGCGATCCATGCCGCGAGCCGCCGCGGCCCGTTACTCCGGCGCCGCGCCCGCGCTCTTGCCGTTTCCGATCTCATTATTATTCGCATTGCTCCCGCCTTTGTTTTTCTCGCGTCAGGGGACCATGATCACATCGCCCGCCTTAAGCTGGATGTTTTGCTCCAGGCTCCGCCCCTTCTTGACTGCGCTGTAGTCGAAAGGAATCACCTGCTCGCGCCCGCCCTGCTTGCGCAGGATCCGGATATCGCTCTCCTTCGCAAAGGGCGTGAGTCCGCCGGCGAGCGTCAGCGCCTGGATCACGTCGACGTAACGCCCGACCACGTACTCGCCGGGTTTTCCGACCTTGCCGATCACGAACACCTTCAATCCTTGAATCTTCTTCACCGTCACCGTTACGACGGGATCGGGGATGTACTTCTTCAGGCGCGCGGTGATTTCCGTTTGCAGTTGCAACGGCGTCTTACCGGCCGCCTGCACGTTGCCGACCAGCGGAAATGTCAGCCATCCGTCGGGGCGCACCAGCACTTCGCGCTGCAGATCCTTTTCGCGCCACACGGCGATTTCGAGAAGATCCTCGGGACCGATCTGGTAATCGCCGCCGGCCGCGTCGCGAGCGGCATTCGCGGACGCCGGCGCGCCCGCCAGCGCCGCGGCGGGTGTCGCCGACGGCGTAGCACAACCGTGGAGCAGGAGAATCGTGCTGAAACCGATCGACAGGGTTAGTACGGATGGTCGAGGAAGCAGCAAACCGATTATTGTTCTGAACCGTAGTCGCTTCATTGTTGATATTTCGAATTTACCGAAGAGCGCATGAGTATCGCCATTGTCGCCGGCGCTGTCATCTTGCAGTACTGGGGTTATGAAACCACGTTCGCCATCCGGAAACTTTTTTCCGGCGGGCGCTACAATGGAGCGCACAACGCCGGGCGGCGGCGGCACGAACGCACCGCCGTAAACGCCAACGGAGCGGCACGCCGCAAATGGGAATTGAGAAACTGATACGCGTTGGGCACGGAAAGCTCGCCGCTTTTTCGCAGCTCATGGATGCGCTGTTCGTCGCCGGCGCATTGTGGATCGTCACGTGGTGCTACGGCTTCGAGCTGCGCACCGATCAGAGCCTCGCGGCGTTTTGGGCGGTGGCGTTATTCATCTTCTTCGGCCATCTATGCGGGCTCTATCATTCGTGGCGCGGGCTGTCGCTGCGGCACGAATTCGGCCGCTTGATTCTCGTCTGGGCCGCCGTCGTAATGCTGCTCCTCTTCATCGCCTACTCGCTCAAGACATCGGAGCAGTTCTCCCGCCGCGTGTTTCTCACGTGGTTCGTGATCACGCCGCTGATACTGATCATCTGGCGCGGGTGGATCCAAATCATCCTCGGCGCATTGCGCCGACGCGGTTTCAATACGCGCATGGTGGCGATCGCCGGGGCGCGCGATCTCGGCGGCTATCTCGCCCGCTCGATACTGGACACGCCGTGGATGGGGCTGCGCCCCGTCGGGTTCTACGACGATCGGCGGCCGGCCGGATTGCGGCCGCTGGTGCGCGAACCGATCGAGGTCATCGGCAATCTCGACGCCATGGTGCGCCACGCGCGTGAAGGCAAGATCGACATCGTCTACATCACGCTGCCGATGAGCGCGGAGAAACGCATACAGGCGCTGCTCGCCAAGCTTTCGGACACGACGGCGTCCGTCCACCTGATTCCCGATTTCTTCATTTTCGATTTGTTGCACGCGAGCTGGGGGACCATCGGCGAGGTGCCGGTGGTCAGCATTTCGGAGTCGCCGTTCTACGGCGTGGATGGAATCATCAAGCGGCTCGAAGACATGGTGCTCGCCTGCGTCGCGCTCCTCCTGGTCGCGATTCCGCTGATCGTCATCGCCATCGGCGTCAAGCTTTCCTCGCCGGGGCCGATTCTCTTCAGGCAACACCGCTACGGGCTGCGCGGCAACAAGATCGAAGTGTGGAAGTTCCGCAGCATGACGGTGCTGGAAAACAGCGACGACGTCGCGCAGGCGAAGCGCAACGATCCGCGCGTCACGCGCTTCGGCGCGTTTCTGCGCCGCACCTCGCTCGACGAGCTGCCCCAGCTTTTCAATGTCCTGCAGGGACGCATGTCGCTGGTCGGCCCGCGCCCGCACGCGGTGATCCACAACGAGCAATATCGCAAGCTGATCGACCGCTACATGCTGCGCCACAAGGTGAAACCGGGCATCACCGGCTGGGCGCAGGTGAACGGCTGGCGCGGCGAGACCGACTCGCTCGACAAAATGCAAAAGCGCGTCGAGTACGATTTGGCATATATACATAACTGGTCGCTCTGGCTCGATGTAAAGATCCTGTTCCTCACCGCCTTCCGCGCCTTCAACGACAAGAACGCCTACTGAGCGCGCCCGCGCATTTCCACTTTTTTGGTGGGTGCGTGTATCATAGGCGGGTTTCCTGTTGAACTCTGTTGAGGAGCACGCGATGACCTACGTGGTCACCGACAATTGCATCAAGTGCAAGTACACCGATTGTGTCGAAGTCTGCCCCGTCGATTGCTTCCATGAGGGTCCGAACTTTCTCGTCATCGATCCCGACGAATGCATCGACTGCACGCTCTGCGTTCCCGAGTGTCCGGTGAATGCCATCTTCGCCGAGGACGATGTGCCGGAGGACCAGAAGCACTTTCTGCCGTTGAACGCGGAGCTCGCGAAGAGCTGGCCGGTCATCACGGAGAAGAAAGATGCGCCGCCCGACGCGGCCGAGTGGGAAAACAAACCCGATAAGCTCAAGTATCTTGAACGCTGAGCGGCGGCATTTCGCCCGCCCTCGGCGCGTAGCGTTTGGACGCTCGACAGCCACCGACCCGCACACGGACCACAGGCGCTCGGCGTATGGGCGCCGCGGATAATCCTTCGGTGCGCGCGACGCCGGCGCGCGCCGCCCTACGGGTGCGGCGGCTCTAGGCGCATCTCGGCCGTATACACGTGCATCCGCGCGAATTTATCCTCACCCCTTACGGAGCCGATCCTTTAGAAACACTCGCGACGCTGATGCTGGAACGGCATCAACGCGAGCTCCCCGACCTCAGCCGGCACGTCGTCCTCTTTCCCCACCCCGGCGCCATCGGGCATTTCCGGCGGCGATTGCTCGCGGCCGCCGGCGAGCGCGGCTATGGCGGGGTGCTGGCCCCTTGGTGCGGCACGCTGGACCGCTGGCTGCAACAGCACGTCGCCGATGACGCCACCCTGATCGACGAGCCCGAGCGTGATCTCTTATTGCTCGAAGCCCTCGAACCCTATCCCCGGCTGCGCGAGCGTTACGGCACCTGGACGCTGGTCGACAGCTTGCTCGCGCTGTTCGACGAGCTGAACGCTCACCCGCCGGCCATGCCGCAGGATGTCGAAGCATTCGCCGCGCGCCTGGCCGAGGGCTACGGCGTGCGCGCGCCGCCCGCGCCGCTTCACGGCGAAGCGCATTTGGTCCATACGCTTTGGAGCGCCTGGAACGCGCATCTTTCGAGCCAGCGGCTTCAGGACCGCGCCCTGCAGCGGCGCACGGCGTTGGCTAAAGCCGGGGTCCCGGGCGACCACGCATACCATATATATATGGTGGGGCCGGTCGAGCTGTCGGGCGCCGAGGCCGACTGGCTTAAGTCACTACAAAAGCAAGGGTGCGCCACGCTATTACTGCATGGCGGCGTTCGAGCGGGCGAGCGCCACCCTGACGCGGTCTTGCGTCGTTGCCTGGAAATGCTCGACATACCCCCACCCTCGCCTTCCGCTTCCGCTATCCCTTACAGCCGCTTCATCGAGTCCGTGTACGCCGACGATACCGACATCGGCGCGCGCGCGCGTGCTTTCGCCGCCGAATCTCCCGCGAGCCCGTTGTCGGAGCGGCTGCACGTCTTTGCCGCCGGCGACTTCGAGCAGGAGGCGCGCGCCGTCGAGCTCGCCGTGCGACGCTGGTATGCGCGAGGCATTACCGACATCGCGGTCGTCACCCCCGACCGCAAGCTCGCGCGGCGCGTGCGCGCGCTGCTGGAGCGCGCGAATCTCAACTTGCGCGACGCCGCCGGCTGGGCGCTGTCGACGACCAGCGCCGCGACCGCGGTGATGCGCTGGCTCGAGTGCGTCGAACAGGATTTCGCGCAGGCGCCGCTGCTCGATTTTCTGAAGTCCCCCTTCGTCACGCTCGGCTTCCGGCGCGACGAGCTGGAGGCGCTGGTGCACTGCTTCGAGGAGGAGATCGTGCGCACGCACAACGTCGGCGCGGGTCTCGACCGCTACCGGCGTATCGTGCGCGCCGCCGAGGCGCGGCTGACGGCCGGCGGGTCGGCGCTGCTCGACATGCTCGATCGCGTGGCGGCGGCGGCCGAGCCGTTGCTGAAACGCCTCGGCTCCCGCACGCCGCGTTCCCCATTCGAATACCTTTTAGCGCTTCAACGAAGCCTCGAGCAAACCGGCGTCGCCGCCGGCTTGGGCGTCGATGCGGCGGGCAACCAGCTGCTCGCGACATTGCGACCCGACCGGCGCGCGGCGGGCGCGCGCAGAGGAAACTTGACGTGGCCGGAATTCCGTTACTGGCTGCAGCGCGAGCTCGAGCGGCGGCGTTTCCATCCGCCGCTGCCGGAGAGCGGCGTCGAACTGCTCGATCTCGCCGAAAGCCGCTGCCGGCGATTCGATGCGCTGATCATCGCCGGCTGCACGCGCGAAAACCTCCCCGGCCCGCTCAATAGCTCGCCGTTCTTTAACGACGGCGTGCGCCGCCAACTCGGCTTGCCGACGCGATCGGACCGCGTGCTCGCGCCGCTGCATGATTTTCGCCGGCTGCTCGAAGCCGCGCCGCGGGTTCTCCTGACTTGGCACGAAAGCGAAAACGGCGAAGCGATCGTCCCGAGCCCGTGGACCG
>Ga0070741_10006933_pt1 | contig 23901 bp, 16 predicted proteins | sample Coa_R1_4_FD_66440 | JGI IMG/M metagenome (GOLD analysis project Ga0070741, IMG submission 66440) | Surface soil microbial communities from Centralia Pennsylvania, which are recovering from an underground coalmine fire - Coalmine... | ecosystem: Environmental > Terrestrial > Soil > Unclassified ...
CGTGACGTTCGTCGAGGGCGACGCGACGCGGATGCCGTTCGACCGCGGCTCCTTCGACCTCGCGGCCTGTCATCGAGTCCTCCACCACATGGCCCGGCCCGAGCTGGCCGTTGCGGAGCTCGCCCGCGTCACCCGGCTCGGCAGCCGGGTACTGATCATCGACCAGATCGCGCCTCCGGATCCCCTGGCGGCGCTCGAGCTCGACCGGTTCGAGGGCGCCCGCGACCCCTCGCACACCCGTCTGCTGCCCGACATCGACCTTCGCGCGCTGCTCGAGGCGAACGGCCTCGTGCTCAGGGCGTCGCGCATCGTGCAGGAGCCGCGGGACCTCGACCGCTACCTCGACCTGGCCGGCTGCGAAGGGCCTGCGCGCGAGGCTGCCGCGGCTCTCGCGCCCCCTCGGCTGGTCGCTTCGGTCGCCTGGTATCTGGCGGCGAAGCCGGTTCCGTGATGCGTAAGCTGCACGGATGAACGACGCGGATCTCGCACAGATCGCCGAGTTGGCGGTGGCGGTCGGCGCAAACGTCCAGCCGGGGCAGATCGTCGGCGTCACGGCCGAGCTCGGCCACGAAGACATTGCCCGCGCGATCGCCGCCGCAGCCTACGACCGCGGCGCGAAGTTCGTCGACGTCTGGTACGTCGACCCGCTGGTCAAGCGCGCGCGGATCGAGTTCGCGCCCGACGACACGCTCGACTACGTGCCACCTTGGTACGGCCGGCGGTTCATCGAGCTCGGCGAGCAGCGCGGCGCCAACATCGCCATCCGCGGTCTCACGGTGCCGAACGCGCTCGAGGGTCTCGACCCGAAGCGCGCCGGGCGTGACCAGCTGCCGCGCGTCAAGGAGACGAACGTCATCGTCAACGAGCGCACCGTCAACTGGACGATCGTCGCCTACCCGACACTGCCCTGGGCTCGCGTCGTCCATCCGGAGCTCGACGACGATGCGGCGCTCGCCAAGCTCCGGGAAGAGGTCAGGCACGTGAGCCGGCTGGACGAGCCCGACCCGCTCGAAGCGTGGGAGGCGAGGATCGTCCAGCTCGAGCGCGCCGCCGAGGCGCTCAACGAGGCCCGGCTCGACGCGCTGCACTTCGAGGGCGAGGGCACGGATCTCACGATCGGGCTGCTGCCGTCGTCGATCTGGCGCATGGCGCGCTGGTCGACGATCGACGGCCTGCGCCATCTCCCGAACGTGCCGACCGAGGAGGTCTTCACCTCACCCGACCCGGACCGCGTCGACGGGCATGTCCGCTCGACGAAGCCGCTCGTGCTCACCGACGGGACGATGGTGCGCGGGCTGAACGTGCGCTTCGAAGGAGGCCGCGCTGTCGACATCACGGCCGACGAGGGCGGCGAAATCCTCGCCGGCCGTACGAGGATCGACGAAGGCGCCTGCCGGCTGGGCGAGGTGGCGCTGGTCGACCGGGAGAGCCGGATCGGCCAGCTCGGCACGGTCTTCTACGAGACGCTTCTCGACGAGAACGCTGCGAGCCACATCGCGCTCGGGTCGGGCTTCGCGTTCGCAGTCGAGACCGACGAGGATCGCGCCCGCGTGAACCAGAGCGCCGTCCACATCGACTTCATGATCGGGAGCAACGACGTCGACGTGACGGGTCTGACGAGCGACGGCGAGCGTGTGCCGCTGCTCCGCGACGGCGTCTGGCAGCTCTCGGCGGTCCACGCCGCTTGACGTCCCCGACACTCGCAGAACGGCTCGCCGACCTGGCGGTCGGGATCGGCGCGAACGTGCAGCCGGGGCAGATCGTCACGGTCTCGGCCGACATCGGCCTGGAGGAGATCGTGCGCGAGCTGGCAGCGCGTGCCTACCGGGAGGGCGCGAAGTTCGTCGACGTGACCTACTTCGACCCGGGGGTCAAGCGGGCCCGGATCGAGCACGCCGCCGAGGACACGCTCGACTTCGTGCCGTCCTGGTACGCAGGGCGGGTCTTCGAGCTCGGCCGCAGCCATTCCGCGCGCGTCGTCGTCGCCGCGCCTTCGAACCCGCGTGCCCTCCAGGGTCTCGACCCGGCGCGGCTCGGCCGCGACCAGCTTCCCGCGATCGCCGAGTGGATGGACGTGCTCAGCGAGCGCACGGTGAACTGGACGATCATCCCCTTCCCGACGCTGCCCTGGGCGCGACTCGTCCACCCGGAGCTGGACGACGCGGCCGCGCTCGAGAAGCTGACGCAGGAGATCGTGCACGTCTGCCGGCTGGACGAGCCGGATCCCGACGCGGCCTGGCGCGCCAGGGTCTCGGAGCTCAGCGCCGTCGGCTCTCGGTTGAACGGGCTCGCGCTCGACTCGCTGCACTACGAAGGCCCGGGGACAGACCTGACGGTCGGGCTCCTGCCGAGCTCGAGCTGGGTCGGCGCGCTGTCGAGCACGATTGACGGGCTGGAGCACCTTCCGAACATCCCGACGGAAGAGGTCTTCTCGACGCCCGACCCGCAGCGCGCCGAGGGCCGCGTCCGCTCGACGAAGCCACTCGTGCTCGTCGACGGGTCGATCGTCCGCGGCCTGGAGGTTCGCTTCGAGGGCGGCCGGGCGGTCGAGATCGACGCCGAGGAGGGGGCCGAGATCATGCGGGCGAGGACGGCGCGGGACGAGGGCGCTTCCCGGCTCGGCGAGGTGGCGCTGGTCGACCGGGAGAGCCGCATCGGCCAGCTCGGCACCGTCTTCTACGAGACGCTGCTCGACGAGAACGCGACCAGCCACATCGCGCTCGGGTCCGCCTACGAGGAAGCCGTGGACGAATCCGACCTGCCGCGCATCAACCGCAGCGGCACGCACATCGACTTCATGGTCGGAGGCGACGACGTCGACGTCACCGGCATCACGCGCGACGGGCAGCGGATTCCCGTCCTCCGCGGCGGCGCCTGGCAGATCTAGCTTCCGGCGACCGCCTGGGAAACCCGCTCGAACGCGAGCGAGGCGCGGCGGGCCGCCTCGTGCACCGCCTCGGCCGAGTCGGCCTGGTACAGGAAGAAGCAGGTCTCGTCCTCGGGAACGAAGATCGAGCTCAGGTAGCGAACGGAAGTCCCTTCCCTGGTCAACTGCTCGGCAACTTCGCGCGCCCGGGCGGCGGGGGCTCCCGAGCCGTCGGAGCGGCTGAGGTACACCTCGACGAGAAACTGCGCCACGCGGCGCAAGCTACGCGCGACCGAGGTCCGGCGAAATCCCGGAAACCTTCAAGGTTTGGCGAGGCGCGGGCCGAGCTGGGAGCGCGAGCGGATGCCGAGCTTCGCATAGGCGTGCGAGAGATGGACCTCGACCGTGTGGACGGTCACGAACAGCTTGCCGGCGATCTCCTTGTTGGACAGCCCCTCCGCGGCGAGCTCCGTGACCCGAGCCTCTGTCTTCGTCAGACCTCCGGGCGACTCGGGCCGGCGGGCGCCCACACGCGACAGCTCCGACCGCGCTTCTTCGACCCAACCGGAAGCGCCGAGCTCGCCGAAGATCGCCGCCGCAGCCTCGAGGCTCTCGCGGGCCGCGCCCCACTTCCGCAGGCGGCGCTCGGTGCGACCGAGGACGAGGAGCGTCCGCGCCTGGTCGAAGCGAAGCCCGAGCGCGTCGTAGGCCGCTGCAGCCGCCCGGGCGCCGTCCTGGTCGAAGCGGACGAGCGCCTCGCAGCGCTTTGCGCTCGCGAGGCCCCACGGGTGTGCCTGCTCGCGCGCCAGCTCCGACAGCCGCTCGGTGACGGCGCCGGCCTCCGCCGTCTCGCCGAGCTCGACGAGCGCCTCGACGAGGTCAGGCGCCACGGGAAAGACGCCCGGGTCGCGCACGCCCTCCCGCTCGGTGTGCGTCCAGACGGCCCGGAAGCTCGCCGCCGCGTGCGCGGGGTCGTGGCCGAGCGTTGCGGCGAGGCCCTGCGCCCTCAGGCTCTCCAGCCAGTCCCACTGGGTTCCGATCTCGAGCGCGCGCTCGATCGTCGCCGTCGCCAGGTCTTCCGCTTCGGCCCGAAAGCCCCGGCCTGCCCGGAGCAGGGCCTGGCAGCGCTGGTAGTTCGGAATCGCGAAGAGGTCGCCCTCGGAGGACTGCGCCCATTCGTCGAGCAGCTGCTCGGCGGTTCCGAAGTCGCCCACCCGCAGCGCGAGCTCGCAGAGATGGAGCCGGGCCCACGCCGACGAGCCCGGCTCGCCGCGATCGTCGGCGAGCTCGAGCATGCGGGAGAAGAGCTCGCGCGCCGGCTCGACGGATCCGCGCCACACGAGCCGTTGGCCCGCGATGCGCTCGGGCGACGCCGCCAGGTAGCCGGGCGCCCGCGAGGCGGCGGCCCATCGCCTGCACAGGTCGTCGACCGGAATGCCCCGGAGACCGCGTGCCCACGCGAGGGCGAACAGGACCGCCCGCTCCACCTCATGTCCTGCACGTCTCGCGGCAGGGAGGACTTCGAGGGTTGCGGCCTCGGCGGCTTCGATCCGCTCGACGGCGATGACCGCGCTGGACATCTTCGCCACGACGCGGGCGCGGAGCGCCGGATCGTCGCGCGCCTCGGCGAGCGCATGCTCGAGGTGCCGCCTGTACTCGTCCACGTGACTGATGTGTGCGCCCTCTGAGAGCTGGAGCCAGGCGCGCGCCCGCTGAGCACCGGCCGGGATCGACTCGAGCTCGGCCTCGAGCAGATCGGTCACCCGCTGGATCTCGCCCGCCGTCTCGAGGTGGGCTGCGAGCGCCAGGACGCGCTCGCTCCGCGCGTCGCTGTCTTCCGGAGTGAGCCGGAGCGAGTGCTCGGCCAGCTCGACAGCCTCCTCTCGCGCGCCGCGCGCCGCCGCGCCCTCGGCGGCCCGGCCGATGGTGTCCGCGAGCGCGCCGTCCGGCTGGACGGTCGCGAGCGCGAGGTGCCTGGCCCGCAGGCCGTCGGTCGAGGCGAGCGCGGCCAGCTCGCGGTGGAGGTCGCGCCGCACGGGGGCCCGGGCGCGCTTTCGGGCCGCCGCAGCCAGCAGCGGGTGCGACGGGCGCACGCGGTCGCCTTCCACGAGCACGAGCCCGTCCTCCACCGCCTCCTCGAACGTCTCCGGGTCGACCAGCGCGCGAAGCTGACCCGCCCGCAGGTCGGGGCTGAGAGCGAGCCCGAGGAGCAGCCGGTTCGCGCCGGCCGAGAGACCGCGGATACGAATCCCGATCAGCTCCTCCACCTCGTCCGGGACCGGCATGTCCTCGCCGATCTCGGGCGCGCCGCGCTCGGCCAGCATCCGCCCGAGCTCGAGGGCGAAGAGCGGATTGCCTTCCGCAGTGTCGTGGACCTGCCGCAGGACGCGGCGCGGCAGGCTCAGCCCGAACCGCTGCATGAGGAGGGCGCGCGTCGCCCCGAGGCTGAGCGGTGCCAGGACCAGCCGTTCGCTCCGGGTTGCGAGCGCCGCTTCGACGCTCGACTGCGGGCCTGTTCGCTTGGCGAGGAGGAAGCGCAGGCCGGCGTCGCCGAGCCGTCGAGCGGCGAACGAGAGCGCGTCCGCGGAGGACCGGTCGAGCCACTGGATGTCGTCGACCGCGACGACGCTGGGGCTCGCCCGGGAGAGCTCGCGCAGCACGTTCAGGAGGCCGGTCGCGATCGCCCGGGCGCCGAGCGCCGGCCTGCCCGGCTCGGCGCGGAGCAGCGCGACGTCCAATGCGTGCCGCTGTGGACCGGAGATGCCCGGAACGCTCGCGAGGTCGACGTCCTCGAGCAGGTCGGTCAGCGCGGCGAACGACAGGCCGGCCTCGGATCCGCTGGGCCGCACCGCGAGGATCCGCATGCCGCGCCGGCCCGCTTCGTCGATGGCCGCCTCCCACAGCGTCGTCTTGCCCGCGCCCGCCCGGCCGTCCAGCACGAGCGCTGCCGGCTCCCCGGTGCCGTCCAGGAAGCACCGGATCCGCGAGAGTTCCTGCTCGCGGCCGACGACCCGGCTCCCAGTTTCGACCTCGACGCCGGTCACGCCTTGCTGGATAACAGAGCCCGGGCCGCGCGGCAACTACCGCGACGGCCCGGCTCCCGTTCGGTGCGGCTAGTTCACGTTGCCGACCTGGAGGGCGACCATCTGCCCACTCCCGATCGGATGGTTGTCGCTGTCGGTCGCGCACTTGGTGACGACCGTGTTGGTCGAGGCGGTCAGCGTGAGCTCGCCGAACATCGGCGCGCTTCCGAACTGGTCGTCTCTCGCGTCGTAGTGGAAGGTGTAGCCGTTGGGCGTGCCGGCCGGGAAGCTCGCGCCGTTCACATACCAGTCGCAGACGCTGTTGAGCGTCGGGTCGTCGCCCACGATGATCATCGGCGACCAGATCAGGTAGTTACCGGCCGGGAGCCCGCTGAGCCCGACGATCTCGGTGTTGTCGTTCTGCAGCATCTCGTGCGAGTTCGGGTTCGAAACGTAGACGTGGCCTGCCACTCCGGGGCCGGCAGGCCCCTGGGCACCCTGCGGCCCCTGGACGCCCTGCGGTCCTTGCGGGCCCTGAGGACCCTGCGCTCCCTGCGGGCCTGTCTGGCCCCAGTTGAGCGGCGTCTCGTCCTTGCTGCAGCTCGAGGCGTCCTTCTTCGACGACGCCGGGTCGATGACCCTGAGGTCACCCTTGTCCGTCTTGTAGCAGCCGTGGATCACGCCGCTCCCGTCCGGGATCGCGGCGTAGGCGAACGTCGACGCGCCCGCCGCGACCGCGGCGACGGCGACCACGATCAGCGTCTTTCCCAGCATGAGTCGCTCCTTTCGCGTGGGGGATCGAGCGACTCGACGCTACGGGCGGTGCGTTTCGGGCGAAATCCCGGAAACCCTCAAACTTTTGCGCGCGTGACCGCCTCGGTGACGTGCTCGAACGGGAGCGCGGCGCGCGTCGCGGCCTCCCGGACAGCGTCGACGGAGGCGGCCTCGTACAGGAAGAAACAGGTCTCTTCGTCGGGAAGGAAGATCGACTGCACGTAGCGGATCAGCGTGCCCTCGCGGCTGAGTTCCTCGGCGGCGCGGCGGGCGCTTTCGGCGCCCTTCTCGACGGCGTCGCCGTTGCCCCGCGAGACGTAGAGCTCGACCAGGTATTCGGGCATGCCGTGAGGGTAGGCGGCGTGTCCCAGTGGTGAAATCCTGGAAACCCCTGGTCTTTCCTACGCGAGGCGGGAGACGAGCTGCGCCCGTGACCGGACCCCGAGCTTGGCGTAGATCTTCGTCAGGTGGCCTTCGACGGTCGGAATCGTGACGACGAGCGCCGCGGCGATCTCCTTGTTGGACAGGCCGTCGGCAGCGAGGCGTGCGACGCGTTCCTCCGCGCTCGTCAGCTCGCCCGCCGGGCTCGGACGGCGTGCGCCGACGCGGGAGAGCTCGTTCCGTGCATCCTCCGCCCAGCCGGGCGAGCCGATCTCCTCGAACAGGGCGACCGACCGCTCGAGCGACTCCCGCGCGGCGCCCCACTTCCTCGAGCGGCGCTCGGCCCGTCCGAGAGCGAGCAGCGCCCGCGCGGCGTCGAACCTCAGTCCGAGCCGCTCGTACTCCTCGGTCGCGTCGCGGAGCAGCGGGGCTGCCTCGTCGTAACGGTTCGTCGCCAGCAGCAGGAGGGCCCGGCACCGTGCCGATGTCGGCCGTCCCCAGGGATGGTCCTGCTCGTTCGTCAGGCGCTCGAGCCGACCGGTTGCGTCCTCTGCCTCGTCCAGGCGCCCGAGCTCGGCGAGCGCTTCGACGAGATCGGGCTCGAACGGCAGCACTCCTGGCTCCTCGAGGCCCTCCCGGACGTCGTGCTCCCACACGGGGATGAGCGCGTCCGCGGCCGCCGCGTTCTCGTGCCGGAGCAGGAACGCGATGCCTCGAGCGCGGTGCGCATCCAGCTCGTCCGGCAGGACGCCGATGGCGCGGGCGTCCTCGACCGTCCTCGCCGCCCACTCCTCGGTCTGCTCGGGAAGCCCGCGCCCCGCGGCGAGCAGGGCCCGGCAGCGCGGGTACATCGGCGCCAGGCCGCCTTCGCCCGCGGACTCGCCCCATTCGTCGAGCAGCCGCTCGGCTTCGTCCCAGGCTCCCGCTCGCAGCTCGACCTGGATGAGGTGCAGCCGCTGGAGCACGTAGGAGACAGGCTCGCCGCGCTCGTCCGCGGCCTCGAGGAGCCGCCGGATCTCGCGGCGCGCCGCGTCGATCTCGCCCCGCCACAGCAGCCGCTGGCCGTGGATCCGCTCCGGTCCGGAGGCGATCGAGAATCCTGGTCCGGACGTGGCCGCGGACCGCTCGCGGATGTCGTCGATCGGCTTGCCGAGGAGTGCTCGAGCCCAGGCGAGCGCCTGGAGAACGTCACGCTCGACGTCCGGCCCCGCCGCCTTCGCCGGCCCGAGCGCCACGAGCGCGCTCTCCTCGGCGGCCGCGATCTGCTCGTAGCGGAGCACGGCTCGGTCGCAGGCGACCTCGGCCACGACGAATGCGTGCAGCGCCGGCTCGGATTCGCTCTCCGCGAGGGCGCGCTCGTTGATCGGCACGCTCTCGTCCCAGGTCGGGGCGCCCTCGCAAAGCAGCCGGAGTGCCCGGACCCGCGCGGCGCCCGGCGGGAGCGAGTCGAGCTCCGGCTCGAGGAGCTCCACCAGGCGGTCGATCTCGCCGGTGTTGTCCAGGTAGCCGGCCAGCTCGAGCACGCGATCCGGCCGCGAGGGAGACGCCACAGGCGTCAGCCGAAGCGCGTGCTCGGCGAGGAGGGTCGCGTCGGCCCCGCCGCCTCTGGCCGCGGCGGAGGACGCGGCGGCGGCGATCGTGGCTGCGAGTGCCTCGTCGGGCTCGTCCGTCGAGAGGGCGAGGTGGCGTGCTCGGAGCTCGTCGCCTTCGACCAGGCCGGCGAGCGCGCGATGGAGCTCGCGTCGCTCGGCAGGCCGTGATCGCGTTCGTGCCGCTGCCGAGATGAGCGGGTGCGACGGTCTGATCCTGTGGCCGTCGTCTGCGAACAGCCCGTCGTTCAGCGCCTGCTCGACTGTCTCGCGGTCCGACAGCGCCTCGAGCTGCGGCGCCGACAGGTCGGGGCTGAGCGCAAGCGCGAGCAGCAGCCGGCGCGCGGGCCGCGCGACCCGGCCGATCCGGATGCCGACGAGCTCCTCGACGTCCTTCGGAACAGGGATCTCCTCGCCGATCTCGGGAGCGCCCGATTCCGCGAGCGCGCGGCCGAGCTCGAGCGCGTAGAGCGGGTTCCCGCCGGAGGCCTGGAAGATCTGGCGCAGCACGCGACGCGTCACCACGAGCCCGAGGCGGTCGACCAGCAGCTTCCGGATGGCGCCGAGGCTCAGCGGCTCGACCGGGAGGCGATCGGCTCCCGGCAGCGCATCCGCGAGCGCAGAGGCGTGACCGGACCGCTTGGCGACGAGGAAGAGCACCTTCCGGTCCTCCAGGCGGCGCGCCGCGAACGCGATGCCGTCCGAAGAGGCCCGGTCGAGCCACTGCGCGTCGTCGATCGCGACGACGAGCGGCCGCGCCGAGAGCGACCTGAGCACGTTCAGGAGCCCTGTGGCGACCGCGCGCGAGCCGGGCTTCGCGTCTCCGGGAGGTGCGCGGAGGAGAGCGACCTGGAGCGCATCTCGCTGCGGCTCGGGCACGCCTCGGGCGGACGCGACGTCGACGTCCTCGAGCAGGTCCGTCAGGGCCGAGAAGGAGAGCTGGGCCTCGGCGCCGCTCGGGCGGGCGGAAAGGACGCGGAGCCGGCGCCTGCGAGCCGCCTCGATCCCGGCTTCCCACAGCGTCGTCTTGCCGGCGCCCGGGCTTCCCTCGACCAGCAGCGCTCGGGGCCAGACCCCTCCGTCGAGGAACGCCTCGATCCGCGCGAGCGCCGCGTCTCGTCCGAGAACCTGCCCCTGCCCGGCCACGGGGCGTGGATACCAGACGCCCCGCGGCCGCACAAGGGTGGTGCTTCAGTTCACAGCCGAGATCTGGAGCGCGATCATCTGCCCGGCGGCGAGCGGCTTGCTGTCGGTCTGGACCGAGCACATCGCCTTCACAGAGTTGCTCGCCTGGCTGAGAGAGATCACGCCGAACATCGGGAAGTAGCCGTTCGAGTCGTTCTTTGCGTCATAGGTCGCGAAGTTGCCGTTCTTGGGGTCGGGCTCCAACGCCTGGTCGTTGACCTTCCAGGCGCACTCCGATGCCTCGTAGTCGGAGTCGTCGCCGTAAATCGTGATCGGCGACCAGATCATGTAGTTGCCTGCCGGAAGGCCGCTGAGGCCGACGATCTCCTGCTCGTGCGGGGACGAGTCGTCGATCACGTGCGAGTTCGGATTCGAGACGTACACGTGACCGCTGACAGGCCCGGCAGGCCCCTGCGGCCCGACTGGACCTTGCGGGCCGACCGGCCCCTGCACGCCCTGCGGCCCGACGGGCCCCTGCGGACCGGTCTGGCTCCAGTTGAGCGGCGTCTCGTCCTTGCTGCAGCTCGAGGCGTCCTTCTTCGTCGACGCCGGGTCGATCACCCGCAGGTCGCCCTTGTCCGACTTGTAGCAGCCGTGGATCACGCCGCTCGAGTCCGGGATCGCCGCGTAGCCGATTGCGGCTGCTCCGGCGGCGAGGACGGCGGCGAGCGCCGTACCGAGGAGGATTCGCTTGAACATCGTGTGCTCCTTTCGACGGTTGACGCGCCGACCGTAAGCGGGCGTCCTCGCCGCCGAAATCCTGGAAACCCCTGGAGTTTTCTACGCGGGCTTGCGCAGGCGGCCTGACGCGGCGGTGCGGGCCACCGCGCCCGGGAAGAGCGCCTGGGCGATCGCGCCGAGGCGGTAGTACCAGGGCACGAAGATCTCGCGCCGGTCGTGGTCGATCGCGCGGAGGACGGCTTCCGCGACGTCCTCCGGCTCGGCGATTACCCGGTGCATGTAGCGCGGCCAGACCGCGCGCTGGGGAAAGCCCTCGGTCTCGACGAAGCCGGGCATGACCAGGTGCACGCGCACGCCGCGTCCTTGCAGCTCGGCGGCGACGGCGCGAGAGAACGAGACCTGCGCGTGCTTCGAGGCAGCGTAGGGGCCGGAGGTTCCCGCCGTCACCGTCCCGGCGGCCGAGGCGACGTTGACGACGTCCGACGGAGCCGCCGCCACCAGCCCGGGGAGCAAGGCGCGAAGGCACCAGACGCCCCCGAGGTAGTTGACGCGCGTGACGAGCTCGATGCGCTCGGGGTCCGCGTCGACGAACCCCGTCCTGGCCGGGATGCCCGCGTTGTTGACGAGGAGGCCGATCCTCGGATGCCGGTCGAGCACCGCGGCAGCCGTTCGCTCGACGGCCTCGCGGTCGCCCACGTCGCAGACGTGGTACTCGCCGCCGACCTCCTCGGCGAGCTTCTGGAGCAGCTCCTCGCGCCGGGCGAGCAGCACGCAGTGCCAGCCCTTTCCCGCGAGCGCCCGCGCGAGCGCCGCCCCGATCCCGGACGAGCCTCCGGTGACGACGGCGACCTTGTCCACTCAGCAGACGCGCACGCCGCGAACCGCGATCGCGCGCTTTCCGGCGCGATCGACGACCACGGCTGCGAGCACGTGCCCGCCCTTCTTCAGGCCCGCGGTCTTCCAGTTGGCCGCGTACAGACCGGCGACGCCGCTCTTCACGGTGGCGATCTTGTGCGTGTCCTCCGTGAACGTCACGGACGAGATCTTCGCGGTGTCGCTCGCGACGACCACGAGCCGCTCCTTCTTCGCCGCGCACACGCTTGCCTGCGGGGCGATCCAGGTGATCGCCGGCCCGTTCACGACCGTGATCGACGTCGTCTTGATCGTCGTGTTCGGAAGCGCGTTCGGTCCGATCGTGTTGACGTTCTTCGACTCCTGGTTGTCGGAGGCGAGCATGAGCAGCTTCGGCCGGCCCGCGTCCAGCGCCTCCGCTGCAGAGGGGATCGGGATGACGGCGGTCCCGGTCTTGGGGTCGAACGCCGCCACGCCGACGAGGCTGTTGCCGTAGCCGATCACGACCGAGTACGGGTCGGGGCCGGACTGCGAGTCGGTGATGCGCAGGGCGAGGGTGGGCCTGCCGGCGGCGACTCTCGTCGTCAGCAGCGTGACCTTCGGCGGCTTGAGGTCGTTCACCCACGAGCGCAGGACGTAGCTTCCGGGGAGCGCCTGGTGCGTGAACGGGTCGGTCGCGGAGTCGACCGAGACGTAGTACTTGCCGGGGCTCTGGAAGACGGCCCCGGCCACGCCGATGTCCGCCTGGTAGTCGAACAGGATCCCGTTCACGTTCACCGGCGTGCCGGCGTAGCCGAGCACCGTGTTCTCGTCCGGAGCGGCGAGCAGCCAGGGGTCGACCAGGGCGTTGGGCGACTCCGAGACGACGGCGACGCCGAAGTTGACGGTCTCCTTGGTCGTCGTCGTGACGTAGAGGTGCTCCTTGCCGTTCTCGTCCATCGGCGCCCCGGTGACGTTGCCGGGCAGACCGAACGGGTCGGCAGGCCAGCGGTAGATCGACGCAAGGTTCTGCCCCTTGCGCGTGTCGCCGCCCTGGAGGGTCTTCAGGGGGACTGCCGTCCCCTTTGCGAGCCCGGGGCTCGTGACGTAGAAGTCGTACGGGATCCGCCTCGTGTCGCTGCCGTGCTGGAGGACGATGAAGCCGTAGTCGTCACCCGGTTGTGCGTTGCCCGAGGTCGCCGCGGTGACGGTCAGCATCGCGCTCCCGCCCGGCGGGACCAGCAGCGTCGGCGAGAAGCCGATCGTCGCGCCGCTCGAGGCGCTCTGCGCCTGCAGGCTCACGTTCCACGTGCCGTCGCCGCCGCCGGCGTCGCTGAGCGTGACGACCATCTGCTTGCTCGGCGTACCGCCGTTCGCGACGTTCAGCTCGCCGAGCGAGAGCGACTGCGGGTCGCTGAAGATCAGCGGGTTGTCGGCGCTCGGCAGCCAGGCGAGACCCGCGCCTTCCTCGAGCACGGGCGCCTCGGCCGTCCTGGCCGTGTTCGCGTACGCGGGAATCGCAGCCAGCATCAGCGCGGACTTGATCTGCCTCGGCGTCCAGCCCGGGTGCCGCTGGAGGAGCAGCGCGGCGGAGCCGGCGATGTGCGGCGTGGCCATGCTCGTCCCGTCGAAGACCGCGAACGGCGAGCCGGCGAACTCCGGCAGCGTCGAGGAGAGGACCTGCGCCCCCGGTGCGGAGATGTCCGGCTTGAGCAGGTGCGCGAAGTCGGTGGGCCCGCCGGCCGAGAAGCTCGTGATCACGCCCGAACGGCCGGTGTCGATCTCGAAGACGTCCCGGCTGACCGTGATCTGCGCCTGCCCGCCGGTCGAGGCCATTGCGTTGACGAGGTTCTGCCCGTCCAGGTCGGAGATCATCGCCAGCGGGTAGCCGAGCTGGACCGGGATCGGGTTCGGGTCGCCGGGCCGGTTGTCCGAGACGATCATCCCGATCGCGCCCGCGGCCGCCACCCGGAAGGCCTTCGAGGTGAAGGTGCAGGTGCCGCGCTCGACGAGCGCGATCTTGCCCTTGAGCGAGTTCGCGGGCAGCAGCGGCCTGAGCTGGTTGGGATCCTTCGCGGGCCCGCAGAGGTGCCGGTCCACCGGCTTGCCGTCCGCGCCGGTCAGCCGCCCCACGTCCATCAGCGTCTGCGGCGTGTCCGACCAGCTCGACGGGAGTCCGTCCGCCGTCGGGACGATCGGGAACGGGTTCGTCCCCTGGAGCGTGGGGGAGACGACGTTGAGCTCGCGCCCGAAGTAATGGAGGTTCGTGACGGCGGCGACGGTAATCGCGTCGGGCGCCGAACCGGGGGAGCCCACCGTGCCGAGGCCGAAGTCGTCGCGGTCGTTGCCCGCTGCGATCACGGGCACGACCCCCGCCGCGGCCACGTTCTTGATCGTCGGGATCATCGCGTCGTTGGCCGGGTCGGTCTCCGGGCCGCCGCCCGAGAAGTTGATGACGTTCATCCCGTCGGAGACCGCGCTCTCGAAGGCGGCGACGATCTCGGGCGTCTCGGCGAAGTCGCCGCCGACGAGCGGTGCGGGGACGTTGAAGACGCGGTAGTTGCCGAGCCACGCGCGGGGCGCGATGCCGGACAGGCCGGAGACGGTCGGGTGGTCGCGTCCCGGCGGCGCCGTCGTGTTCGCGTCGCCCGCGGCGATCCCGGCCACGTGCGTTCCGTGGAACGACGCCTGGCGGTCGAGCGGCAGCTGCCCGCCCGGGCCGGAGCCGGGGCCGGGGAAGGCGCGCGCCACGATCACCTTCGGCGTCGTGAAGCTCGTGTTGCCCCTCGGGAACCCGGAAGGGTACGAGAAGCCGCTCGGGTTGAAGAACTGGTTCGTCTGGTCGACGCCGTCGTCGACGACGCCGATCTTGATCCCTGCGCCGCTCGCCCCGGTCGCCTGCTCGAGCTGCGTCGCGCCGATGATGCTCGGGCTCTTGTTCAGCGTCACCGTGTAGCGGAGGCTCGGGTAGACGTGACTCAGGAAGCCGAGCCCGAGAAGCTTCGGCAGCTTCGTCTCGGGCAGGCTGACCGTGAAGCCGTCGAGCACCACCCGGTAGCGCCATGAGATCTTCGCCTGCGGAATCGCGCGCTGGATCTTCGCGATCGCCCGGCTCTGCGCGGCGTCGATCCTTGCCAGATAGGCCCGCGCCGACGGACGGGCGATGTCGAGCTGCCGGCTGCCGAACTGGTCGCCGGTCGCGTTGCCGAACGCTTGCGCGAGCGGGGGCAGCGCCAGCGTCGCGATCATCCGGACCGTTCCTGACGCGTGCCCGGCCGGGACGACGATGTGCCCGTGGCGGAAGCGCGGGATCGTCACGTCGCCGAAATGCCGGCGCAGCGGGATCAGGGAAGCGGACGCCGAGGTCGCGCCGGCAAGCGCCGCGAGGGCGAGGACGAGGGCGACGGTGCGGCGCACGAGCGGCGCCTAGCGTACACTCGCGCCCGTCATGGCCGGGCAATTTGCAGGGAAGCAGGGGCTCGTCCTCGGCGTCGCGAACAAGCGGTCGATCGCGTGGTCGATCGCCCGCGCGCTCGCCGACGAGGGAGCGGAGCTCGCGTTCACCTTCCAGGGCGAGCGGATCGAGAGCTCCGTGCGCGAGCTGGCCGAGAGCGTCTCGAGCCCGCTCGTCACGTCGTGCGACGTCCGCTCGGACGAGGACGTGGCGCGCGTCTTCGGCGAGGTCGGGGAGGCTTTCGGCGGCGGGCTCGACATCCTCGTCCATTCGGTCGCGTACGCGGCTGCGGAAGACCTCGCCGGCCGCTTCACGGACACGTCACGGGACAACTTCTGGCTCGCGCTAGACGTGAGCGCGTACTCGCTCGTCTCCTGCGCGCACGCGGCCGAGCCGCTGATGGAGACCCGCGGCGGCGGCTCGATCCTGACGATGACCTACCTCGGCGGCGAACGCGCCGTGCCCCACTACAACGTGATGGGCGTGGCCAAGGCCGCGCTGGACGCATCCGTCCGCTACCTCGCCTGGGATCTCGGGCAGAAGAACATCCGCGTCAACGCGATCTCGGCCGGCCCGGTGCGCACGCTGGCAGCCCGCTCGATCGCCGGCTTCCCGACGATGGAGGCGATCGTCGACGAACGCGCCCCGCTCCATCGTCAGATCGACGCCGACGACGTCGGCGCCGCCGCGGCCTATCTCCTCTCGGACGCCGCGAAGAACGTGACGGCGACGACGCTCTATGTCGACGCCGGGTACCACTCGATGGGCATGTAGAGGCCGCCCCTGGTAGAGCCGGTTTGGCTCAACCACGCGGTCGCCCCTGCCGTAGTTGTTGTCAAATGCCGGGGCGTTGGTGTCTCGGTGGTGTCTGGTGTTCGTCGCCAACCGTGGCAACAAATGACCGACTGCTTTGGTTGACTCTCCGGCCCGATGGGATGACCGCTCACTCATCCACACACCGGTCTTTCGCGGCGGCGCTCGGGGCCAGCAAGTTTGAAACGCCCACGGCCCGGTTAGGCGCACGGCGAGGCTGATTGCGTGGTGGAGGCCGATGGCCGAGACCCCGCCATTGGCCTCTTGTTGTCGGGCGGGGCAAGCGGGTAAGCCCTCTCTCATTGCTTGCTTCGGGCCGGGTCAGGGGCCACGCCTGCTTGACTCTCCGACTCGGAAGGACGACGATCCGTGCGCGGTCCCGGTTTCCCTTCGTCTTGACCCGGGTGGGGCGGATCGCGGCCAGCGGCCTCCTGCCTCCGGGGGCCGTTTCCTTTGGCCGCGCAGGGCTTGCTCCCCTCCGTGTCCGAGGCTTGGGTCGGGCCTCGCTTCATGCTGATTGACGGCGCTCGCCCGGCTCGCTCAGGCACTCGCCCGAGCGCGAGCCTTGCAGGTCGCCGCGTGACGCGGCAAACTCCAGAGCATGCTCAAGCGTCTCCGAAGGGCACTTCGACGCATGTCTGGAAGTTCAGGCGGCATCAATGCCAAGGTAATGCGGGAGAAGGAAGACGACGCTTTGGCGACTGGCGCGAGTTCGGCACCGACGACCTACGTCAAATCGTATGACGAGGGTCGTCCAAAGCATTAGGTCGCGTTCCGCCAAGGCGATTCGTCAAGCCCTCCTAGGAGACTTTGACGAAACGAGGCGCGAGTGAGGTTCCAGCGCCCAAAGCCTCGCTCAATCGACTCTGTCAAGGCCGCTGAGCCAGTGCATGCGGATGAACTTGCACTCATCGCAGACGAGCACTGCGACGTGCGCAGACCCACCGGCTACGGAGGGGGGTCCTCCGGTTCGACAAGCAGCATCGCAAGTGGAGACTGGACGATATGCCAGTCAGACTTGCCACAGATCGGGCACGGACGCGCGCCAAATCCTCGTTCCTTCAGGTCATCAAAAAAAGCCTTAGACATGGTCGCCTCCCTCGCTGGTGGAGGAAGCGACTATGAACGTTCTACGCAGCGAGCGCGAAGGGCTGAACCCGAAGAAGTGCTTGCGAGAGGCGAGCGAGGATCGTGAGGTCGGCGTGAAGCTGCACCTTCGCCAGTCCACGCACCCGGAGCGGCGTCAGGCCGTAGTAGGTCTTCAACTCTCCGAACAGTCGCTCTGCGGCTCCGCGTCCCCGGTAGAGGTCACGGAAGCGCTCCGTGTGTCGCGGGATCACCGGCATGAGCCGCCCACCCAGGGCGAGCGGCAGGACTGGCTGCTTGCCCTTCACGCCTTTGAGCGGGATGACGGGCAGCACGTCGCGAGCTTCGCACTCGGCGTGGATGCGGTTGTTGTCGTACGCCTTGTCCATCGCCACGGTTTCGGGACGGAAGCCGCGAGCAAGAGCCGCGTCCAAGAGTGGCGCGGCGAAGTTGGACTCATGGTGGCGACCGGACGCGACTTGCCATGCCATCGGCAGGCCTGTCCGGGTGCAGACGGCGGCGTGGATCTTGTAGCCGAAGAAGCCGCCGCCTTTGCGCGTGCCGACGGCGCTGCGGTGTCCCCAGGACGCGTCCGGGTCGCTGTACCGCACGTTCGATGCCTCTCGCTGTTGGACGGAGCGCTGACCATTCGCCCAAGCGGGCAGGTCGGAGGCATCAATCGCTACGTCCCGGCCAAAATCCCGGTGACGCGCCCGCAGGCTGGCCGCGCAAGCGTCCAGGCAGGCGTTAAGGGCTGGCTTGTTGGCTTCCAGTTTGCGGGCGAAGCGGTACATCGCCCACACGGACGGGTTGCCGCCGATGGCGGCTTGCAGCCCCGGATGCTCCGCGATCAGAGCCGCAACGACCGTCCAAGTCGGCAGGCCGAACAGGGACTTGACGAGGCAAGCGCCGAGCAACGCACGAGCGCCGTAGCCTTTGCGCCCTGTCCAGCGGAGTGCGTCAAGCTCCGCGACGAGGGGCGCGATTTCGGGACTGTCGAGAAGTGCTGCGACGTCGCTGACGACCGTGCGACGCGCTACCTTTCCAAATGCCAAGGGAGGTCACTCTCCTTTGGTCACGCGCCCGGAGGTTCCAGCCTCGCGGGCGCTCTTTTTGCGGTGTTTGCAGGGGAAACACTACAAGGGGCATCGGACAGCAAGCCCCTTGGTGGGGCGCGTGCGCGTAGGGTCAGCCGCGCGTTTCCGACGCGGTTCGAGGTCTCATACGCTTCGCCGCAAGGCGGCTGCCCTACACGGGCGCGCCCTGAGTGTCTAACCTCTGCCACGGAGCCTCGGTGCGGGCGGCGGGACTCGAACCCGCGAGGCCGGAGGCCAGCCGCTCCCAAAGCGGCCGCGTATGCCAACTCCGCCACGCCCGCACCCAGGCTCCCTGAATCTCATCCCGGCGGGACCTCATACGGCCCGCCGGTATGTCTCTCACGCACAGGGTGTACCACACGATTCCGCGTTCGCGGCGTTGCCGGGCTGGCGAACTTGCGGAAAGGTCGCCCCCGGATTACGATCTGCGGTCAGATCGTTGTCCGGGGGTTCGTGCAGCTACGCGACGTAGCGGAAATCCCTGGAAAAACGGTCTTTTTGCTTTTTATCAGTTTTCGTGGCGGAGAACAAAACTTGCCCTTGACAAGCCCCGGCGCGGGACGGCTATGCGCCAAAAAGCCACCGCAAACTGTGGAAAAGACGGTCGCAAAGAGCGGGAACTTTCAGGAAGGCCTTTTAGCCGCAAAGAGCGACAATCTCGCGCGAGGGGTACTCTCTCGCTGTGAGGCGCTGGATCTTCGGCGTACTGGCGACCTGCGGCGTGACCGCCGCCGTCGCCGTGCCGCTGCTGACCGGTTCGAGCACGACCCATCCAACTGCACCCCCCGCCGCGAGGGCTGGAAACAGCCCAGCAAAGTTTCATCTGCTCGGGCCTTTCGGCGCGATGAGCCCGGCTTACGAGCGGATAACTGTGCGTCGCCCAGCTTCGCTCCCGCGCCCGACACCAGCCCAGGTCGCATGGCTCTTCCGGTACTACGCAAAGCACCCGCATGGGCACTTGATCACGCTGATTGTCAGTCGGGGGCAGCCCCGCTAGCGCGTTCCTTTCGTCAAAGTCCCCTAGTTAGTAGGAGACTTTGACGAAACGGGGGATCTAGCAGTCGAGGATCGGCAGGTGATTGCCGATAGCTACGGCTCAGGAACAAGGGGTACCTGAGTAGTCGGAAAGCACGAAGCGAGGCCTCGGACGCACGGTTCTCCGAGGCCTCGCTTCGTAGTGCAGCGTCGAATCTCGCCGCTCTTTGCGTGTTCTCTGTTTCACAAACAGGCGCTGCGAGCGTAGATTCCTGCTCCCGGATCGGCCCCTGGGCACCGGTTTTCCACAGGTGTGGAGGTTTCCTGTTGGTCCGTGTGGACGGGTGTGTGAAGTTCTCGCTCGTTGCGGTCTTTTTTGTCCGAGTTGCAAACAGCTTCTCCGGAACCTTTCCGGAGATGTCCCTGCAAGACATGGCTTTTTTGCTGTGCGCCCCCGAGTTTTCCACAGGCTGAACTAGCCGCCTGCGGCCGTATATTCGGCGCACGGTCAATGCAGGGCCGTTAGCAAAACCCCTCCGCGAGCTTGGGTGGGGGCGTGGCGGAACGGTAGACGCGCCCGATTTGGGATCGGGTGGGCTATCCGGCCCGTACCAGTTCGACCCTGGTCGCCCCCACCGAAGCTCTTGGAGGGGAGTGTCTGAGACTAACGCTGTGAACCACACGCTGGTAGGGCGCCCGCTCCGCAGCCGGGCAATGCAGGCCGCAAACTGCGTCAGATTTTCGCGGAGCGCCCTACGAGCGCGTGGCCCACCAAGGGCTGTGTCGTCCGGTGCCCCTTGTAGTGTTTCCCCTGCAAACACCGCAAAAAGAGCCCCCGCGAGGCTGGAACCTCCGGGGGCGCGACCAAAGGAGTAGTGGCTCCCTTGGCACTTGGCAAAGTAGCGCGTCGCACGGTCGTCAGCGACGTCGCAGCACTTCTCGACAGTCCCGAAATCGCGCCCCTCGTCGCGGAGCTTGACGCACTCCGCTGGACAGGACGCAAAGGCTACGGCGCACGCGCTCTGCTCGGCGCTTGCCTCGTCAAGTCCCTGTTCGGCCTGCCGACCTGGACGTTCGTAGCCGCTCTGATCGCAGAGCATCCCGGTCTGCAAGCCGCCATCGGCGGCAACCCGAGCTTGTGGGCGATGTACCGCTTCGCACGCAAACTGGAAGCCAACAAGCCGGCTGTGAACGCCTGCCTCGACGCCTGCGCCGCATCGCTTCGGGCGCAGCACCCGGATTTTGGCCGGGACGTAGCGATTGATGCCTCCGACCTGCCCGCCTGGGCGAACGGTCAGCGCTCCGTCCAGCAAAGAGAGGCATCGAACCTGAACTACAGCGACCCGGACGCATCGTGGGGACACCGCAGCGCGGTCAGCACCCGCAAAGGCGGCGGCTTCTTCGGCTACAAGATCCACGCCGCCGTCTGTACCCGGACTGGCCTGCCGATGGCCTGGCAAGTCGCGTCCGGTCGCCACCATGAGTCCAACTACGCCGCACCGCTCCTCGACGCGGCCCTCGCTCGCGGCTTCCGCCCCGAAACGGTCGCCATGGACAAGGCATACGACAACAACCGAATCCACGCCGAATGCGAAGCCCGCGACGTGCTGCCCGTGATCCCGCTCAAAGGCGTGAAGGGCAAGCAGCCAGTCCTGCCGCTCGCCCTGGGCGGAAGGCTCATGCCCATGATTCCCCGCCACACCGAGCGCTTCCGCGACCTCTACAGGGGACGCGGAGCCGCCGAAAGACTGTTCGGAGAACTCAAGACCTACTACGGGCTGACCCCGATTCGCGTCCGTGGGCTGGCGAAGGTGCAGCTTCACGCCGACCTCACGATCCTTGCTCGCCTGTCTCTGGCGCTTGCCCGGGCGGGAGAGGTTCCGCTAGCGGCGTAAGACAGAAGGTTTCTTCAAGCGTCGGGTTCAAGACCGGCGCGATTACTTTCCAGCGCACCCAAAAGTCTCTGACCGGCTCCATCTCTGCGCGGAAGTAGACGATGCGCGTCATGCGGCCAGGAAACGTCACGGTGCCATGCCAGAAACCCTCCTGACGCCCGGGAAAGAAGGCGCCCTTATGCTCCGGTAGTCCGACCTGCCCGTGGGCGCTACAGCGGTCCAGCTTCGTCACGAAGGTCGGCACCACAACGTTCAGGTTCGCGTCGATCAAATCGTCCCGACCTTCATTGAGCGCCGCGAGTTCAAAGACAATGCCCCGATCAGTCTGGACAAGGCGTGACGATGCGTTGACGAGACGAGGGCGGAAAACACGCTCTGCGGCAGTCGTAAAGGACGGCCAGCCCAAGTAGACGCCACCGACGATGAGGTAGGCGCCAACAAAGGCGCAGACACCGGCCACAACAGCGGCGGCGACGGGCGCAAGCAGACCAAGAATCACAGCACCGATCCCGATGAGGAGGGCGCCGACAGCGAGATTTGCTCCTTCGGATCTTTCCATGCCCCGACCCTAAATCGGAGGGGCGTTTCGTCAAAGTCTCGTAGGAGACTTTGACGAAACGCGGGAGGCGGTTCAATGACCGCCTCCTACGGGTTGTTCTCGTCTCAGACCGGAGAGAACAGCTTTACGAACCTACAGTTCAGGCATACGAGGACGTCCACGACATGGATGGACGTTCTGATAGTCCCGGTCGCGTCGAACCTGAGTTCCAAGCCGCCATTTCGAACCGCGATCATGGCGAATTGCCCCTCCGGCATCCAGTTCTTCTCGCCGCATTCGGGGCAGGTTTGGTCGTAGGCCATTTCTTGGCCTCCTTTCTGCTGGCTTCCCGCTCACCCCTCGGCTACGGGGGTGTTGAGCGGTCCGGTCGAAGTCAGCTTGCGGACCGTCATCCGGTCAGCGTGGGACACTCCCGCTGCGCTGTGTGGTGCGGCGCGGGGTGGCTTTCTGCTGGCGGGCGGTCCGGGCGGCTACCTGGACCGCCATCCCCTACGCCGCGAGTGCGACTGCTTCCCGCGTGTGCAGGATCGACCGACCCACGTAGGCGAGAGCGGTCAGGTCAAGGTGAAGCTGCACCTTCGCCAGTCCGCGCACTCGCAGCGGTGCGCGTTTGGTGCGGTTTGCGTAGAGGTGAAGCGGGCGGCTCGTTGCCGAACCGCCCGCTTTTGATCGCTGGCCTTAGCTTGCTTAGTGGATAGCGCCGACGAGCTGCGCGAACATGTTGCCCTCGACCCCGACCCCGGTGGTCGTTGCGAGGTTTTGGCACTGGAGGTAGATCGTTGAAGGGCCGGTGGTGACGGTGGCCGTGGCTTGCACCGTCCATGAGTCCGCGTCGCCAGCGGCGATCGCGTGGTCAAACGTGCCCTCGTTGGCGACAGTCGTGCCCGCGTCGTCGCTAAGGAGTTGGCATTGCGGCGTTGCCGTGGCCGACGAGTTGTATCCCTCAACGTCTCCCGACAGGAAGTACTTGCCCGCAGGAACAGCAACCGATGAGACCTTCGCCAAGTCCCCAGCATCCGGGTAGGCCGTGAGCACATGCTCGCTCGACGGCCCGACCCACAGGTCGCTTGGTCCCGTGGGCCCGGTCGGCCCGGTCGCGCCGCTTACGCCCTTCGCGTTCCAACTCAGCGACGTCTCATCCGAGGCACACGTCTGCCCCTTGCTCTTGTCGATCACCCGCAACGCCCCCTTGCGCGGATTCGCGGGCGCGAGCTTCCCAGGGCTGTAGTAACAGGCGTTGATCGTGCCCGAATCCGGGATATCCGCCTGCACCGCAGTCGCGATCCCAAACAACGCCCCGCCAACAGCGAGCGCAACGAGCAGGCGCCCGCCGCGGCCCAAGCTTCGAAGTCGATGCATTGTTGCCCCCCTTCCTGCCTGCCTGCCAGTGGTTGAGGGCTAGAGGATCACCGCCCCGGCGGCGGGCGTCAACAAACCCGGGCGACCGCGGCCGTGGTCGTGCGCTCGCGGCTCAGCGCTAGGAGCGACTGTGCTTGAAGAGCACCCGAGCCGATACGAACGCGACAACCCATACTGGCGCCATGGTGATCAAGAACGGGCGGAGCGTGTCACTTGCGGAGTGCGAACCATGATCAAAGGCGCGAAAGACAAGAACCGTCCCCGCCAGCAGCAGGAGTGCGCACCCGGCTACTAGGCCTCGTCTCGCCATGTGCCAAAGGTTAGGCGTCCGCGGCGCTGGTGAATTTGCCTATTTTCGGAGCGGGGCGTACTGTCACGGCCACGTGGCCGGTCGCCAGGGGCCGGTCGTCGATAATCGCGTGTCGCGAGGAGGTGCTCGAGTGGCGGAACAGCGCGTGTGTCCCGGCCGGGTGTTGTTATCGGCTTTGGGACTGGTGATGGTGGTCTTGGCGGCGGTGTGGGTGTCGCCGGCGGCGGGTTCGTCGGCGCGTTTGGCGTCGTCGGGTTGCACGGTTGGGTCGTGGCAGCAGCGGGCGGCGATGCCGCAGGATGCGTATGGTGCGGCGGCGACTTCTGACGGCACCTACGCGTACGTGGCCGGCGGATACAGCTTCGGTGCCGCCGGCAATGTGACGACGTTCCGGCGGTTCGATCCGGCGACGAACACGTGGACGACGCTGGCGCCGGTGCCCGATCTGAACGACTCGATGGCGTCGGCGGTGTATTCGCCCGTCACGAACAAGATTTACCTGTTCGGAGGTGAGGAGGTAGATACGGCGACGATGTCGAAGGCGACGCGGATCTACGACATCGCCACGAACACGTGGAGCGCGGGCGCGAACATGCCTGATGTTCGCGCGTTCATGGCCTCCGGCTACTACAACGGCAACATCTACCTCGTCGGCGGCTACAACACGGGCAACGTCACGCCTGCCTTCGGCCAGGTGTGGATCTACAACCCGGGCACGAACAGCTTCTCGACCGGCGCGACGATGCCGGCCACGCTCGGCGGCGCCGGCTCCGGCGTGATCAACGGCCACCTGTACGTGGCGGGCGGACGTGATGCCTCGAATACGGTTGACAACTCGCTCTACGACTACAACATCGCCGGCGACTCGTGGTCGCAGGACGCCAACCTGCCGACCGCAACGAACGTCCCCGGCAGCGCGGTTGTCGTCCAGGACGGCAGGCTGTGGATCTTCGGCGGCGGTGCTCCCTTCGGGCCGTTCTCGGCCACCTGGGCCTACACGCCAAGCTCGAACACCTGGGCGAG
>Ga0070741_10006934_pt1 | contig 23899 bp, 20 predicted proteins | sample Coa_R1_4_FD_66440 | JGI IMG/M metagenome (GOLD analysis project Ga0070741, IMG submission 66440) | Surface soil microbial communities from Centralia Pennsylvania, which are recovering from an underground coalmine fire - Coalmine... | ecosystem: Environmental > Terrestrial > Soil > Unclassified ...
CTCACGCCACCGCCCGCCGGAGACAGGTCGACGAGAGGCTCGGGGTCGCGGGGGCTGGGCCGTGCATCCGCGCTGGACGGCTCCCTTCCACCACGGACTTCAAGGGTAGCAGGGCGCGCCCGCGTACCGGATCCGCCTGCCCCAAGCCCACGTGAGGATCGTAGGCGGCGAGCAGGACGGCACCGGCGCCCGCGCAAGAAAGCCAAGCCGGTCAGACCGAGGCGGCCGTCTGGCAGAGGGCGTGTAGACGGGCGAGCGCCTGTCTCATGTGCGCGCCTCAGCCGCGCTCGGCGTCGCTCAGCGCCGCGAGGAACTCGCGGCCACCGAGCATCCGCTCCAGCTCCTCGCGGCGAGCGTCCTCGTCGAGCTCCTGGATGCGCGTGTGCGTCGGGTCGCCGGGCACCTTCTCGACGCGGAAGTGTCTCTCCGCTCTGCTCGCGATCTGAGGAAGATGGGTGATCGTGATCACCTGCGCCCGCTCGGCAAGCCGGACGAGCGCGTCGGCAACGGCGTGCGCGGTCTGCCCGCCGATCCCGGCGTCGATCTCGTCGAACACCATCGTCTCGCCCCCGGCGACCGCGGCAATGGCGAGCGCGGTCCGGGACAGCTCCCCGCCCGAGGCCGTCTCGGCAACCGGAGCGAAGGGCAGGCCCCGGTTCGGACGGATCAGAAATGCCACCTCATCCGCGCCGGCCGGTCCGACCTCGGCGCGGCTTCGGAGCTCGACGCGAAACTCCCCCTCCCCCATCCCGAGTGCCGCCAGCTCCCCTGCGACGGCAGTGGCGAACGCATCCGCAGCCGACAGCCGCCCGGCGGCGAGCCCGGCGGCGAGGTCGGCCACTTTGCCCTCCAGCGCCGCCAGCGCCTCGGCGGCGGCGGCCGCCGGATCGCTCCCCTCCTCGACGGCGCCGAGCTCCGCGCGAGCCTCGGCCGCACGCGCGAGCAAGTCGTCGTAGGTGGCGCAACGGAAGCGGCGCTTCGCGTCCGCGATCCGCTCGAGCCGCCCCTCCACCTCCTCCAGGCTCACCGGATCGGCGTCGAGCGAGGCGAGGAAGCCTCGCAGCGAGCTCGCGGCCTCGCGCAGACGCAGCTCGACGTCGCGCAGCTCGTCGCCGACCCATGCGAGCTCGGGCACGAGCCGCTCGATCGAGGCGACCGCGCGCTCTGCGACGGCCACGAGCGTGGCAGCGCCCTCGCCGTCGTCCGGATCGAGGGCGTGCGCGGCCGCACCTGCCGCTTCCACGAGCTCACCGGCGTGCCGCATCCGCTCCCGGTCGGCACGGAGCGACTCCTCGAGACCCGGCTCGAGCCCTGCCGTATCCGCCACGAGCGCCCGCAGCTCGGCCAGCCTCGCCTCCACGGCCGCTGCATCACGCGTCAGCTCCTCGTGACGGCGCCGCGCGGCCGCGAGCTCCCGCCAGGAGGAGCGGAGCTCCGCGCGGCGACGCAGCTGCTCGTCGCCGACGAAGGCATCCAGGATGTCCAGCTGGTACGAGGGCCGCGCGAGCCGTCGCTGCTCGAACTGACCGGACATCGCCACCAGGCGCTCCACCGCCCCAGCAACGTCCTCGCGGGCGGCGCTCCGTCCCCACGCGTAGGCCCGTGTCCGGCCGTCTGCGAAGATCCGCCGTGCCACGACAAGGCCGTCCTCGCCCTCTGGTCGGAGCTCGGCAAGCGCCTCCAGCTCCTCCTCGTCGAAGAAGCCCTCGGCCGTCGTGAGCTCCGCCTCGACGTAGGCGTCCGCCCCGCCCGGCCCGACGAACGCCACATCGCCGCGGGCACCGAGCAGGAGCCCGAACGCCTGAGCCAGGATCGTCTTGCCCGCGCCCGTCTCGCCCGTGATCACGTTCAGACCCGGCGCAAACGTGAGCTCCGCGGAACGGATGAGCACGAGGTTGTCGATGCGCAGGCTGCGCAGCATGCTCCTGGATCGTACGACCCGGGGCGGGCCCCAGCCACCGTCCGGACCGCGCACGGCCGGGGCGGCCCTCGCGCAGACCGACTGCACCCTCGCCTTCCGCCGACCGCCGGACATCTCCGCTTCGGACATGTCCACCCGGAAGGAACCCCCTGACTCCTCCCCACTGCGAGCATCGTCAGCGCCCACGCACACGTGTGTGACGGAAGGACGCCGAGACCGCGCCGAACAACTCGCAAACGGCGGCCGTCCCGGAACGCGCGGCCGCAGCGAGCCCCGGGGGTGGCCGGCCTGCGCCTCGCTAGTCCGTGAACGTGGTTCGGTAGCGATGGAAGAACGTCACCTCGGGAAGCGTCGCCAGCAGGCTTTGCTGCTCCCCCAGGCGAACGACCGCGCTCGAGGCTGGTGGCAGCCCCCCCACCTGGCGTCCGTCGAAGAGCACGGTCGCAGCGACATCCGGCGTCCTGTTCGTCACCACGACGTCGAGGCCGCGTGGCACGACCATCGAGCGCGTACGCAACGAGTGCGGGGCGATGAAGGTCACGGCGATCGCGTCGAGCCCCCAGACGAGGACAGGCCCGCCGTTCGAGAGGTTGTACGCGGTGGAGCCCGCCGGCGTGGAACAGATGATCCCGTCGCATGCCTGACGCCCGAGGTCCTCGCCGCCTACGGTCCACGCGAGCTCGACTGTCCGGCCGACCGACGAGCTCGCTGCAACGACGTCGTTGACGGCGAAGCGCTGCTCGCCGTCCAGCTCGAGCTCGAGCGTCGGCAGCTCGATCACGCGGTAGCCGCCCGCGAACACGCCGGGCAGGCGCGCCTCGAGCTCGGCCTCTGCGATCGCCGTCAGGAAGCCGACGCGGCCGAAGTTGACTCCGATGGCAGGGATCCCGGTGCCAAGCAGGCGATGGAGCGCCCGCAGCATCGTCCCGTCCCCGCCGAGCACGACGACAAGCTCCGCGTCCACGAGCTCGTGGGGCGCCTCGTGGATGGCGTGCTTCGACACTTCGTCCGGCGGAAACACGAGCTCGACGCCGGCGGCGCGCGCCACCGCCTCCACACGACTGAGGGCAGGGCCGATCGTCCCGGGCCTCCCGTGCGTGATCACCGCGGCGCGGCGGACCGCCTCAGCCGACAGCCGTGTCGATCCAGAGGTCGAGGTCATGCGGAAGGGTGGGGCGCTGTGCGTGGACGAGGTACAGGAAGAACTCCCGGTTCCCCTTCGGCCCCGGGAGGCCAGAGTCTACGACGCCGCGGGTTTCCGCCTGCCAGGCCGTCGCGGCCTCCACCAGGCGTCTGAGCACCCGTCGGTGCACGGCGGGGTCGCGCACGACTCCCTTCGGGGTGTCGCGTCGACCCGCCTCGAACTGCGGCTTGACGAGCACGAGCGCGCGCCAGCGCGGCGCGGCGAGCGCCAAGACGGTCGGGAGCACAGCCTCGACCGAGATGAAGGACACGTCGCAGGTGACGACCTCCGGCGGAAAGGGAAGCGCGTGCAGATGGCGGGCGTTCTGCCGCTCGATCACCGTCACGCGCGGGTCGCGGCGGAGCCGCGGGTGCAGCTGCCCGCGGCCGACGTCGAGCGCGACCACGCGGGCAGCGCCGGCCTGCAACAGGCAGTCGGTGAAGCCCCCGGTCGACGCGCCGACGTCCAGGCAGCTCGCCCCTCTGACGTCGATGCAAAACGCTGCCAGCGCGCGGGCGAGCTTGTCCCCGCCGCGGGAGACGTAGCGGGGGCCGCGCTCGACGACGAGCTCGGCGGCAGCGTCGACGCGCTCGCCCGCCTTGGCGTGACCGCGCACCAGCCCCGCCATGACGAGCGCCTGCGCCTGGGCGCGGGACTCTGCGAGACCCCGTTCGACGAGCAGCAGGTCGAGCCGTTTCTTCATCGCGGCAAGGCTAGTAGACGAGCAGTCGTTGGCCCGACCAGCCACACCCCCGGGCTCGACAGGGCGGGGTCAGCGCGGCTCCAGGAGGTCGAGGAGCGCCGTCGCCGCCCGCCAGCAGTCGTGGTGCGTGTTGTACAGCGGCGCCGGCGCGAAGCGGAGGACATCCGGCTCCCGGAAGTCGCACACGACCCCGTGCTCGTCGCGCAGCCGCACGGCCAGCGACCGAGCGCCGTCGGCCGAGACGGACAGCTGGCAGCCTCGTGCCGCGGGCTCGGAGGGAGTGACGAGCTCCAGCCTGCGCACGCGCGCGACCTCGCGCACCAGCTCCTCCAGGTAGCCGGTCAGGCCGAGCGAGCGACGGCGCAGCGGCCCGAGCCCGACGCGGTCGAACTGCTCGAGTGAGGCGGTTAGCGGCGCGAGCGCGAGCACGGACGGCGTCGACACGGCCCAGCCCTCGGCTCCGGCGCGCGGCGCGAAGTCGGGATCCATGCGGAAGCGGAGGGTGGGATCGGTGCCCCACCAGCCCGCAAGCCGCGGGAGCGAGCCGTCCGTCGCGTGGCGCTCGTGGACGAACGCGCCGCCGGGGGCGCCCGGGCCTGCGTTCACGTACTTGTAGTGGCACCAGACGGCGAAGTCGGCGCCGGCGTCGTGGAGCGCGACGGGGACGTTGCCAATCGCGTGCGCGAGATCCCAGCCGGCCACCGCGCCGACCGCGTGCGTGGCCGCGGTGATGGCCGCGACGTCGAACACCTGTCCGGTCAGATACTGCACGGCGGGCAGCAGCACGACCGCGAGCCCGCGCCCCTCTCGCTCGATCGCCCGAACGACGTCCTCGCTGCGTAGCAGCGCCTCGCCCGGACGGGGCCGCAGGCGAACGACGGCACTGCGCGGGTCGAAGCCGTGCAGCGCAGCCTGCGCCTGCACGGCGTGCGAGTCGGACGGGAATGCCGCGTCCTCGATCAGGATCCGATGGCGCTCGGGCGTCGGCCGGTAGAAGGAGGCGAGGAGGAGGTGCAGGTTGACCGTGAGCGTGTTCATCACCGCCACCTCGGACGGGTGCGCCCCGACGAGCCGCGCCACCGGCCCGCGCAGCGCGCCCGCCCGCTCCAGCCACGGCTCGGTTCCCTCGAACCAGCCCTCGACTCCCGCCGCACCCCACTCGTCCAGCACGCGCGCCACGGCCGTGCGGGCGGCGAGCGGCTCGAGGCCGAGCGAGTTCCCCGCCAGGTAGGCCCAGTGCGGGTGCCGCCCGTCCCGCCACGGCGGAAGCGCGAACTCGTCGCGGAGCGAGCTGCCGCTCGTCGCGTCGAGCTCGAGCGCCCGCTCCTCGTCCACGTCAAGCCGTGCGCGCGGCGAGCGCGGACACGATCTCCGCCAGCACGGACGTGTCCGCCGGGATGTCCGCGAGCCTCCGCTGCGCGCGCGCCGCCGCCTCGTCGGCGAGCCTGCGGGCGCCGTCCGGCCCGTCGGAGACGAAGTAGCCGTCCTCGTCCAGGATGTCGTCGACGATCTGGAAGAGCAGGCCGAGCTCCTCCGCGAACGCGCGCCACGGCGCCTGCTCCTCTGCCGGGAGCCCCGCCGCCCACAGCGCCATCGACACGGACCCGTAGAACAGGCGCCCCGTCTTCAGGCGGTGCACCGTCGCCAGGTCGGCGCCGGGCACCATCGTGTCCAGGTACTGGCCGCCGATCATCCCGAGGGTCATCTCCGCGAGCTCGCGTGCCACCTCCGAGGTCGGGTAGGAGCAGGCGAGCCTGAACGCCTCGGCGAGAAGGGCGTCGCCCGCGAGCACGGCCGTCCCGACCCCGTACGCCGCCCACACGCTCGGCCTCCCGCGGCGCTCGGCGTCGTCGTCGAGACCGGGCAGGTCGTCGTGGACGAGCGAGAAGTTGTGGACGAGCTCGATCGCGAGCGCGGCCGGCATCACCCGTTCGAGCGGCGCGCCCAGCGCCTGCCCCGTCGCGAGCGAGATGACGGGACGCACGCGCTTACCGCCCATCTCGACGAGCGCGTACCGCGCCGACTCGCGCTGCCCGTGCAGCTCCGGCCACAGCTCCAGCGCCTCGAGCTCGGCCTCGACGATCGCCTTCAGCTGCTCAGGGTCGTGCATCCGACTGCCTCCGTGCTCGCTCGATCTCCGCATGCGCCTCCCTCGCCAGCTCCGTGATCTCGCCGAGGAGCTCGACGGCCGCGTCCGGGTCGGTCGTCTCCTCGAGCCGTGCCCGCTTCTGCTCGAGTCGGGCGAGGAGCTCCGCCGCCCGGTCGAGCGGGTCGGTGGCCGAGCTCACGCCGCGCGCTCCCGCGCCACCCGGGCGAGCACGCCGTTGACGAGCCGCGCCGCGTCCTCGGACGCATAGCGCTTCGCCAGCCCGACCGCCTCGGAGATCGCCACCTCGGCGGGCACCGTATCGCCTTCGAGCTCGGAGATGCCAATCCGCAGGATGTTGCGCTCGAGCACACCCAGCCGCTCGGCGGGCCAGCCTTCCGACACCTCGTCGATGCGCCGGTCGAGCGCCTCCCTCCGTTCGACCACCCGCTGCGCCAGCTCGCGCGCGAACGGGTCGACGTCGCCCTCGAAGTGCGCCTCGAGCGCGTTCCCGGTCAGGTCCCACTGGTAGAGGAGGAAGAGCGCAGTCCGGCGCGCCGCCCGCCGGCCCCCCCGACGGGCGGTCGTCATCGCGCGGGTGAGGGGAGCAGGCCTTCCATACCGGCAACCTAGCTCGTGCGGTCGCGAGTGGTGGCGAAGGGAGCGCTGGCCAGGATGTCGAGGCGCGCTCCCGCGCCGTCGCCTGCCCGCCGATCTCGAGCTTCGAGAGGGTGGGCTTTGCGTGCGTGATCCGATCGGGCGAGCGAGCGAATGCACCCGCTCTTCACGCTGAGCGGAGTCAGACGGCGGGAGGCCGCCCGTCGACCGGCTCGAGCTCGAACAGCAGCTGCCCGTACTCCACCGGCTGGGCGTTCTCGACGTGGATCCGGCGCACGATCCCCTCCACCTCGGCCTTGACCTCGTTCATCAGCTTCATCGCCTCGAGGATGCACAGCGTCTGGCCGGCGACGACGAGGTCGCCGTTGTCGACGAAGGGCGGCGCCCCCGGCTCCGGCGCGCGGTAGAACGTCCCCACCATCGGGGCCTCGACGCGGATCAGCTGCTCGGCGCCCGGCGCGGGCTGCGCCGCAGCCGGCTCCTCGAGCACTTCTGCCGCCGCAGCGGCGCCCTGCTCGCCTCGCGCCTCGTCGCCACGGCGGCGTACGGTCACGCGCAGCCCGGCGTCCTCGATCGTCACCTCGCCCACACCCGACTCCTGGACGATGCGCACGATCTCGCGGATCCGCTCCGCGCGCGTCTCGCCGAGGCCGTCGACCGCCTCCGGCTCGTCGCGGCGTGTACGGTTGCGGATCGTCTGCAGGAGCCGCTCCGCCGAGCCGCCGAACAGCGCGAGCAGGAGCAGCTCCTCCTCGCTCGCGGCCAGGCCGTGCGCCCGCGCGCGCACCTCGTCGAGATCCGCCTCGGGCGTGAGCGCCGGCCCGTCGCCGGAGACGAGCCGGACGGCCCGCCGCACCGCCTCGTCGACCGGTCCCGGCGGCGTGCCGAACTGCCCGGCGAGCAGCGCACGCAGCTCGTCGACGACGGTCTGGTAGCGCGCCGCGGAGAGGACGTGGACGAGCGCCTGCGAGGCGAGGATCTGGCCGATCGGCGCGCCGAGCGGCGGCCAGCCTGCCTCGGCCCGGATCGCGATCAGCTCGTCGAGCACCTCCTCCATCCGGTCGCCGGCCCCGTTCGCGCGCAGGTGGAGGTCGAGCGCGGCCACCAGGCCCGGCGGCAGCCTGTGCTCGGCCGCGAGCGTCGCCACCCGCGGCGGGATCGGCGAGACGGGCTGGTCGCCGATGTGCGCGTCCACGATCGCCGACGCACGCCAGAGCGCCTCGACGTCGACGCCCGTGTCCAGGCCGATGCCGGCGAGCGCATGCGCCGCCGACTCTCCCGACACGCGGTGCAGGGTGAGCGCGAGCGGGTAGACGGCGCACGCGATCAGGTCGGCCCCGGCCCGCGCCGCCTCGAGAGCGGCCGCCAGGGCCGCGCCTCCCGCGCCGTGGCAGTAGAGCCCGACCGGCAAGCCGCTCGCCTCCCGCAGCGAGCCGATCAGCTCGGCCGCCTGCGCGGGGTCGAGCGCGCCCGAGGCGTCGTGCACGAGCACCCGCGCCGCGCCGAGCTCGGGCAGGAGCGCCGCCTTGTCCGCGAGCGAGTCGGTGCCGCCCGCGCGCCCGGGGCTGTGCACCAGTCCCGCGTCGAACTCGAGCTCGGCGGCGGTGACCGCCTCTGCTGCCTCGGACAGGTTGGAGACGTCGTTGAGCGGGTCGTGCAGCCGGAAGACGTCGATGCCGCTCTCGGCCGCGCAGGCGACGAACCGGCGCACGACGTCGACGCTGGCGGGCCGCGAGCCGACGAGGAAGCGCCCGCGCAGCGCCAGCGCGAGCGGCGTCTGCGTCCTCGCCTTGAGCGCCCGGATCCGCTCCCACGGGCTCTCGACCCCGCGCCTCACGGCGCTGTCGAAGCAGCCGCCACCGGACACCTCCAGGTAGGCGAAGCCGGCGCCGTCCAGGACCTCGGCGAGACGGAGGAGCTCCGAGGTCGGCAGCGAGCCGGCCAGCGGCTCCTGGCCGAGAAGACGCAGGGTCGTGTCCACGAGACGCGGCATGCGAGCTGAGCGTACCTCGGCCTGCCTCCCTCCGTTGGCGCGCCCGGTGGCCGCGGTGCGCCGGCGGCGGACGCGGCGACGAGGAGCGACCGCTCCGCCGTTCGGGCCGCGCGATTCGCGGGATCTGACCGAGGCGATCAGGTGCAGGCGCGACGGGCGACGCGTGCCCGGCTACGCCCGGGAGATGTAGCGCTTCTCGCGCGGGTCGACCTTGAGCCGGTCGCCCACGTTCACGAACAACGGCACCTGCACGACCGCGCCCGTCTCGAGAGTTGCCGGCTTCGTCACGTTGGAGACGGTGTCGCCGCGGACGCCGGGCTCGGTCTCGGTCACGGCCAGCTCCACCGCGGCCGGCATCTGCAGGCCAACGGGACGGCCGTCGACGGTCAGCATCGGCACCGAGCTCGACGGGAGCAGGAACTCGAGCTCGTCCTCGACAGCCCGCCGCGGCAGGCTGAACTGCTCGTACGTCTCCTCGTCCATGAACACGACCTCGTCGCCCGCGTCGTACAGGTACTGCACGTTCTTCACCTCGGTGTGCACGCGGACGAACTTCTCGCCGGCGCGGAAGGTGCGGTCGACGACGGCGCCCGACTCGAGGTTCTTCAGCTTCGTGCGGACGAAGGCGCCCCCCTTGCCGGGCTTGACGTGCTGGAACTCGACGATCCGCCACACGTCGCCCTCCACCTCGATGTGCATGCCGTTCTTGAACTGGTTCGTGTTGACCGTCTCCGCCATCGCCCCCAGCCTAGCCGACGGTCACGAGCTCCTTCGTGAAGGAGGTGAGCACCTCCGGACCGCCGTCGGCGACGACGACGAGATCCTCGATGCGCACGCCGCCGAGGCCGGGCAGGTAGACGCCCGGCTCGACCGTGACGACGTTCCCGGCGGCGAGGACGCTCGGCCGCTCGGGGTTGAGCCACGGTGCCTCGTGGATCTCGAGCCCGACGCCGTGCCCGAGGCCGTGGCCGAACGCCTCGCCGAGCCCCGCCGCCGCGATCACGTCCCGGGCGGCGCGGTCGACGTCCTTGCTGTCCGCGCCCGGGCGGACGGCAGCGAGGCCCCTCTCCTGGGCCCGCCGCACGACCTCGTAGGCGCGGGCGAGCTCCGGCTGCAGCTTGCCCGTCGCGAACGTGCGCGTGCAGTCGGAGCAATAGCCGCCGACCCGGCAGCCGGCGTCGACGACCACCGTCTCGCCCGGCTCGATGCGCCGTTCGCCCGGAACGGCATGGGGGGAGGCGCCGGTCGGGCCGGCGGCGACGATGATGTCGAACGCGGCTTCCTCGCCTCCCAGGTCGTGCAGCAGGCACTGCATCGTCCAGGCGAGCTCGCGCTCCGTTCGGCCGACGAAACGCTCGCCGGCGAGCCGCTCGTAGGCGGCGTTCGTCACGGCCGCGGCGCGGCGGATGACGGCCAGCTCCTCTGCGTCCTTGACCGCGCGCTCCGCCTCGATCACCCCGGGGCGTGGGACGAGCCGGACGCCGCCCGCTTCGAGCAGGGCGTAGCGGTCGTAGGTGAGCACGGCGGGCTCGAAGGCGATCGTGCCCGACAGGAGCTCGGCGAGGCTGGCGTACACGTCCCGCCGTGTCTCCACCACCTCGTCGATCGTGCCGAGGGCGCGGGCGCGCTCGAGGTAGCGAAAGTCGGTGTACAGGCGCGAGCGGCCGGCCTCGAGCAGGAGGGCAGCGTTCGAGCTGTCGAGACCGGTCAGGTAGCGAACGTTGACGAGGCTCGAGACGAGGAACGGCTCCTCGAGGCGCGCGTGGAGGCGGGCGAGGCGCGTCACGGAGGCGAGGGGCGTCGTCACGGCCGGGCGGAGCGCGTCGTCACGCCGGCCTCGCCGCGCCGGCGAGGAACGCGAGCGCCTCGCGGTAGCCCTCCGCCCCACGCCCGGCGATGCGGGCGGCGACGAGATCGGAGAGGACGGAGACGCGCCGCCAGTCCTCGCGCGAGTCGACGTCGGAGAGATGCACCTCGACCACGGGAACGGTCAGGATGTCGACGGCGTCCCGGATCGCCCAGCTGTAGTGCGTCCAGGCGGCCGGGTTGAGGACGACGCCGTCTGCGACGTCCAGCGCCTCGTGCAGCCACTCCACGTACTCGCCCTCGCTGTTCGTCTGGCGGCAGCGAACACGCAGGTCGAGCTCGCTCGCCCAGGCGTAGATCTGCGACTCGAGCTCGCGCAGGGTGAGAGAGCCGTACACGGCCGGATCCCGCCGTCCGAGCATGTCCAGGTTGACGCCGTTCAGCACTTCGACGCGCACCCCTCTGACTCTAGTGGCCGGAGCTTCAGGGGGAGACGACGAGCGAGGCGAGGGCCGCGCGGACGTGATCGTCCGGGAGCTCGACCCCGCGCACGGGCTTCCCCGGCGCCTCGAGGAGCACGAGACGCGGCCTCCCCCCTTTCGCCTTCTTGTCGCGACGGAGCGCGGCCCACGCGCGCTCGAGGTCGACCCGCACCGGTTGCGGAGCCAGCACCGCCTCGACGTCGTCGGCGACCGTGCGGTCGAGCCCAAGATGCTCGACGGACAACCGCAGCGCCGCCGACAGGCCGAGCGCGACCGCCTCGCCGTGCGTCACCTGCTGGTAGCCGGCTCCCGCCTCGAGAGCGTGCGCGAACGTGTGACCCAGGTTGAGCACGCTCCGCTCGCCGCGGTCGGACGGGTCGCGCAGGCAGACAGCCGTCTTGTACAGCGCCGAGCGGCGGACGAGCTCCGCGTCCGGGAGCTCCCACATGGGCTCCCCGGCGAGCAGCCCGGTCTTCACCACCTCGGCCATCCCGGCCCGGCGTTCCGAGTCGGGCAGCGACCGCAGCAGACGAGGGTCGATCACCGTCCGCTCCGGCCAGTGGAAGGCGCCGACCAGGTTCTTCCCCTGCGGCAGGTCGATCGCCGTCTTGCCCCCGATGGCAGCGTCCACCTGCGCCACGAGCGTCGTCGGCACCGCCGCCCACGCGATCCCGCGCAGGTACGTGGCCGCCACAAATCCGGCGACGTCGCTCGTGCAGCCGCCGCCGAAGGCAACGAGCATCCCGCCTCGCTCGAGGCGAAGCTCCTGCCACAGCCGCTCGCATGTCGCCAGGGTTTTCGCCGTCTCCCCGCGCGGCACGACGTGCGTCGAGGCGCGGCGGTCCGCGAGCGCACGCTCGGCGCGGGCGCCGTACAGCCCGGCCACGTGCTCGTCGGCGACGAGCGCCACCGGCTCGTCGCCGGGGAGCAGGCCGTCGAGGTGCTCGAGCGAGCCGGCGGACACGTGCACGCCCCCGGCCGCCAGCACGACGTCGTCGGCATCGGTCGCGGCCGCGTCCGCGACTCGCGAGTAGAGCGGCGCTCGCAGCTCATACCGGCGCCGGAACTCCATCTCGTCCTGCGCGAGCGGCCGTCTGCTTCCGGCCACCCGCCGCCATGCCGTCTCGACGTCCACCTGGAGGTGGACGATGAGCGCGTCCAACTCCTCGAGCAGCCTCCTCGTCTCGACCGCGCCGCCTCCCACCGCCACGACAGCGGGCTGGCGCCGGCTGCAGACCTCGCGCAGGAACCGCGCCTCGAGCTCGCGGAAGGCCGCCTCTCCCTCACGGGCGAACAGCTCCCAGATCGGCCCCTTGGCCCGCTCGACCTCCTCGTCGACATCGAAGAACGGCCGCCCGAGCCGGCGCGCGACCTCGGCGCCGACCGTCGTCTTGCCGGCTCCCATGAAACCGACGAGGACGAGATGCCGGTCTAGCGCGGTCGCCAGTCGATCCGCTCCAGGTAGGCGCGGTGGGCGGCGACGAAATCGCCGACCGCGTCACCGCCGAACTTCTCCCGTGCCGCCCGCGCCAGCTCGAATGCCACCGTCGCCTCGGCGACGACCGCCAACGCCTCGACCGCGGCGGTGTCGGAGCGCTCGACGAGGGCCTCCGCCGGCTCGTTCGTGGCCACGTCCACGGTTCGCAACGGGCGCATGAGCGTGGGGAGCGGCTTCATCGCCGCGCGCGCGACGATCTCCTCGCCGTTCGAGATGCCGGCCTCGATCCCGCCCGCGCGGTTCGTCGCTCGGGCGAGCCCCCCTGGTCCGCGGACGATCTCGTCGTGCGCGTCGGAGCCGCGCCGGCGGGCGAGCGCGAAGCCCTCGCCGATCTCGACCCCCTTGACCGCCTGGATGCCCATCAGCGCCCCCGCGAGCCGAGCGTCGAGCCGATCCTCCCGCGTCGCGTACGAGCCGAGGCCCGGCGGCGCCCCCTCGACCCGCACCTCGACGACGCCGCCGAGCGTGTCGCGATCGGACCGGGCAGCGTCCACGGCGGCACGCTGCGCCTCGTCGCCCGAGGCGCCGCCGACCTCGAGGACGCAGCTGCGCACGCGGATCCCGATCTCCCCGAGCAGGGCCTTCGCCACCGCCCCGGCCGCCACGACGGCCGCCGTGTGCCGGGCGCTCGCCCGCTCCAGGGCGTTGCGGACGTCGGCGAACCCGTACTTCATCATCCCGGCGAGGTCGGCGTGGCCCGGGCGGGGGACCGTGACCGGTCTCGCCCCCTTCCCCTGCGGCGGCCCCTCGGGCGGCCACGGGCTCATACCCCATGTCCAGTTCCGGTGGTCGCGATTGCGAACGACGAGCGCGAGCGGGGTGCCGAGCGTCAGCCCGTGCCGCAGGCCGGCGAGCACCTCGACCTTGTCGGTCTCGATCCGCTGCCGTGGGCTTCGGCCGTACCCCTGCTGCCGGCGGCGCAGGTCGTCGTCGATCGCCGCCCGGTCGAGCCGGAGCCCGGCGGGCAGGCCGGTGACGATCGCGACGAGCGCCGGCCCGTGCGACTCGCCCGCCGTCGTCAGCTCGAGGGTCATTAGCTCGAAGACTACGGACGGACGGCCGCGCGCATCACGTCGAGCGGCGCGGGGACCCCCGTCCAGCGCTCGAACGAGGCCGCTCCCTGGCGGACGAGCACCTCGAGCCCGTCCACGACCCGCGACCCGGCCGCGCGCGACGCGGCAACGAGCGCCGTCTCGCGCCCGTCCGGACGGTATGCGAGGTCGATTACGGTCTGGCCCGCACGGGGCTGAAACAGGAGCTCGTCCTTGACGGGCGTGGCGTGCACGACGAGCTCCACGGCCTCCGTCTCCGGCGGCCACGCCGCGCCGCGCGCGAACACGCTGACTCGTGTGCCGCGAGCCTCGAGAGCCGCGATCCACGCCCTCGCCGCGCCGCCGCCGCCGACGACGGCCGCCGTCTCCGCCTCGACGGCATCCAGCGCCTCGGCGTCCGTGCTCGAGCCGAGTACGCGCCCGTCGCGCACAACCAGCGTGTTGACCGAGCCTGCGCGCGCCGCCGTCTCGTCCAGCGCGTCGCAGCAGGCGGCGACGGCCACCTTGTGCGGGATGGTGACGTTCGCTCCCGCGAAGCCGAGGGCGGCCAGGCCCCGGACCGCGGCGGAGACGTCGCTTGCCGTCACCGGCAGGGGCACGTACACCCAGTCGAGCCCGCGCGCCGCGAAGGCGGCGTTGTGCATCCGCGGCGAGAGCGATCCCGCCACCGGGTCGCCGATCAGGCCCACGACCCTGGTCGCGCCGCCGATCATCCGCTGCCCTCCATCGCATCATCCCGCAAGCTGCCCCGCACCAGCTTTGCCCGTACGAGACTGCCCCGTACCAGACTGTTCCTTGCGAGGGAGCGATGCCGGTCTCTCTTGCCAGTGCCTCCTTCTCGCCGCGCGCACGACATTGCAACAGTCTGTTACAAGGAGAGGATGCGTGCGAGACGAGCCGTCTCCGTGCGCCGCGGAGCAGCGTCCGCAAGCTGGCGGCGCTCAGCCGTAGCCGTGTGCCGCGAGGTAGCGGCGGAAATCGGCGGCGCTCGCCGTGAAGTAGTGGTGGCGCTTGTCCGGTTTGCGCACGTAGTAGAGGTAGTCCACCCTGGCCGGATGCGCGGCCGCCTGCATCGAGGCGAGCCCCGGGTTGCAGATCGGCGTCGGCGGGAGGCCGCGGAAGCGCCGAGTGTTGTACGGCGAGCCCGAGGCGAGCTCCACCTTCGTGATCGACTGGGTCGGCGGGATGTGCAGGCCGTAGCGGAGGGTCGCGTCGATCCCGAGCTGCATGCCGAGGCGCAGGCGGTTGTAGATCACCGCCGCCACGAGCCGCCGCTCGCTCGGCACGGCCACCTCCCGCTCGATCATCGAGGCGATGATGAGCACGTCGTAGGGCGTGAGGTTCTTCGAGCGGGCGTAGCGCAGATCGACCCGGCTCCACGAGCTCCTGAAGGCGGCAAGCTGGCGGGCGACGAAGCGGCGGGCGTCCTCGTTCGAGAAGAAGGCATAGCGCGCGGGGAAGAGGAAACCCTCGAGCGAGCGCCGCTTGCCGTCGCCGGCGAAGCGGCCCGGGTACGCCGACGACGCGGTTGCCGCCAGGTATGCCTTCGCCGTCAGCCGCGGCGTCACGTGGCGGCGCACGCGGGCGATCTCCCGGACGGCCGTGATCCGTGCTGCCATGTCCTCCCGCGTGAACCCCTCCGGGAAGACGATGTGCAGGACCTTCGGCGCGCTCGCGGCGAACGTCCGCGCCGTCGAGCCGGAGCCTCCGCCGCCGCAGCCTGCGGCGAGCAGCACCGCGCCCGCCGCCGAGGCGCCGAGCAGCGCCGGCCGCGTCAGCGGCCGCGCGACCACTCGAGGTAGCTTGCGAGCAGGTGCGCCGCCGCGCGCGCGTCGTCTCCGTCCGCGAGGACGGAGGTGAAGCGCTCGTCGTACAGCTCGACCGGGCACGGCAGCCGCTCGCGCAGCGCCGCGGCAAAGCGCTCCGTCTCCTCCGCCTGCGCCCCTCGCTCCCCGCGCAGCGTCAGCGGCAGCCCGACGACGACGCGGTCCGGCGCGTGCGCGGCGACCAGCTCGCGCAGGCGCTCCAGCCCCCGCTCCGTCCCCGCCGCCTCGACAACTCCGACCGGCCGCGCCACCGTCCCGGTGGGGTCGGACACGGCGACGCCGGTGCGCGCCGAGCCGTAGTCGAGCGCGAGCAGCTTCACGTCAGCGCCGCCAGGATCCACTCCCAGGCCGAGTCGAGCGCGTCCGGCAGAAGCTGCGGGTTCCTGCCGCCCGCCCGGGCCATCGTCGGCCGGCCGCCGCCGCCGCCGCCGACAGGCGCCGCCGCGGCGCGCACCCACTCGACGGCGTTCACGCGCGACTCGAGCGAGGGGTCGACCATCGCCACGAGGCTGACCTTCTCCCCCTCCGTCGAGCCGAGCACGACGGCCGCGGGGCGGCGCTCGTGCTTGAGACGATCGCCGACGCCGAGCAGGTCGCCGCCGCGCACCTCGCCGATGACGACGTTGACCCCGTCCACGCGGTCGTCGTGGCGCGCCACGAACACGTCCTGCGGCTCGACCGCCTTCTGCGTCCTCCTGCTCTCCCGCCGCAGGCGTTCGAGCTCGCGTCGCAGCTCCTCGAGCTCGTGCGAGCGGCTCGCGAGGAGCGCATACGCCTCGCCCGAGGTGACGGCCTCGATCCGGCGCGTGCCGGCGCCCACCGAGCTCTCCGTCAGGATCGCGAACGGCCCGATCTCGGCGGTCGAGCGCACGTGCGTGCCGCCGCACAGCTCCATCGAGAAGCCGGGCACCTCGACCACGCGCACCTGGTCGCCGTACTTCTCGCCGAACAGCATCGTCGCCCCGAGTCTGCGCGCCTCTTCGATCGGCACCACGTAGGCACGCACCGGCAGGTTCTCGAACACCTTCTCGTTGACGATCTGCTCCACCTGCGCCCGCTCGACGGCGGTCATCGCCTCCGGGTGCGTGAAGTCGAACCGGAGCTTGTCCGGGCGGACGGCCGATCCCGCCTGATGCACGTGCTCGCCTAGGACGCGGCGGAGCGCCTCGTGCAGGAGATGCGTGGCGGTGTGGTTGGCCATCGTCGGGAAGCGCACGCTCCACGGCACCACCGCCCGCACCCGGTCGCCGACCGCGAAGCCCTCGCCGCGGAAGGTGAGCACCTGGTCGTCGCCGACGCGCGTCGCACGTACCAGCTCCGCCCGCGCTCCCGTCTGCTCGTGCTCGATCCAGCCCGTGTCCGACACCTGGCCGCCGCCCTCCGCGTAGAACGGCGACTCGTGCAGCTTGGCGTCGAACAGGCCGTCCTCGCGCTGCTCGAGCGCCGAGATCGCGGTCAACACGTCCGTCTTCTCGTAGCCGACGAACTCGGTCGGCCGCTCCCCGATCAGGCGCACCTCGAACGCCGTCGCCGCACGCGAGCGCTCGCGCTGCTCGGCCATCAGCTCGTGGAAGCGGTCCTCGTCGACCCCCAGTCCGCGCTCGCGCGCCAGCTCCTGCGTCAGCTCGAGCGGAAAGCCGTACGTGTCGTGCAGTCGGAAGGCGTCTTCGCCTGAGATGTCGCCTCCGGCCGCGACCTCTTCGAACAGGCGCAGGCCGCGGGCGAGCGTCTCCGAGAAACGCTCCTCCTCGGCCGCGAGGATGCGGTGGATCTCGGCCCGGTGCTCGCGCAGCTCCGGGTAGGCGTCGCCCATCTGCTCGACGACCGCGTCGGCGAGGCCGGCCAGGAACGGCGAGTCGAGCCCGATCCGCCCGGCCTGCAGGAGCGCGCGGCGCACGATCCGGCGCATCACGTAGCCCCGGCCCTCGTTGGACGGCGCGATGCCCTCGGCGGCGAGGAAGGTCATGCCGCGGCCGTGGTCGGCGAGGATCCGGTGCGCCTTCGTCGCCTCGGGGCTGTCGCCGTAGGCGACGCCCGACTCGGCCGCGATCCACGCCATGATCGCCTGGTAGCCGTCCGTGTCGAAGACGGAGTCGACCTGCTGCAGGATGCGCGCCGAGCGCTCGAGACCCATGCCGGTGTCGATGTTCTGCTTGGGCAGCGGGGTCAGCGAGCCATCGGCGTGCAGCTCGAACTCCATGAAGACGAGGTTCCAGAACTCGAGGAAGCGCTCGCACTCGCAGCCGGGCGCGCACTCCGGGCGCCGACAGCCTGCCTCCTCGCCCCAGTCGTAGAACATCTCCGAATCCGGCCCGCACGGCCCCGGCCCGCCGACCGACCAGAAGTTGTGCGCACGCGGCAGCCGCACGATCCGCTCCGGGGGCATGCCCATCCGCTCCCAGGCGGCGACCGCCACCTCATCCTCGCCCAGGCCGAGCTCGGGGTCGCCGGCGAAGACGCTGACCCAGATGCGGTCGCGATCGAGCCCCATGTGCTCGAGCATGAACTCCCAGGCGAGCTCGATCGCCCCCTCCTTGAAGTACTGCCCGAACGAGAAGTTGCCGAGCATCTCGAAGAAGGTCAGGTGGTAGCCGTCGAGCCCGACCTCGTCGATGTCCGGCGTGCGGAAGACCTTCTGCACCGTGGTCAGGAGCGGCGCCGGCGGCTGCTCGCGGCCGAGGAAGAACGGCATCAGCGGCTGCATGCCGGCCGAGGTGAGGAGCGTCGAACGGTCCTCGGGGCGCGGGATCAGCGGCCACGACGGCCGGAAGACGTGGCCCTTCGACTCGAAGAACTCGCGGTAGCCGCGGCGGAGCTCGGCTGTCGTGCGCATCCGTTCGATTCTAGGCGCCGCCCGGCCGCTCTCCGGCCCGACTCGCCCTAGAACGCGCTCGCGTCGGGCGGTCCGGGCGGCCGCCCGGCCTCGCCGAGCTCCTCGGCGAGGTCGGCGACCCGGCGCGCGGCGGCGTCGCGGGCAGTCCGCAACGCCTCGTCCAGGTCGTGGTGCGTCCGGTACGAGGAGACGCCGTGGCGGAGCCCCGCAGCCAGGCCCGCGAGCGACTGCACCGGAGCGGCGACCACCGAGGAGACGGCACGCACCGCCCTCTCGACTGCCCCGACGGCGACGACGGCGCTCGACGTCATCTCGTCGACCTTGTCCAGCTGGGCGTTGACGCGGTCGATCGTCCCGCCGGCCTTCGTCAGCACGGGCAGCAGCTCGCGCTCGGCGTTCCGCACCGTCCGCCGGAGCTGACCGAGCAGGGCGCCGAGCCACCAGAAGGCGTAGACGAGGGCGAGCCCGACCGCGACCAGGAAGGCCGCCAGGACGACGTCGAGCACCTGGCCCGTGCTGAGCGCGAGCGGCACGGGCCGATTCTATGCGGCCGAGGTCACGACGCCGGCTCCCACGACCGCGTCGCCCTCGTACAGCACCGCCGTCTGGCCGGCGGCGACGCCGTACGCGGGCTCCTCCAGCGAGAGGCGAAAGCCGCGCGCGGTCCGCTCCACGGAGGCGGCGACGGCCGGCGAGCGGTAGCGGAGCTTCGCCTCGACGCGCGAGGCGTCGACGTACAGGCAGCCGCGCGCCGCCACGCGCCGCCGCGCGAGGGCTGGACGCGGGCCGACGACGACCGTGTTCGTCCGCGGCAGGGTGCGGATCGTGTACAGCGGCGCGGCAGCCGACACCCCGATGCCCTTGCGCTGGCCGGGCGTGAAGCGCCAGTACGCGTCGTGGCAGCCGAGCTCCCTCCCCTGCTCGTCGACCACCGGCCCCCGCTCGCGCCGCAGGCCTCGGCGCTCGAGGAACTCGCGGTAGTCGCCGCCGCCGAGGAAGCAGGCCTCCTGGCTCTCCGGCCGTGCCGCAGCCTCGAGCCCTGCGCGCGCCGCTTCCGCCCGCGTCGAGGCCTTCGTCTGCTCGCCGAGCGGGAAGACGATCCGGTCGAGCCACGCCGGATCGAGCCGGGCGAGCATGTACGACTGGTCCTTGGCGGGGTCGGCGGCGCGGCCGACGAGCAGGCGGCCGCCGTGCTCGACGACCCGCGCATAGTGGCCGGTCGCGAGCCGCGACGCCCCCGCCCGGCGCGCGAAGGCGAGGAGCTCCGCGAAGCGGAAGCCGCCGTTGCAGCGGGCGCACGGGTTCGGCGTCTCGCCGCGTGCGTAGCCGCGCACGAACGGCTCGACGACCGCCCGCCGAAACGCCTCGCGCAGGTCGAGCGTCACGTGCGGGAGCCCACGCTCGTGGCACGTGCGCCGCGCCGCGCGCACGGCCTCCGGCGAGCAGCAGGCGCGCTCCACGGCCGGCGCCCGCGGGTCGACCCACAGCCGGAGCGTGACGCCGATCGCGTCCGGGCCCGCCCGGAGCAGCGCGACGGCGCTGTCGATGCCGCCGCTCATCGCCACCGCCACCCGCGCCGGAGCGGGCGCCGCCCGGAAGATCGGCCCGAGGGCCGCGGCGAGCGCGTCGGTGGCGAGGTCGTCGCCGGGGACGGCCGCCGCCTCGAGCAGGCTGAGCCCGCGCAGATCCTCGGCCAGGCCGTCGGCGTCGGCGTCCACGATCCGCTCCCCGTCGACGCGCAGGCGCACGGATGCCCACTCGCCGCACCGGGAGCTGTCGCCGAACGCCTCGAGCATCGGCTCCAGGGTACGGGAGCGCACCCGGGCGCGGCGGCCGCTCGCGTGCGGCACGCATCCACGATTTGGCTACAGTGGTCGTGCTCGACCCTGCGCGTGTCCGGCGGTTCCAACGTCGAACCAACGCGACGTGAGAGGGAGCCCGCGTCGGGCGGACGGCGTCGCCGGAGGCCCGCAGGGCACCCACCTGGCTTGCCAGGTTCACGAGGCCGCCGGTCATCGGCAGGGTGGAGCACGTCTCGGGTACCGTCCGCGCGCCGGCCGAGCCGGCCGCGGGCGTGGGCTCCGCCGGTGGGATCAGCTCTCCAGCGCGACGAGGGCGGCGGTGACGATCGCCTCCGCGTCGATCCCGTACTCGCGGTAGACGGCCTGCTGGCTTCCTGCCTGGCCGAAGCGGTCGACGCCGAGCGGCACGCAGCGGACGCCGAGCGCCGATCCGAGCCAGGCGAGGGCGTGCGAGGCGCCGTCGACGACGGTGACGACCGGGACACCGCGCAGGTCGTCGCCCACGAGCCGCTCGAGCTGCGACCCGGCCGGGCGCCCGCCGCTTCGCAGCGGCTCCGTCCGCGCCCGCTGCCAGTCGCGGTACAGGCGGCTGGGCGAGGACAGGACGAGCACCGCGGCGGCGACGCCCTCCTCCTCCTCGAGCAGCGCCGCGGCGGCGAGCGCCTCGGGCACCATCGCCCCGCAGGAGGCGAGCAGGACGCGCTCCTCGCCGGCCCGGGCCTCGCGGAGCAGGAAGCCGCCCGCGACGACGTCCCGGCGGACGCGCTCCTGGCCGAGGCGCGCGACGAGCTCCTCGAACGGCGCCTGCTCGACCGGCTTCGTGGACAGGCGCAGGTAAAGCGCCTCGCCGTCCTCTGCCTGCAGGCGGCGCAGCCCGTCGAGCAGGATCCACTCCAGCTCGCGCGCGTAGCAGGGCTCGGCGTAGGCGAGCGACGGCGTCTCGATGCCGATCCCGGGCGTGTTCAGCGACTGGTGCGCGCCGCCCTCGCGCGAGAGCGAGATCCCGGACGGGGTCCCGACGAGCACGAAGCGCGAGCCCGAGTAGACCGAGTAGACGATCCCCTCGAGCGCGCGCATGACGAACGGGTCGTAGAGCGTGCCGACCGGGAGCAGCCGCAGCCCCTGGAAGTCCCAGGCGAGCCCGAGCTGGCCGAGCAGGAGGACGAGGTTCATCTCGGCGATGCCGACCTCGATGTGACGGCCCGACCGGCGCACGCGCCACTTGAGCGGCGAATCGGCCATCTCGTCGTAGACGGGCTCGTCCTGCGGCCCCCAGACGCCGACCTTGTTGATCCAGCCGCCGAGGCTCGTGGACACGGACACGTCCGGCGAGACCGTGACCAGGCGCTCCGCCAGCTCTCCCTCGCGCGAGAGGTGGAGCATCAGCCGCCCGAAGGCGGCCTGCGTCGAGGCCGAGCCGCGCTCCGGGCCGCCGATCGCGTCGGGCACCGGCACGGGCGCCGCCCGGGGCCGCGGCGCTCGCTCGAGGCGCGCGCGGGCGGCGGCGAGGAGCTCCGCCTCCGGCGAGCCGGGCGGGAAGCGGTCCCACTCCGTGTCCGGCGTCAGGCCGACCTCGGCGCGGAAGCGGTCGACCTGCTCGCCCGTGAGCAGCGCCGAGTGGTTCTGCGGACGGCCGGCGATCTCGAGCCCGTAGCCCTTGATCGTGTACGCGAAGATCACCGTCGGCCGGTCGTCCGCCGTCCGCGCCTCGCGCAGCGCGCCGACTACGTCGCCCAGGTCGTGCCCGCCCAGGTCGGAGACGAGCTGGCGCACGCGGCCGCGGTAGTCGGCGAGCAGGAGCCGCAGCCGCTCGCGCTCGTCCGCCTCCAACCCGGCGAGGAGCGTCTCCACGATCCGCTCCTCCCCGGCGCCGAACAGCCCCTGGTACTGCTCGTTGGGCATGGCGTCGATGCGGCGGCGCAGGACGTCTCCGCCCTCGCGTGCGAACGCCTCGCGCAGCCGCCGCCCGTACTTGAGCTCGAGCACCTGCCAGCCGGCCAGGCGGAAGTGCCCCTCGAGCTCCTCGGCGCGGATCCCCGGGACGACGCGGTCGAGGCTCTGGCGGTTCAGGTCGACGATCCACAGGACGTTGCCGAGCGTGCGCGTGAGCGGCTCGGCGAGCGCCTCCCAGATCGAGCCCTCGTCCAGCTCGGCGTCGCCGAGCAGCGAGATGAAGCGGCCACCGGTGGAGGCGCCGAAGCGTCCGCCCGCGTACGCGTCGGCGAGGGCGGCAAACAGCGGAGCGGCCGAGCCGAGGCCGACCGACCCGGTCGAGAAGTCGACCGGGAACGGGTCCTTCGTCCGGCTCGGGTAGCTCTGCAGGCCGCCGAAGTCGCGCAGGCGCGTCAGGTAGGCGCGGTCGAGCCGGCCGAGCAGGTACTCGATCGCGTGCAGCACGGGCGAGGCGTGCGGCTTGACGGAGACCCGGTCGCGCCCGTCCAGGTCGACGAGGTAGAGGGCGGTCATCAGGCTCACCATCGAGGCGGAGCTCGCCTGGTGGCCGCCGACCTTGAGCCCGTCCTCGTTCGGACGCTCGCGGTTCGCGTAGTCGACGATGCGCGTCGCGAGCCAGAGCACGCGCCGTTCCACGGCCGCGAGCGTCTCCAGGTCGAGAGGTTCGGCGATGCTGGGTGTCGTGCCGACGCTCGTCGCGGTCTCCGTCTCCGCCGCTACCTGGGGTCGACGACGAGCAGGCGCTCTTCGCTCATCTCGCGCATCGCCCAGCGCACCCCCTCACGGCCGAGGCCGGAGCGCTTGGCGCCGCCGTAGGGCATGTGGTCGACGCGGAAGGTGTTGACGTCGTTGACGATCAGCGCGCCGACCTGGAGGCGGCGGAAGGCGCGATGGATGACGCGGATGTCGTTCGTGAACAGGCCCGCCTGCAGGCCGTAGGGCGAGTCGTTCGCGCGCTCGATCGCCTCGTCCACGTCGCGGTAGGCGGAGAGGACGACGATCGGCGCGAACGCCTCCTCGGCGCACACGCGCAGCGACTCGGGCACGTCGACGAGGAGCGTCGGCGCGACGAGCGTGCCCTCGCGCGTGCCGCCGCACAGGACGCGCGCACCGGCGGCCGCCGCCTCCTCGACGAGCGCGATCGCCTTCTCGGCCGCCGCCTCGTCGATCAGGCCGCCGACGACGGTGTCCTCGTCGAGCGGGTTGCCCGTGCGCAGCTCGGCGATGCGCGCGAGCAGCTTCTCGCGCAGCGCGTCGACGATCGTCTCGTGCGCGTACAGCCGCTGCACCGAGATGCACGCCTGCCCGGCGCGCAGGAAGCCGCCGAACGCGCAGCGCTCGGCGACGTAGTCGAGGTCGGCGTCCGGCTCGACGATGACCGCCCCGTTGCCGCCCAGCTCGAGCGCGACCCGCGGCGTCGCCGCGATCCGGCGCAGGCGCCAGCCGACCTCGGCGCTGCCGGTGAAGGACAGCATCCGTACGCGCTCGTCGCGCACCATCCGCTCCGCCAGCTCGCTGCGGCACGGGACGACGCTGACGGCAGCCGGGGGTGCGCCCGCCTCCAGCACGATCTCGCCCATCGACAGCGCCGACAGCGGCGTCTTCGACGCCGGCCTGACGACGCACGGGTTGCCGACCGCGAGCGCGGGCGCGAGCTTGTGCGCGACGAGCAGCAGGGGGGCGTTGAAAGGCGTGATCGCGAGCACGGTCCCGACCGGGAAGCGGCGGGTGAGGCCGATCCTCCCCTCCCCGCGCGGAACGGCGTCGATCGGGACGAGCTCCCCCTCCGCCGCCGCCCGCCGCGCCTCCTCGCCAGCGATGTGCAGGATCTCGGCTGTCCGCTGCACCTCGAAGCGGGTCTCCCAGACGGCGTTCCCGGTCTCGAGCGTCATCTGCCGCGCCAGCTCGTCCACGCGCCCGCGCACGATCTCCGCCGCGGCGAGCAGGATCTCCGCCCGCCGGTACGGCGGCAGCGCGGCGACCTCGGCCTCCGCCTCGGCGGCGCGCGCGAGCGCCTGCTCGACGAGCGCCTCGTCCGCGAGCCACACCCGTGCCGCCTCGCTCGAGTCGTACGGGAAGACGACCGGGGCGCTCTCGCCGCCGGCGGTCGGCCGGCCCGCTACGAGCAGCGGCCTCGGCTCGG
>Ga0070741_10006935_pt1 | contig 23899 bp, 16 predicted proteins | sample Coa_R1_4_FD_66440 | JGI IMG/M metagenome (GOLD analysis project Ga0070741, IMG submission 66440) | Surface soil microbial communities from Centralia Pennsylvania, which are recovering from an underground coalmine fire - Coalmine... | ecosystem: Environmental > Terrestrial > Soil > Unclassified ...
GCCCGTGATGTTGTAATCCTTCAACTGGCCGGCCATCAGCAGGGCGGCTTTATCCAGCGGCGTTTGATGGGTTGTATCTACGGCATACTTGATCGTGTCGTATCCGCTGACCTGTTCGGGGCCGACTGCGGTGACAAGCGGCTTGCTGACGAAGAGTCCCCAGGGGGTGCCGCCCAGGGCGATTCCGTTGCCGCCGATCCTCCAGCCGGAGGCGTCGGACCGGCTGTAGTGATTGGTATGAGAACTCTCGGCGAACCCGTCGCGGATCACGATCGGGATCGTTCCGGGAAGCTTGGCGAGATCGCGATCCATATCGGTCGCGGGATGACGATCGGAGATGGTCACGTCGAGGGTGTCGCCGGAGAGATCGGCTTCGAAGTCCTTGGCCGATCCGTCGCTCTCGCTGCGCTTATTGGAGAAATGCAACGGTTGCGGAGGCGGCGGGCCTTGGGTCAGGGGCGTGACGCAGTAAGTCCCGCCGTCGAACTGACGCTCCAAAGGGTTGCTGCTGCTTCCCGATCCGCTCCGGCTGCCGGCATTCACGGGCCTAGGGGACTTGTTGCAGCCCGTGAAACCAAGCAGGGACAGGGCGAGGGCGAAGAGTATGCATCCGCGAAAATGAATTGTAGCGTTCATTCAGAGCTCCTTCGTGCTGTGACCTCGACTAACTGCCCGCCTGCCTGGCCGCAATTCCTCCGATGAACGGAATACGGTATTCCCGCTGGTTGTACGCCTGGAAAATGACGTAGAGCCAGAGGCAGAAAAATCCGAGCGAGATAAGCAAGCGTACCGGCATGGTCGCCAGCGCGATCCAGGGGTTGATGCTCGAGAGCACCGCGACCAGGATCCTCCAGGCAATGCTGAAGGCGATACATGCCATGCTGAAAATGACGGATTGCATCGCGTGAAAGCGAACGAAGCGGTCCCGTTTGTAGGGATCCAGCACCAGGAAGAGAATCCCTGTGATGAGCCCGAGTGCGTAAGCGAGCGCTCCAGCCAGGTTGGAAGTCAACCCGGAAGCGTCACTGCCGAGGGAGACGCTTGGCGCGCCGGGCGCCGCCGCAGCGTGTACCGGTGGCGCCGCTATGGCTTGGGGCCCTGCTCCCACCGGCTTTCCGCAACTTCCGCAAAAGCCGCTCTGCTGAACCAGCGCCGCACCGCAATTTCCGCAAAATGCCATGTGAGTGTCCTCCTTGGATCTAGCTCTTGCCGATGTTCTCGCACAGTCTCATGCCTGGCGGATCGACCTTCGTAACCTGCTTCTTGAATATCTCCTTGCTCACCGTTCCCACGGATTGCCCCCACGCCTGTGCCGACGCTCCGACCTGGGCTACGAAGGTAAGGTCGTAACGCGAGCAGGGCGAAATCGAACCGTTGCCGGAAAAGCTGGAGGCCGAAGTGGCCACGGTCTGGAAATAGACGGCACCACTCGTGCTGAGCGCGTTCTTGAAGGTCTGGCCCAGATGGATTCCGTTCTTCTGATAGTCCGCATATTTGTCAGGGCTCAACAGGCGCTTAGCCACCTGGTCCGCGATCTGGTCGACGATTTCCGCGGCTTTTTTGATGTCGCTCTCTTCGTAAATCTTGTTCAAGCCGAGCATCAGCTCAATCCGCGGCGCGCAAAACGCCACGACCATCCCCAACGGGGCGACCGGGGAAAGATCCTGGTGCTCGCCGAGGTCAATGTCGCCCGTCACATTTCCATTGGTGTCGATGTTGCCGGGCTTTACCTTGAAGTGCTGGTAGCCGTCGTAGCTGATCCGGAACTGTCCCTTGCTGTATTCCTTGCCCCCCGTAACCGCGGGGTGAATCAGCAATGCCCCGCTCACTTCCAGGTACAGGGGCAATCCCTCGAGGAATTCTGCGAGCGGGACTTCGATCGCCCCCGGCAGCTTGATGCGGCTTTCCTCCGCCATGATTCCCGCCGAATCCTTGGCCACCACCCATTGCATGTTCATCTGGCCGTTCAGGTTCTTGAAGGATGAATCCATGTTCTGGATGGTGCCCTGGCGTATGGCGATATCCGAATCAAAGCCGAAATTCGAAATGTAGCCCTGGCCGGTAATGAGCGCCTCAAAGCCGCCCACATTCTTCTTTAACGTGATATTGAGGTCGGTCTTGCCCTCGCCTGGGGTCGCCTTAAAGGTGGTCTCCCATCCTTCGACGACGGACTTGAAGGCGCCTTTGATCATGTTGCCGTAGGCGTCGCGGGTGCCCTTGGCCTCCGCGTTTGACATGGCGTTGGATTCGGGACTCTGGGCGTAGGCGTTCTCCACGAATAGCGATCCCCAGGAGAATGGTTCGCGAGTTGGCGGGTGTGGCGAGGACGCGGCCGCAACGCCAAAGCGGACCGGGCTCTGCAGGTGAATGTCTCCGTCCTGTATGACATCGGTCAGGGCAGCCTGCTGCGTGAGCACGACCACGCCGTCCGGAGTTGTTTCCGCGGCAACGACATTGCGCGCCAGCAGTCCCTTGATGAGCAGTACGTCTCCGGCACGCAGCGAGCGCGCGGTCTGGTTGGAAGAATCGAAGAGCAGGCTGGCATCATTGCTGCTAACGCCGATCAACGCCTGTCTGCCCTCGGCCGCCTCCATGACCCGCACATTCGCTCGATATGTCACGTGAGCATATCCGGAAGCGCCAGTTGGAAGAGGAGGTTGCGCGTTCCGGGCCGGAACCGCCTGGGCATTGCCCGCTTCATGGTTTTGCCCACCCGGTGTTGTCGAAGCGCCAGAACTCCGGCCGGTATTCTTGCTGCAGCTTGCGAGCAGCAGCAGAAGGAGGGACGCCCCCAGAAGCGCCACCGCGTCGTTCCTTCGCCGATACGATTTCCGCATGGAAGTCCTCCTCTTCCTCATTGCCGGAATTACTCCGCCTCGTTCGAAATCTGGAACGACCACACGGCATCGAACATGAGTCCCTCGCCCTGGGCGCGGGCCACGTCTCCCCCTGAAAATTTCTTGGATTTTGAAATCGGGCGGAGCACGATCGCGTACTCGCCCGTCATCAGCGGGGAGGTGGGCGCAATCTTGTACTGTCCGGGTTTTACCTTTTCAGACTTGACCCCGACTCGTTCTTCAAGGAATGAGGAATAGATCTGCCAATCGGCCGCGGGGCTGGACCGCATATCTTCCTTTCCCTGGGTTGCGCCGACAATACGGCAGGTATTTTGCGCGGGGGTCAGCTTAACGATGGCCGGTTCAAAATCGTCGAGAGTCACTCCGGGGGTGTTGGAAAAGTTGACCGAGAAGGAGGGAAGACTCTTCTGCAGGACATTCGCCGATACCGGATTCGCAACGCCCCACACATAAGTCACGCTGGGCTTGCGGTGCGCCATCATGCCCGACAGAATGCTTCCGGCCTGTCCCATGGCGGAACCCCCGACTCCAGAGTTCATGTGCATGGCGGTGCCTGTCACCGCGGTATTCACGCCCGCCTGCATGGCTTGAGTCACGGCGGAATCCGCAGCCAGATTCCTCATCGAGGAAGGCTTGGTCTTGGTCTCCGCCAGCTGCGTCTTTTCCAGGGGTAACTCACGCGAAGCCCCGTCCATAAGGAACGCTTTGGGCATGCGGGATTTCGATGCCGGTGCGCCCCCTTCGGCCGTGCCTGCGGCGGATGGCGATGGGGACGCCGGCCTGTCCTTGCCTTGCGCCGCCATGATGGCATCCATTTCACTGGGCGTGACTCCGGCCTTGTGCAGCGCGATCAGCCCGTCCGGGGAAACATCAAATTTCCCGGGATGGGAGCGGATGGTGGAGACCACCACCGACTCCGGCAGTCCGCCCTTCACCATTTTGACTACGTCGGCGTTGGTCAACGGCTTGTCGGCCTGTTGTGCACCGACGCCGATGGCCGCGCCGCAGAGCAATAGACAGAGCCACAAACTTGGCCTGCTTTCCATGGTCATAAACGTAATCCCCCTTTGGAACTCGTCGTCCGCATCACTGCACCCGGTTCCCCGTTAGCGGATCGGTGCCCCGCGGCCCTGCGACCCAGACTTTGAGCGCGTAGTAGGAGCCCGTCCAGTTCTGGTAGTTGTAGATCAGGAACGGAGATGTGGGGTTGAAACCCGAGCAGGTGGTATCGGCGAAGATGACATGAATATTGTCTCGGTCCCAATCGCCGCGCCATATCCCGAAATTCTCCCGGTATGTGACGACATACGGGCAATTCTGGTCATAGGTTGTCAGTTGGAAAGAATCTGTGGTCCATCCCGGCGCCAGGCGGCTGAAGTCGTAGAAGTCGTTGACGCCCGTGGGATCGAACTTGTCTCCGTTGTAGAACCGGCTCACATAGGCTGTGCCCGCCGATGGCCCTGGTCCTGGATTGGTCGACGGAGGAGAGGAATACTGCGGAGTCAGCTTCTTAAAACGATCGGTCAGCGTCACCAGCTTGACCCAGGACGCAGGAATCGTGCTGAGCGGCACAGTCTCCCGCGCGGCATAGAACTTGAACCCGGACTTCTGGGTTTGTTGTCCGTCTGAGCGCTGCACAACAAGCGTCACGTTGTCGAGGTCCAGGGAGCCGCTGATGGATTCGTCGAGCGACAGCGCAATCGAGTTATCGCTCCAGAACTTGATGTTGAAGCTCCCCTGGAACGAACCTTTGCCGTAGATGTAGGCCTTGTTATTCGGACCCGCCTCGCCGAACGAGCAGCCCGTAATGGTGTACAGGTTGTATTGGTCAATTGGGGTAAAAGTCGCCGCCGAAGCGCTGCCGCTGACATTCAAGATCCGGAACGCCGGATCTTGCGAGCAGGTAAGAGCAGTGGTATTCACGGGATGAAGCTGGGCGATGTTAGAAGGGATTGCTCCGTGAGCGCCGCCCGCATTCGCCGGCGCTAGCGAGTTAGCTCTCGGCTGTTGCAGCAGAGCCGAGCCCGAAGTACCGCTTCCGGCGCTGAGCGTCTGACCGGGCCCGACGGTTCCCACACTGGGTGCAGCCTGGACCCTTACCGAAGTATTGGGCGCAATCATGGTCCGGGCCGCTCCTGGCGATGATGGCTGCGATTGCGGTGAACCGGGAAGCAGCGGACGCGCACTGATCGTCATTTGGGCAGTCTCGGCGTCTGCCACGGTCCTTTGTTTCTGCAGGAGCGCGAGGACGCCGGCCGTGCGCTGGGCGGCGCGCGGATTCGTGAACTGCTGGCCGGATTTCGGTGGTCCCAGCGTCAGTCCGAGTCTCGGATCAAGCGGCTCGCTTCGTTTTTGAACCTCTGCGTTTCCGGCCGCCACTGGCGCGGACGAAGGGATCGACTCAGAGGAACTGCCACGCGCCATCATGGCGTCCAAAACTTTCTGCCCCACTCCGGCGCGATGTGCCGCCAGCAATGCATCGGGTGAAAGATCGAAATTGGCGGGACTGGATTGAATCGAGCGGATGATAGCCGCCTCGGGCACGCCGGCCTTCACCATTTTGATCACGCCCGCGTTGCCCAGCATTCCACCGGGCGGAAGTGGCTGCGGATTCAGTTCTACTTTGCTGGCTCCGCCGGCGCGTTGCGGAGTGGAGGCAGTTTCCACAGGCGAGCCCGGCTGGGCTTGTGGCTGAGCGCCTCCGGCGCCCTGATTCGCGAGCATGCCTTTTCGGGATGTCTGGGAAAGCAGCCCCGGCGTGGCGGCCCCGGAACCGGACAGCATTCCCTGTCCTGCCGGAGCGCCCATCAGATGCGCGGACGCCTGCAAGACAAAATTTACGTTGTAAGCGTGATCTCCACATGTCCACCAATGCGATTCCAGAGCGGCGGGTGACGGCGTGGCGGGTGGCAGGTTGTTGCACTTTCCGTTAATAATTCTGACCGGAAGATTGCTGGAGACCGGCGCCGCGATCGGAGAAAAGACGGCCGGCGTAGTGACGCCGACCTCGACTTGCAGATCCTGCCCGCTGGGCACCGGATGCGCGGCGTAGGCGCAGACCGCGTAGTTACCAATGTTCGCAATATAGGTGAAACCGTTGAAGGTTCCGACCGGCGTGAAGTTTTCCCGCGTCCCGGCCTGAGTGGTGCCCGCACTCACGGTGACGGCTAGCCCGTCGCAAGCAGCCGAGGGCTTATGGTTGATCGCGCTCGCGTCCCAATAGACGTAGCCCATGATCGTGCCCGTGTATGGGGCGTGAACTGCCTTCAGAGGCGCGGGGGCAGTTCTTGGAACCCCGGCCGCAGGTTGCTGCTGTCCTGGGGATTGGTGTCTTTGCGGCCCCGGGGCGGTTACCTTCGGAGCCTGAGGCGGAGTCATGGGGACTGCCTGCTGGGCAAAGCCGACTGCGCTGACCAGCGCGCTTATCGTTAAGCTCAATCCGAAAGTTCTGCGCATAGGGTCCGCCTCCAAAAGCTGTGGCAGAAATAGCCCAGAGGGAATTGCGGGTCAAAGGAAACGAAGCTGAAATGCGTGTGACCTGTTAAACATTCTGAGTTCAACAAGTTAGTAAGACCTGTGATCAGGTTGGCGGCAGGCTACGGACCGCGCGGCGGCCTTTCTGTAAGAGTCTCGCCGGGAATCCCCGGAACGGATTCTCGCTATTGCGATCTGCACCGGCCTATATCGCGGAACCGCGCAGTCTTCTGAAAGAATTCGGATGAGATCAGACCGGGACCCTGCTGAAATTCGCAACAATTCTCGTTGTACTCATGTTCGGTCGAGGACTGTCCCTCTGGCAAAGCGTCTGATGTACTTACGAAACCTACCGCCTCAAGCTGTCAAGCCGCACACTGAAACCGCTGACCCTTGATAGCAGCAAAATTCAAGGCAAGTGCCTGCCGGTTAACGTCATGCGATGCACGAGGCGTAAGATTTCGCGTAATGGGATGAAGGCCGGCGGAACGATGCTGCTGGCAGCGTCCCTGTGGCTGCTGATCGGTTGCCAGGGATTCAGTTCCACCCCCTCGAACCCGAATCAAGGAACCGGCGGCAATCTGTCCTTTGGAACACTATCGCTGAATTTCGGGAGCGTGGCGGCCGGCACCAGCAAGACACTGAACATTTCTGTAACCAACACGGCCACTACATCGCTCACCATCAGCAGCGCCTCGGTCTCGACCCAATATTTCGCATTGACCTCGCCCAGTCTTCCCGCCAGCATTGCTGCCGGGCAGAGTGTATCGCTCGCCGTCACTTTTGATCCCAATGCAGCGGGTAATTTCGCGGCTACGGTTGCGATCAGCAGTGATGCCTCCAATGCCGTTACCAACATCTCCCTGGCTGGCACCGGAATCAGCGATGGGCAACTCGCCCTCAATCCAGCCAGCGAAGCCTTTGGCACCGTCACCGTCGGGGCGCGGCAGTCTCAAACCGTAACGCTTACTAATACAGGTGGAACCAGCGTCACCATTTCCGGCGCCGCGGTGACTGGGACCGGCTTTCAGCTCAGTGGGATCACGACGCCACTGACGCTGAATGCTTCCCAGAGCACCACCTTTACCGTTGGCTTTGCACCGCAGGCCGCGGGGAGCGCCTCGGGAAACGTAACCATTACATCGGACGCCACGAATCCAACCCTGTCGCTTTCGTTAACAGGCACCGGCACCACCGCTATCGGTCAGCTTACCGTGAGCCCGGCTACGCTGAACCTGGGTAGTGTGGTTGTGGGGGCGAGCGGAACCGCGTCCGGAACGTTGACGGCCAGCGTCGCAAATGTCACCGTGACGGGCGCAACCACGAACAATTCGGTGTTCAGCATTGGTGGACTTTCGTTGCCGGTCACAATCCCCGCAGAGCAGAGTGCTTCTTACTCAATTACCTTCAGCCCACTGACTTCGGGAACGGCAAATGCTACTTTGACGGTGGTCAGCAATGCCCAGCCCGCATCCTCCACCCAGGCGCTAACTGGGACCGGAACTCCGGCCCCCACCCATAGCGTGAACCTGTCGTGGAATGCGAGTACCTCGCCTGGGATTTCGGGCTACAACGTGTATCGCGCGCTGTACACAAACGCTTCCTGCGGTTCGTTCTCAAAGATCAACTCCGTGCTGGAAACCGCGACCCTGTACACAGACAGCGCCGTAGTCAATGGAAAGGCGTATTGCTACGCGGCGACAGCAGTGAACACCAGTAATCAGGAGAGCGGCTACTCCAACATCGCCGCCAACGTACAGATCCCTATCACGTAACTCAAGGGCGGCGGCGTCGATTGCGCGTCGGCAACTCTACTGCTTCTTCCTGGGCAGATACTTCTTCTCGATAGAAGCGACAACAACGTAATTCGGGTCCACCATTTCGTTGAGATGGGCCTTGCCCACCTTCGATAACAACTCGTACGCATCCAGCTCGGACAAACCGTAGTCCCGATGAATCCAATGCACCAGTTCGGTGAAGGCGATGCGAAATGCATCCTCCAAGGGGCGATATGCCCCGACCGTCATGATCGCGTCATCATTCTCAAACTGCGGCCATTCGATGCGCCGTCCTTTAATGACGCTCAACTGCACCCGGGCTTTCAGCGGGACTTCAATGGCGGAGCCCGCAGCCTCGCCGTCTCCCATGGCCGCGTGCCCGTCGCCCAGGTAAAGCAGGCCGCCCTTCACATTCACCGGAAAATAGACGGTGTTGCCAACGCTGGCTTCGGGAGAATCCATGTTCCCGCCAAATTCCGCGGGGACAATCGAACTCCGTGCCTCCCCGTTCGCCGGGGCTACTCCCAGGCATCCAAAAAAAGGATGCATCGGAATCTTCACCGAGAAATCCGAATCGAGAGCCTTGAACGTCGCCGTATTATCGGCGTGATTAATGCGGTAAAACCACAGCTTCTCCGGCAGCGGCGAGGTCTCCAGCATGGGCGTATATTTCGATGAGTTGATTGAGCCGAAGCCCGGCGAAAACGCGCCCACGCCCATATCGCCATCCACCTGGAGATCGAGAATCTTGACGGCCAGCGTGTCTCCAGGCTCGGCGCCCTCCACATAAAAAGGTCCAGCCAGCGGGTTATCTCCTTTCGCCATGTCGAGCGTGTCGCCTGGCTTCCTGATTCCATTACCGAAGCAATCCAGCGTATTGGTATCGAGAATATCTCCCGATTTCAGGTGGGCGACAGGCTCCGCTGTGGCAAACAGATATTTCACGTTGGCATTCGTAGTCGTGTAGTGGACCACGTTCTGAGCTGGAACGTACGAGGCCAGCAAAACAACGCAAGGCAATAGGAAGCGCACAAGTCCTCCAATAGCGTCTGATGGTATCAGGATCCCAGCACGACGTTCCGCGCGCGCACTCCGAACATGTCCCATAACTGAACGCAGCTCTGTCCTTTCGTGACCTATCGGAAATTCTCAATCGCGAGAAAAATGGAAGCAGTTGTTTCGTTTGTGCCGCGCTGCAGCTTTGGGCGCGAAAAATGTGAGCTCTATAAATCCCCCGCCCGTGCTCTTGTGGCTCGGGCAAAAGAGAGCGAACGGCCATGAGTTGTCTCGGATCCCCCCGGAGACCAGCTTGCTGGACTTCCATCCTTGCGTGCCTGATTCTGATCTCGAGTGCGCGCGCAGCCCAAACAGCCTCCTATACCACCAGCATCAGCTTCGGAAACGTGCAGGTCGGCAGCAGTCTGATTCTGCCCTGCGTCGTAACCAATACGACCAATTCCACGATCACCATTTCGCAGGCTTCGGCGTCCGGAACTGGTTTCACTTTCATCGGCCCCAGCCTGCCGTTAACATTGGCCCCACAACAAAGTGTAAATTTGTCGGTTTCATTTTCTCCGCAAGCAGCGGGAGGCTTCACAGGCAGCCTTACCGCTTCCTATTGGTCTAACTGGGGCCATTCCAGGGTGCATTACTACAACGCATCCTCGTCACTCTCCGGCACCGGCACGAGCACTAGCCCCACTCCCGGCTTTTTGGCTGCTCCTGCTACCCTGAATCTGGGAAGCGTAACGATAGGCAGCAGCCAAACTCAGACCCTGACCCTATCTAATACCGGCGGATCAAGCGTGACCTTATCAGCCGCGACCCTGAGCGGCACCGGTTATTCTGTAAGCGGTTTGACTTTCCCCTATACGTTGGCCCCCGGTGGTAGCGCGGGTTTGTCGGTAACTTTCACGCCCACTGCAACCGGCGCCTACAGCGGCATGCTTAACGTCAGTTCCAACGCATCAGATCCTTCTATCGGAGTCTCTTTGACGGGCAGTGGAACCAGTTCGAGTGGCACATTGGGGGTGACGCCTGGATCCATGAGCTTCGGTAGCGTCACCATCGGATCTGTCCAAGCGCAGAACGGCAGCGTCACTGCCAGCGGTGGAAGCGTGACTTTATCGTCCACCAGTTCCAGCAACTCCGCATTTACCTTGAGTGGGCTCACCCTGCCCATGACCCTCGCGGCCGGCCAGAGCGTACCATTCACCGTGACCTTTGCACCCACAACTACCGGCACGGCTTCGGCCAACATTGCTTTCTTTACCACCAACTCCACTTCGGCATCAGAGACTGCCAGCGGCTCTGGAGCGACCATCCCACACACGGTGAGCTTGTCCTGGAATCCGAGCACATCCACCTCGGTCAGCGGATACAACGTGTATCGCGGAACCTCGTCGGCAGGCCCGTTTTCAAAAATCAATGCCGCGCTCAATCCTTCGATGAGCTACAGTGACGGCACGGTGCAGTCAGGCAAGACGTACTACTATGCCACCACCGCGGTAGACTCCTCCGGCGCCGAAAGCGCTTACTCGAACCTGGTGACGGCCGCGATCCCGTTCCCATAAGAACAAGGGGGGTGTCCCACGTCTGGCTCGGGTGCCCCACGTCTCGCTGCAGTTGCGAGACGTGGGAGCCTGACTCACCGTTCCGTTCCAAAAGCGAATACGAGCTCACGCCGAAGCCTTCCTCTGACGCTGATAAAAATTCCGCACCTTGGCGCGATTGCCGCACTTGCTCATATCGCACCAGCGCTTCCGGTGATTCTTGCTTTCATCTAGGAACAGCCACCGGCAAGTATTGGACGCGCACTCGCGGACAAATTGCAGTTGATCGGAAGCGAGCAAGTCCGCCGCCGAACGGGCAATCGGCCAAAGCGGGGCCTCCAGATCGTCCCGCGACGCATCGAACTGCCACTCGAAATGTTCATTGGCTCGCACCAGGTTGGAATGTAGCGCTGCATTTTGGGCGAACCGGTTTAACAGGGCCAGCGCCGGCTTTGGCACCGGCTCATGCCTCACCAGCGCATAGAAGACCTGCGACATAGCCTCGCGCATGCGAATCGCCGACTCCAGCGCCCGCCGCGCCGTTTCTGGCGATTCCTTTCCGCGCGCCTGTAATCCATCCACCTGCGAACGCGGAAGTATTCCCGCCTCTGCTGCGAACCGGGCCAGGTGGCGATACGCCGCCAGCAACTCCTTCGGCTGATCGCTGAAACGATCGTCCAGCGTGTTGACGAAGTCCAGGCACACGTTCCCGGCGATTAACTCGAATTGCGGGTCGGTTCTTTGAGCCGGACCATTCATCGACGTCCATCTTATCATCTAACCGTTAAATATCACTTGACAAGTTAGCGTCAGTACCCTACGATGTAACCGTTGATTGTGGTGTTAAAGGTTAGTATTAAAGGTTAGTCCATGCTCTTCGCTATGCCCGCTCGAGTAATGGCCCTGGATCGCCCCGGGCAATTGCTTCCGGCCCGGCTGGTTAACATAGGAGGCAGGCCTGTGCTCGTGCCCAAATCGAACTCACTGGAACGCTCCGACGCGCTTGGAATCGCGCTCGCCTTTATCGCCATTTACGTAATATGGGGATCGACGTACCTGGCTATCCGCTACGCAGTCGAGACTATTCCTCCGCTGGTGACGGCGGGGATCCGTCACACGGTGGCGGGTGGCGTCCTGCTGGCGTGGGCTTATGCGCGTGGGTTCCGCGCCCGGCGCGAGCACTGGATCGCGGGTGCGATCGTGGGCGCGTTCTTCTTCCTGATCGGGCACGGCACGCTGCACTGGGCAGAGCAGCACGTTGCGTCAGGCCTGGCGGCGCTCCTGATCGCAACCGAACCTATGTTCATTCTCGTACTGGCGTGGGCTGCCGGCCGGCAGAGGATCAGCCGCTTGAGCGCGCTGGGCCTGGCTTGCGGCGTGGTGGGAGTCGCGATCCTCACCGGCGTGGAACTGTCGGCCAGAAACAGCAGCTTGCCTGGAATACTGGCGGTGCTGGCCGGTTCGCTCTCCTGGGCGGCAGGCGTGGTGGTTTCACCCAAGCTGAAATTGCCGGAGGACGCGCTGGCGCGGACCGCCGTCCCCCTGGTCTGCGGGGCGGGGATGCTGCTGGCTGCCGCCGGAGTCACCGGGGAGTTTCATGCGCTGCGCTGGGCTGCCGTGTCCCTCAAATCGATTCTCGGCCTTGCCTATCTGATTATTTTCGGATCTATCGTGGCCTTCACGGCCTACACCTGGCTGTTGCAGCGTTGCGCTCCGACACTGGTGTCGACGCATACTTACGCCAACCCGGTGGTCGCCGTGCTGCTGGGATGGCTGTTCGCTTCCGAGCCGGTAACGGTGCGGGTCGTATTCGCCTCGATCGTCATACTGGGGGCGATCGTGCTGATCCGGAGAGGAGAGCGGGAAGGAGTGGCCAGGACGATCCCGACGTTGCGAGGCAGAGCCGGGATTCGCGGCGAAGAATGTGCGTAAAAGCAAGCGCGTCCCACCATGTGCGGGTGGCGAAAGCCGGCGCCTTCGTAGTCGCCCGCTTTCGGGTTTTCAATTACCCAATTACTGATTACACAATTACCAGATTCCTTGAGGTGCGCCATGCAACTGAAACCTTTCCTGCTGGACATGTGGCTGGATAGCTACGAGCACGACATCGCGTTCAATCTGGCCGCAAGCGAGGGGCCGCGCTGGACCCTCAACGAGATCCTGAGCCTGGCCGATGAGCCAGAGCGGCAGCGCTTTCTGAATCACAAACTCGGGTACAGCCGCCCTGCAGGAGCGGAGGGGCTGCGGGCCGCGATTGCAGACATGCAGGGCGTGCAGGCCGAGGAGGTACAGGTGGTGACCGGAGCATCCGAGGCGCTGGTGGTCCTGATGTGGCTGGCCGCCGAGCCTGGAGCCAACGTGATCCTGCCGCAACCGGGCTACCCGCCATTTTCGGCGCTGCCGGAGTCGCTCCGCCTGGAAACCCGCTACTACGGGGTGCGGAAGGAGAACGATTTTCGCATCGATCTGGAAGAGATCAGGAAGCTGGCAGATGGCAATACCAAACTGATTCTGGTGAACAGCCCGCACAATCCGACCGGGGCCACGATCAGTGATGCGGAACTTGACGGCCTGCACGAGTTCACATCCTCGCGGGGCATTCAACTGGTCAGCGATGAGGTTTACCACCCTATCTATCATGGACGCGCAACGAAATCGGCTGCCCGTCTGCCGCATGCCACGGTCATTCATGATTTCTCCAAAGCGTTTCCGTTGTCCGGAATCCGAACCGGCTGGATGATCGAGCACGATCCCAAGCTGCGCGAGCGCTACTGGAATGCGCGCACGTATTTTTCCATCTCAAACAATACCGCGGGGGAGATGCTGGCGGAAATCGCCATGCGCCACCGCGACACCATTCTCGGGAAAACGCAGGAAACCGCAACTCAAAACCTGCGGCAACTCGACGCCTTCATGGCCGAGCATCGCGAGACGATGGGCTGGATTCGCCCGCGGGGCGGAATGACCGCATTTCCCTGGCTGGAGAGCGGAGAAAACAGCCGCGCCTTCTGCCAGGCCGCCGCACAACAGGGCATCCTGCTCGCTCCCGGGGATTGTTTCGACGCGCCTTCGCATTTCCGAGTGGGCTTCGCCGCCGTGACGGAGCAATTTCCCAACGCCCTGGACCGGTTCGGTGAATTCGTCAAGTCTTGGTCAGCAACCAGAATGGCAAAGCTGTGAGAGCCAAAAGGTGTTCACGAAGGTTGTAAGAGGGTGCTCCACTTCTCGCATCCTTTGCGAGAAGTGGGATTTCCAAACCGTTCCGACGCAATAGCTGGACTGCCGATCAGGAAAATCCGCAGCAGCCGACCGGCACGAGCGCGGCCGCAGTACTGACGGAGTCAGTTCAGTTCGAACCGGCGAAGTGCGCGCCCGTCCATCCGGACCTAGCGCTTATGTTCGCGGCGCTTGAGATGCTCGAGGAACATGTGTTCGATCGGCTTGCCGCAGGAGATGAGAATGTGGCGGGCAGGGCGGCCGCTGACCAGGTGACAAACCTCCTCTGCAAGATTCTTGGCATGGTCTCCGGCGCGTTCCAGGGATTGCGTCATGAAGATGACTTGCAGGCTGGCCCGGCGCCAGATGTTTTCGGGATTCTCAATATGGCGCAGGAAGATCAGGTTTCGCAGGCGGTCCATCTCGGCGTCGGCGCGCAGGACCTCGATCGCCTTGCTTAGGCTGCGCTCTGCAAACGCCGTGGCACAATCGGCAAGCATCTTTTCCAGTGCCGTCGCCATGTGAGTCAACTCGCGGGTGTCCTCCGGATCCAGACGTCCACCTACCGCCTGAGCGCTGTTGGCGAAATTAAGCAGATGATCGCCAATGCGCTCCAGGCCGATCATGAACTTCATGCAAGCCAGCAGTTCGCGAGCCTGATCCGGGCCGACTTCCGTGATGGTTGCGGTCACACCCGTGTCAATCTCGACGTCGAGAGCGTCCAATTCACGCTCGCGCAGGCGGACGGAGTTGAGCAGCGCGTTGGAGCCGGTCGCGATGCCTTCGGCAGCGGCGGCCGCCGCTTCTTTCGCCATCTGACAGGCTTCGACAGTACGGCGCACCAGGGATTGGTGGGCCGGTTCCGCTTCTCGGACGCTGACTGCGGTGCTCATACGCTTCCCCCTCGGGAACGACGGGGGCACGAGTGGAGCCCTCGCTGCTGTTCCCGGAATCGAATCGCGGACGGCCCACTATAGATTTTTGGGAACCGTGAGTGGTTAATATGCTATGAATTTTCGTCCATCTTCTGCCTGGCGGGGACGAACTTACACAGTTGGCAAGGCCCCAGGATCAGACAGGATTCTCCGCAAGAAGATCACGGGAGTCGAGTTCCTCGTCCCGAAGGCGGCGATGGTCCGCCTGTGTCCTATGCTGTGGGCAGAGTGAAGAAGAAGGTGGTGCCGCGAGCCAGTTCGCTTTCGGCGCGGATGGAGCCGGCATGGGCGCGGATGATGTGCTTGGCAATGGCCAGGCCTAGACCCGTACCGCCGGACTCGCGGGAACGGGCCTTGTCCACGCGATAGAAGCGCTCGAACAGCCGAGGCAGGTGTTCGGACGAGATGCCGGCGCCGAAGTCGCGGACATAAAATTCGATCCCGCGCTCGGCGGCGCGGCCCCCAAGTTCGATGCGCCCGCCGGAGCGGCCGTACTTCATGGCATTGTCAATCAGGTTGGCGAAGACCTGGTGGATCGCTTCCCGGTCCGCGAGCACTTGAGGCAGAGCCTCGAGCGGGCTCTGAGCATCGACGATCTTCAATTCGACGCCCTGGCTGCGGGCAATTTCGCGGAAGCTTTCTTCGGCGTCGTGGAGCAGTTCAAGCGGCGCCACCGGCTCAGGATCGAAACGGGTCTCCCCGGATTCCACGCGAGCCAGGGTGAGCAGGTCTTCCGTCAGGCGTGACATGCGGACCGCATTCTTGCGAATAATCTCCAGAAACTCGCGGGTCGAACTGGAAGTCGCAGGCACCGACTCGAGCAGGGTTTCGGTGTATCCCTGAACGGAGGTGAGCGGCGTGCGGAGTTCGTGGGAAACGTTGGCGATGAAATCGCGGCGCGTCTTTTCCAGGCGCTCGGTTTCTGTGAGATCCCGCAGCACAGCGACCACACCCCCGTCCGGAAGAGGAGCGGCAGTGACGTCAAAAGCGCGTCCCGGAGCGATTGAGGTGGCGCGAGCGGTCTTGACTTCTTTGGTGATGGTGGCGGCCTGGACCGTAGCGAGAAAATCGGGGTCGCGGATGGTTTCGACCACGGGAGCGTTGAGCCGCGTGTGCTGGGGGGCGAGTTGATCCATGGGGTGGTTTGCCCAGCGGACGAGCCCGTCCGAACTCACCGCGATCACCGCATCCTGCATGCTGTTGAGCAGAGTTTCGAGTTGATGCTGGCTGGAACGGACGGCGGCAAAACTGCGTTCGACCTGGCCGGCAGTTTTGTCGATGGCGGCAGCGACGCGCCCGATCTCGTCCAGCGGCCGGTCGTTCACGCGGGCGCGCAAATCGCCGCGCTCGATGCGGGCGGCAACGTCCACAATGCGCTGCAAGCGGCGGGAGGCCCAGATGGAAGCTCCGGCGGCGACCAGCAGAGCGATCAGGGAGGCGAAAAGTGATCCCCAAAGCAGGTGGCGCCGAACCTGAGCCTGCACGGCTTCTACGTCGGAAAGGGGATAGGCCAGGCGGACAGCGCCGCCGGCGATGGGAGCAGCCACGTACAGGAACGGAATGCCCAGAGTGGCGCTGCGGCGTTCGTTTTCTCCGATTCGCCCTGCGAGCGCGGCGACGAACTCCTGGCGATGAGCGTGGTTCTCCATGGTGGCGGGATTCGATTGCGAATCGGCAAGCACTTTGCCCGAGGCATCGATCACGGTGGCGCGGGCGCCGGAGGCCTGCCCCTCCTGTGAAGCAATCTCAGCCAGCGAGTGGCCATGGTCGGTTTCCACGCGATGCGCGAACAGCAGAGTCTTCTGGGTGAGATTGCGCTCGATTTCGGCGCGAAGAGAAGCTTCCCACGCCCGGCCGATCATAACGTCGAGAATGGCAGCGCTGGCGGCGATGACGATGAGGAAGACGGCGAGCAGCTTGAAGAAGATGCGGTTCTTCAATGTTTCCTCGCAGATGGTGAACAGTCTGCCCTCAGCGCATTGCGGCGGGGTTGCGCCAGGCAGATGATGGGGCCGCCCCCAGGGTTCGCTGATGCCTCGCCGTCAGTCATCTACTTGGGAGCCTCGAAGCGATAGCCGGCGCCCCGCACGGTCTTCAGGTAACGCGGATTCTCCGGGTCGGGCTCGATCTTTTCGCGAATGCGGCGAACATACACGTCGACCGAGCGCGGAGTTACATATGCGGTATCGCGCCAAACGGAATCAAGAAGGTGGTCCCGGCTAAAGACGCGTCCCGAGTGGCGCGCGAAATAATCCAGCAGGCGGAACTCGGTCGCGGTGGTGGGAACCGTGCTGCCGCGCACCGTGAGGGTCATCGCGGAGGGATCGATCTCGATGTCGCCAATCTTCATGGGGCTGGGCGGCAAAGGGCGTTCGAAGCGGCGGAGCACCGCCTTGACGCGGGCCACCAGTTCCCGCGGGCTGAAGGGCTTTGGAATGTAATCATCCGCGCCAAGCTCTAACCCGAGAATGCGGTCCGCCTCGCTGCTCCTGGCAGTCAGGAAGATGACAGGAACCGGGGAAAGTCCGGCGGTCTGGCGAATAGTGCGGCAGATTTCCAGGCCGTCTTTGCCGGGCACCATGATGTCCAATATGAAAAGCGCGGGCCGCTGCCGTTCCGCATCGGCCAGAACGGTTGCGCCCGTGGGGTAGACACGCACGCTGAAGCCTTCGTTTTCGAGATGATGGCGGACCAGACGCGAAATGTCGGGATCGTCTTCGAGCACGAAGATGGTGGGTTTCACGAGATCATTTTATATAACGCAGTTGCGAGTACCTAGCGGACAGTAGCCGGGAGCGGCGGGCGAGGCGCGATTTTCACCGGATTTTAACAATTGGAGAAGCACGCGTTGCCCTGCGCTCGACGTTAAGCATGGAGCAGACTCACGACTTACCGCATAACGATTAGATTGGCGGCTTTGTCCAGACAGAACCTTGAACCCGGTGGGACCACCGAGGTCGCGCTGTATTCGGTTATGATCGCCGGCCCGGAATACCGTCGTCCAAGCCCCAGGTCTTCCCGGGTGTAAATCTTCGTCCTCACCTTCTTACCACCGAATAGAACCGGGGCCTGGGCCGGGGAAAGCCTGCCGTGCTTTCCCCGGCCTGGACGGCCGAGAGCGGCCGTCCCCACCTGGGCGGCGGCGGATTTCAGGACCCCGCGAAGACGGAGTGTGACCAGTTCTATTTCGCGATGGGGATGAGTGTAGCCGTAGCGGCGTTGGTGTTCCTGCTGGAAGTCGGTCAGCAAATTTGGCGTGAACGGAGTGTTGAGTTCGTATCCCTGGCCGCGGTAACGGACATCCACGCTGCGGTGAAACCGCGGGCTCCCCCGCCAGGATTCGGCGCGGAAGTCTGTTCGAGCGCTCTTCTCGAGGATTTCGAACTCGCGCGCCAGCCTTTTCTGCGGAATCTTTCCTGAAGCCCTCCACAGGATGGTGCGCGAATAATCCTTGACCACATCGCTGGCCAGGATGCCGAGAGCTGAGAGCGCACCCGGCAAAGCGGGCACGATCACGCGCGGAATGCGAAGCGCTTCGGCGAGAGCGCAGGCGTGCAGGCCTCCAGCGCCGCCAAAGGCTACCAGAGCGAAATTGCGGGGATCGCGGCCGCGCTCGATGGACACAACTCGAATCGCCTTTTCCATGGTCGCGTTGACTACCTGAATCACGCCGGCGGCGAACTTCTCCAGGGAAAGATTCGAGCCTTGATTCTTCAGCCATTCCTGCGTAAGGCGCCGGGTGCGTTCGAGGTCAAGCCTGAAGTCCCCGCCCAGAAAGCGCTCGGGCTGCAGGCGGCCTAACAGAAGATTGGCGTCGGTCACGGTTGGTTGAGTGCCGCGGCCATAGCAGATCGGGCCGGGGTCGGCTCCGGCGGACTGCGGGCCGACGCGCAGGACTCCGGCCGCGTCAAACCGGGCCAGGGAACCTCCGCCCGCTCCTACGGTGTGGATGTCCAGCATGGGGACACTGACCGGCAGGCCGGCGATTTGGGCGTCATGGGCAGTCTTGATTTCGTTCTCGACCAGCGACACGTCGGTGGAGGTGCCGCCCATGTCGAAGGCGATGATATTTTCGAATCCGCTGGCGCGCGCGGTCGCGGCCGCGCCTACTACGCCGCCCGCCGGTCCGGAGAGCACGGTGCGCACCGGTTCGCGAGCGGCCGTCGCCAGCGCGGTGATGCCCCCGCTGGATTGCATGACGAAGATGCGAGGCCCGGGGGCTAAAGCCCCCTTTCTTTCCCTTGCTTTCGCGGCCCTGAAGGGCCGCTCTTCCACGCGCTGGTTATCCCGCCATCGGTCGTCTTCCCATCGATCTTTCCCCCGCCGCTCTTGGACACGGTCTTGCAGCCGCCGTTCGTCCAGACGGTATTTCCCCCACCGCTCTTCCAGGCGCGCTTCCCCCCGTTCTTCCAGACGGTCTTTCCCCCGCCGCTCTTGCGCGCGGTCTTGCACCCGCCGCTCTTGCAGACGGTATTCCCCCCACCGCTCTTCCAGACGCGCTTGCACCCGCCGGTCTTCGAGGCGGCGCTCTTCCGCTGCTGTCAAGGGCGGTATGTCCCCTCGCCGCTCGACCCCTTCTTGCGCCCGCGTTTGCGCCGCGTCCTCCGCATTCGTGCTTGCACTAAGTTCCAGATTTTCCAGATAGCGCTGCATCACTGGTTGCAGGTAGGCATTGATCACAATCGTGGACGTTCGCTCGTATTCGCGGAACTCGAGAAGAATCTGGTGCGAGATGGAAAGTGGAATGGATAGAGTCTTCAGGGCGTCCGAGACGGCCGCTTCGTTCTTCGCATTCGCAAATGAGAAGAGTAGCGAAATCGCCAGAGCCTGGGGTCTGGCGGCGGATACATTCGCGAGAAGCGAATGAAGTTCTTCCGGCGCGGGTGCAGTCAGGATCTGACCGTCTGCGGAGGTGCGCTCGTTGATGCCGAAGCGGAGCTCTTTCGGAACGAGTGGCTCGATCCGGTCGAAGAAGAAATCATAGAGCTTCGGACGCGCCTGGCGCCCGATTTCGAGGGCGTCTTCGAAACCCTTCGTAGTAATGAGTGCCGTCCGGGCGCCCTTGCGTTCCAGCAGAGTATTAGTCCCCACCGTGGTCCCGTGAAGCAGGATGAAATCCTGATCCGAGGTTATCTTGCGTATGGCTTCGACAATAGCTCGTGAAGGATCCGCGGGAGTCGAGAAGACCTTCAGCATGCGAAGCCGGCCCTCTTCCATCCACACGCAGTCGGTGAATGTGCCGCCGGTGTCTATCGCAATGCGGAGCGGTTGGGGGTGGCGGCGCATGTGGTCAGGGCGGAGCATCAGGGAAGCTCTGATTAAGTATCGTCAGAAAACAGAAGGTCCCTGGGCTGCGCAGAATTGCCGAAAAACGGCAAATTCTGCTTCGCCCGGGATGACAGTAAAGAACCTAATCAGAGATTCCCTAGGTTAACATCTGCGAAACGCCCCGAGACCCGCAAAACGCGGGGCATACGGGACTGGCAATTACAACCATTGGGATACAGCTATGAGATATGACTTTCTGGTGGAGACTTACGCGACTGAGAGGATCAAGGTTCTCAGCGTATGGAGCGAATTTCGCGATGAGGATTTGCGGGTGCGGCCCAACGAGAGTGATGCGCGGGGACGCAGCGTGCTGGAGCAGATGGTGCATCAGTGCATCAGCGAGGATTTGTGGTTTCGCAACATGCTGGCAATCGATGTGGGTGCGCCTCCGCTGCCAGAGCAGGAGAACCGGGTGGAATTCATCCGGAGGTACGCCGAAGACAGCGGAAAGCGGCTTTCAGGGTTGCGCTCTAAAGATGACGACTGGTGGGAAGCGGGGACGAAGTTCTTTGACGTGCCGCGTTCGCGGGCCTGGGTGATGGTTCGCAGGATCGCTCATACTTCGCATCATCGGGGACAGTTGATGGCGATGCTGCGCATGTTGGGGCGCGAGGTGCACAGCAATTACGGTCCTACGGCGGATACGGGTGGATTGATGGCGAATCACGCCCCGACGATTTACGCGTATGGGAGCCTGGAAGAATTACTTGCCGGAGGGCGCAAGGCTGAGTTACCGGGAACGGGTGGGAGAGCGGTTACTGAGAGGGCGGAGTGAGATGCTTGCGTGAAAGGACGTCAAATTCCCCATCCTGTCCCGCACAAGACGCGGGACAAAGATGGGGCACCCCTTCGTTCTGTCTACCCTTTGTTCCGTCTATTCTTATTTCTTCTACTTGATCGTGAAGGCTAGTGTTAGCAGAGTCTTTTGCTCGACCTCGTGCGCTTTGGCGCTGCCGGTTGCTGGGCTGGCGCCGGAACTGCGCTTCACGCTTAGCACCGGGCGATCGCCTACGATGCGCTTCAGGCGCGGGAGCATGTTGAACATGGCTCCCATATTCGCGGGCTCTTCCTGTACCCAGACGATGTCCGCGCTGTTTCCATGACGGGCAAATTCGGCGGCCACTTCGTCCTCCGGAAAGGGGTAGAGCTGTTCCAGGAAGACGATCGCAGTGCTCGTATCTTTTCTCCTCTTGCGTTCCGCTTTGAGTTCGTGGCCAATTTTCCCCGTGCAGATGAGGATGCGCTCAGCCTCCGCTACCTGGGCGTCCGGCAGGACGTTCAGGAAGCCTCTCTGCGTGAACTCCTCGAGGGAAGAGGAGGCGTCGGGATGGCGCAACATGCTTTTCGGCGTAAATACGACGAGCGGCTTGCGCCAGTGTCGCAGTGCCTGCCGCCGCAGCAGATGGAAGTACTGGGCGGCGTTGGAGGGTTGCGCGATTTGAATATTGTGCTTGGCGGCAAGCTGGATGAAGCGCTCGATTCTCGCGCTGGAGTGCTCAGGGCCCTGGCCTTCGTAGCCGTGAGGCAAGAGCATTACCAGGCCGGACAGCAGGTTCCACTTGGCTTCTCCCGCGCTGATGAACTGATCGATGATGGCTTGCGCGACGTTGACGAAATCGCCGAACTGGGCTTCCCACAGCACCAGCGATTCCGGATAGTCCCGGCTGTATCCATATTCGAAGCCCAAGACTCCAGCTTCGGAGAGGGTGGAGTTATAGATTTCGCAGCGGGCCTGACCGGGGGCGATATTCTCCAGCGGCACATATTCGGTCTCATTCTCGATGTCGATCAGGGCCGAGTGGCGCTGGTTAAACGTGCCCCGCCGCGAGTCCTGGCCCGACATGCGCACATGGGTGCCCGCCTTGACCAGGCTGGCGAACGCCAAAGCCTCCGCCATGCCGTAATCGACCGGGCGCTTGCCCATGCCCATTTCGGCGCGCTGCTCCAGAAGTTTTTTCACCTTGGGATGAATGTGGAAACCCTCTGGATAAGTGGTGAGACGGGAGGTGAGTTCCGAAAGTTCCTCGGAAGGCAGGCCGGTCTCGACGTCGTATTCGGCACGGTAAAGCCCGCCAAAATAGCTGTTCCAGTATTTGGGTAGCTCACGCAGCAGGGGCTTGTGCTTCAGGCTGCCGGCTTTCTTCTGGGCGGCCTCGAATTCGGCCTTGATGGCATCGGCTCGCGCCTGCGCGTCCGCCGCGCCAATGTCCTCGGCATAGATCTGCCACAGCGGCGGGTGCTCCTTGATCTTCTTATAAAGCAGCGGCTGGGTAATGGTGGGATCGTCGACTTCGCTGTGGCCGTGACGGCGGTAGCCAATCAGATCGATGACAACATCGGTGGCGAATTTGTAGCGGAATTCCGTCGCCAGGCGCGCCACCCGCACGACCGCATCCACGTCTTCCGCGTTGACATGGAAGATGGGGATGGACTGGCGGCGCGCGATGCAGGCGGCGAAGCGCGTGGAATGCTCTTCGGTGTAGTTCGTAGTAAATCCCAGAAGATTGTTGACCACCACGTGGATGGTGCCGCCCACCGTGTATCCGGGAAGGTCGGCGTAGTTCATCGTTTCGGCGAGGATTCCCTGTCCTGCGAATGCCGCGTCGCCGTGAACCAACAGTGGAAGATACTTCTCGCGGCCGCCTTCGCCGGTTCGGTCCTGCTTGGCACGGGTGCGGCCGACAGTAACCGGATCGACCGCTTCGAGATGGCTTGGGTTGGAGACGAGATGGATGTGGACTTTGCCGCCGCTGCGCGTAGGGTATTCGCCGGTGGCGCCCATGTGGTACTTCACGTCTCCGGAGCCGAGTACGCTTCGCGGGTCAACGTCTTCAAATCCGGCAAAAATCTCCTGCGGCGGGCGCCGGGCTACGTGGGCGATGACGTTGAGGCGTCCCCGATGGCTCATGCCCATCACCAACTCGATCGCCCCCAGCCGCGAGGCAGTGTCGAGGACTTCATCCACCAGTGGGATCAGGGCGGTCACGCCTTCCAGGGAGAAGCGCTTGCTCCCCAGATAGCGCTGCTGCATGACGTGCTCAAAAATGTCCGCGCGCGTCAGGAGATCGAGGATGCGCTGCTGATCTTCCTTGGGAGCTTCGGATTCCATGCGCTCGTAAATCCACTGGCGGCGCACGGGCGAATAGATGTGGTTGATCTCGACCCCGATCGTGCTGGAGTAGATGGCGCGGGCTTCGCGGGCGTATTCTCCTTCTTTCTCCAGTTCGGGCGTGAGCCGAGGGCGCAGGAAGCCTAACGGGTCGAGGTCGCCTTCGAGGTAGCCGAACTGGCGGTAGGCGGCGAACACGCGCTCGCGTTCGGGATTGCTCGCGGGAGCTTCAATTACGGCGGCGGAGCCTCCGTTGGAATTTTTCGATTTCGGCGTCATAAGAATGCAGGTTCTAGGATAAAGGATGCGGGGGCGCTGGTGCGAGATTCGGTATGGAACATCTTCACCACCGCGAGCACAGACGGGACGCTGGGTGAATGGAAGCCGAATTCCCACTCTGTTCTGGTCAAACAGAACCTCGCAAGAGAAAGGGCAAAGCGGAGATGAAGAGAAGAAGTGCACCCCGGCCGGACGCTTCCGGCAGCAGGGAAGGAGCACGGAAACAGCGGCAAACGCGGGTTCCTTGCTTGCTTGGCATTCCATTCGATGGGCAATCTTCGTATCTTCGCGGAGCAGCGGATGCTCCGCCCAAAATCCGGGAGGCCCTGGCTTGCGACGCCGGAAACCAGTGGACCGAAACTGGAGTGGA
>Ga0070741_10006936_pt1 | contig 23896 bp, 21 predicted proteins | sample Coa_R1_4_FD_66440 | JGI IMG/M metagenome (GOLD analysis project Ga0070741, IMG submission 66440) | Surface soil microbial communities from Centralia Pennsylvania, which are recovering from an underground coalmine fire - Coalmine... | ecosystem: Environmental > Terrestrial > Soil > Unclassified ...
CTGCATGGAATCATATGTCTTCGCTATTTCCTCGAGCACTTTGACGTTGCTGGGCTCGCTGTCCAACGCTTCCTCAAAGCGGGCGAGCGCGTTTGTTGTATCACCACGGTCACGCAGCTCGGTGCCTTCTCGCAATAGTTGGTCAACCAAAGACGGAGGAGGCGTCCGGACCACTGCTTCGGGTGAAGGAGCTGCTTTCGTCACCGGTGGTGCCATTGCCGGCCTCGAAACAGGAGGCGCCGCGGGTCGGGTGACGGCCGTGGCGACCGCCTGTGCCGAGGTCCGCGCGGGTCGGATCCTACCGACGTAATAAGAGGTAGCAGCGAAGATTTCCGCAACCGCTATAATCACAACCAAGCCGAGCCCGACGTTAAAGCTTGGATCGACCTGCGTAGCCCGTGAAAGAAGAGTCCGCATGCGGCAAATAAACCCCAATTCTGTAAGCGCGCCCTCGCCAAGCTGTCAACTGGGGGCTTCCGCCCGGTAAAACCGTAAGGCGTTAAATCCTTGAACCATTAAAGGTGGATCGGCTTGTCCCCAAGCCGATCCCAGCGGGCCCGAACCAACGCGTAGGGAACAACGCATTCCACCTATTCCGCTTTAACGGTTCAACGAATCACGAATGTCACTAACGCGAGATATCGTCCTGGCTGAGTATTTTGAATCCCTCGCCCATCAACACCGTGGACGCGCATTCGGTATCGTCTACGTGCAGAGCGATCGCGGCGAAGCCACGTGGCCGGATGAGCAGGGGATAAGCGAAATGGACATTGACCTCTGCCATGACCAGTGCGGCAAGCAGTTTCACCAGTTGTGTGGCCACTTCTCGAATTTCTACGACTACCACTTCACAAACGCCGAACGGCACGTTTTTGTCCCGGAACAATTTCTCCACGCGCGCTGGATCGCTTGCGATAATCCGGGCGATGGCCGAATCAGTCGATTCGGATACGCTGAGCGCCACGGCGTGAGTGCTCTGGGCGCTGAGCAGTTTCACCACATCGAGCATCGCACCCACCTTGTTGGGAAGAAAAACAGAGAACTGTTTGACCAGCGGCCCCTCCATTTTCGAAGTTGTTTCCGGTAAATTCGCAGTCATTTCGCTGGCGACGCCTGCTGGAACAGCCCAAGGCGCGCCGGACAAACTATCTCATTTCCGGTCTTTCATTGGCAAACCAATATTGGGGCGGTAGCCCCAAACGTAATTCGTTAGACGTTACAAAGTTAAAACCGCGAGGATTAACCGTATGAGTTCGCCACTGTTTTGACTTTTTTAACATTGCTACGCTTTAACACTGAAACGCTTTTATTGAGCCTGTTCATTTCGCACGACATCAATATAGTGCCGCAATGATTGCCGGAGCGCATTTTCTTCTCTATAGCAACGACCCTGAAGCCGATCGTGCGTTCTTCAAAACGGTGCTGGAATTCCCCTCGGTCGATCTCGGCGATGGCTGGCTGATATTCGCCTTGCCGCCTGCCGAACTGGCGGTTCATCCCGGTAATGGCGAACTCGTGCAGATGCATGCAGAACATCCCATGCTTGGAGGCCTTCTCTATTTGACGTGTGACGATCTGAGCAGCGTCATCGGATTGCTGAAAAGCAAGGGTGTGGCCTGTTCGAAGCCGGTGGAAGCCGAGTGGGGAGTCAGCACGAGTATTCGGCTGCCTAGCGGCGGCGAGATCGGCCTGTACCAACCGGCTCACCCCACGATGATTGAAGCGGGTTCAGCTTGAAAACAAGGAGAGGCTTTAGTTCCAAACTTCGCTACGCTTAGGTTCGGCTTCGATGGATGAAGAGAATGAGTTAATCGCGCTACGGCGCAAAAAACTGGACGCGCTTCGTGCGAAAGGCATCGAACCATTCGGCGGCGGCTTTGAGGTAACCGGATCGGTTGCGGAGGTGCGTGCAAAGTTTAAGGAAGGCGAGACCCTTCGCGCAGCGGGTCGCATCACCGCGCATCGCGACATGGGCAAAAGTCATTTCCTCGATCTGCGCGATGCGACGGGGCGCATTCAAATCTACATTCACGCGAACGAAGTCGGGGCGGAATTGATCGACCTTTTTCGGTTGCTAGATCTCGGTGATTTCATCGGCGTAGAAGGGACGTGCTTTGTCACCAAAAGCGGCGAACCCACATTGAAAGTGCACAAATTCCAGGTGCTGGCCAAGGCGTTACGGCCGCTTCCTGAGAAATGGCACGGGTTACAGGACATCGAAGCCCGGTACCGGCAACGGTATCTCGATCTTCTTACCAACGAACGTTCTCGCGAAATTTTCGAAAAACGCATCGCGATTGTCCGAGAAACGAGGCGCTTTTTTGAGGAGCGCGGCTTTCTGGAAGTAGAGACGCCGATTTTGCAAACTATCCCCGGCGGCGCTGCGGCCGAACCGTTCAAAACGCATCACAACGCGCTCGGCATCGATCTCTATTTGCGCATTGCGCTGGAGCTTTATCTCAAACGTTTGCTGGTGGGTGGGTTCTACAAGGTCTTTGAAATCAGCCGCAACTTTCGCAATGAGGGCATCTCCCGGAAACATAATCCCGAATTCACGATGCTCGAAGCCTATTGGGCGTATGCCGATTTTGAAAAGATGGCAAATCTCACTGAAGAACTGATTTGTTATCTCGCAGAGAAAATCTGTGGTTCGCTGACGATCGAGCATCGCGACTGTGAGGAAAAAATCGTTCGCACTATCAATTTGAAACGGCCCTGGCGCCGGGTTCGGTATCACGACGTCGTTCGTGAAGTTGCCGGAAAGGATTGGTTCGATCTCTCGAGCGACCAACGGCGCGATCGCGCGACGAATAAGTTCAAATTGGACATCCTGCCGCAACTGGCCGATTTCGAAGTGACGCAACACGTGTTCGAAAAACTGATCGAAGAGAAGACGATCGACCCGCTGTTTGTCACGCACTGCCCGAAAGAGTTAGTACCGCTGGCAAAGCAAAACACCGCGGACAACGCGCTGGTCGATGTTTTCGAACTGATCATTAACGGAGCGGAGATCGCGCCGGGCTACAGTGAGTTGAACGATCCTCTTGTGCAGCGCCATCGTCTGCTTGAACAGGCAGGTGAAGAGAGACAAAAAATCGACGAAGAATTTCTTCTCGCCCTCGAACACGGCATGCCTCCCGCCGGCGGGATAGGCATAGGAATGGACCGCCTCACCATGCTTTTGACAGACGCGGAATCCATCCGCGACGTAATTCTGTTTCCGTTGCTGCGACCGAAGAAACTGTAGCCGTCGCTCTGTGAGCGACGGGATTCGGCGAGATTAACACATCGTCGGTTGCGCTTCGCACAGCGAAGCGGCTATAGAATACAGTGTGACCCAATGTAACCGGCTACAATAGTTACAAGAGGGGACGGGTCGCACCTCTACTATTTTTAGCCTTTTAATGATTTAACGAGGCGAAGCCCTCATTCGCGCTCGAGATCAAAGGTGACTTTGGCGTTGACGCGATAATTTGTGATTTTGCCGTTGTCTACTTCAGCGGTGAATTCCTTGATGTAAATCGAGCGAATGTTCCGCAGTGTTTTGTTGGCTTCCTTGGCTGCGCCTTGAGCAGCATCCTCCCAGCTTTTCGGCGATTGTGACAACAGTTCGATGACTTTAACGACTTTAGCCATGGCGATTATTCTCCTTCCCTGATTTATCGCAGATGACGCGAGAGTTGCGTGTCTTTCAGGGAACGTCGAAGAGCACGGTCAAAACGTTTCATTGAAACGATGATCGATTGAAGCGATGAAGAAGTACGTTGAAGCGTGACGCGATGAAGGGTTGAAACGATTGAGCACCTGATGGATGTAACGGTTCAAGCTTCAACGAATACGCCATGGAAACTTTCGAGATTGCTGGATTGCCGCCTGACGAAGTGAGCCGCTTTGTTGGCGGGGAGCATTCCGACCCATTTCGAGTGTTGGGTCCGCATCGGGTTGGGGATGATTTGGAGATTCGCGCCTTTCGTCCCGATGCGCGCAAGATTGAAATCGTGTTGGACCAACATCCGGAGGAACCGATCACAGCGCAGAAAATTCAGCAGGACGGTTTTTTTTGCGCGACTGTCCGGAACGCAACACGGGATATTCCCTACCGCCTGCGAGTCACTGCGTGGGGCGGATCGCATGATCTGACACGCGATCCTTATCAGTACGGGCCGATCATGGGCGAAGTCGATCTGCATCTTTTCGCCGAAGGACAGCACTGGAAGATCTACGACAAGTTCGGCGCGCATGTGCAGACCATCGGGGATGCCAGTGGCGTTTATTTCGCCGTATGGGCGCCTAACGCACAACGTGTCAGCGTGGTTGGCGATTTCAACGGATGGGATGGCCGGGTCAATCCCACGCGCAGACTCATCGGCAGCGGCGTGTGGGAGTTATTTTTGCCGGGCATCAAACAAGGCGCGCACTACAAGTTCGAGATCCGCACTCAGACCGGAGCACTGCTTCTTAAGAGCGATCCATTCGCATTTTTCAATCAGCACGGGAAATCGACCGCATCGCTGGTGTACGATCTGGAACGTTACGCCTGGAATGATCGTGCGTGGATGGAATCGCGCCGGACCCGCAACTGGCCGAAAAGCCCTGTTAGCATTTACGAAGTGCACCTTGGGTCGTGGCGACGCAAGACTGAAGAAGGAAATCGTCATCTCAGTTACCTCGAGCTTGCCGAGACGTTGCTGCCCTACGTGTTGGAGATGGGTTACACGCATATCGAGTTGTTGCCAGTCGCCGAGCATCCCTTCGAAGGTTCGTGGGGTTACCAGGTCACCAATTATTACGCGCCCACCAGCCGGTTCGGCGCGCCCGATGAATTCCGTTATTTTATCGACAAATGTCATCAGGCGGGAATCGGTGTGATCATGGATTGGGTGCCTGCGCATTTTCCAAAGGATGCTTACGCGCTGGCTGAGTTTGATGGCACCGATCTCTACGAGCACATGGATCCGCGCCAGGGCGAGCATCAGGATTGGGGCACACTCATTTTCAATTTTGGCCGCAACGAAGTGCGCAATTTCCTAATCGGCAATGCGCTTTTCTGGCTCGACAAATATCACATCGATGGCCTGCGCGTGGACGCTGTGGCATCGATGCTTTACCTCGATTATTCCCGGGAACCCGGCCAATGGATCCCGAATGTTTACGGCGGTCGCGAGAATCTCGACGCCGTCTATTTCCTGAAACGGTTCAATGAAGTTTGTTACGAACGGTTCCCCGGAATCATGACCATTGCCGAGGAATCGACAGCGTGGCCCGGCGTATCACGTCCGACTTATCTGGGCGGGCTCGGGTTCGGCTTCAAATGGAACATGGGCTGGATGCACGATTTCCTGCAATACACGAGCCTCGACCCGATTTTTCGACGTTATCATCATGGTAACATCACGTTTTCGCTGCTTTACGCATTCCAGGAGAATTTCATCCTTGTGCTCAGTCACGATGAAGTGGTGTACGGCAAGCGCTCGCTGCTATCCAAGATGCCGGGTGACGAATGGCAAAAGTTTGCCAATCTTCGAATGTTTCTCGCGTGGATGTACGGGCATCCGGGTAAGAAGCTGCTTTTCATGGGCGGCGAATTCGGCCAATGGAACGAATGGAACCACGATACGAGTCTTGACTGGCAACTTGTTAGTCTGCCTTCGCATGACGGTCTGCGCCGGCTGGTCCAACATCTTAATTACATGTACAAGAGCGAACCGGCGCTTTGGCAGCTCGACGATACCTACGAAGGATTCGACTGGATCGATTTTCACGACGCCGATAACAGCGTGGTCTCATTTCTGAGAAAATCGCGCGATGGCGACGTTGTGGTGTTTATCGTGAATGCGACCCCGCTGGTGCGCTACGATTATCGCCTGGGCGTGCCTGGGTCCGGTTTCTACCGTGAGGTCATCAACACCGACGCCGAAACGTACGGCGGTAGTAATGTAGGAAACTTCGGCGGTGTTCAGACCCAGGATGTTCCCTGGATGGGTCGAGAATATTCAATTCTCATTCACCTGCCGCCACTGGCGACGCTGGCGTTTAAAGTGGGAAAGTGACCTAGAGCTCTCCTTCCTGGTTGCGGACGAGTAATGGACAATTCGACGGAACAATCAGCCGAATCGCCTTCGGCACCGCTTCGTATCGCGCGCTCGAAAACCGTACCGGCTCACCATCCAGATTGACCGGAATTACTTCTTCGGAATGGACTTCTGCCCAGGGGGTTTGCCAGTAGGAGATATACTCGCCGTCCGGCGAAAGCTGTTGTAGTTCCCGTGCCGCAGTGAGCAGAGCGATCGGCGGGATATAACGTACGACAAGCACATCGAGCAAACCGTCGTCAATACACGCGCGGGGAGCGGCTTGGAAACCGCCGCCCGTTTGCCGCCCATTCCCGATAATCGCCACGGGGCCGCTGCCAGTGATTTCGCGGTCCGGCAAGATAAGCTTTCCGTGATATTGATGAACATTCATTGCCAGAATTGCACCCATCGCTGTGTAAGCGGCAGGGCCAAGCAGGCGTTTGAGTTCGGGCGAAGTGGTCGCTGTCACCTCGGCGCCGAAACCAGCACTGGCTGCATTCAGGAACCAATGCGCATTGGCCTTCCCGACGTCGATTGACACTGCCTTACCCTGCATGCAGAGCGCCAACGCTTTCTCCGGATCGCGAGGAATCCCGCAGCCGATGGCAAAGTCATTCGCCGTCCCCAGAGGCACCGCTCCCAAAACAGGCCGTGCGTTCACAGGCAAATTCATTAAACCGTGAACCACCTCGTTCAATGTACCGTCGCCGCCGGCAGCAATGAGCAAATCCACCTGGCCTGCTTCCGACACGAACCGCTGGGCGTCTCCTTTCTCCCGGGTCATTCGTACTTCGATGCGATGCCCAATTTCTCTTTGCCGAGCAACTGCATCCCGCAGCGCATCATTGCCGATGAATTTCCCATTGAGAATAATATGAACTTTTCTCCTCATCTCGCGCGCATGGTGCGGATTTGCCTAAAGCTATTTATGTTAACGTACACGCGAAAGCTGTATGTGGCTCGTTCGCCTGGTAACGCAAAGTCAGGGCGCAAAAGTAATACTTCTCCACTGAAGAGGCTGCGTCCGGGTGTTTCAGCAGCCCTTCGCTTGATTGTCGTCTCACGCTAAATTATACAGTGACGAGGAATCAAGCGATGAAGGCGCGTCTACTGCTCGATTTACTGCTGGCCGGATTACTCTGCGGTTGCGCCGCCAATACGCCCTATTCGGAGACGGTGATTGATACCAACAAGCACACTCAACAAAGAGGGCTGCCCGAAACTCCAGTGTACGACAGGCCAATTTATACTCCTGGTTCGAGCAACGACATCGGAAGTCACTTTTAATTCGATGCTGCGGAAGGAAGTATGATCGCTTCCTCGCGCTACTGTATCTGCGAGCCGAATTCGCCGTCGCTTACTCGGGTGCGAATTTTCATTTTTGGCCGGACTACCGAAATCGTGCGGATGATTTTTCCACGCTCGTTCATCGTGATGCTATAGCCTCGCCGCAAGGTCGCTTCCGGGCCCAGCACGCGCAGGATTCCTTCGATGCGCAGGAAACGGTGTCTCGCGTTCTCCAGCAGCCGTGCCGGAGAAGTAACCAGACGCCGCTGCAAGTCCGCGAAACGACTGCGCCGCATTATCAGTTCGCGCGCGGGGCCGCGTGCCTGCAACGCGCGCATAATATGAAGAAGGCTACGTTTGTAGCTGTCGATCTTGTGCGCCAGGCAACGCTGCAACATTTCGTGCGCGTGATCGAGGCGCTGTTGTACGTCTCGAGCCCGGCTTAGCAACTGGCGCGAGAGCGCACGCATGCAACCATCAAGCCGTCGTTGAAGGTCGACGATATCGGGCACGATCAATTCCGCGGCGGCACTTGGGGTGGGCGCTCGCAGGTCGGCGACGAAATCGCAGATGGTAAAATCGATTTCGTGACCGACCGCGGAGACAACTGGCACTCCGGAATTGAATATTGCTCGAGCGACAATCTCTTCGTTGAACTCCCATAGATCCTCGATACTCCCACCCCCGCGGGTGACCACGATCAGGTCGAGAGGCGCAAACGCCTCGTTAGGCAAAGCGAGTTCACGGATGGCGACAGCGATCTCTTGTGCTGCGCCGGCCCCCTGGACGCGGGCGGGATTGATCAAAATTTGCAACCACGGCGCGCGACGGCAGAATACGTTCAACATATCCCGAATCGCTGCGCCGCTTGGCGAGGACACGATTCCGACGCGCTGCGGAAATTTCGGCAAAGGTCTTTTGCGTTCCGGCGCAAACAATCCTTCTGCTTCCAGTTTGCGTTTAAGCGCGTCGAATTTCGCCTGCAGTAAACCGACCCCGTGCGGCTGAAGAATCTGAACATTGAGTTGATATTGCCCGCGAGCCTCGAAAACCGTGACCGTGCCGTAAACCTGCACCTGAGTGCCATCGACGAGAGGTTGTCGTGGCGGTGCGACGGTGTCGCGCCAGATCACGCACGAGATCTGAGCTCGCTGGTCTTTCAGTGTGAAATATTGATGACCGCTCGGGTGCAGCTTGTAATTCGAAATTTCGCCCTGGACCCATACTGCGCGGAACCTTGTTTCAAGTGTGCTGCGGATTTGTCGGGTTAGCTCTCCAACAGTAAAAACTTTTGCCGTCTGTGGGAAGAAGTCGGCGCGGAGCTGCATCGGAGAAAACGTCCAACCTCCAACGCCCAACGTCCAACGCTCAATTGCAGAAAGTAAGGTGTAGTAGCCACGGCGCTGCGTCGCCGTGTCCGGATTGGCACGGATCAACGCCTCGACATATCGAGGCGGCTACAGCAGCTCCGCTTGGGCGCTGGCTGGCGGTTTGAGTCCGAGCTTGCGATACGCGTTGGGCGTAGCCACGCGACCCTGGGCCGTGCGTTTGATGTAACCTTCCATGATCAGATACGGCTCATTTACTTCTTCGATTGTCCCAGCTTCTTCGCCAACCGCGACTGCGAGCGAGTTCAAACCGACCGGACCACCATTAAATTTGTGAATTAACGTTTCGATGATCCGCTTATCCCATTGATCGAATCCATCGCGATCGATCTCGAGCATGGCGAGGGCACGATCGGCCAGGTCGGCGGTGATCTTTCCGTCCGCTTTCACCTGCACATAATCGCGTACCCAGCGCAAAAGATTATTTGCCGTGCGTGGCGTGCCGCGCGTGCGCGCTGCAACCTCGGCGGCGCCGGCTGAATCAATCTCGACGCCAAGCAACCGGGCGCTGCGCAAGATGATTTTCTGCATTTCTTCGGCGTGATAATAATCGAGGCGCGCTGTCATTCCGAAACGCGACCGCAGCGGGGCGCTGACCATTCCGGCGCGCGTGGTAGCGCCGATCAGGGTGAACTTGGGCAGATTCAGGCGCAGGCTGCGGGCCTGAGGCCCCTGGTCGATGATGATGTCGAGCCGGTAATCTTCCATCGCAGGATAAAGATATTCCTCGATGGTCGGTTGAAGCCGATGGATCTCATCGATGAAAAGCACATCGCCTTTTTCGAGACTTGTTAAAAGACCGGCCAGCTCGCCGGCCTTCTCGATCACAGGCCCACTGGTATTCTTGATGTTTACATCCATCGCGTTCGCGATGATGTAAGCCAGTGTCGTCTTGCCAAGACCCGAAGGGCCGCTTAACAGAATGTGTTCGAGTACATCGCCGCGTTTCGTTGCGGCTTCCACCATCAACTCAAGCCGCTCGCGCACTTTCACCTGCCCGGTGAACTCGCTAAACGCCGGCGGCCGCAGCGAAATCTCAAACGCGGCATCTGGTTCCGGTGGTTTCATTCGGTGCCCGTCGAAACGTTACAACGTTCAAACGTTGAAGCGAATGTTGTGGCGGCGCTTGTGTCAAGCGCCGGGAAGCAATGCAAGCTCAACACAGACTAGCTTCCCAGGTTTTTGGTCAGCACCAGCTCCGTGCCGCGACGTTTGTGTATGTAATCAACTTCATCAAAAGCATTGCGAATGAGAAATAATCCGAGCCCACCCGGTTTGATCATCTCATGAGAGCGCCCCTTCATTTGGTTGGGCAAAACCTGCTCGCCATAGTCGCGTAATCGCATACGCACGCATTTGGACAGGCCTTCCATGTGCAAGGAGATCAGTTGATCGTCACGCAGCCGGTAAGCGTAACGGATGACGTTCGTGCATGCCTCATCCACACCGAGCACCATTAACAGGCGTTCTCTTTCGGAAAACGGATAACCGTTAAGAAACTTGCGCACGCAGTTGCGCATCAGGGCCAGGTTGGCTGTGTGGCTGCTAAACTCGACTGTCTGTTTGTTCATTAACCGCCCTGAAATCTGAGCAGATTCCCGGCGCTCATTCAACTCAGAAGCTTTTTTGGGGAATACGCGAACATGTCGCCGCACACAAAACGTGATGGACACTCGCCCAAACCGCTGTTCAATTTTGCAATATGTGGAGATTGTTTGCTGCGCTTTTGCTGTTCGTTACCCCCGCGCTCGCACAGGAGAACGCCACCGCATACGAAGCACTGCGCGTGGTTGGCTCTGAATTGGGACGCGGCGCTCTGAATCATTTGGTGTCGATTACTGGCGTGAAAGGCGACCCGCAGCCGGAAAAATGGAAAATTGTTTTGGAAGATCCTGATGGTCGCGGCGCGCGCGAAGTGGACGTCGCCGATGGCAAAATTGATTCCGAGCACCGGCCCGGACGCTCAGTTGCAGGTTCCACCGAAGGCGCGACGATCGACACCTCGCGTTTGAACCTGGATTCGAGCGGAGCGTATGAAGTGGCGAGCCACACGGCGGACGTATCCCACGCTAATTTTGCAACGGTCGATTATACGTTGCGCACTGATGAGCAAGGCGAACCGGTGTGGATCGTCACTCTTTTGAGTCGATCATCCCGTCCGGTGGGCACGATTCATATCGGAGCGATGCGCGGCACGGTGAAGCGAACGGAAGGAATGTTTGCCGGCACAACAATGGAAGATGTGGAGAACGATTACGACAGCGACGAGGAAAGCGGCCCTTTCAGCGGCGTCAAAAGGCGTATCAAGGACACTTTTCACCGGACACAGGAGGAAGCGCGAGACATGTTTGAGAGGGTGAGGCGCTCGTTTACCGACTTCATCAACCGCGGGTAGCGGTGAATAATTCCTGTGAAAAGAGCGCGATTCCGAACTTTGGGTGCGTTGCGGACGAGTCCTTGTAGCCGCTTCGCTGTGCGAAGCGTGGCCGCAGGATGTTTGCGTCGCGCGCGCCGCGTGTCCTACAGGGACACCGTTACAGCTGTCTGCCAGAGGAAAAACCAAACATGAATGGCGCCTCCAGTCAGTGGCCCTCTCTGCCTTTTGCAGAGTGGAAAGATACCGCCGGTACCCTGCACATGTGGACACAGATCGTGGGCAAGATTCGACTGACGCTCAGCCCATGGACGAACCACTCCTGGCACGTCACGCTCTATGTCACATCGCGCGGCCTAACGACTTCACCCATTCCGCACGGTCCTCACACCTTCGAGATACGTTTCGATTTTATCGATCACGAATTGCGCATTCTAAAAAGCGACGGCGCAACCCGAATACTGAAGTTACAATCACAATCAGTCGCGACGTTCTATAAGGCTGTCATGAAGGCGCTGAGTGATTTGGAACTGCCGGTTAAGATCAACATGTTGCCCAACGAGATTGAGAACCCGATTCCATTCGATCAGGATGAAGAGCATCGCACGTATGATCGCGAATATGCCAACCGGTTCTGGCACGTGCTCGTGCAGAGCGATCGCGTATTTAAGGAATTCCGGTCGCGTTTCTGCGGCAAATGCAGTCCGGTCCATTTTTTCTGGGGTAGTTTTGATCTGGCGGTGACGCGTTTCTCCGGGAGGCCGGCACCGCCCCATCCCGGCGGCGTCCCGCATTTGCCGGACGAGATCACGCGCGAGGCCTATTCGCAGGAAGTTAGCAGCCTTGGTTTTTGGCCCGGCAATGCGGCTGCGCCGACCCCGCTTTTCTATTCGTATGCCTATCCCGAACCGCCCGGATTCGCAGAGGCAAAAGTTCAGCCAGCCGCCGCCTTCTACGAGGCGAAACTGCGCGAATTTATCCTGCCGTACGACGTGGTGCGCACCGCTGAAAAGCCGGATCAAGTCCTCCTCGACTTCGCGCAGAGCGCCTACGACGCCGCCTCGAAGCTGGGGAAGTGGGACCGCGCCGCACTGGAAGAAAAGAAACCAGCCTTGCATTCGGCTTCCCACCGTTCGTAATTAGGCGAGATGAACCCCGGTTGCGCGGCCGAGCAACACGCCTGGCGTGAAGTGAAAGATGGATGGCGCCCTCTGTATGGCGACGTGGACAAAACAGGGGTCGCCGTGGAGTGGCACGATTTTCGCACCGAGCGTCCCTTTAACTGGGGACGGACTTTTCATCCGAATAGCCTTGAGTTCTGTTTGAATCTCGATGGCCACGGAGCGGTAGGCGCCGAACGTCGCGCGCGGAGCGACTTTGTTCCGGGTAACTGCGGTTATTATGCGATCGCTGGCGAACCGCTACCAGCGTCGCGTCGCGCCCACGATCATCACCAGTTTGTGACACTCGAATTTTCGCGGGAACATTTGCAAAAACAATTTGTGCGGAACGAGGCCGATCTTGAACCCGAGATTCGCCGGATCGTGTTTGGAGACAAAGAGGAAAATGTAGTTGCGCCCGCGCGCCCAATGACGATGCAGCAGCGTAGCGTCGTCGCCAGTTTGGCGGAGCCTCCGGTGGCAAAGGCAGCCCAGATCCTTTGGTATCAAGGCAAAGCCCTGGAGCTGATGGCTCATTTTCTCTTCGCGCCGAAAGACCCGGAGTTTTTCTGTATGCGGCACAAACGGGTGGCTCGCGAACGGGTCGAGCGCACGAAAGAGCTTCTGGCGCGCGATCTGGCTAATCCGCCTACACTGGAAATGATCGGACAGGAAGTGGGCTGCAGTCCCTTCTATCTGAGTCGAATTTTTTCGCGCGAAGTGGGTCTGACCATTCCGCAATATCTGCGTAACCTGCGAATGGAACGCGCAGCCGAACTGTTGCGCACGGGACGTTACAACGTTACCGAGGCCGCGACCGAAGTCGGATACTCGAGCTTGAGTCATTTTAGCAAAGCATTTTGCGAAACGATCGGCTGCTGCCCGGTGCTTTATCCGGCGGCCAAGAATGTCATTCTTGACCGTTAAAAAGTTGAACCGTTGAAAAGTTAAAACGTGGAGAGTCCGACGCCGTTTTGACTTTTTAACCTTTTAACCTCTTAACTGTTTTGAAAATCACCCGCGCACTCATTTCCGTTTCCGACAAAACCGGTATCGCCCCGTTTGCCCGCGAACTGGAGCGGCAGGGGGTGGACATTATTTCCACGGGGGGAACGGCTGACCTGCTGAGGAAAGAAAAGATTCCAGTGCGCGAAATCTCAAGTTTTACCGCATTTCCGGAGGTGCTGGAAGGACGTGTGAAGACTTTGCATCCGCGCGTCCATGGGGGTCTTCTTTACAAACGCGGTAACGAGAAACACGAGGCCGAAGCGCGCGAATGTGGGTTCGAGCCAATCGATCTGGTGGTGGTTAACCTTTATCCGTTTGAAGCGACCATTGCGAAGCCAGACGTCACCCTCGCGGAAGCGATTGAGAATATCGACATCGGCGGTCCATCGATGATTCGCAGCGCGGCGAAAAACTATGAATCGGTCACGGTGGTGGTCGATCCGGCAGATTACGACCCGGTGCTCGAAAACATGCGCGATAACAATGGAGGAACGACACTCAAATTGCGCGAGCGCCTCGCTATAAAAGCCTTTATCCGGACCGGTGAATATGATCGCACAATCGGCAACTTCCTGAACAGGGAGCAGACGACGGACGCATCTTTTTCGCTTTCGCTTCCGCTGGTGATGCGGTTGCGTTACGGGGAAAATCCGCATCAAACGGCCGCGCTCTACGGCGACTTCGATAAGTGCTTCGAAAAACTCCACGGCAAGGAACTTTCCTTTAACAACATTCTGGACATCAGTGCGGCGACGAATTTGATCGCCGAATTTGAAGAGCCGACCGTCGCGATTCTGAAGCATACCAACCCGTGTGGTGTTGGCTCGGACGTTGATCTCCGCAAGGCGTGGAATAAGGCGTTTGCCACGGACAAACAGGCGCCCTTTGGAGGAATTATCATCTGCAACCGCCCATTGACGGAAGCTATGGCAAAAGTGATCAGCGAAATTTTCAGCGAGGTAATTATTGCGCCGGATTTTGAGCCCGAAGCGCGAAGCGTTTTACAGAAGAAAAAGAACCTGCGCCTGATTCGACTGGTGACATCAGCGACAAGTGCAAGACCTACGGTTGATATTCGTTCGGTCTGCGGCGGCGTGCTGGTTCAGGACGCGGACACCAGGGGCGAGATCGAGCAAAAAATCGTCACAACGAGGCGACCGACCAAACCGGAACTGAAAGCAATGTTATTTGGCTGGCGAGTGGTTAAGCATGTAAAATCAAACGCGATTGTTTATGCCAAGGGGGACCGGACACTTGGCATCGGCGCGGGACAAATGTCGCGAATCGATGCTTCGCGCATTGCGATCTGGAAAGCGAAAGAGGCCGGGCTCTTGCTCAAAGGCAGCGCCGTCGCCAGCGACGCGTTTTTCCCATTCCCCGATGGCTTGATTGCGGCAGCCGAGGCTGGCGCAACATGCGCCATTCAACCGGGTGGTTCAGTCCGTGACGAAGAAGTGATCGTCGCCGCGAACGAGCGCAACATGGCCATGGTCTTCACTGGTGTGCGGCATTTTCGGCATTGAGACGGATTGGTCCAGGTTGCCTGAGCGATTACGGGTCCGATGAGCGACTACGGCTTTCTTGTTTCATTAGCACCCGGCTTCGGCCGGGTGGCATAAAAGCTCCAGGCACTGGCCGTTTGTAACGGCTTTTCATCAGGACGAAACCGTTGAAACCGTTTCTCCCTGCTTTTACGCGTTGCACCGGGCTGGAGCTCGGTGTTACTGACAATCGCGATACGCCTTAGCGATGAACCATATGTCCCGTTCAGTTGCCCCACCGCGCGCCGTTAACATCGAAGATTTGCGACGCGCGGCAAAACGCCGCCTTCCTCGAATTGTATTTGACTACATCGATGGCGGAGCGGAGGACGAATGGACATTGCGGGCTAATCGTCGCGCGTTTGAACAAGTGACATTCCGCCCGCGGTGTGCTGTCGCGACGCCGGCATGCGACCTGCGCGTGTCTGTCCTTGGTGCGCCTCTGTCCATGCCGTTGATCCTTGCCCCTGTAGGCAGCAGCCGTCTCATCTATCCCCGCGGCGAGGAATCTGCGGCCGGCGCTGCGGGCGCTGCCGGAATCGCCTACGCGCTTTCGACGCTCTCCGGATGTCCCTTGGAGGATGTTGCGGCGGCGTCGAAAGGACCGCTTTGGTATCAGCTGTACCTTGTGGGTGGACGTGATTGCGCGCTTTCGGCGATCGAACGCGCGAAAGCCGCTGGTTTTTCGGCTTTGGTTGTTACAATCGATACCGCAGTGGCTGGCATGCGGGAACGCGACCTCCGAAATGGCGTTAAAGAACTCCTGAGCGGTAATTTTGGATCGAAGCTCCCGTTCATTAGGCAGTTACTGATAAAACCTCGCTGGCTTGCTCGATTTCTAGCTGATGGCGGGCTAATGAAATTTCAGAATGTCGTTATCCCTGGTGAAGGACCGATGCTGTATGCCGACGTCACCGCTGCTCTTGAAGACGCAGTCGTGACTTGGGATGATCTCGAATGGATCCGTAAGGCATGGGGCGGCCCCATTGTGATAAAGGGGATTCACACCGCAGACGATGCCCGCCGCGCGGTAGATGCGGGCGCGAACGCGTTAGTTGTTTCCAACCATGGCGGCCGCCAGCTCGACAGTGTCGCACCGACTCTGCGCGTCTTGCCTGAAGTTGTGGCTAGCGTTGGCGGTCGTATCGAGGTTCTGCTCGATAGCGGCCTCCGTCGCGGCAGCGATATCGTCAAAGCGCTTTGCCTGGGTGCTCGCGCAGTAATGGTCGGGCGCGCTTATGCGTATGGGCTCGGCGCCGCGGGTGGCGCCGGTGTTGCGCGAGCAATTGAAATCTTGCGCGCTGATCTGGTTCGGACTCTCAAGTTACTCGGCTGTGCGTCAGTCGCTGAGTTGGATCGATCCTATGTTGACGTGCCGGCCGACTGGCCTGCTGCGTGAGAGCCCATTCACGAGGGGAACTGAGTAACTGTTATCACCGGACTTGAGGACAGTCGCCAAAGCCAGATACACAGGACGACTGCGATGATGAGGGCCACCCAGCTTACTCCCATGGGCACCTGATGACTTCCCACTAATACTGTGGTGTGGTTGATCAATCTGAGCAGGTGACCAATTGCAAAAATTGCAAAAATGATGCTCGCGACGCGCAATCCAGTTTTTTGAGAGTTCATGAGATGATCCTTGTAGGTGCGTTTTGATTTGTCAGCAAAAATACGAGCCTATACCTGGCTTCTCCGCAGCGACGTCGCTTGCACAAGGATGCCGAGGATCACCAGGCCGATGAACACAATGGTCGATCCGGATGGCGGAAGCACAATCGTGCTTTGAATCAGGTGGGCCCCGATCATGGAGGAGACAACGATCAGTGCCCAATCGAACAAAACGAGCAGGAGAATCGCCCCGATAACGCCCCCAGCCAGAAAAATGATGGTGGAATGTTGCGCATATTGAACAAGGAACGCAGCAGCGATCGCTCCGGCAAGTTTGCCGCCCGCCAGAAAGCCGAGAACAGCAATCGCAATTTTCTGAAGGAACAGCGCGAGCAACGCCCCAACTAAACCAAGCACCAGCGCAATGGTTAGTGCCAACAGCGGGGACGGCTGATTCACAAGGTGCGGCGCAATCTCGACGCCTGCTGCGAATCCGATTGCGGCGACGCACAGCCAGAACAACTTTCGACCAAATAATAGAATTATGATGCCGATTAGCGCACCAACAATTGCGACAGAAAAATTTGGATTTTGGACAGCCATGGTGTAGAGGCGTTCGCTGCGGCGAACGCCTTTCTAGTTGATTTCGGCGCCTGATACAAGCACCGCCACACCTTTCACGAGTCTGCGCTAAAAGTTTAATCGGGCTGGTGGGATTTGAACCCACGGCCTCCTGGTCCCGAACCAGGCGCTCTACCAAGCTGAGCCACAGCCCGCTTTACCTATGAAAAATAGGGTAAAAGAGCGCCGACAAATTTCCTTGGCACGTCCACCGTGAGCTGAGCGTGTGAGATCAACACAGCCTCAGGGTGGAACGTTTCAGGCGGCCGGCAAATGTCTTTACTGCTATTCATCAAACGTAGTCTATTATGCCCGCATCAAACGCGAAGGCAAGGAGATCAGGCGCAATCTTCGAACGGCGCATTGCGAGCTTGCTAAACGGAAGCTCAGGGAGCTCAAAGACGGGTAAGGCCAGATTGATCGCTCGCAAGGTAAGCTCCACGCTTCGCGAAGAGAGCGAAAAGGGCAGGTCTCTCCAGGGTCAATATCAGGTGCCAGGGTCCGCCTACGATCCATGAATATGGCGGCTATCGTCTTCAGCAGGCAGGCCGCCCTCACTCCAGAAACACCAGCTTTGCCAGAGCTACCGATAGATAGCGGTCATCCTTCGACCCCGGGTGTAGGAACCGAACTGGAATTACGTAAGGGGGGCTCAATGTTAAAATGTTGAGCTCTTCGTTCGGGCGAAACGATTCAGTCTCCAGTGAAACCCAATTGCCCTCGATGGGCTTTACTCGATGAGTCAGACGAGTGCCGTTCAAGGTCACCTCGATCTCTTCGGCTGGAAAGCGATCGGTGACGCAATAAAGCGTCATTCGCAGCCGCAGCATCCTTGGCGGTGCAAGGAATCCGATCAGAACCGTCTGGTTCGCGGCCAACCACGCGAAGCCACCCCCCGGTTCGAATTCATGAAATCCTCGCCGGCCCGGAATATCATTGACACTTATCTTCTGTCCCGGTTGAACGCGCAGCACAGACAGCAAAGGGGTGCCATCGGCCGACATTCGCTCCAATGCGGAGACGTTCCGGACACGCGTGTAAAACAGTGCCTTGGCTTCATGATATAACGCGACGTCCGACGTATTGAGATCGACGATCCGCTGTATGTTGTGTGCCGTCCACTCGGCACCGGGTGCGTTGCTAGCGTTCTTGCGGTATTCACCCAAGTTGAACTTGGTAGCCCAAGCGCTCTGCAGCAAGGCCAGAGTGGATTGCATGTCTTCAACCAGACCGAAGTCGATCGCTCGCAACGTAGCCAACGCTTGATCTACCAAGGAGCCCGGGTCACGCGGTTGCCAGAAAGCAGCAGCCGACGGATCGCTCATTTCCGCGTCGCCGCACAGCATGCGGCACATCGAGTTGCGAGTCTGGGCATAATTTTCTGGTACCCGGCTTTCGATAAAATCGTCGAACCCAAACCCCTCTCGTAGCTCCAACCGCTCTGTTTCACTTTGAGGCGCGCGCTTAAGGAACCGGAACAGCGACATTACCCTGTCCACCGGGTCGCGCAGAATGGTAAAAGGACGAAACATGTCCAAACACTTGGCAAACGCATGAATGGGAAAGTGTCCGGCTAAGCAGTCGATATCCTGAATTTCATCTGAGACGATCCGATCGATGTGCGCCTGCGCCATCTCCTCGGTGCCGAGCAGCCGCCTGACCCGACGCTCACCGAATACGTTCCCTAAGACCGTCAGAAACGAGCTGCCGCCTGTTTTTGGAATGTGCAGGAACAGCACGGGCTTCGCGCGCGACAGCCTCTTGTCATCAACGAGGTTCAGGGAGTCTTTGGTGGCAAAGGAACAGAAATTCATCGCGGCATATCTACTGTTCTACTCACGAAATAGCATGACAACAAGAGCGTGTTGCCAAAGCACATTCGCTCAATTTTCTTGTAGCGAAAGGCATCGGCAAGCCCTTTTGTGCCATGCTGAACGTAAGCGAATCAGCGCCAGCAAGCACGGTGAACTGAAGTGGATCAAACCAGGCCTCGATTACGAGCCACGCGATGATCGCGCTTGCCAACTAAAGAAGAGCAATGTTTGCTGTGCCCTCTTCAAAAGCACAACGGCAGTTTCTGGTCATTTTGCTCTGAGGAGGGACTCTTACATGAGTGGTAATCGCTGGCTTCAGATGACTCTGGCCCGCAGCAATTCGCTGACAGCCTTGGCTGCCGGATTACTGAGCGTGCTATTGACCTTCCTTGTGATGCATTTATGGCGGTTTGATCTGAATATACCGGCTGTCTATTGGGGCGACGGTCTTTATGTCAACGTTCTGGCAAAAGCTCTCACCGAAGGTGCATGGAATTACCATATCGCGCGCCTGGGTGCGCCATTCGGACTGGACGCAGTCGACTTTCCCTACGGCTGCACGCTCGATCTTGCTATCATAAAAATTCTGACGGTTATCACTCGCAATCCCTTTCTGTCGGTCAATCTCTATTGGCTGCTGACTATCGCGATGGCTGGTGCATTCGCCGCTCTTTTTTTCCGGTCACTTCAGATAAGACATCTTGCCAGCGCCACGTTTGCCACGCTCTTCGCAATTACTCCCAATGTGTTTTTCCGGAATACCGCTCATTTGCATTCGGTGCAGTTTATTGTTCCGGCGGCTGCATACCTGGGCGTTGAGTTGGCGCGCGGGCGAATCTTCGGGATTGCCGAAAGCAATCATCCTTCAGAAAAACGAAGCACCCCGCGGAGAATTGTTGTACTGAGCCTGGTCATCTGCGCAGCGATCGGCTTGACATTCACTTACTGGGGTTTTTTTGCATGCATCGTCGTTGCTGTTGGCTCTCTTATCGGTTCGTGCCGCTCTGGAAACAGGAAAATTATCCTCACTGCATTGCTTTATGTGGCGATTATCGGCACGGTCTCGGTAGCCGAGAAAAGCGGAAGTTTGCTTTACTGGTATAGGAACGGAGTCAACAGGGCGCTTTGGTACAAAGTCCCTTCCCAGGCGGACACCTATGCCTTGGGGATCCGGCAGATGCTAACGCCGATTCCCAATCATCCCCTACCGCTAATGCGCCTTATACGAGATAAGATTAAGGCGGCTCGATTTCCAAACGATGCCAATGAATCCTTTTTTGCTGCTCTGGGAACGATCGGCGCAATTGGGTTTGTCATCCTAATTTTTGTCGCAGTAGGCAGGCCACGGGGACGCATTTTAGGCGATGCTCGACTGCGGATACTTTCCAGCTTTGTGGTCGCTTTCGTGTTAATCGCCGGGGCCGGCGGGTTTGGCAGCTTATTCAATGTTTTTGTTATTCACGAATTCCGGGCCTATAACCGAATCAGCCCCTTTGTTGCCTTGTTCTCTCTGGCTGCAGTGGCGATTATCGTTGATCCTTTCCTAGCGGGGATAAAACGCTATTCGCAGGGGTTGCTTTGCGGTTGCTTCCTAATATTCGGAGCCTTTGACCAGATATCGCTGGTCGCGTTTGGAAACCGGGGACACGAGAAACGACGGTTCTACGAGGATCAGTTTTTCATTCGTCGATTAGAATCCCGTCTCCCAGCCGGTACGATGGTGTTTCAGTTGCCCTACGAGGACTTCGTGTACGGGGGTCGCCGCGAGCGAATGCTGCCGGGAGATCAAATGAGACCTTATCTTCATTCAAAAACATTGCTGTGGTCGTGGGGAGCTATGAGCTGTCGAAATAATAATTGGACCATGATGACCGCGGAGTTGCCACTGGACCAATTCATCGAACGCATCATCTTCGCAGGCTTTGGAGGGTTACTGATTGATCGTTATGGCTACAAGGATTCAAAGATTGAGCAGTCACTGCTTAGCTATCTTGGCCCGGCCAGTAAATTTGATCTGGGAGGGCGGTGGGTATTTTTTGATCTGCGAGCTTTCCGGGAAAAATTGGAAAGCTCTCTCTCCAGCCAGGAACGCGCGAGACGCGAGAAAATCGCCAAACTTACCCCACAAAAACAATTCGAAGCAGAGTTCAACGCATCGAGTGAAGTTATATTCGAGGCCAAAACCGCCGCCGATTTGGCAAAGTGCCGCGCATTGCAACAGTGCGAACTCAGGCCGGGTGACAATGGCCTGAAAATTGTTGCGAAGGGAGATGACGCGGCCATTTTGCTCCCAAATTTTGCTATGAGCAAACGCTTCATACTCCAGGTCACCATCGACAGCAGCACCGAAACCGGAGTCCAATTATTTTACATGATGCGAGGGGATAAAACCTACCACGAGGGGCAGGCTGTAATCTATCCTTTGAGGAAAGGCAAGAACGTCATGTATTTCAAAGTTGACCAAGACGTTGTTAATCCATTGAGACTCGATCCTTCCTACACTCCGGGCGAGTACACAATTGAAAGCATTATGGCCCGCTCCATTCCCTAGAAATTCGGAATCGTTAGGTAAGGAGTGCGCTTTTCTTTTGGGGTAAAGACGTTTTATGATCGCTACGTCCTGCTCTTTCGGTTATCGTTTGGATTCGCGTTGGACTAACCCGCTCCTGGTAGAGGAAGGCCACGTCACTCCTCAATCCTTTCTCTGGAATTTCCGTAGCCGCGGGTCAACTGAAGTTGTTACTATCCCGCGGAGGCGCTATCTGCCTCGGAGACTTTTCGGGTTATAAGAACCTCGATGTATTCGGCCCGGATGCCAAAGTCGAGAATATCAAGGAAGACGATTTCCGTGAAAAGCCCGCTGGTTTCGAAAACAAAGTTCGTGATGTCGTATCCCCAGTTTACCGTGACCAATGATCCCTCCGACGATATCGGGTTGCCGTGATATTCAGGCTCCGTTAAATGAATGACAGTCCCGTCAGGCGCCAAGCGTGCACAAAAGCGAGTCGGCTCGTTCTTTCGCACGAGCGGAGTAGTAAAGACGTGCGCTCCACCAGGGCGAAGCGTTCGGGCAATTTCACGGAAAGCGGCAGCAGGATCAAAGAGGTGCTCGAAAACGTCCTGAGTGATGTGCAAATCCCAGGTCTCGTTATCGAAGGTCAGGTGTTCAAGATTTTCGCAGCGAACGTCATTCAAAATCGTCCCTGGGGCTACGCCCGGATAGTAATGGCTTGCAATGTACGCGGGCGCCTCCCTGGTTAATCTCCGATTCGCCCCTCTACCGAGCACTGGAGAGGATTCGTGGATGGCCAGGTCTCTCCACTGCGGAAAGAATTTTTCAATGCAATACATGACAGCGCGCTCTCGTGGAATGGAGTCGCATTTCGTGCACCGATAGTCATCACGCCACCAATCGCTTGTAGCGACGAACTCAACGGTCGAAGCACAGCAGTAGCAATACCCTTTGTTTCGAAACATCGCGTTACCGATTCGAAAGATAAGTAATCCGTCGCCGCTATCGAGCAGTTGATCCGCCTACGATGTCAAGAATGTAGATCTTTCGAATAGCCTATCCAACACGCTCAATCCAGATATGTCCTCCAGTATTCCTGAAGCAATCAGGCATATGTTCGCGGAACCAGGCACCATACCGAGCAATCATGTGCGGAGTGAACAATTTGATACGGAAGCTGCTGTTGTACTGCAGAAATACTCGAAGAAAATATTGTTCGTTCCACCCGCGACCTTGCATTAGCCAGTCCGATGGATACTCGAATCGGTCGAAGACGTCATGAAAGTGAATAAACGTGCCGACGTCGAGCTGTGGCAGAATGTTTGTAAACAGCGTCAGCACGTCACTTCCAGCTTTCACCACATGACTGGAGTCGATGAAGAGAATGTCGCCGGTCTCGAGGGTCTCAAACAAGGTCGTGTCGACATCCTGTAACTTGCGCGGGACCAGGTTCACACGCTCTGCGTCTTGCGGTTTCAACAGCGAACGCAGCAGCTCGGGGTATGGCTCGATGAAAGTACAGTCGATTTCCCAGTCAAAGTAAGCCTCGTTCACGTCAAGGATGAGACACGATGAATATCCAGAGCCTACTTCGATGATTCGTCTCGGGCGCAACTCGCGCAGCATGCAGAAGAGAATCGTCGCGTCACACCAGGAGTAGGACGGATTGTCGAAGACAAACCGGGTGCTGCCATCCTTGTGCTCCGGAAATTGGACATCCGGATAGTAACGTGACAAGCGTTTCAGAAATGCCAGTTGTTCGGCTTCTCGCACATCGATGCCTAGCATCGGTGCCGAGCCGGCGGCGGCGGCGACGGCTCGTGCCAAGTCGTCCGCGCTAGGAACAGGCGAATAGAAGTGACCTGGGCTGACATATTGCGGTAGCGGTTCCTGCACGGGGGTTTGTTAGAGTAGAGATGATGAGGCGATCTGCCAGTGGACACTCCGATATGTCAACTCTTCTGATGATACGCGATAAGATCGCCGAAGGCGCGCACCGGAAGCCCGGCAGACCGCGCAAACGCGCATATGCTGTAGTGTTCGGTGAAGCAGTTAGCATTCGCTTCCTGATTGCGACGAATGGTATCCTCTGACCAAACCGAATTCGTGGAAACGAAGTTACTGGTCGCGGCGTCAATCTCGTGCCTGCCACCGCAGCGATAGAGGTCAGCATTCACCAGGTAGCACGAGCCTACCGAGTCTAATTCATAAACCGGGCCGATTTGGTCGAAATAAGGTTGCGTGAAGCGTGCCCAGCGTCCTCGTTCAACAAATCCCGCGATGTCATAAAAACGTCCAGGGCCGAATCCGTCTGTGTTTATAGGTTCATCGAGACTTCCTTCCATAAGTACAATTGGTGCCGCAATTCCGCCGTCACTACGAACGATAAGCTGTTCGAGCAGGTGGGGCGGATAGGCGATCACATCAGCATCGACCCAAAATATCCACTTCTCGTCACGCAAATGGCGTTCGATCATTTTCTGCCGAAGAGCCGCCATTGCTGACT